>Ga0105241_10003078_pt1 | contig 12438 bp, 8 predicted proteins | sample KBSC64metaG_FD_80422 | JGI IMG/M metagenome (GOLD analysis project Ga0105241, IMG submission 80422) | Corn rhizosphere microbial communities from Kellogg Biological Station, Michigan, USA - KBS C6-4 metaG | ecosystem: Host-associated > Plants > Roots > Rhizosphere > Soil | place: Michigan, USA... | reverse complement strand
GCAATGTCGGTGGGTTTTGCAGGGTATTCCGATGGCTGGCAAGAGATCGAGCGCAATTTTCAACTGGCGCACACGTATCAGCGCGCAGAAAACGGTAACGTAGCACTTACGGGAGAAGTTGATCTTCAAGCCTGTGCGGGCGAGTTTGTGCTTGCACTGGGCTTCGGCGGAATATGGGCTGAAGCCGCCGAGCAGGTGCGCGCTACATTGCTCGACGACTACAGCACCCTGAGGCGGGACTACATCAACGAATGGAAAAACTGGCAGAAAATGCTGCTGCCGCTTGATCGACCGGTTGATCACGATCTTTACCGCGCCAGCACTGCCATGTTGCGCACTCACGAATCCAAAGATTTCCTCGGCGGCGTGATCGCCAGTCTCTCCATTCCGTGGGGCTTCAATAAAGGTGACGAAGACCTGGGTGGCTATCACCTGATATGGCCGCGCGACCTGGTTGAAACTGCCGGAGGTTTTCTCGCTGCCGGAGCTCAGGGCGACGCCCTCCGCGTTCTTCGTTATCTGGAAACCACGCAGGAGGCTGACGGACACTGGCCGCAGAACATGTGGCTCGATGGCCGCCCTTACTGGAGCGGGCTGCAAATGGACGAGGCCGCATTTCCCGTGCTCCTCGTCGATCTTATGCGACGTGAGGCTCCAGGGGCCCTGGGTGATCTGAAACGCTGGTGGCCGATGGTGAAGAACGCCATTGGTTTCGTCGCGCGTAACGGTCCGGTGACCCAACAAGATCGGTGGGAAGAAGACGCGGGATATTCTCCATTTACATTGGCGGTCGAGGTTGCAGGACTGCTCGCAGCCGCAGACCTCGCCGATCTAATGAAAGAAACCAGTATTTCTGGATATCTTCGCGACCTTGCCGACACCTGGAACGAGAGCATCGAACGTTGGACATATTCAACTGACGGAGGCTTAGCGCAACAGATCGGAGTTGACGGATATTACGTACGCATCGCTCCGCCGGAAGATGAGTGCACCGCTTCAATCACCGAGGGCTTCGTGCCAATCAAGAACCGGCCTCCCGGGCAAAGCCTCGAACAAGCCTCGCATATAGTCAGTCCGGATGCGCTCGCTCTGGTGCGCTTCGGGCTTCGCGCGCCCGACGATCCGCGCATTCTGAACACGCTCAAGGTGATTGACGCGCTGCTCAAAGTAAAACTTCCGCAGGGAGCCTGCTGGTATCGCTATAACGACGACGGTTATGGAGAGCATTCCGACGGTTCACCTTTCGATGGAACCGGCATCGGCCGACTCTGGCCACTGCTGGCGGGCGAACGGGCGCACTACGAACTCGACGCCGGGAACGTGACCGCAGCGCAAGACTTGTTGCGATCAGTAGAACTCTCCACCGGTGGTAGCCGCCTGCTCCCCGAGCAAGTCTGGGACAGCCCTGACATTCCAGAGCGTGAGCTGTTCTTAGGGAAACCTTCGGGATCGGCGTGCCCGCTGGTGTGGGCGCACTCGGAATACATCAAGCTGGTACGCTCTCTGAAGGACGGCAAACTTTTTGATCAATCGCCACAGACGGTCAAACGGTACCGCATAGAAAAGCGGAAAGCGGTTTACTGGAGTTGGCGTTTTAACAACAAATGCAAAACCATTCCGCTAGGAAAAGACCTCCGCATCGCGCTTCTCGCACCTGCTACCGTTCATTGGAGTGATAACGGCTGGCAAACTGCGCATGACAGTGAAACCCAGGACAGCGGTATCGGCATCCATTTTGCGGATTTACCTGCACGCGAACTACAATCTGGGCGGAGCCTGGTCTTCACTTTTTTTTGGAAACAGGCGCAGCATTGGGAGGGCCAGGATTTCTCGGTGACCGTGGAATCGAGCTAGTCAGACAGTTTGGGCGATGGCAGAACGAGCATACCTTCCGTCGGAAAAAACAGCCACGAAGGCGATGGCGCTGGTGCGGGAACTGCTCCGCGATTACCATCCGCGTGATTTCGCAGTTGAACTGTGGGACGGGGCCCGCTGGGACGCCGAGCCTGGCAATTTTTGTCGATTTACCTGGCACGTTAATAACCCCGCCGCATTGCGGGCAATGTTTCGTTCAGAGCGGCAGGCAGCCCTCGGTGAAGCCTACGTCTGCGAAGAATTCGATGTGTCGGGCGACATCCTGGCAATTTTTCCTTTAGCCGAATACCTGGCAGAAAAGCGTTTCACGGCTGCCGAGAAACTTCGGCTCGCATCTTTGTTTCTGAGCCTGCCGGGAAAATCTCACGAATTCGATCTCTCCGCGAAAATTGACGGAAGGCTGCACTCGAAAATTCGCGATCGCCGGGCCGTAACTTTCCATTACGATCTCTCGAACGACTTTTACCAGCTTTGGCTTGATCCTCAGATGGTTTATTCGTGCGCTTACTTCAGCTCTGCCGAGGACAGCATTGAATACGCGCAGCGAGAGAAGCTGGATTACCTTTGCCGCAAATTGCGCCTCCGACCCGGCGAGAGGCTGCTTGACATTGGCTGCGGCTGGGGTGGGCTCATCATGCATGCGGCTCGTGAATACGGGGTCAACGCGATTGGGATCACCCTCAGCCAAGAGCAACTTGTGTTGGCGCAGAAACGTATCTCAGCAGCAGGACTGAAATCTGTTTGCCAAGCTTGGCTGCTCGATTACCGCGAGACCGCACAACTCGGGCAATTCGACAAAGTGGTTAGCGTCGGCATGATCGAGCACGTGGGCGAAAGCCAACTTCCGGAATACTTTCATCAAGCGTACGAATCGCTCGGCACCGGCGGCGTTTTTCTGAACCACGGTATCGCTCGGGCCGGTAATCGCGAAAAACCGGCCCAGTCAACGTTCACGGACACATACGTTTTTCCGGACGCCGACCTGGTTCCGATCTCAATTATCCTGCGATGTGCCGAAGAATCTGGTTTTGAAATCCGCGATATCGAGAACCTGCGTGAGCATTATTTTCTGACCCTATGCCAGTGGCTGCGGCGTTTAGAAACAAACGCTGGAGAAGCCCGCCGCATGATTGGCGAGACTAAATACCGTATCTGGCGTTTGTACCTCGCCGGATCAGCGTACTACTTCCAATCGGGAAAGCTTGGCTTGTATCAAACGCTTCTCACCAAGAACGGCAAGGGTGAGAGTCCGGTCCCGCTACGTCGGGAAGACTGGTACCGCTGAATCTTGGGGACTGCCGTTTAAGACACCTCCTCGGTATTGTTCACACTGATCGGTTTCATCACTGTGACGCAAACGCGGCACCCGGAACTATTGTTTCGATCAGGGTGTCCAATCTGCTAAGACACGCGCGTGCTTTGAGAGGAGCGATTCATGGCGTTCTCAATGCAAGGCGGTGGTCCGCTCAGAGCAGAAATCAATATCACGCCGATGATTGATGTGCTGCTTGTGCTCATCATTGTGTTCATGGTCGTGGTCGCGATGTCGAAGGAGAAGGGCCTGGACGCGCAGATCCCGCAACCAGCAAACAAAGACACACCCGCGCCAAAGATCGACACCAACATCGTGATCGAAATTGTGTGGGCGGGAGATAAGGCGCCGCCCACGCTCAAGATCAATCGGGAAAACGTCAAATGGGAAAACTTGCATGATCGCCTATTCGAAATCTACAAGCAACGCGCGGACCATGTGGCATTTGTGAAAGGCGATGACGATGTTGACTTCCAATATGTAGCCGATGCGATTTCGATTGCACGTGCTTCAGGGGTGGAAAAAATCGGACTGCTCACGAAAACAGGTCCGGAATCGCCGTAGGTCGGGTCGGCCAGGCTGTAGCTGCTACTTGATCGTGATCGGCAATAACTGTGCGCCAGACACCACAAAGTCCAGCGGCTTGGTGGCAGCTTCGCTGACAGAAGATTCGCCGCGTACAGTCATATCCTGGCCACGCATCCCGTCCATCACATTCATTACCGAAAGTGGGATCGCAGGCATCACCTTATCGGCGACCATGGCTTCAGGATCTTCGTTCAGCACCGAAACGTAAACTCGATTATTCACGTGCTGTTTATTGAGAACGCCAATGGTCGAAGCCAGGTCGAGCTTCTGGTTTCCATTAGGACCGCGCCGCAAGCGGTCGAGCATATCACCGTCGCTCACTAAAATGTGTAATGTTGAACCCTTCGAAGCCGAGGGCGGAATATGTACAGGAATGTGTTCGATAACCGCGTCGCCGCGATATGGTCGTAACAGTACCTCGACTGTGATCTCGTCACCTGGACGCGCTTCGTTGACATCGGTGCGGGCGCTTTCGAGCTTCGCCCAATGGCGCTCTTTAGTGACTTCAAAATCCAGCTGCAGACCTTTGATCTCCGGCGTGCTGTAAGGATTATCGTAAATCCGCCCAAATGCCCCGCCTATTGAACTAGCCGCCAACATGGCCGCGGGCTGGCCGCCGTCTGCGGTCGAGTACATGTCCTGCAGCTTCACTTCCGGAAAGCCGCCAACACTGATTGCGCCTTTCATCGTATAAGTGGTTTCGTCTCCGTACTCGTTTACACCATGCAGCGCGTTGAAGACCGTCGTGGAGATGGCCACAGGGCTGAGGCGCGCGTTGTTCAAGACTTCGTAGTGAAATTGCTTGGGCGAGGTGCCGCCATGAATGGTCAACGTCACCGGAATCATTTCGGCTTGTTTGCCCAATTCTCCGAGAATTCCGTTATGCCGGTCCTGCACAAACGACCCAACGGTTTCGGTCGCATTCACGATCTTGAATGCATTCAGGGGTGAAGGCAGCGTGGCTAGCACTTGCGCTTTGGTCATGGGCAAATCGACCATACCGAACTGCATCAGCGGATGTCCGCAAGCCAACAAATGCGATGCGTCTATGTAGGTCACGGTGCAGGTTGCAGCGATATCCATATCGCCTCGCACCAGGACCGCGCTGACTGCCGAACCCGGAACCAGGGGCTCGGGCTGTTTCGCATCGCTGGCCGATCCAACTCCCATCACGGGAACAATGCCTTGAGCAGCAAATTGCGGGGCGAACCGCTGCACCGCGTCCTCAGAAAATCCGCTGAAAACGAGAGGTGTGTCGATTGGCCGCAAATAGTTCGCGAAATTCTGCGCCGCCACCGTCGGCAGACCGGGGCCGGAAGTCTTTGCCGCCAGCGAGGGCACTGACTTTACCTGCACTGGTACGCTTGTCGGCCTGCTGTCAAGCGCACTGATTTCAAGCATTTCTGAGATTGGCGTCACACCGGCGATCGGTTCCTTTGAAAATTCCCCGATACGGAAGGCGATAGCTCCCGCCAGCTTGCCATTGAAATAAACCGGGCTGCCGCTCATGCCGGCAACTACGCCGGTGTATTCAGCCTTGGCTCCCCCGAGCCGCACGAGAATTACGTCTCCCTTGGGGCCGTTAGCGTTTTTCAGGACGCCGAGGACCTCCACTTCCATGGGTTCAGGAGTCGTGCCCTGAAATACGGTATAAGCGACGCCATGCATTCCCGCGTGAATCTGGCTTACCGGCACAGTGTCAACGGGCTTGGGAGTCTGCGAGAAACTTAACGAGGAGAGTACAACGGAATACACTACCACTGCGGCGAGAGCAGCTCGTCTCATTTTGCCCTCAGGACCACCCCGGAGCCGGTCCCAATAAACTGAAGTCCACTTCGTTGTTACTGCGTTTTCCCGGCAGGAGAGGTCTGGCGGTCCGGGGAAACATCCCATTCACGAAGTTGTGCGTCTATACTAGCATAGGAGTTGCCGCACCAATCCCAATGTTTTCGATGACTTGCATTCGCAATTCTTCTCGCAGCGCACAGTTCTGCGCATTCTTGCTAACTTTTTCACTCTTAGTCGGCGTGCTTGCAATTGCGGCCATTTCCGCCGTCGGCCAGGACTCTCCCAGCTCATCCGCCTCGCAGAATCCGAACCAGCAGGATGTTCCTCCCGAAGCTGGCGGCCCTAACGGCAACACCGGGCCTTATGCGATTCCGAAGAAGGGTGAGGAGCCACCTCCGCCGCCGCCCGAGAAGCCCAAAAAAGTGGAAGGCATGCCGGACTACTCCATCCATGTGGATGTGCCGCTGGTCACTGTTCCGGTAATGGTCACGACCAAAAACGGCCAGTTCATTCCGAATCTCAAAAAGGAAAATTTTCGTGTGTACGAAGATGGCGCTCCGCAAACCATCACCGACTTCAAGGTCGAAGAAGCGCCGATCACGGCTGTCATGTTGATTGAGTTCGCCAATACCTGGTGGCCGATCGAATACGAGGCGATAAAAGGTTCTTACATCTTCGCCAGCACGCTAAAGAAGGACGATTGGGTTGCGGCGATCTCTTACGACATGCATCCTGACATCCTGGTCGATTTTACCCAGGACAAGAATGCGCTGATGGCGGGGCTCAACCAGTTACGCATTCCTGGTTTTTCGGAAACCAACTTTTTCGACGCGCTTTATGACACCATAGACCGACTCGATCGCGTCGAAGGGCACAAATACATCATCCTGATTAGTACTGGTCTCGATACTTTCAGCAAGCTCACCCTCGACAAAATTGAGAAGAAAGTAAAGCTGAGTCACGACATCACCATATTTTCAGTCAGTATTGGGTGGCAGGTTCGGGAGTATTGTGAAACGCGTGGCTGCACCACCATGTCACATGGAATGGCCAGCTATGGAATGGGCAACATCGACTGGCTCCAGGCAGACAATGAGATGCAGACGTTCGCCAAGCTGACCGGCGGACGCTTCTATCAGCCGCGGTTTACCGGCGACTTCGTCGATGCGTTCAAAGATATTGGCGAAGATATTCGTCACCAATACACGATCAGCTACAAGCCTACGAATCCAAAGCTCGATGGCACCTATCGCAAACTAAAAGTTGACGTTGTTGCCCCGGATGGCGGCCCGTTGAAGATACAGGACCAGAAGAAGAAAGAAGTGAAATACCAGGTTATTGCCCGCGATGGCTACACGGCCAAGCACACGGTGGATTAGAAAAATTGAATCAATGAATCATTGAGGGATTGAATCATTGACTGCCAGCATGGTTTGATTTTAATGATCCAATGATTCAATGACTCAATCACGTCAGTGGACTAACCTATCCAGCAGGAAAAACACCGCCACTCCCAACAGCACAACTATAGCCATCTTTCCGCCGGGTTCGCGATTCACTTCCGGCATCAGGTCCGAGGCCGCCACGTAGATCGTCACTCCTCCCGAAAGAGGCAATCCAATCCCGACCTGCTGGCGGAATATCGCCATCGTAAGCACTCCTGCGAAAGTGGCGCCCCCGAGCAGCACCGAAGCGCTCCAGGCCAATTTCTTGCTGCGCCCGCTCGCCAGCATGACCGACGCGATGGTGAAGCCTTCCGGAATTTTATGGAGGAATATCGCGAGAAAAATGATCCATCCGAGCCAGTAGGACACGATAAATCCTGACGCAATCGCAATGCCGTCAAAAAAAGAATGGATCACCAGGCCCATCAGCACCGAAAACCCCTTGTGCGCTGCAACAAACTGGTCTGCATGCGTCTCTTCGCCGAAATGGAAATGCGGTGTAACAGTATGCTCAAAAAAATGAATGATGAGATACCCAATCAGCACCAGGAACGCGGCGCTGCGTCCATGCAGGGCAAGGCTTTCAGGAATGATCTCCATAATCGCGGTGGCCAGCATGAAGCCTGCGCCCAGGGCCACAAAGTATCTAAGATATGACCGGTCCCAATTCTTCTGGACGATAATTGTGCCGCCAAAAACATTGGCTGCCGCGGCCGTTAGCCCGAGCAGCAAACTGAGAAGAATCGGGTGCATGCGAGAGAGTGGGAATCATACCAGAGCTAAAACCGGATTGCGGTTAGGGAGTGAAGGGACAAAAAAGCAAAAAAACAGGCGCCTCGACTCGTGAGAGTCGCGAGACGCCCGGGCAGCCCTCCCCCAGAACTGCTCGAATACGAAGGTACTGGGGTCTAGCCAAGTTTGAAATGGCACGAAGGTGCTAAAGCGTCCACGCCCGTGCCACCGGCCACCGGCGTAAATCGATGATGCAATGCGCCTTCCTGCGCCTGCGCCGAAGTCTTCAACAGGCTGGGCCACGCCATGCCATGAAGTTCATCTCTCGACCGCCGATGTTGCAAATAGTGCTCCTGTTTCGGCAGCTAGGAACAAATCTGCTCACCTGACCTCAAATGTTTGCCATCATCGGAATTGTGATCGTCTTCGGGGCCGTGCTCGGCGGATATCTGATGGAGCATGGCAACGTCAAGGTACTTCTTCAACCGGCGGAGCTGATCATCATTGCCGGTGCGGCCGGAGGAACCGTGCTGATCGCCAACCCTCTTCACGTTTTGAAGCAGATCGTGGGAGGAATGATCGGCGTCTTCAAAGGCTCGCCTTTCACCGGCGTCCGATACCTTGCCTCACTCAAGCTTGTATATCAACTGCTGAACAAAGCCAGGAGACAAGGACTAATGTCGCTCGAGACTGATATTGAGGATCCTGCCAATAGCGCGATCTTTCAGCAGGACGCGGCGTTTCTTGCGAATCCGCACGTAAAGCATTTTTTCTGTGACAGCATGCGCATGGCAATCAGCGGCGTGGACGCATTTGAACTCGATCAACTGATCGAATTGGACCTGGAGGTTCTGCATCACGATGCGACTCTGCCCATCGCGTCGCTCAATACCGTGGCGGATTCTCTCCCGGGTCTTGGCATCGTAGCAGCGGTCTTGGGCGTCGTGATTACCATGGGAGCGCTGGGCGGCCCTCCGGAAGAAATCGGGCATAAGGTGGCTGCGGCGCTGGTCGGAACCTTCCTGGGAATTCTGCTGTGCTACGGCTTGATTGGGCCACTGGCGGCGAACATGGCAAAGATTGCAGACGACGAGAAGGCGTACATGAATGTGCTGCGCGTTCTTATCATTTCATTTCTAAAAGGTACTGCACCGATTTTGGCGGTTGAAGCTGCGCGGCGAGCCGTGCCTGGCCATGTGCGGCCAACTTTCAAGGAGCTTGAAGAGGGGTGTCGCGGGCAGCCCGCTGCTGGCGCAGGTCAGGGAGAGGCTCCCGCGGAACAGGCGCAGGCGGCCGGAAGCTGATGGTGGAAAACACTCGCCCCATCATCGTTATAAAGAAGAAAGTTGCCCATGGTGGCCATCATGGCGGCGCCTGGAAAGTCGCCTACGCCGATTTTGTCACGGCGATGATGGCGTTGTTCATCGTCCTGTGGCTGCTCAATACCAGCAAGCCCGTGCGCGAAGCGATTGCCGGGTACTTCAAGGACCCTTCCGGCACCGCCGGTAAACTCGGCACCACCATGGAGGGCAAAGGCGAGACCGTTGTCGCCCCTAAAGAAGACATGGGCAAGCTCAAGCAGGAACTGGAAAAGGCGATCAGCCAGATGCCTGACTTTGACAAGTTGAAAAACCAGATCGAGATCACAGTAACGGCAGAAGGATTGCGCATTGAGCTACTCGAGTCCGCAACCGGAACGTTCTTCAACATCGGCAACTCGGAGCCGAATGGGAATGGAAAGGAACTGTTGATGTTGCTGGCAGGAGAACTGGGAAAGCTGCCCAACAAGATTTCAATCGAAGGCCACACCGACTCCAAACCATTCAGCGGCCACCACGCCAATTACGGCAACTGGGAGCTTTCGACCAACCGTGCGAATTCCGCTCGCCGATTGATGCAGCAGGATGGCTTGGGCCCTCAGCAGGTCGCACAAGTGCGTGGCTTCGCCGATCAGTTGCTGCGGAAACCGAAGGAACCTTTTGACCCATCAAACCGGCGCATCTCGCTGATCGTTGCCTACCTGGACACTCAGGACAAGCAAGAGGGAACCACGGCTCAAAAAGTAGGGGCGCTGAAGCAGAGCAAGTGAAGGCGTTTTGGCATTATTCGACTTCGAACGTGCCCTGAATTCCGCTCGCCGAATCAGGAGCAACCCACACATCGTATGTGCTGCGCGGGACAATCCAATGCATCTCAGGATCATAGGAGCCGAGATCGTTTACCTTCACCGAAAATTCAACGGTCTTCTGTTCACCCGGAGCAAGTGTGACCCGTTCGAATCCCTTCAACTCGCGGACCGGCCGCGAAGTCGGCGCCACCCGATCGTGCACGTAGAATTGCACAACTTCAGTGCCTTCGCGTTTGCCCGTGTTCTGAATATCGGCGGTTACACGTAGGGTCCCGTTCGCAGAAATTTTCGGAGACTCTACTTTCAGATTGCTGTAGCTGAATTTCGTGTAAGTCAGGCCATAGCCGAACGGATACAGCGGCGCCGCGCTCTGATCAAGATATCCGGTGTGCCAGCGATCGGGAGCGCTCGGCCGCCCCGTATTTTTGTGGTTGTAGTATGTAGGGATTTCGCCCACCGAGCGGGGCCAACTGATCGCCAAGTGCCCACTGGGAGATGCGTCACCTAGTAATGTATGGGCAATCGCATTTCCAGCTTCAACTCCCAGGAACCACGCCTGCACGATCCCTGAAACTTTATCCGCGGCCCAGCGGATGTCGAGCGGACGCCCGCTCTCTATAACCAATACAACGGGCTTTTTCGTGGCCACCACCGCGTCAATCAGCTTCATTTGGTCGCCGGGAAAATCCAGCGTCGAACGCGAACTGGCTTCGCCTGTCATTCCAGCAAGTTCGCCTACAAATAGCAGCACAACATCAGCTTTTTTCGCAGCTTCGACTGCATCGGGAATGCTGGCCGGCTTGTTCTCCGTTTGAAAATTCTTCACGCCCGTAGCGGAAGGCGGTGCAGGCGCAGCAACTCCTGCAGCCAACCCGTTCTCGAATGGAGGAATATCTACTCCTTTAGCGTAAAGCACGTGATCACTTCCCATTTTCTGGCGAAAGGCGTCGAGCGGCGTGACGGCGTCCGCGGCCTGACCATTCCCTGCCCACGGCCCCAGCTGCGAAGACTTGTCATTTGCCAGCGGGCCGATGACTGCAACCGTCTGCTTGCGGCTGAGCGGCAACACATCATTCTTGTTCTGCAGCAACACCATGGACTCGAACGCCAGCTTGCGCGCCACTTCGCGGTTTTCAGGCGTCAGGAAGTCGGTCTTTTCGCGATCTGCATCCGCATAAGGATGTTCAAACAGCCCGGCTTTGAATTTCACCCGCAGCACCCGGCGCACTGCTTCGTCCACCACGGCGATCGGCAGCTTGTTCGAATTCACCAGTTCAGGAATGTTGTTGATGTAAGCGCCGTCCACCATGTCCATATCAACTCCGGCGGTGAGCGATTCGAGTGCCGCCTGCGCATCGTTCGTCGCGACGCCATGCGCGATCAACTCGTGAGTCGCGCCCCAATCGCTGACCACGAATCCGTCGAATTTCCATTCGCCGCGGAGGATGTCAGTCAGCGTGTGATGATTGGCTGAAGCGGGAACTCCGTTCAGGTCCTGGAACGCCGACATCAGCGTGCCCACACCGGCATCGACTGCCGCGTGGAAGGGCGGCAGATACACTTCGCGTAACAACTGCTCCGAAATATCAACTGTGTTGTAGTCGCGGCCGCCTTCGACCGCGCCATAAGCCACATAATGCTTTACGCAAGCGACCACACTCTCAGGATCAGCGATGCTCTTGCCCTGAAATCCACGCACTTTGGCGGCAGCAATCATGGACCCAAGATACGGATCTTCGCCCGCTCCTTCGACAACGCGTCCCCAACGCGGGTCGCGCGCAATGTCCACCATGGGGGCGAATACCCACTTCACCCCGGCAGCGGTCGATTCCTTCGCCGCAACCCGCTCCGCTTGCTCAATCAGCGGCATGTCGAAACTGCCGGCGCTGGCCAATGGAACCGGAAAAATCGTGCGATAACCGTGAATGACGTCGTAACCCAGAATCAAAGGAATTTTCAGCCTGGATTTTTCAACGGCCACGCGCTGGACTTCATTCGAATCTTGCGCGCCGAGCACTCCCAATAGAGATCCCACTTTGCCCTGCTTGATCATTTCAATATTCTGCGGATTTTTACCGGCGAACTGGGTCAATTGACCGATTTTTTCTTCGAGCGTCATTTGCATGAGAAGCGCGTCGATTTTGCGCTCGGTTTCCGGATCAGACGGCTGTTGGGCAGCAGCGAAAGCAGAACAAGCGCAAGCCAGGGCAAGGACCGCGATCAAGCGGCGAGATAAAAGCATATATTTCTCCGGGATTGAGTAAGCGATTGGCCAGTGTATCGCAGGGGAAAGGACGGCGCACAATCGTTTTTCTTGGAAGCAGAGGCCTGAGGAACCCTTACTGTGGACGCGCAAAAACGGGTGCCGCGGGGACGATTGGAAGGGCAGGTTCCTCGTAGCTAACTTAGGGGAGGATCAAGGACGTTTAAGGCCGACTAGAAGCAGGTACCTCGCTTCGCTCGGAATGAAGTACTTTTACACTGAAAGGCTGAGGCCGAGAGCTAATACTTCCTCAACACCCCGATCACTCTCCCCTGAATCTCGACGTTCGCGGCGGGGACGATAATTG
>Ga0105241_10003073_pt1 | contig 12449 bp, 11 predicted proteins | sample KBSC64metaG_FD_80422 | JGI IMG/M metagenome (GOLD analysis project Ga0105241, IMG submission 80422) | Corn rhizosphere microbial communities from Kellogg Biological Station, Michigan, USA - KBS C6-4 metaG | ecosystem: Host-associated > Plants > Roots > Rhizosphere > Soil | place: Michigan, USA... | reverse complement strand
GATGGTGGTGAACCAGGTCGTGATCCCGGAGGCGAGGCGCGGCCGCATCCTGGACATCGGCTACTACGGCGTGCTCGCGGAGGTCCCCCTCGCGCATTCGCCCTTCTCGGAGATGGTCCTCGAGTTCGACCTGCCCCTCGTGGGCGAGCGCATGACGGAGCTCTACGGCCGCGTGGTGAAGACGGTCCCCACGCCGGGGAAGGCGGCGCACGTGGGCGTCGAGTTCACCTCCATGCGCCCCGAGCAGAAGGCGGCGATCCAGCTCTTCGTCCAGCTCCTCATCCAGGGCGCCGAGGCCGGGGACGACTAGGCGCGGCGCGGGGGAACCGGCGTTTTATTCCTTTGTGCCGTTCCACATTTTTATTTGGGACTTTCTTCCCAAATCCTTGACGCCTCCTGCCGGCCTGCCCTAGAGTCCCGCCATCGAAGACGGGAGCGGGACCATGGGCGTGCGCCACCGGGAGCTGCGCGAAGCGAGGTCGGTAGAGGAAGTCCTGCGGATCACGCGGGAGTACCTGCGCGAGGTGGGGCTCGCCGCGGAGGCGATCCCGCCGGAGTGCTGGCCCGCGCCGCTCCGCGGGCCGGCGGACATCGAGCTCTGGGCCGACCGCCTGGATCATGCCTCCGAATCGCAATGCACGCTCACCGACGATGTGAACGCGCTCGATCGCCTCGCGAGCCATTTCCTCATCGCGTCGCTGCGCGTGCGCGAGCTGCTGCGCCCGGCCCTCGCGGCCGCCCCCGGGGAGCTCAGGGCGGCAGCTTGATGCCCGCGAGGAGCGGCTGGACGTCCGGCGACTTGAGCGCCGCCTCGAGCGCGCGCATCGCGCGGTCGTGCTCCTGCATGAAATACATGTAGAAGTGCTCGCCCATGAAGAAGTACTGGGCGATCTGGGCGTTCAGCACGCGCTCCCAGGTGGGCGAGACCTCCTGGAGGTGGATCATGCGGCCCACGAGCCAGCGGTCGAACGTCATGGCGGGGATGCCGCCGTTGTTGAGCACGGTGTTCTGCGTGGCGTAGGCGAGCTGCAGCCGGCGCAGGTCCGACGGGTCGTTGATGAGGATGGTGTAGCGCGGGATGCCGAGCGCGTTGGGCTGGCTCATGTCCCACAGGAGCTGGCGCCACGTGTCGCGGTCCGGGCAGTCGACGAGCGAGACCTCCGGGAAGGGCTCCGTGAACTCGTCGATCGCCAGCAGCGAGGCGCGCGAGAGCGTGAAGGTGAGCGCCAGCGCCTTGCCGGGGTTCTTCGCGAAGAAGCTCTCCGGGGTCTTGCCGTCCCCGTAGCGCGCGAGCGCCTGCGAGACCGAGACCGGCCGCTGGTCCTTCTCCCCCACGCGCTCGAAGAACTTGAGGTTCTCGATGCGGATCGGCCGCCCGGCGTCGAGGCGGTCGAGCATGCGGTACATCATGCCCGTCACGAAGATGAACTCGCCGGGGATCTTGCCGCCCACGAACTCGGAGAACGGGCGCTTCGTCACGAGGTCCGAATTGCGCTCTCCCAGCTTCGCCACCGCGTCCTTGTACGCCCGGAAGCGCGCGTTGAACCGGAAATCCGAGCTGTCGATCAGGTCCTCGGCCTTGATCCGGTAGTGCTCCTTGAAGAGCGTCGTGTCGTTCAGGTCGAAGCGGTCGTCGTCCTTCGGGTACTGCGCCTTGGTCTCGCGGATGTTCTCCGTCACGACCGAGGGCGTGAGGACGATGATCACCTCGCGCTTGTCGTCCTGGTTGTTGGTGTGCCCGAAGAGCGCGCCCAGCACCGGGATGTCGCCCAGGCCCGGCACGCGGTCGGAAGCCTTGATCTGGTTGCGGCTCATGAGGCCGCCGATGATGAGCGGCTGGTTGTCGCGGATCCGCGCGTAGGTCTGCACGCGCCGCGTGGAGATGGTGGGCGCGGAGGCGAGCGCGATCTTGGTCGAAGGATCGAGCACCTGCAGGTCCTGGCCCGGCACGGTCGCCGAGACGGTGGCGTCGATCAGCATGCTGATCTCCTGCAGGTCGTCCGAGATGCGCGGGCGGACGTTCAGCAGGATGCCGGTCGGGATGTACTGGAAGGAGAAGGCGACGCGGCTCGTGCCCGCGCTGCCGCTCCCCGCGTCCTTCGAGGTCGCGACCGGGATGTCGGTGCCCACGCGGATCGTCGCCTGCCGGTTGTCCAGCGTGATGACGCTCGGGCGCGAGAGCACCTCCGCCTTGTTCGCCTGCACGAGCGCGGCGATGCGCGCCTGGATCTGCGTGGGCGAGACGTTGAGCGTCGTGTCGCGGATGAAGCTCAGGGCGGAGCCGCCGCCGGGCGGGACGGGCAGGAGCGAGCCGAAGGAGAAGGACTGGTCGCCCTTCCTGAGGTCCCACTGGACGCCCAGGTCCTTCAGGCCCTCGTCGCTGATCTCGAGCACGAGGCCTTCCACGAAGACCTGGCGCGCGGGCTTGTCGATCGTCTCCTCGATCACCTTCTTCAGCTTGAGGAGCTGCTCGGGATAGGCCGGGTGGTAGACCACGAGGAGCTCCGCGGTCCCGCCCGCCACGGTCTCGGCGAGGGGGGCCGCGGCGCTGGGGATCAGCGTGAGGCCCAGCTGGTCGCGCTGCGCGGGATTGAGGTCCGCCCCGACCAGGCCCATGTTGGCCTTGTCCGTCGAGGGCATCTTCACGATGAGCGGCAGGCGGTCGAGCGCGATCGTCGTGGGGAGGTTCCGGATCGCGGGGAACTTGGGGAGGAAGCGCTTCTGCTCGTCCGGCGGAAGCGACTGCAACGCCTGCTGCTGGGTCGCCGCGGCCTGCGCGTCCGGCGGGGGCGCGGGCACGCCCGCCGCTGCCGCGCGCGTGCTGTCCATCACGTCGACGTCGTCGCCGCGGTAGGAATCGTCCTTGGCGAGCGACTCCGAGTCCGTGATCGCGGAATAGCCCATCGCGCGCAACGCGAAGAGCGCCGCGTCGCCGTCGACGTACGAGAGGGGGATGGTCGTGGTCTCGAGGTCGGCCAGGCGCAGGCGCGAGAAGATCTTGGCGCGCTCCGCGAAGATCTCCTTCAGGGCCGCGTCGAGCGTCGCAGGGTCGGCATCCGGGTTGGCGCCGGGCTGCCCCCCGCTCAAGGAGAACGCCTGCACCCACAGTTGCGGAAGGCGCCGCGGGGGCAGCACGTAGCCCAGCCGCACGTAGCGGCGGACGCCGCCCTCGTCGCGTACCACGGTGAGCGGGCTCGCGATCGAGTCGGGGACGTGCGCGATGGCCGCATCCTCGTCCGCGGTCGCGCGCCGATAGCCCGCCGTGATCTGCAGGTGGAGCGCCAGGTCGGATTCGAGCTCGCGGATGCGCTTCTCGGGAATGATCGGGAGCGGGATGAGCCGTCCCGGCGGGAGGCCCGACGTGGTCTCCGCGACGACGTAGGAAGCGTGCGCGGGGGCCGCGGCCGGCGCCGGTGGCGGCATCTGGCCCGGCATCTGCCCCGGCATCTGCGACGCATCCGCCGGCGCCGGCATGCCGGGTGTCGCGGCGGGAACCACCTGCAGCACGGCCGTCGGCGGCTGGGCCGGCGGCGGCGTGGGAGACGGCGGGAACTGCGCGACCGCCGCGAGGGAGACGCTCGCGAGGATCGCGAGCAAAGCCGGGGACCGGCCGCGCCTGCCGCGGAGAGAAACGCTCGGGAAGACCTGCATACGTTCCTCTCTGCGGGACAGGCGGTCTGTCCCCGGCTCGGGGTGCGCGGGCGCGATCAGCCTTTGCACACCTTGTGGTTGTACGCCTTCACCACGGCGGCGATGCCCGTGGGATCGAGGGAGTACGGATCCCAGTCGTCGCCGGCGGCAACGCCCGCGACCTGGTCGATCTGCTGCATGGTGAGGTTGGCGCCGGCGCCCTTCGCGGCATCGATGAGCGCGGCTTTCGCGGCCGCCTTCGTGATGCCCTTCGCCGCCGCCTTCGTGGCCTGGTTCGCCGCGGCCTTGGTCGCCGCCTTGGCGCCCGTCTCGGCCGCCGCCGCGCCCGCTTCCGCGCCCGTCGCGGCACCGGCGGTCGCGACCGTGGTGACGATCGTCACGGCCACCTCGACCACGGACATCACCTGGTCGCGCACGGCGCCCGAGCAATCCTCCTTCGTGGTCGCGCACCCCGCCCCGCAGTTGACGGGCATGTTCGCGGGACACTGGCCCCAGCACACCGGGCCCACGCCGCTATAGCCGCTCTTGCAGTTGTTGTAGCAGAGGCCGGCGTCGTACTGCTTGCCGCCGTCGCACGCCTTCGGCACCGTGCCGGCGCCCCGGCCGTACGTGGGCTTCGTGCACGTGGCGCCCGTGTCGCCGAATCCCGAGGGGCAGTCCGGCGAGCAGATGCAGCAGCCCACCTTGTGGTAGCCGGGCTTGCACTTCGGGTAGACGATCGCGCCGTCCTTCTCGCAGCCCGCGGGGTTGTCCGCGCGGCAGCGCTTGTACATGCCGTTGTCGTTCAGCCCGTCGCCGAACTTCCACGGATAGCCCGCGCCCCGGCCGTAGGGCGCGGGCTTCGTGCAGCCCACGCCGTGGTCGGTCCAGCCGGACGGGCAGCTCCCCCAGCACACCGGGCCCACGCCCTTGTAGTTCGACTTGCAGTTGCCGTAGCACAGGCCCGCGTCGTACTGCTTTCCGGCGCCGCAGTTGGTCGGGATCTTGCCGACGCTGCGGCCGTAGGAATCGCGCCAGCAGAAATCCGCCTGGGCGATCGTGGCCGCCGAGAGGAGCGCGAAGAGCGCGGCGATGCGGGCGATGACGCCCAAGGTCTTCATCATGGTCCGTCCCCTTTTGTTGTCTTGGTCTTGGAGGTGGCGAGGGTTACTTCGCCTTGGCGGCGGGCGCCGTGCCGGTCGCGAAGCTCTTCCCGACGATGTCCCCCAGCTCCGGCTTGGAAAGGACGCGCACCTGCTGCGCGGCGAGCCCCTCGTTCACCTTGGCCATCGCCGCGGCCGCCTGCTCCATCTGCTGGCCGTCCGCGGCCTTCCCGAGGTCGAGCTTCTTCAGCTCCGAGTTCAACGCCGCCTCGTCCGCGCGGTGCTTCTTCATCGCGGCGTCGAGCGCCTGCGCCTGCGCCTTGGCGCCCTGCGCGTCGTTCATGCCGGCGAGGATGCGCGTCGCGGTCTCCGTCGACTCCTGGTAGGCCTTGAGCTTGCCCTGCACGTCCGCCGCGAGCGTGACGCCCGCCGCCATCGCCGCCAGCGCCGCGCAGGCCGCCGCCACCATCTTCTTCGTCTTCATCGAGCTCCCCTTTTTTCGCGTTGTCTCGCCCTGTTGCGTGGTCCCGCGTTCAGCGCACCGCCGGTGCCGTTCCCGCCCCTTCCGCCTGCGCGATGCCGGCCTGCGCCTTCTCGACCGCGATGAGCGCCGAGAGGACGCTCGCGTCGACGCCGCCGGGGAGCACCTGCCCGCCGATCACGAAGGCGGGCGTCCCCTGGATGTCCAGCTCGGAGGCGAGGCGGGAATTCTTCTCGATCGCGGCATCGACGGCCGGATCCTGCATGTCCTTCAAGAGGCGCGGAACGTCGAGGCCGGACTTGGCCGCGACCGCCTGCACGCTCTCCTCGTCGATCGTCTCGGATTCCATGAGCGCGTGGTGGAACGCGGCGTACTTGCCCTGCTTCACCGACGCCAGCGCCGCCCGCGCGGCGTACATCGAGCCGGGGCCGAGGATCGGGAGCTCCTTGTAGACGAAGCGCACCGAGCCGCCGTCCTTCTCGAGGAGCGACTGCATCGCGGGCTCGCTGTGCTTGCAGTGCGGGCACGAGTAGTCGAAGAACTCGACGATCGCCACGCGCGACTGCGGGTTGCCGGCGACCGGCGTCGCCATGTCCTCGACGAGCTCCTTCCGGTGGAGGGCGAGCGCCTCGCGCTGCTTCGTCGCCCGCTCCGCCTCCTCCTTCGCCTGCATCGCCTGGAGGGCCTTCTGGACGGCTTCGGGGTGGTTCTCCAGGTACTCCTGGATCACCGATTCGATCGCGGCGCGCTGGCCGGGAGACAGGGGGGCGGGAGCCTTGGGGGGTGCGGCGAGCGCGGCGGAACAGAAAAGCAGGACCACGGTGCCGAGCGCGGCTCGGCCGGTGCGCGAAAGCAAGGGTATTCCCTCCCCGGGAAATGGTTTTTTTCGTACCGCCGTATCATGCCGTGCAATCCCGGCGGCGCCAAGTCCCGGCCGGCGAAATTTATTCCCGCCCGGGCCAAAAAAATATCGTTGGGATTTGCTTCCCAAATGATTGACGCGGGCGCCGCCACCCTTTAGCTTCGCACCCATGAGGGCCCCCGTGGAGACCGACGCCCGCAGCGCCTTGCACGCGGCCGTCATGCGGCTGCTGCGCCCGCTCGTCCGGATCCTGCTGAACCACGGCGTGCCGTTCGACACGTTCCAGGAGATCGCGCGCTGGGTGTACGTCGAGGTCGCGGAGAAGGACTTCGAGCTGCCGGGCCGCAAGCAGACCGACTCCCGCATCTCGGTGATCACGGGGCTCACCCGGAAGGACGTGGCTCGCATCCGGAAGGTGGAGAAGCCGGAGGACCGCGCGGCGGCCCTCTCGTACAACCGGGCCGCGCGCGTGGTGAGCGCGTGGGTGCGCGAGTACCCGATGGAAGGCACCGTGAGCGGTGTCAGCCCGCTCCCGCTGGAGGGGCCGGAGAGCCTCTCGGACTTGATCCGCCGCCACAGCGGCGACATGCCCGTCCGCGCGGTGATCGACGAGCTCCTCCGCGTGGGCGCGATCCACATCCGCGACACGGACGAGGCGCAGCTCGTCCAGCGCCACTACCTGCCGCCGCCGGGCCAGCGCCGCAAGCTCGTGTACCTGGGCGACGACGTGGCGGACCTCATCGCGACCATCGGCCACAACCTCGAGGCGCCGCCGGACCAGGCGTTCTTCCAGCGGAAGGTCTTCTACGACAACATCCCGCAGGAGCACATCGCGGCGGTGCGGGCGGTCGCCCGCAAGCGCGGCGAGTCCGCGATCGACGCGCTGGTCCACGACATGGCCTCCCACGACCGGGACGCCACCCCCCGGGTCGACGGCACCGGGCGTTTTCGGGCCATGGTGGGAATTTATTACCACGAAGAGATGTTCATGGACGGACAGCCCGATCCGGCGCCGCGCAGGAAGCGGCCGCCGAAGAGCGAATAAGGAATCGGGAAGCGGCGCAATTCCCGCCCCGGGCGGGCCCACACCCCAGGATATAAAAGGAAGCCCCATGCACCAGATCGTCCGGAAACTCGCCCGCCTCACGGGAGCGGCGCTCGCCATCGTCCTCGCGGTGGCGGGGGGAATCGCCATCGGCGGCGGCGGCGCGACCGGGACCGGGTTCATCGCCCAGGGGAGCCTCACCCAGTTCGGCAGCATCTTCGTGAACGCGATCGAGTTCAAGACCGACAAGGCCGCGATCACCATCAACGGCTCGCCCAACCGCTCGCAGAGCGACCTGCGCATCGGCATGGTCCTCACGGTGACGGGCAGCGTCGACGGCAGCGGCAAGACCGGCAACGCGGACACGGTGACCTACGTGGCGGATGCCCTGGGCCTCGTCGACCAGGCGCCCGGCGCGGACGGCACGTTCGTGGTGCTGGGCCAGTCGATCCACGCGCAGCCGACGACCGTCTTCGCAGGCTTCATCGCTCTCTCCGAGCTCCACGCGGGCGACTTCGTGGAGGTGAGCGGCTTCCGCACCGCGGACGGCGGGCTCCTCGCCTCGCGCATCGAGAAGAAGACCAGCGTCGCCACGGTCCAGGTGCAGGGCACGACCTCCGGCACCACCGCGAACACGTTCGCGATCGGCACGCTCACGGTCGACTACACGGTCGCCACGCTGAAGGACGTGCCGGCGGGCGGGCTCGTGGACGGGCTCACCGTGGTCGCCAAGGGTCCCGCGCCGGTGAACGGGGTGCTCCAGGCTTCCGAGGTGGACGTGATCAACCAGAGCCTCTCCGGCAACCGGAACGGGAGCCTCTCGGGCTCGGTGGAAGCGGCCGCGCCGGGGTCGTTCGTGCTGAACGGCCAGGCCATCTTCACCACGTCGAACACGCAATACGTGAACGGGACGGCGGCGGACCTCGCGGCCGGGAGCTTCGTGAAGGCGGACGTGCTGATCTCGGGCGCGACCATCGTCGCGACGAAGATCGAGTACACGGTGCTGAACGCCCCGGCGGACGTGGAGGCGGACGTGACGGCCACGGGGGCGAGCTCGTTCGAGCTCCTGGGACCCGGCGGCATCACCATCACGGCCAATGCGAAGACCCAGTGGCAGGACAAGTCCGGCGCCAACCTGAACGCGCTGGGCTTCGCGAACCTCGCCGTCGGCGACCACGTCCAGGTCGACGGCAACCAGGTGAGCGACTCCGTGCTCCTCGCCACCAAGATCGTCCGCACGCGTCCCGGCGCCGCGATCGTGGTGGCCGGCAAGGCGTGGAGCGTCGCCGCGCCGTTCGTCTCCGTCCTGGACCTCACGATCGGGACGGACGGTTCGACGGTCTACACGGACGAGTTCGGCAACGCCATGACGGCGGCGTCGTTCTTCGCCACGGCGGCGGGCCACGACGTCATCGTCGCGGCCCGCCGCGCGGCCGATGGCAGCCTGGTCGCCGCCTCGATGCGGCTGGACTAGATCCGGCCCATCAGCAACAGGACGACGACGATCACCAGCACGAGCCCGAGCCCGCCGCTCGGGCCGTAGCCCCAGCCGCGGCTGTGCGGCCACGCCGGGATCGCGCCCAGGAGCAGCAGCACCAGGATGATGAGCAGTATGAGTCCGATCGACATGTCGACCTCCAACGGTTGATGTGCGTGGGGCTTGGACACCCCGGCCGCCCGGGCCGGGCGTGTCACGAAGGCCTATTCCGTTGTAGGAAGGGTCCGGGACCGGATCAGAATCCGTAGAGCTCCGCGGGGTTCGCGACCAGCACGCGTTGCCGGGTCGCGTCGTCTCCGATGCATTCGTGCAGCAGGTCCAGGAGCGCCGCGTCGTCCGGCTTGTGGTCGCGCTCCGTCGGGTGCGGCCAGTCGCTTCCCCACACGAGGCGCTCCGGCGCGTGCGCCACGAGCGCCTTCGCCACCGCGGCCGCGTCCGCGTAGCGCGGGGATCCCTCCCTCGAATCGAGGTATGGCCCCGCGATCTTCACCCACGCCCGTCCGCGGTCGAGGAGCTTCTTCACGATGGCGAAGGCGGGATGGTGCACGCCCTGCGGCTGCGGCAGGCGCGCCATGTGGTCGAACACGAGCGTGCCGGGAAGGCGCTCGATCATCGCGGCCATCGCGACGATCTGGTCGCCGCGGAGGTGCAGCTGCACGTGCCAGCCCAGCGCCTGCACGCGCTGCGCGAGCGGCTCGATCATGTCCGCCGCCACGACCGCGGCGTGCGGATCGTGGAGCGAGAACCGGAGGCCCCGGATGCCCGCCGCGTGCAGCGCCTCGAGCTCGTCGTCGCCCACGGTGGGATGGACCACGGCCACGCCGCGCGCGCGCTCCGGACCCAGCTCGGCGATCGCGTCCAGCGTCACGCGGTTGTCCGTGCCGTACGCCGCGGGCTGGACCACCACCGCGCGCGCGGTCCCGAGGCGCTCCTGCAGCAGCCGGTACTCGCGCACGGACGCATCCGTCACCGCCCGCAGCGTGGGCCACGCCATGGGGAAGCGCGGGTCGTAGATGTGCAGGTGGCAATCGCACGCGTCCGCGGGCGGCTTGAACCGCGGAAGCGACGTGCCGGCGGAGTTGGGGACCGCGGACATCAGGCGCGCGTCATCCTTCGTGCACCACGCCCGCCGCCACGAGCGCGGCGAATCGCGCGTCGTCCACGCCCGCGCGGGCGAGGATCTCCCGGTTGTGCTCGCCCAGCCGCGGCGCGGGCGCGCGGATCGCGCCGGGCGTGCCCTCGAGCCGCGGGACCACGTGGTGCATGGGGTAGGTGCCCATGTCCGCGTCCGGATAGTCGGCGAGGACCTCGCGCGCGGCGAAATGCGGGTCCTCGAGGATCTGGCCCACGTCGTAGATCGGGCCGATCGTGACCTCCGCCGCCTCGAAGAACGCGACGTTCTCCGCCTGCGTGCGCCGCGCGACGAACTCGCCCACGATGCCGTCGATCCACTCGGCGTTCTTCACGCGGTCGGCATTGGTGCGGTAGCGCGGGTCCTCCACGAGCTCCGGACGGCCGATCGCGCGCACGACGCGCTCCGCCATCTTCTGCGTGGACGCCGAGAGCGCCACGTAGCGGCCGTCCTTCGTGCGGTAGGCGTTCCGGGGACACGAGTTGGTCGAGCGGCTCCCCACGCGCGGCTTCACCTCGCCCGTCAGGCGGAAGTTCGCGGCCTGCGGGCCCAGCACCGTGAAGAGCGGGTCGAGGAGCGGGAGGTCGATCACCTGGCCCTGCCCGCCGTTCGACTCGACCTCGCGAAGCGCCACGAGGACGCCGGCCGCGCCGTAGAGGCCCGCGTACGAATCGGCCATGTACATCGGCGGCAGGACCGGCTCCCGGTCCGCGAACCCGTTCATCGACGCGAAGCCGGAGATGCCCTCGACCAGCGTGCCGAAACCGGGGCGGCGACGGTACGGCCCGTCCTGGCCCCAGCCGGAGATCCGCACGATCACGAGGCGGGGATTGCGCGCGAGGAGCTCCGCCGGGCCGAGGCCCATGCTCTCGATCGTGCCGGGCCGGAAGCTCTCGACGAGGACGTTCGACGTCGCCGCGAGCTCCAGCACCAGCGCGATCGCCTCCGGCCGGCGGAGATCGAGCGCCACGCTCTTCTTCCCGCGCGCGTAGAGCTTCCAGTTGACCGGCACGCCGGCGGTGCGCCAGGCGCGCAGGGTGTCGCCCTCGGGGGGCTCGACCTTCACCACCTCCGCGCCGAAATCCGCGAGGAAGCCGGTGAGCGTGTTCCCGGCCACGAGCCGGGAGAGGTCGAGCACGCGGATGCCGTCGAGCGGGCCCTTCGCGCCGGGAGCGTAGTCCCGCTTCTTCAGCATGCGCGGGTCACTCGGCCTTGATGCCCGCGTCCTTCGCGACCTTCTTCCATCCCTCGATCTCGCGCCGGATCGTCGCGGCGAACGCGGATACCGACATCGGCGCGGGCTCGGCGCCCTCGCGCTCGAACACCGCGCGCATCTCCGGCGTGGAGATCACGCGGTTCACCTCCGCGTTGATCGCCTCGACGATCGCGGGCGGCGTGCCCGGCGGGGCCAGCATCCCCCACCAGAGCTCGAAGTGGTATCCCGGCACGCCCATCTCCGAAAGCGGCCGCAACCCCGGCACGACGGGCGAGGCTTGCTCGCTGGTGACGCCCAGCGCGCGCACCTTGCCCGCCTTCACCTGCGGGTAGATCGACGGCGCGCTCGCGATGAGGACGTCGACGTGGCCGCCGATGAGGTCGGTCACCGCGGGCGGCATGCCCTTGTACGGGACGTGGGTCATGCGGATCTTCGCCGCGTCCATGAGGAGCTCGGTCGCGAAATGGTTCGTGCCGCCCACCCCGGAAGAGGCGTAGTTGAGCTTCCCCGGGTTCCTGCGCGCGAGGTCGAAGAGCTCGAGCGTCGTGCGGACCGGAAGCCGGGTGGACACCGTGAGGATCATCGGCCCGCGCGCGACCATCGCGACCGGGGAGAAGCCCGCGATCGGGTCGAACGGGAGGTGCTCCTGGACCGCGGCGTTGGTGGTGAACGAAGACGAGAGGAGGCAGAGCGTGTACCCGTCCGGGACGGCGCGCGAGACCGCACCGGCGCCGATCGATCCGCTGGCACCCGGCCGGTTGTCCACGACGACGGGCACCTTCCACGCGTCCGAGAGCTTCCGCCCCAGCTCGCGCGCGAAGGTGTCGTTCGAGCCGCCGGGCGGATAGGGCACGACGATGGTCACGGGCTTCTGCGGGAACGTACCGTTTCCCGGCTGTGCATGGAGCGTGCCCGCCGCGAGCGCGAGCGCGGCGCAGGCGGCGGCGATGACGTTCCTCATTCGACCCCCCTTTCGTCCTCGGCGACGAGCCCCAGGGTGCGGGCGCGCGCGAGCACCTGCTCCGCGCGCCGCACGAACGGCGCGTCGACCATCTTCCCGTTCACCGTGAAGGCGCCCACCGCCTTCTCCTTCGCCGCGCGCGCCGCCTCGACCACCTGGAGCGAGTGCGCGATCTCCTCGTCCGTGGGGCGGAACACCGCGTTCGCGAGCGCGACCTGCGAGGGGTGGATGCAGCTCTTCCCGAAGTAGCCCAGCCGGCGGGACGCGCGCGCCTCGCGCGTGTAGCCCTCCGGATCGGCGATGTTCGCCCAGGCGCCGTCGTAGGCGAAGACGCCCGCCTCGCCCGCCGCCATGCGGATCTGCAGGAGCAGCGTCTCGATCATCGGGAGGTTGTAGCGGTCGATGCCCAGCGGCTCGATGAGGTCGCCCCACCCGGCCTGGAGGCCCGCCACGCGCGGGCTCGCGGACGCCATCCCGGAGGCCACGCGAAGCGCCTTCGGGGACTCGATGTTCACGAGGAG
>Ga0105241_10003072_pt1 | contig 12450 bp, 11 predicted proteins | sample KBSC64metaG_FD_80422 | JGI IMG/M metagenome (GOLD analysis project Ga0105241, IMG submission 80422) | Corn rhizosphere microbial communities from Kellogg Biological Station, Michigan, USA - KBS C6-4 metaG | ecosystem: Host-associated > Plants > Roots > Rhizosphere > Soil | place: Michigan, USA... | reverse complement strand
GCGGCACCCGCCGCTACAGCGACGCCGATCTGGATCTCCTGGCGCGCATCAGTGACCTGGTGGACCAGGGCATCAACATCGCCGGGATCGCCCAGATCTTGCACCTACAACACCGCAACACCGAACTCGAGTCCGACAACAGCGACCTGAAGTCCGAAAACGCCCGACTGCGCTCCGAGGAACCGACCCGCAGAAGGAGGCCGCGAAACCGATGACGAACTGCCCCGATGACAGTCCGCTGGCCGATGACATTCCCGCCGCCGACGCGGCTGAACAACGCCAGCCCGCCGCCGACAGCGCCGAGGACGCCGGCCTCGACCCGCGTTGTGTGGCTGACCTTTTGCAGCGCGACGCCAACCCGTCGGATGTGATCGATCAAGCCATCATCGTGCCGTTGCCCGACGACGACCCCGACACCGACGTCACCGCGTTCTAAGCACTGGGAACGTCGTCGTCGCGGCCAAACAACACGCTGCGGCGTGGCCGGGCCCGGTCCAACAGGTGCGCCCACGCGGCGCGGGCGGCGCCGACCGCGACGTCCTGACCGTCCGGGGACGCCTGGCCTTGGGCCAGCGCCACCAGGGCATCGGCCAGACTCATAGTGCTCACGTTGTGCGCCTTGGCGGTCTGCACGATCTCGACGAACGCCTGGTTGAGCGTGCAGCCCCGCAGGGCAATGAGCACGCCTTCGGCGGTGTCGAGGATCCGTGCGCCCGCCCGGCGAGGATCCTGCGATCGGCCAGACGGGTCCAACTCACCCTCCCTCCTGCCGTCTATCCTTATCCAACTACATACCATATATTCTGTGGTATGGACTACATATTTTCTCACTCGATCGAGGATGTTGCGGATGGGCTTGCGGCGGCACGGTGAACACGGGGATGCGCTTCGCTGCGGTCACCGCGCAATGGGTCATCGCCCATCGCCACGTCATTGGCCTGGTGGATTGCGTCCGAAAGGTCGGCCACGCTCAAAGGCCAACCTGTTGATCTGCACGGGCGATTCGAGGGCCGGAGGACACGCTCCTGTCTGGGCCGTCGGGGTCTACCGCGTGTCAGTCGGGCTGATCAGGTGGGCGCAGCGGTACTTTTCGAAGCAATGCCGATCTTGGGCTGGCGGGTGCATTTCACCCGTCGACAACTCATGATGCCGCGCACTGCGCGGCCAACGCTGCTGAGCCTCAATGGCGACGGGGTCGCCGACTGGTTGGACAGCCACGGTCGGGTAGGCCTGGTGGCAGCGCTGGCACGGGTTGTACTTGGTGGGGTCGGGGAGTGGTTTCGGGCGGGCCAAGGCCGTTACGTCTCCTCGTCTTCGACGACGCGAACCCGGCGAACGCCCGGGGCCTTCTGCGTTCTGGGTCTCGCGGTCGATCCGGGGTGGACGTCGGGTGCATTCGCCGTCGCTCATACATCCCGGCCATCGAGGAGCACATCAATTCACTAACCGCTGATCGTGAAATCGCCTCAGCCATAGAGGCTGCGCCGTTCGTCATCGACAACCTAAACGCACAGATCGGGGCATTTCGGAACGTTCTAGACACTATGAGGGCGGGTCTCGACCGACTGGACGGAGAGCAGCGAGACCAGGTCGAACAAGCATCTGCCGTGTTACGCAAGGCGCGGGCCGGCGCGAGGCTCCCACTCGAAGACATCAGCCGACGGAAGGAAAGCCAGTGACGCAAGCAGTCACACGCACACCCGCGGACGTTCTCCGCGCGGCCCGACGTCGAGACTCAGAGCACAAGCGGGATCGGGTATTCCGCGCCGTAGATGCGATGAAGCGCGACGGCACGCCAATCACCTTCGCCGCCGTCGCCCGCAACGCGAAGGTCTCACAATGGCTCGTCTACGCCGACGGAGTGCGTGACTACATCGAGACCGCCCGTTCGGACCAAGCGGCAGTGCCCGCTCAGGCCAAACGGGCCGGCCGAAGCGCGAGCGAGGCAAGCTTGCGCACCGACCTCGAACTCGCCAAGCAGGACAACCGCAGGCTCCGCAGCGAGCTCGGCCGCGTAACGAAGGCCCTACGTGAACGACTCGGCACCCAACTGGAAGCTACATCAGTAGAGCCGCTCCGGCGTCGCATCGACGAACTAACCGCGGCGAACAATCGCTACCGCAGTGAAAATTTCCGGCTGGCAACAGAACTCGACGTTACTCTGGCGCGGCTCCGTACAGCTGAGGATGACCTTGCGGCAGTACGATCCAGTCTCCGAAGAATGATTCGTGAACAGTCAGCCTGAGTTTGGAACTTCATGACTCCTTCCATCGACCGTAAGGTTGCCGCCCGCGGTATCGGTGTCCACCAGCATCTTGCGCTCGACCGGATACGTCGGCCGCGGGGCTCGGCCGGCTATCCGATCCCGTCAGCCGCGTCTTCGCCCGCGCCCTCAACGCCGCAACCAGACTGTTCCACAGCATCAACTACTACGGCTCCTGCGCTGCCGCCCTGGTCTACAACCGCCACCGGATGGGTGCAAAACTAGACCGCGTAATCGCCTCGCTGCAACACAATCTCGACCGCGACCACGACAGTTACCCATATTGGTGACCGACTACAACAACCACTTCGCGCTCAAACCGGACCACCTGATCCCGGCTGCTGACGGCAACACCTCTACATGAACCAGGTGATGCCGGTGCTGTTCTTCGCCTGGGTCAACTCACACCGCGCCGCAGCCGCCAGAATCGGCGACGCCATGTACTTCCACGTCAGGGACCTGCCGCACTTCCGCGACCACCTCAACGACTACCTTGGCCCACCATCGCCGTCCTGCCGCAAGGGTGTCCACCGAGACCCCGGGTCAGCCATGGACGAAACCAGGCAATCAATCAACGCTCTCCAAGATAATTCGGCGGTGACGGGTGACCCGGCGGGTGATTGCCTACACAAGGCGTCGTTCGGTACCGGTGTCGAGTGACATTGCTGAGGCGTCACCGACATAAGCACCGAAACAGCCGTCGAGTAAGGGCTTGGCATGCGGGGGCTGGGACTGCAGCTCAGTCCTGGTTCGAGAAGGCGCTGTCGAAGGCGGTGGCCGGTGGGTCGAAAAGCTGGGAGCGTATGTAGGCCAGCGCCTCTGGCGCACCGTGCAGGCGGTCCATCCCGGCGTCTTCCCATTCGATGCTGATGGGCCCGTCGTACCCAATGGTGGTAAGCATCCGGAAGCAGTCTTCCCAGTCAACATCGCCGCGGCCGGTGGACACGAAGTCCCACCCACGCCGTGGATCTGCCCACTGCAGGTGCGACCCGAGCACTCCCCGGCGGCCGTCCCGCGGCCGGACTTTGGTGTCCTTGCAGTCCACGTGGTAGATCCGGTCCCGGAAGTCCCAGATGAACTGCACCGGGTCGATGTTCTGCCACACCATGTGCGAAGGGTCCCAGTTGATCCCAAAGGCTTTTCGGTGCCCGATCGCTTCCAACGCGCGCTGCGTGGAGTAGTAGTCATAGGCGATCTCGGAGGGGTGGACCTCGTGGGCGAACCGGACGCCGACCTCGTCGAAGACGTCCAGGATCGGGTTCCACCGGTCGGCGAAGTCCTGGTAGCCGGCGTCGATCATCTCGCCCGACGCGGGCGGGAACATCGCGATGTACTTCCAGATCGACGAACCTGTGAACCCGACGACTGTTGATACACCCAGTCGGGCAGCCGTCCTGGCCGCGTTCTTGACCGCTTGAGCAGCCCGCTGTCGGACACCTTCCGGGTCGCCGTCACCCCAGAGGGAGCTGTTCAAGATGCCGCGGTGCCGTTGGTCGATGGGGTCGTCGCAGACGGCCTGGCCCTGCAGATGCGCCGAGATGGCGAACGCCTGTAGGCCGTGGCGGTCAAGTATCTCCCGTCGGTTGGCGATGTAATGGTCGTCGACCGCTCCTCGTGCGACGTCGAGGTGGTCCCCCGAGCATGCGATTTCCAGCCCGTCGTACCCCCACTCGGCAGCCAGTTTTGCGACTTCCTCGAACGGCAGGTCGGCCCATTGACCGGTGAACAGGGTTATCGGACGGCTCATCGAAATCTATTTGCCCTTCTCGCCTTTGGTGTCGTTGCCGCGGGTATCGGCGATATGGTCGGCGACCCGCCAGGCGTTGGCCATGATCGTCAGCGTTGGGTTTGCACCGGTGCCGGTCGGGAACGGCGCGCCGTCCACCACGAACAGGTTGTCGACCTCGTGAGCCTGGCAGTACTTGTTCAGTACCGAAGAGTTCGGGTCGTTGCCCATCCGGGTGGTGCCATGCTGGTGCGAGCAGTTGCCCGTCACCCGCTCTGGGTAGACCCGGTAGATCTTCGTGGCACCGGCCGCTTCCAGGATGTCGGCGTCCCGGTCGACCAGGAACCTGCCCATTCTCAGATCGTTCTCGTGTGTGGCGAGAGTGATCCTGGCGGCAGGCAGATCCCAGGCGTCGGAGACCTTTTCGTCCAGCTCGACTCGGTTGTCGTGTTGCGGCATGTCGTGCACCACCATCGACACCGCCATGCTGTGGTTGAAGAACTCCTCGTCCATCGTTTTGGCTTCCGCACCCCAGAGCGGCCGGTCGGGCAGACCCCAGTTGATCGGCAATGGGATACCTACTCCGGCGCAGGCGATGTGACCGCCACTAACGAAACCTCTTGAATCGTCGTGGTTGTAGAATTCCATTGAACTCGCACTGACGTAGCCGCCACCCGCCCAGGCGTAGATCGGGTCGTTGAAAAGCCCGATCGCGGAGCTGTATTCGTGGAAGGTGACATTGCGGCCTACCATGTCGCTGCCGTTTGCGATGCCGTTCGGAAAGCGCGCGGATTTTGACAGCAGCATCAGTCGGGCGGTTTCGACGGCACCGCAGGCCAGGATGAAGACGTCGGCCTCTTGCTCGAATGTCTCGCCGGCCTCGTTCTGGTACACCGCGGCGGTGACCTTGCCAGCGGCGTTGACGACAAGTTCCCGGACGTAGCTCTCCGGCCGAAGGTCGTACCGGCCGGTGGTAAGTGCGTCCGGGATAAATACGTTGAGCGCGCTGGACCGGGTGCCGGTCGGGTCGCCGTGCTGCTGGGCGAAGGCGCTGATCACCGTCGCAGGCCGGCCGTTGTGCGGACGGGATAGCGCGGCCTGTGGGGTCGGGAAAGCGTTCCAACCCAACGATCTTGTGCCCTGGTGGAACTTCTGCGCATATCTGGACAGCGGCAGCGGCGGGCAAGGGTAGTCCGCGCTTCGCGGTCCCTCATAGGCATTCGCGCCGGCTAGACCGGACACTCCGAACGCCCACTCCACCTTGGTGTAGTACGACTCCAGGTCGTCGTAGCTGATAGGCCAATCGGCGAGCGAGGCGCCTTGCAGGTCGCCGACGATCGAGTGCAGCCGGAAATCCTCCGGGGTGAACCGCGGCAGCCAGCCCTGCCAGTGCACTGTGCCGCCGCCCACCATCTGCGGGACCGGGCAGAACAGGTCGACTTCTGCCTCCTCGTCAGCGGACTGCCGGTAGGTGCGCGGGTTCAGCAGTGGGTCGGGCCACAGGTTGTACCGGTTGACGTTGGCCAGCTCGTCGCCACCAAAGGTCTCCTTAGTCCGCCAGGGGCCGCGTTCCAGGGCAACGACGCGAAACCCGCGCTCTGTCAACACCTTCGCCGCGGCCGCTCCAGACGCGCCGGCGCCGATGATGCAAACGTCGGTGCACTCAGGCTTGGGTGCGGGCATGGCTGATCTCCATTTCCTGCTCGTGGGTGCCGTCGGCGAAGTACTCGATGACGGTGTAACGGCCGGTGTGCACTTCGGCAAGTGAGCTCGGTCCGGGGAAACCGATGGTCTGCCAACCGACTTGGCCGCGGTTGCCGCCGTAGATCGGGTCAGCGTAAAAGCCCTGCCGGGTGTGAAGGGCCAGAAGAGCGAGGAAGCTCAGCGAGATTTCGGCACTGGCCTGTTGCAGCGCTGGCTCCACGGGCGCGAACCCCATGACGGCTTGCGAGGCATTCATTGCTGCCTCCTCACCGGGGCGTTCGACGGCCGTCAGGACGCCATCTTGCTGGTCGGCATCCAGGTCGATGAACGGCTGGCCATGCGTATCCCGGCTGCGCCGATCGAGGTCCGCAATGCCGTCCACATACGTGGTGCGCAGGATGTCGATCCGCCGCTGCCAGGCCCGCGCGCGTCGTCCGCTGAGCGTCTCGAATCCGCTGCCGTCCGGCTTGGCGTAGATCCTGTCGATCCCGGCCAGGTAGCCGTCCAGGAAGTCGATGGTGCCCGCCTCGGCGGCACCCGGGGTGTCTGTCGTCGGAATGATGCGCGCCATAGCTGCGGCGATGGTGGCCCGCTGGTGTGGATCGAAGAAGCTGGTCATCGAGTTTCGTTCCTTTCTGCCGTGCTCTTCTGGGTTCTGTCACCCGGGTGCATTTGGGGTGGGATTGCGCGATAGATCAGGGACCTTCGGGGACATTCACCCAGTTCCCACTGCGCGCGGACTCGACGACAGCTGCGGTGATCCTGGTAGCCCGCAGGCCGGCCTCGAAAGTGGGTAGCCCATCCGGCTTCTCACCGACCACTGCCGCGTACACATCCCCGACGAAGGCGGTGAACGAATCCTGATAGCCCTGCGGATGGCCGGTCGGCAGCCGGGCGTAGCGGCCAGCGGCGACTGAGAGTGTATCCGGACCCCTGGGTACAACGTGATTTTCCCGCAGACCGCCGACCCAAAGACTGTCCGGCAGTTCTTGGTCGAAGACGTAAGCGGCGTCCAGACCGTCGAAGGAGAACCACAGACGGTTCTTTCGTCCGAGCGAAACCTGGCTGACCACCACCGAACCAGCTGCGCCCCGATCGGTTTCGAAGGTGACGACGGCACCGTCCTCGGTGGCGACAGCCGTCGGACCCTCGCCCGGACCGTCCGAGAGCGACGGTCGCTCGGTGTAGGCGTTCGCCCAGTGCGCAACGAGTCTGGTGATCCGATGCCCGGTGACGAATTCCATCAGGTCACACCAGTGCACCCCAATGTCTCCGAAGGCGCGGGATGTGCCGCCGAGTTTGGGATCAACCCGCCAGTTGGAAACCTGCCGCCCTGACAACCAGTCCTGCAGGTAGGAACCGTGCAGCAACCACAGCCGACCGGCCTCGTCGCGGCTGATCCGGTCCCGTGCTTCGCGCACCGTCGGGTAGTACCGGTAAACGAACGGGACGGCATTCACTACACCCGTTGCGGCGGCCTGATCAACCAGACCGGCTGCACTGTCCGGGTTGATCGCCAGCGGTTTCTCGCAGACGACGGCCTTGCCGGCGGCGATGGCGGCGTGGGCGAGTTCTGCGTGGGTGGCGTTCGGGGTGCAGATGTGCACGACGTCGATATCGTCCCGGTCAATCAGGTCGAGACCTGAATTCGCGGTGTGTTCTGCGTGCCAGGCGTCCGCGGCGCTCCGGGCCTCTTCCGGGGTGGCGGACGCCACGGCTTGCACAACGCCGCCCGCGGCCCGGACGGCTGCGGCGTGTACACCGCCGATGAAACCGGTGCCGATGATGCCGGACCTTATGCGGTCCATGGGGTTTCCTCTCGCCGGTCGAAGGATTGCTCGCTGTGAATCGTTACCTGGTCGGGGTACATGTGACTGACGGGGCGGGCGCTATTTTCGTCTGGCAAGGGCGACGGCGAGGATGATGATCACTCCACGGACTACCTGCTGCTGGCTGGTGTCCAGGCCGGCCAGGATGAGCCCGTTGTTGATCAGCCCGATCAGCAGGGCACCGAAGAGGGTTCCGACGACGGTGCCGCTGCCACCGAAAAGGCTTGTTCCGCCGAGGATCACGGCGGCGATCGCGGACAGCTCGTCGCCGGTGCCCCACTGGTATCGGCCAGATTGCAGCTGCCCGGCGTAGAGCATGCCCGCCAGCGCGGCCAGCAGAGCGGAGATCAGCAGCACCCGGAAGGTGATCGACGTGGTGTTGATGCCAGTGAACTTCGCCGCGACGGGGTTGCCACCGGTGGCCAGCACCTGCCGGCCAAATCGGGTCTTGGCCAGCACGATCGCGCCGATGACCACGACGATGATCATCCAGACGATCAATCCAGGGATCGGTCCGATATCGCCAGACCCGAAGACCTTGTTGTAGAGGTCGGACAGGATCGGTTGCGGCGCCGACTTGGTGATCCACTGGGCGACACCTGCTGCGATGCCGAGCATCCCTAGTGTGACCAAGAATGAGGGGATCTTCAGCATTGCGACCAGCGCGCCGTTGACGGAGCCGACCACCACCCCGACGGCCAGCCCTGCCAGGATGCCGAGGAAGACACCGTAGTTGGCGATGGTCATGGCGGTGACGACACTGGCCAGGCCAGCTGTGGCGCCGACGCTCAGATCGATCTGGGCGGCGGCGATGACGTAGGTCATGCCGACCGCGATGATCGTGACGGTGGCGGTCTGCCGGACGATGTTGAGCAGGTTGTTGCCGGTGAGGAAGCCGTCGTCGCCGAGGGTGATCGCGAAAAACAGAAACACCACGGCGAAGCCGATGTAGATGACGTAGCGGCGCCAGTCGAGATTGGCGAGCGGGTTTTTCCGCTCGGGGTTCGTTGTGGATGGAGGTGTTGCGGTTTGGGTCATCGGTCAGACTCCTTGGACGGCGAGCTGGAGGGTTTCTTCATCGGGGATGTCGGCGCGGTCGATTTCCTTGTCGATCGCCCCGCCCCGCAACACAAGAACGCGATCGCTGACCGCGAGGAGTTCGGGTAGCTCAGAGGAGATCACGATGACGCCTTTGCCGGCGTCGGCGAGACGGCGCATGACGTCGAGGATCTCGGATTTGGTGCCGATATCGACACCGGCGGTGGGTTCGTCCATGATCAGCACGTCCGGGTCGGTGCCGAGCCACTTGGCAATGACGACCTTCTGCTGGTTGCCGCCGGAAAGCAGTCGAACGGGTCGACCGGGGTGCGCCACCTTGACCTGAAATTTTTCCAGCAGATCCTTGGCCAACGTCTTGCCCGCTCGGTCGGAGATGAACGGGCCGCGCTGCAGCTGTCCGAGTAAGGGCAACAACAAATTCTCTCTGACAGAGTGGTCCAGGATGAGGCCCTGCAGCCGGCGGTCCTCTGGCACCAGTGCGATGCCGTGGACGCTCGCGTCGCGAGGGTTGTCCAAGCGGACCTGCTGCCCTCGGACGAGCACTTCGCCGGAGCTGATCGAATCAATGCCGAAAAGCACCCTGGCAAGCTCGGTGCGGCCGCTGCCCATCAGCCCGGCCAGGCCGAGGATCTCCCCTTCGTGCAGGGTGAAACTGATGTCGTTGACCCGGGTGCCGGCCTGCAGGTGGCGCGCCTCAAGCAATGCGGTCTTGGAAAGCGGACGATCCCGTTCCTTGTACTCGAGCTCATCTTCGATCTTCCGCCCGACGATGCCCTCGACGATCTGCGCGGGCGTCACCTCACTGAGCCGCTTGGTGAAAAGTTGCTGTCCGTCGCGCAGGATGGTGATGCGGTCGGCAATCCGGTAAACCTCATCCATTCGGTGGGAGATGTAGACGATCGAGATTCCGCGTGCCTTCAACCGTGCGACTAATTGGAAGAGTGCTTCGGTCTCGTGTTTGGCCAGGCTGGCGGTCGGTTCGTCCATGATCAGCACCTGGGCGTCCTGGGCCAGCGCCTTCGCGATCTCGGTGAGCTGCCAGTACGCGGTGCTCAGGCTGCCCAGCACCGCCCCGGGATTGATGTCGACCTCCATCCCCTGGAAGACCTCGGCGGCCCGCTTGCGGGCTTCCCTGTCGTTGATCAGGCGACCACCGCTCAGGGGTTCCGTGGTGAGGTAAATGTTCTGCGCAACAGTGAGGGTGGGGATAAGGCTGAACTCTTGGAACACCATGCCGATCCCGGAGGCCCTGGCACCGTGGATGGTGGTGTAGGTCGCGGGCTTACCATCTATCAGGATCTCGCCCTGGTCGGGCGTGTACACCCCCTGAAGGATCTTCATCAGGGTCGATTTGCCGGCGCCGTTGCCGCCGGCAAGGGCATGTACTTCACCCTTGGCGACTTCGAAGCCGACGTCGCGTAGAACCGAGGTGGTGTCGAAGGACTTATAGATGCCGCGCATCTCGACGGCCAGCTGGGCGGTGCCGGCGGTGCCGGCCGATGCTGTGAATTCTGTGTCGACCATGCGAATGTTCCTTCGCTGTGAGGGGGTTAGTTACCGGCGACGAAGGAACTCTGCAGATCTGCGGGGGGATCCTCGTGGTAGACCTGCTTCCAGGCGTCCAGCACGTTCTCGTGAGTCACCGCCAGCGCCGGCAGTGCGACATACGGCGGCGCCTGCTTGCCGATGAACGCGCCGGCTCCCAAACGGGCCTCCGTGACGCCCTGGTCGAACGGGACCTGGGCGCCCAGGCCAACGACCATGGTGTTCCTGGCCATATTGATCGCGACGATCTTGCCGAGGTCCTCGGTTGCGATCATGAGGTTCAGGCGCCCGGCGGCGCGGGCGGCGGCCAGCACACCCTCTGCCGGCACGTCCCACACCGCCCAGATCCCGTCCAGCTCGGAGTGTTTGCTCAACATCGCGGCGGCGGCGTTCTGTGCCTGGGTGGCGAAGTCCGGGCCGCCGACGCCCTTACTCTCTATGATCTCGATGCCTGGATAGTCCTGCTCCATGGTGGTGCGGAAGCCGTCGTAGCGCTGCTTGGTGACGAAGAAGTCGGCATCGTGGTAGACAACGCCGATCTTTCCCTGGCCACCGAGCGCTCTGGCCATGAGGTGCGCGGATATGACACCGTTGCCGTAATTGTCCGCGGAAACCGCTGAGACGTAATCCTTTCCGGCTTCGAAACCGTCCGGGATATTGTCCATGAAGACCAGCTTGGCGCCCCCTGCGGCCGCTTCGCGGTAGGCCGCGGCGGTGGCGACCGGGTCGGTGGGCAGCGACACGATGATGTCCGGCTTCTTGGCCGTTACCGTCTGCAGGTTGGCGACCTGGGTTTTCGGGTCGAACTTGGCGTCGGTGGTGGCGACGACCTCGATGCCCAAACGCTTGAACTCGGAATTGAGGCCATTGATCTGGGCCTGCGACCAGTCGTCGCCGCCCGTGTGCATGACGATGGCGGCTTTGAGTCCCAACGACTTGATTTGCGCTACCTCCTCGTCGGTGAGGTCGGCACTGCTTGGTGGTGAGGCGGTTTCACCGTTGGGACCCTTGCTGAAAACCTGCCCGGCGATCTCCTCGAGGGCCTGATCGGCCACGGTGGAGGTCGGCTTCGCCAGAGTCTGACTGCCGCCGGGAAAGGCGCAGCCGGTCAATAATACGGTGGTGAGCACTGCTGCGAGTGCGGTGGTGACCGCGATGGATCGGATAGAGCGTTTCATGATGCCTCCAAGTGGGGCGTGACAGGACTTCGATGCGAGGAGCGCCCACCAACCGACCAGATGGTCCTCAGCGGTAGCTGCACGCCCGGCTTTTCAGCCGAGCCGGGTCTCCAGGAATTTCTTGCTGATCTCGGCGGCGGTCTTCGGATCGCCGTCATAGGTGTCCAGCTCGACCACCAGCCAATCGTCATACCCGACTTCACGGACAGCGGACAGGATTTCGTCAAAGTCGAGGTCGCCCTGGCCGAGCGGTTGGAACCCGAATGGTGCCGTGGTGAGATCTTTGAGATGGACGTGTGCGATGCGATCCGAATGTGCCCTGATCAACGCCGCTGGGTCACCGCCGCCGGCTGCCAGGTGGGCGGTGTCGGGGCAGAAGGCGATGCGACTACTGGTGAAGACCCGCTCGATCTCATCCGGGCTCTCGGCGATCGTGCCAAGGTGCGGGTGATAGCTGGCCGCGAGTCCATGCTGCTCGGCAATGTCCACCACGCGGTCAAGTCCTGCACCAAGGAGCGTGTAGTCCTCGTTGGTGGTGCCGGCCGCGCGTCGTGCCCCGCCGCCGACCACTAGGCGTCGGGCCCCGAACATCACGGCTAGTTCCGCGGCCCGGTTGATCCGGTACAACTCGTCGGGCAACACATCCGAGTAGATAAAATTCGCCCCGGTGTACACGCTGATCAGTTCAAGGCCGCTGTTGTACAGCGACTCGGTGAGAACCTCTGGTGTGGCAGCGAAGTCGGCAAGATTGCCGTCAAACATTTCGGTCCCGGCGTAGCCGGCGGCGGCGATGTCGGTGATGGCCTGTTCCATGGAGCCGGGGGAGCGGTAGTAGAGGTCCTTGATCGAGGTGACCCCTGAGGGGTCACCGACGACGCCCTGGCCCCATGTGATCGAGTGGTAACCCAGCTTCATCGGGGGTTGCCCTTTCAGTCGGATAGCAACATTGCTGTCATCCATGGCCACTTTTTCTGACGATTTGCAGCCAACCGACGGCTGCGTGATGCTTGAGGACACTAGGGACTACCCGCGAGTACCAGGTCGACGCGCTCCGGGCCCTGGGCTGTCTCGAGCTCGAGGTACGGGCGGCCGTCCACCGCGACGTGCAGGGCCGCATTCCAGGCGCTGGCCAGGTTCTCAGCGTCT
>Ga0105241_10003071_pt1 | contig 12450 bp, 3 predicted proteins | sample KBSC64metaG_FD_80422 | JGI IMG/M metagenome (GOLD analysis project Ga0105241, IMG submission 80422) | Corn rhizosphere microbial communities from Kellogg Biological Station, Michigan, USA - KBS C6-4 metaG | ecosystem: Host-associated > Plants > Roots > Rhizosphere > Soil | place: Michigan, USA... | reverse complement strand
TATCACCGGTGATAAAGTAATGGTGACCAATTGGGGCGGTAGTGAGCCCGGCGCAGGTAGCCCGGGCAGAGAAACCGCTGGCGTACCTTACGGTAACACTTATATCAACCCCAAAACTGGCGCTACCCAAACTGGTACCGTGCAGGTTTTTAGTACTGATGGTGATTTGCAAAAGGAAATCGCCGTCGGTCTGCACCCTAATGCGATCATAAGCAGCAGTGATAGCCGTTATGCTTATGTGACAAATGCTAATAGTGATAATGTTTCGGTGATATCGGTGCCGGCACTTAAAGTAATAGAGAATATACCGGTTAACCTGATGCCGGGTAAGAACGCTTATATCGGTGATTCGCCAAATGCGCTTGCACTTAGCGCTGATAATTCTACACTTTATGTAGCCAATGGTATGGATAATGCGGTGGCTGTGGTAAGGCTTGGCAATGGTTCATCATCAAATGGCAAGGGCCAAACAACTATAAAAGGATTTATTCCTACAGAGGCATATCCAGGTGGCTTGTTATTGAGTGGTAATACGCTGTTTGTTACCAACCTGGAAGGTGAAGGTTCAAGGATAAGTACCAAAAATTTTGCTACTGGTGGTAATCTGGCAAACATCAATGCCTATAATTCGCATCACGAAAAAGCTACTTTATCCATCATTACAATACCGGACAATGATAGACTGAAGGCTTTTAGTGAAAAGGTCAAACAACTCAATCTGACATTCAGGGAGGAAATTGCCAATCTTGCACCCAGGAAAAACATCGCACCTAAACCTATGCCCGACCGCATCGGCGAGCCCTCCGTATTCACTCATGTGCTTTATATTATCAAAGAAAATCGCACCTATGATCAGGTACTCGGTGATATGCCACAAGGCAATGGTATGTCTTCACTATGCGTTTATGGCGACAGTATAACCCCCAATGAACATCAGCTGGCCAGAAAGTTTTTACTACTGGACAATTATTATGCTTCAGGTAAGTGTTCAGCTGAGGGACACCAGTGGACGGATGCTGCAATGGCTACCGATTATGTAGAAAAAAACGTACGTGCCTGGTTTCGCAGTTACCCGCATGTGCAGGAAGATGCGCTGGTATACGATGCCAACGGTTTTATCTGGAACAATGCAGCCGATCATGGAAAAACGGTGAGAATATATGGAGAGGCTTCACAGCCACATTATGATAATAAACTTACCTGGACCGATATTTACAATAATTATCAAAACGGCGTCCCTTTTAAGTTTTATAATACCACTACAATATCCAGGGTGAGGCCGATGTTATCACAAAACTACCCGGCTTCTGACGAATTGAAGATCACCGACCAAGTGAGGGCAGCAGCCTTTATCAAAGAATTACATGATTACGAACAGAGCCCCGGCGATGCACTGCCCAACCTGTTGGTGATGGCGCTATCAGACGATCATACTGTTGGTACACGGCCGGGTTATCCGAAGCCAAGATCTATGGTGGCGGATAATGACCTGGCCCTTGGACGGATTATCGAAGCTGTGAGCAAAAGCCGCTTCTGGAAAAACACAGTAATATTTGTAACCGAAGACGACTCGCAGGACGGTTGGGATCATGTTTCCGCTTACCGCACTACCGGTTTTGTTGTAAGTGCTTACAGTTGTTTGCAAAGCACTGTTTCAACCAACTATAACCAAACCTGCGTGGTACGCTCCATCGAGCAGATATTGGGTATACCGCCGATGAATGTTATTGATGCCACTGCCCTACCCATGTTTAAATGCTTTACAGACCGCCCGTCTGACTTTACCTATACGGTAGTTCCCAATCGCATACCTATCAACGACATCAATCGTGGGCTTTCGTCGCTAAAAGGCAAAGCTTTATACTATGCCAGGGCATCCTCCAGTCACCAGTTCGACCATGTAGATGGTGGCAACGACGATCTGATGAACCGTATACTCTGGCATGCAGCTAAAGGCAATAAACCATACCCGGCAAAACTGGCGGGGAAAGATGATGATGACTGAGCAAATGCTAATTTGCCTTCATTACTTAACTACGCTATTGCATTCTGCATCCTGACCAGGAAAACCAAGCCTCAAAATCAAAGCAAAGTTCGCGGCGATCAAAACCCAGCAAGACGCTGATAATTATATGAGCCAGGTACAAAATAAAATGAATCAGCGTATTAACGGAACCAGTTAAAAGTGATCCTCGCGTTATTTTTTGAGTAATACATCAATTCAAAGGCAAACTAAAATGAAAAGTAGAGCCTACACCAGGTTTGCTTTCTGCCCATATTTTGCCACTATGCCTTGTGATGATTTCACTACATAAATAAAGCCCGATACCCAACCCTGAGATATTAGGGTTCAAATCCTCTACACGGTAGAATCTGGAAAATATATAAGCCAATTTGTTTGAGGCTATTCCGATACCAAAATCCTGAATGCCAACCGTAACATCGCTATTAGTTTTTGTTAATTTAACAATGACCTTACCATCACCCTGTGAGTATTTAATGGCATTGGATAACAGATTAATTATCACTTGCTCAATCCGCTGGCTATCAGCATAAACAAAACAAGTTTCCACATCGGTTTCCAGCATAATTGTACATTTATCATTGATATGCTCCATCAATTCAGTTGCATCATGGATAATTTCCAGCAAATCAAATGTTACTTTCGTCATTTGTAATTTTCCGGCCTCGATTTTGGAAACATCCAGAAGATCATTTACCAACCCGCTTAGTTTACGAACCTGCTGAATCGTTTTGCCCACAAACTTTCCGCTTTGCTCGTCGTTCTTCAAACGGTCGATAATTTGCAAATAACCATTTATGCTGGTTAGCGGGGTTTTCAGTTCGTGGCTGGCCAGACCTATAAATTCATCTTTCTTCTCGTTCAGTAGCCTTACTTGTTCATACAACCGGGCGTTATCTATACTAATTGCAGCCTGGGCTGCAATAGAAACAACCAGATCCTCATGATCTTTTGTAAATCTGGCCGGTTCCGGATGTCCAAAAAATAGACCTCCGATAACTTCGCCGGATTGCGATATAACAGGTACAGCAAGGTAGCTCACAACCGGCAAGTGTCCTTTTGGTTTTCCATAATGCGGAGGGTTTTTACCATATCTCGGATCTTTGGTAATATCATCCGATCTTACCACACCGTCCCCCGAAAAAGTGGGATGAAAAACCGCGGTATTACGTGGCATACCAAATGATTCAAAAGCTGATCGCTCTGCTCCCGACAAGGTAAACAACATATATGATTCTCCATTTTCGTCTACCTGGTTATAAAAGAATGCACCAAATGAAGCTTCAATTGCCAGGGTAGTTGCATCGGTTACTTTCTGTAATATGGTTTCCAGGTCAAGGCTCTCTGATATCAGTTTACCTACGGCGTTCAGCGTTTCTATTTTTTGGGTATACCGTTGCAACTGATCTTCATATTCTTTCTGCTTTGATATGTCGCGTGCGATTTTGGATGCCCCTATGATGTTCCCATCTTCATCCGTCACTGGGGATATAGTAAGCGAAATCGGCACCTCCTTCCCGCTTTTGGCAACCCTGATAGTTTCAAAATGGTCCACTTTACGTCCCTGACTGATTTGGCTGATAATAAAATCCTCCTCTTTTAAACGATTGGCAGGAATGATCAATGAAATATGTTTGCCTACCGCTTCTGTTTCTGTATAGCCAAATAATTTCTCTGCAGATTTGTTCCAACTTGTGATTATTCCTTTTAGCGTTTTGCTAACTATAGCGTCATCTGAGCTGTCTACTATTGCTGCCAGTCTTGCCCTTCTTTCCGCGCCTTCTGTAACTTTCCGAACAAGTGTTTCCAAATCCGTCTGTGTAATTCGAAGTTCTTCATTAGTAGCAGCCCATTCTTCATTTAGCGCTGCCAGGTTCTCATTCGCTGACAGTAAGTTCACATTGGCGGCCTCAACTGCAAGCAGTCCTTCTTTTTGGTCCTGAATATCAGTGCTGGTCCCCACCCACAATTTGTTTTGGCCATTTTCATCTTTATGAACAGTGAAACGGGTAAAATGCCAACGATAAACGCCATCGTTGCGCATAAATCTTTGCTCCATTTCCATTGATAAACCATTTCGCACCGCGTGTGGCCATTCTACTTCAGCTATCGCACGGTCCTCAGGATGCATGATATTCCAAATTTTTCCTCTCAGCTCATCAAAGCTATTTGTCCCTGTGTAATCATACCATTGCTGATTATAGTAGGTTGCCTTTCCATCAGGGCCCGACGTCCATATTTTATGAGGTATTGCATCTGCTAAAAAACGGAACTGATGCTCCGCCTGTTTTCTCGAACTTATCTCACTTTCTGCTTCCTCATTCAATCGCGCGTTTTCAAGCGAGAGACCTATCAGCCCGGCGAAACTCCTGGCGAAGTCTAAATCAGACTCATCAAAATAACGACCGGGGCGAGACGAGATAAAGTTAGCAACTCCTGTCACCTGGTCCTTTTTGTTGATCGGAGCAATTATTACTGATTGCATACCAATTTCACGCACGGCCTTGAGCTGTTCTTTGTCTGAAATAATGACTGTGAGCATTTCATCTGTAATCACCGGGACAAAACCCGGCTTACCCGTTTTTAATACCACAGCTGACCCAACGTTTCCGTTTGGGTCTGGGGGATAATTTTTTCGATACTGATGCGCCCACTCTATTTTATTCGGATCCTCATGTCTTAAGACCAAAAGTTCAAGCCTGTCTTCTTTTAAAACATCTACAGTAAACCAATCAGCAAATGTTGGTACGATAAATTGTGCAATTTTTTCTAAAGCGCTCTGAGTATCCCGCGCACGGGCTAACTCTTCTGCTGCCTCATTTAAATAGGAAAAAAGCTTCTCCTTTTTCTTAAGCTTGGAAATATCACGCACAAAAATGTAGGTTAATATTCCTGTACCGGCTCTGCATACTTTAGTAGATATCAATACATACCTGGTTGTTGCGGCATCTACATTTAACGTAAACTCACAATCGTCAATTTCTTCAAGGTTCAGGAGCTTCTTTTCACCGAGCTTACCTGGCGAAGTATCATTATAAAAGCTAAATAAGGGCCGATCAATGATATCTTGTTTTGTCAGCCCCATATAAGCCAATTCGACAGTGTTGACAAACCGGATTATGCCTCCGGTATCCACGGCCAGCGTCCCAATTGAACTATGTTCGTAAACATACTGGAACTCAGCATGATCAGGAATATCCGTTTCGGGATGTTGACTAACAAACTTGGTCATCGTATTTATAAATATTGAGATAAAATTACATTACTTGCTAATGCAATTTTATTGTGACTTTTCGATATTATATTCCGTATCGGCTATCTTTCTTGTATAGAAATGTTATCCCGCTAACAAATTCAGACATCCTGATTATTAATTGGCTGGAATCGTAAATTTAAAAGATGTCCCTTTTCGCAGTTTACTTTCAATTAATATCCTACCTCCGTGTTGGGCAACAAAGTCCTTCACTAATAATAACCCCAAACCGGTACCTTGCTCTTTATCAGTACCCGGGAGCGAAGTGGTATTATTGTTTCCCAATATTGTATTTTTCGTTTTTTCTGACATGCCTACGCCAAAATCCATTACACATATTTCTACCATTTTATCGGTCAATTGGGCGCTAACATTAACAATTCCCTTACGCGGACTATACTTAATAGCATTGGTAACAATGTTTTGCAAAATTGAGCGAAGCATCAAAGGGTCAGCATTAACAAAAAAGTCTATTGAGGTTTGAATTTCAAATTTGACATCTTTTTGTATTGCAGTTTCTTTCAGCAATTCCAGTGCTTCATTTATGGCATCATTAAGCTGAATTTTTTGAGGATTAAAGGTGGTTTTTTGCCGCTGCTTTTTCGCCCAATCCACCAGTTCATTTAGTTGCGTTAAAATTCTGTTAGAGGTACGGTGAATGACCCCTGAAAGCATCTTTAACTTTTTAGGCTCAATATCCTCTATCTCATCATTTAAGGTTTTGGATGACAATAAAAGGGAAGTAAGCGGATTACGGAGATCATGAGAAATAACTGATAAAAATTTATCCTTCGACAAATTCAGCTCTTTCAATTCCTGGTTTGCTGTCTCAAGCTGCCGGGTACGTTCCGATACTCTTTTTTCCAGGTTACGGTTTAATGCTACCAGGTCTTCATTTATTAATCTCAGCTTTTCTTCCTGCCTTCTCAAGAGCTGATTTTTCCGGTGTAATTCGGCAAAAATGGCTACCTTATATCGCAGTAAATCTGGCTTAAATGGTTTCCTGATAAAATCGGCAGCGCCGGCCTTATACCCTCTGAACATGGATTCTTCTTCGTAATCCTGTGCAGTGAAAAAGACGATGGGTATCCGCTTCAGCTTATCGCGCTGATAGATCAGCTCGGCCGTCTCATATCCATCCATGATAGGCATCTGGACGTCCAACAGGATCAGTGAGAAATCCTCTTCCTTTAAAAGTATGCGTAAAGCCTCTTTGCCCGACGTTGCTTTAAAAAAAGTATAACCCTCATTTTCAAGTACCAGCTCCATTGATGTCAGATTGTTCTCGTTATCGTCTACCAATAGAACTTTTATATTATCATCAGGAGCTACAGCCATTCGCGATTTAAATCCTCAGATTATGTTATTTAATTAACCAAACACGCATTAGCGATAAAAGTTGATCAGTTTTTACAGGTTTTGTAATATAATCTGATGCACCCGATGCAATACATTTTTGACGGTCACCTATCATCGCCTTTGCTGTTACAGCTATTATTGGCAAATTCTTGTGTTTTGGTTCTTTACGGATGATCTGGATCGTTTCGTAACCATCCATCTCAGGCATCATGATATCCATCAGCACAATGTCTACTTTCTTGTCACTGTTGAGTATTTCAAGCGCTTCTCGTCCGCTTTCTGCGGTGATTACTTCGATGTTTGAGCGTTCAAAAACGGCAGTCAGCGCAAACAGGTTTCGCACATCATCATCCACTACCAGCACCTTTTTCGACTCAAGCACATCATTATTTAACCGTATGCCATTAATAATCTCGAGGTTTTCCTGGCTTATGAATTTTTTATCAACATGTAACAGTGTCAATATCTCCTCTAACAAATAAGAATGTGAGGTGGCTGTTTTAGTGATAACCTTATGGTTCAAACGCTTTAACTGGATCAGCTCGTTTTGAGTAAAGTCCCTTGCCGAGTGAAGCAGCATAGTAGTTTGTGGTTGCTTTAATGTATTGATCCTGTTAAGCAGCTCAATGCCATCAGCATCAGGAAGCACAAAATCAAGGATAATACTATCTACTGCTTCCTTCTTTAACAGCGTGAGGCCTTTTTTAGCTGTCGTCGCGCCCAGTACCTCTACTCTGTCACTGCTAAGCATTTCGGTAAGCCGCTGCAACTCGTTTTCATTATCTTCAATGATCAATACCTTCTTCTTGGTTTGTTCGCTAAAGCGGATGATTCCTGATATCAGTTCATCAAGTGAATTATTGGAGAGTGGTTTCAGGCTGAAGCTCTTCGCACCTAATTTTAAAGCCATAACCTTGTTGTCTTCGCCCGAAATGAGGTGGACAGGTATGTGCCGTAGATTGAGATCTGACTTCAAAAGTTTAAGTATCTTCCAGCCATTTGATTCAGGCATATTCACGTCAAGCGTAATAGCAATCGGATTATATTTCTGGATGCTATCAAATATTTCCAGGTAGCTGATTGCCACAATCACTTTGAGCCCATAATCATGCGCTTTGTCGATCACAATTTTGGTAAAGCGCAAATCATCCTCAATAACCAGCAATACTTTATCCTCAGCTGAGATGCTATGACGGTCGTCGTCTATCACTAATTCTGCAGTATCCAGTAAATTGGTTCTTAGATGTGATGGCGCATGCGACTCTTTTACGCTGTAAGTGGTAGCAGAAGCAGACTCCTCTTTATATCTTAATGGCAGATATAAAGTAAATACGCTTCCTTTACCTAATTCACTACCTACAGTAATTGTTCCGCCCAATAACTCTGCAAAACCTTTACTAATAGAAAGTCCTAAACCGGTGCCTCCGTATTTACGACTGGTTGAGCCTTCTGCCTGCTGGAATGCTTCAAAAATGATTCCCTGTGTATTTTTTGATATACCGATACCTGTATCGCTAATAGAAAATGCGATTACCGACTCTGTATCCGTCAATGGATTCTCGTGACGTGCATTTGGCCTGAAAATTTCCAGTTTCACGCCGCCTTTTTCGGTGAACTTGAAAGCATTTGAAAGTAGGTTCTTCAAAATCTGGTTCAAACGCTGCATATCCGTTTCCAGCATTTCCGGCAGCCCTTCTTCCAGTATGATCTCGAATTTCAGGTTCTTAGCCTCCGAGATCGGTTTGAAGGTAGATTCCGCAAATGAAGCGATCTCTCTAAAGTTAACCGGCATTACATCCGCTGAGATCACACCCGATTCGATCTTAGACAAATCCAGGATATCATTGATCAACTGGATCAAGTCATCACCGCAAGAGTGGATCGTTTTAGCGTACCTGCGTTGTTTCTCGGTTAAGTTACCTTCAGGGTTTTCAAAGAGTTGCTGTGCCAATATCAACAAGCTGTTAAGCGGCGTACGCAACTCGTGCGACATATTCGCAAGGAACTCAGATTTGTATTTTGAGGTCAGTGTCAGCTGTTCAGCTTTTTCTTCCAATGAACGACCTTTATCGTGCAACTCATCGTTTGCCCGTCTTAACTCTTCCTGTTGCGCAGAAAGCTCAGTAGCCAGCGATTGTGATTGTTTTAGCAGTTCCTCAGTACGGGTATTGGTTTCAATGTTGTTCAACACGATACCGATACTCTCCGTCAATTGGTCGAGGAAGTCGATATGCGTATCGCTAAAGTTTTCAAATGAAGCGAGCTCGATTACCGCCTTGATATTATTTTCAAACAACACCGGCAGGATTACCAGGTCAATTGGCGCCGCACTACCTATACCCGAACTGATCTGCAGATATTCAGATGGAACGTTGGTTATACGGATGCGTTCCTTATCAGTGGCGCACTGCCCTACAAGGCCCTCACTTAGTTCAAATTCATTGTTGATGAGTTTACGACTTTTTTGCGCATATCCGGCAAAGAGTTTTAGCTTAGGCTCTTCGGCAACTTCCTGTTCCAGTACATAGAAGGCACCATATTTTGCATTTACGAGCTCGGCTAGTTCCGAAAGCACTTTGTTAGCAACAGCGTTCCGGTCACGCTGGCCTTGAAGCATCTGCGCAAATTTTGCAAGGTTCGATTTCAGCCAGTCCTGCTCGTGGTTTCTGAGTGTTGTACCTTTCAGGTTGGCGATCATCTGGTTGATCGTATCCTTCAAAGCTTCCAGCTCACCTTTGGCATCCACACGGATTGTTCGGGTCAAGTCACCCTTAGTTACCGCCGACGCCACTTCGGAGATGGAACGCACTTGTACCGTTAAATTCTGCGCCAATTGGTTCACGTTTTCAGTCAAATCCTTCCATGTGCCAGAAGCGCCCGGCACACTGGCTTGTCCACCTAAACGACCTTGTACACCCACCTCACGCGCCACCGTGGTTACTTCGTCCGCAAACACCGCAAGCGTATCGATCATTTCATTGATGGTATCCGTCAACTGCGCCACCTCACCTAATGCATTGATGGATAGACGCTGTTTCAGGTTACCTTTTGCAATACCAGTTGCCACTTTTGCGATGCCGCGTATCTGCCCGGTAAGGTTGGATGCCATCTGGTTCACGGAGTCCGTTAAATCTTTCCAGGTACCGGCCACACCTTTCACGTGCGCCTGGCCACCCAATTTACCTTCCGTACCTACTTCCCTCGCCACACGCGTTACTTCGGATGCGAACGAGTTCAGCTGGTCCACCATCGTATTGATGGTATTTTTCAAATCGAGGATCTCACCTTTTACGTCGATGATTACCGTTTTTGATAAGTCACCGCTGGCTACCGCTTTGGTCACTTCAGCAATGTTGCGCACCTGCGAAGTTAAGTTCGACGACATCTGGTTTACAGAGTCAGTCAAGTCCTTCCAGGTACCACCCACACCAGGCACAAACGCCTGGCCACCCAAGTTACCGTCGGTACCCACCTCACGTGCCACACGCGTTACTTCGGACGCAAAACCACGGAGCTGATCCACCATTGTATTAATGGTTTCTTTCAGCTGCAATATCTCGCCGCGAACGTCTACCGTAATTTTCTTTGACAAGTCACCATTTGCGATCGCGATGGATACGTCCGCTATATTTCTAAGCTGTGCCGTTAAGTTACCGGCCATTTTATTTACCGAGTCGGTTAAGTCCTTCCAGGTACCGTCCACACCCGGTACGTTTGCCTGGCCACCTAACTGCCCTTCAGAACCCACCTCACGTGCCACGCGCGTTACTTCGGATGCAAAGCCACGAAGCTGATCCACCATCGTATTGATCGTATCTTTCAGTTCCAACAACTCACCCTTGGCATTTACTGTGATCTTACGGGAAAGGTCACCCTTTGCCACCGCGGTGGTCACTTCCGCAATGTTACGCACCTGTGAGGTCAGGTTATCTGCCATTTTATTTACCGAGTCGGTTAAGTCCTTCCAGGTACCGGCTACTCCAGGCACGTTTGCCTGGCCGCCCAGCTGCCCTTCTGAACCTACTTCCCTCGCCACACGGGTTACTTCCGAACCGAATGAGTTCAGCTGATCCACCATCGTGTTGATCGTATTCTTTAACTCAAGCATTTCGCCCTGTACGTCTACTGTAATCTTCTTGGACAAGTCACCTTTCGCCACCGCCGTAGTTACCTCGGCTATATTACGCACCTGGCTGGTTAAGTTACCTGCCATCTGGTTTACTGAGTCTGTTAAATCTTTCCATGTACCACCTACGCCCGGTACATTCGCCTGGCCACCTAGCTGACCTTCCGAACCCACTTCCCTCGCCACACGGGTCACCTCAAATGAGAAGGAGTTCAGCTGATCCACCATCGTATTGATCGTATTCTTCAACTCAAGGAGCTCACCTTTAGCATCCACCGTAATCTTCCGCGACAAGTCACCCTTCGCTACCGCTGTTGTCACCCATGCTATGTTTCGCACCTGGTCTGTCAGGTTACTACCCATTTGGTTTACAGAGTCGGTAAGGTCTTTCCAAACCCCACCAACACCTTTCACACGGGCCTGCCCTCCCAGTTTACCTTCCGTACCTACTTCCAGTGCCACACGTGTTACTTCGGATGCGAACGAGTTCAGCTGATCCACCATCGTATTGATAGTCTTTTTCAACTCAAGCATTTCCCCCTTCACGTCCACAGTGATCTTCTTGGATAAGTCACCATTTGCCACCGCCGTAGTTACACCCGCTATGTTACGTACCTGCGAGGTCAAGTTACCCGCCATACGGTTTACGGAGTCTGTTAAGTCCTTCCAGGTACCTGCAACGCCCGGCACTTTAGCCTGGCCTCCCAGTTTACCTTCGGTACCTACTTCCAATGCCACACGCGTTACTTCCGAAGAGAATGAGTTGAGCTGATCCACCATCGTGTTAATGGTGTTTTTCAACTCCAATATTTCGCCCTTGGCCTCCACCGTGATCTTTCGGGAAAGGTCACCCTTTGCCACCGCTGTTGTCACCGCAGCAACGTTTCTCACCTGGGCCGTAAGGTTACCGGCCATCTGGTTCACCGAGTCTGTTAATTCGGCCCATACACCGGCTACGCCTTTAATTTTTGCCTGTTCACCCAACTTACCTTCCGAACCTACCTGGCGCGCAACCCGAGTTACCTCCATGGAGAATAACCTTAGTTTGGAAAGCATTTGGTTTGATTCTTTTGCAATACGAAGGAATTCACCGCGCAGCGGGTGACCGCTTATTTCGAGGGGTATTTGTTTTGACAAATCGCCATTTGCTACGGAGTTGATCATACCTGCAATTTCCAGCGTTGGCGAAGTCAGGTCGGATATCAGGTTATTTAATGATGATACACCATCGGCCCAATCGCCGCGTGCATCGGAAAGCTCAATACGCTTAGATAAATTCCCTTTCTTACCAATAGTTTTTTCCGCCTCAGATATTTCAGCCACCAGGCGCTGGTTCATATCTATGATATCATTTAGCACCTCGCATATTCTGCCGTTTATCCCGGCCTGTGTGACCGGCATCCGCGTATCCAATTTACCGTTTTTGACAAGTGAAAGAACCCGCAAAAGTTCTTTCAAATCAAGAGAATCTTCATGTAGCGAGCTTGAAACTTCTTCTTGTTGCAGGAGTTCCTCCAGAATTTGATCTTTCATAGTTTGGGTAATCAAAAAAGTTTTCTAGGTAGCTGTGATTTGCTATATACAGCCAATAAAAGATAATGTTTTAACTAATTTTCCAAATAAAATAAAGGTTAATTTACTTTCATTCAGGGTTCGTTTTTCAAAAATAGTTTTGGTGCTATATATATA
>Ga0105241_10003069_pt1 | contig 12453 bp, 10 predicted proteins | sample KBSC64metaG_FD_80422 | JGI IMG/M metagenome (GOLD analysis project Ga0105241, IMG submission 80422) | Corn rhizosphere microbial communities from Kellogg Biological Station, Michigan, USA - KBS C6-4 metaG | ecosystem: Host-associated > Plants > Roots > Rhizosphere > Soil | place: Michigan, USA... | reverse complement strand
GACAGGCGTTCCAGCATCGCATACGCTTCCTTCGGGTCGGCCGGCTTGCCGAGGATCTCGCCGTCGATGGTGACGGTCGTGTCGGCCGAGAGCACGGGGCGCAGCGGCATGCGGCGCATGTGCAGCACATTCCACGCGAACGCGCCTTTTTCGCGTGCCACGCGTTCCACGTAGGCCAGCGCAGGCTCGCCCGCGAACGCGTCTTCGCTGACGTCGATGCCGCGGGACGGATCGGCGCGCAGGCTCAGGATGTCGAAGTCGATGCCGACCTGGCGCAGCAGTTCGCGCCGGCGCGGGCTCTTCGAGGCGAGGTAGATTTTCTTGTCGAGCTGTTTCATCGGCTCATACCCGGTGGTAGGGATGGTTCTGGGTAATCGACCAAGCACGATATAACTGTTCCGCCAGCATCACGCGCACGATACCGTGTGGCAGCGTCATGCTGGAAATGCGGATCAGGCCGTCGGCCCGCGCCTTGAGTTCGGGATCGAGGCCGTCGGCGCCGCCGATCAAAAAGGCGACGTCGCGCCCGTCCTGCTGCCAGGCCTCCAATTGCTGCGACAGGCCGACGCTGGTGAGATCCTTGCCGCGCTCGTCGAGCGCGACGATGCGCACGCCCTTGGGCAGCACGGCCTCGATGCGCTCGCGTTCGAGCGCCATCGCGGTGGCCGCCGTCTTGCTGCCGGAGCGCTCGACCGGTTTCACTTCCTTCAGCACGATGCGCAATTCGGGCGGCATGCGCTTGACGTACTCGGCGAAACCGGTCTCGATCCAGGCCGGCATCTTGTGGCCGACCGCGGCGATGATCAACTGCATTGAAGCTTATTCGCCGGCTTGTTTGATGCGGCGGATGACTTTCTTGGCCGGTGCGGCACCTTCGGCGGTAGCGGCTTTCGGCGCGCGCTTCGGTGCGGCCGCCTTGGCGGCTTTTGCAGCCTTCGCGTCGGCGGCGGCCGTCTTCGACACGGCGACCTTCACGGTGCCGCCGGTCGGGATCTTCTTCGCTGCGGCTTTCCGGGCGGCCGGCTTGGCGGCGCCATCGGCGGCAGCGGTTTTGCGCGCGGCCGGCTTGCGCTCGCGCACCGGTTTCGCTTCTTCCTGTTCCTGGTTGGCAGCGAGGTGCTTCGACTTCGACTTCGGCGCGGCCGCTTCCAGGCCTTCGGCCGTCGACTTGCGCTTGGCGGCGCCCAGTTTCACCGGCTTGTCGCCCCAGATTTCTTCCAGACGGTAGTACTGGCGGATGGCTGGCTGCATGATGTGCACGATCATGTCGCCCAGGTCGACGAGCACCCATTCGCCCGTGTCTTCGCCTTCCAGCCCGACCACGTCGCCGCCTGCTTCCTTGACCTTGTCGCGCACCGAGGCGGCCAGCGCCTTCGTCTGGCGGTTCGACGTACCCGACACGACCGCGATCCGGTCGAACAGGCTGGTCAGGTGTGTCGTGTCGAACAGGACGATTTCCTGGCCCTTGACGTCTTCGAGGGCGTCGACGACGACCGTTTGCAGTTTCTTGATATCCATTAGTTCTTGTACAAGTTATGTTGTTGAATATAGTCTAGCACTTGCGGCGCAACGAGCGCGCTTAGGTGCGGCACCTTGTCGGTACGTGGCGTTGCGTGCAACGCAGCGCGTACCGCCGTGGCCGAGATGTCGACGGCCAGCGTGTGCGCCACACAGACCTTGCCCGCCGGGCTCGCGCGCACGTCGTCGAACGACGCGCGCCGTTGCGCCAGTTCGGCCGCCACGGCGGGCGGCAGCCCGGCGTCATCGAGCCGGTAGCCGGGGCGGGCGGCGACGCCGAAATTGGCCAGCGCGAACAGGTCCCGCCAGTCGCGCCAGGTGTCCAGCTTCTGCAACTGGTCCGCGCCCATCAGGAACACGATCGAGGTATCCGCGCCCAGCTCGGCGCGCATCTCGCGCAAGGTTTCGACCGTGTAGGTCGCACCCTGGCGGTCGATTTCGCGGGTATCGACCACGACCGGCGCGCAGCTGGCAGCGAAGGCCAGTTCCAGCATGGCCACGCGGTCGGCGTCGCCCGCTTCCAGGCCATTCTTTTTTTGCCAGGGCTGGCCGGCCGGCATCACGCGCAGCTCGTCCGGACGGAGCAGGCTCGTAAACAGTTCGGCCAGTGCAACGTGGCCATGATGCACCGGGTCGAAACTGCCGCCCAGCAAAGCGATACAGCGCGTCACGGCGCGAGCCAGTCCCGATGCGGGAGGAAGTCGGTGTACAGCTGCGCTTCCGGACTGCCCGGTTCAGGGTGCCAGTCGTAGCGCCAGGTGACGTTCGGCGGCATCGACATCAGGATTGCTTCCGTGCGTCCGCCCGACTGCAGGCCGAACAGCGTGCCGCGGTCCCAGACGAGGTTGAATTCGACATAGCGCCCGCGCCGGTAGGCCTGGAAATCGCGCTCGCGTTCGCCGTAGGGCTGGTCCTTGCGGCGTTGCAGGATTGGCAGGTAGGCGTCGAGGAAACCGTTGCCGACCGCTTGCACCAGGGCGTACGACTGGTCGAAGCCCAGTTCGTTGAAGTCGTCGAAGAAGATGCCGCCGACGCCGCGCGCTTCCTTGCGGTGTTTTATATAAAAATAATCGTCGCACCAGCGCTTGAAGCGTGGGTGCAGGTCGGCGCCGAACGGTGCCAGCGCATCATGGCAGACCTGGTGGAAATGGCGCGCGTCCTCTTTATTGCCGTAATAGGGCGTCAGGTCCATGCCGCCGCCGAACCACCAGACCGGATCCTTGCCTTCCGCCGTGGCTTCGAAGAACCGCACATTCATGTGCACGGTGGGCGCGTACGGATTGTGCGGGTGCAGCACGAGCGACACGCCCATCGCTTCCCAGGCGCGCCCGGCCAGTTCCGGCCGGGCGGCCATTGCCGACGGCGGCAGGCTGGCGCCGCGCACATGCGAGAAGTTGACGCCGCCGCGTTCGATCACATTGCCTTGCTCGATGAGGCGGGACACGCCACCGCCACCCTCGGCACGTTCCCACGTGTCCCGCAGGAACGCGTTGCCGTCCACGCCTTCGAGCGCTTGCACGATGCGTGCTTGCAGATCGAGCAGCCAGGCTTTCACGGCGGCGGGGTTTGGGGTTGTCATGTGGGAATGTGAGAGAAAAAAGGCAAACGAAGATTGTACACTGATGCGGAAGATGGTGATAGACAAGGCATAGCGAGCATTGGATGCATTCGCGACAATTGTCGATCTGCCATCATCGTTTGGCTTGTCCCATCGTCCCGTGTCGGTAGTTGTAAATGTGCTGCGCCAATAAAAAAACTGCATAAATACATACGATTTTTTGCAGAATTTAATTTTTTATGGTTGCCAATGCAAGCGCAGTCTGCTCGTCTGGCTACAAATCCGGATTGTTTCCATGCGGCAATCATTACCACATTCCAGCGACGTTGTCGGCCATATTTCCTGTCAGCCTCTAATTATCGTGCGTAAATCTATAAGAATTTCTGCACATTTCGAGGTTTCCTGACTGCATTGCAAGCAATCTCCATTTTTTGCTACTAGTCTAGCTCTCAAGAAAACGGTTTCATTTGCCTGCCATCACGGCGGCGTCCCCGTCCTCGATGACTGGGTCGGAACCTTAAAACACAATATCTACTGGAGACTGTCTTGAAGCCAACGATCACCCATCGGCTACGACCGTAGCGCGCACCGCGCCACGGTGGTAACGCCAACCATCTTTCTTTCGACCACCCGCACCTCCCGCGCGAACGGACCGGCTTCGGCCGTGCCGATGGACTGGTGCATCGCAGCAAAACGTGCGCCGTGCCGGTCGGTGCGCGTCGATCCGAGCGGCGGTCCGTCCGTCGCACCGGCGACCACGATATATCTTATTTCTTGGAGTTCACGCATGAAGAAGCAAACTCTCGCCCTGACCTGCATCGTTGCCGGTACGTTGGCAGCCTGCGGTGGCGGTTCCAGCACCAGCCTGTCCTCGCAGTCGCCTTCCTTTGCCGCCACGACCAGCAGCGTCCCGGTGACGGGCACCCGGTGGCAAAACGTCAAGTATGGCGGCAGCGGCTACGTCCCGGGCCTAGTCTTCCACCCGACCAGCCCGAACGTGCTGTACGCCCGCACCGACATGGGCGGGGTTTACCGCTGGGACGCGGCGACTTCGGCGTGGGTTCCGATCACGGACGGTTTCGGCGTCCGTGAAGGATTCTTCAACGGCGCCGAGAGCGTCGGCCTCGACCCGACCGACGACAAGCGCGTGTACCTCGTCACCGGCATGTACGACTGGGATGGCCACAATGGCCGCCTGTACATCTCGTCGGACCGCGGCGACAACTGGACGCACGTCGACCTGCCGTTCCGCGTCGGTTCCAACGACTGGGGCCGCGCGATCGGCGAGCGCCTGATGGTCGACCCGAACAATCCTTCCATCCTGTTCTACGCCTCGCGTACGGCCGGCCTGTGGAAGAGCGCCGACCGTGGCCAGACCTGGAACCAAGTGACGTCGCTGTCGACGTTCCAGTTCACCAAAGACCAGACCCTGGCATTGCCGGGCCGCAGCGCAGCCGGCGTCGAGGGCGTGCTGTTCGACACGTCGAGCACGGGCTCCGGCACGGCCACGCAGACTATCTACACGACCGTGGCGCCGGATTACGCGCATGCGGCCGGCCTGAGCTACAACATGTACAAATCGACCGACGGGGGTGCGACCTGGACCGGCGTGCCGACGCCTGTCTCGGACTTCCATATCCCGCATATGGTCCGCGCCAAGGACGGCATGATCTACGCCGCCTTCACGCAGAGCATGGGGCCCGGCGCCGTCGGTGCGTCACGGCTGTACAAGTTCGACGGTACCAACTGGACGCTGCTGAAGAGCTACGATCCGGAGCAGTGGGTGAACTTCGGCATGGGCGGCCTGTCCGTCTCCGGTTCCGGCCCGACCACGCGCATCGCGCTGGGCGTCACGAACTCGTGGGGCAACTGGCAGGGCCAGCCGATCGTCCAGATCTCCGACGACGCCGGCCAGACCTGGCGCGAGATCGCGTCGATGACCCCGCACAACGAGAATGAAGGCTTCTCCGGCTGGATCGACGACGTCGAGATCGATCCGAGCAATCCCGACCACATCCTGCACGTGACCGGCGGCGGTATCTGGGATACGAAGAATGCATCGGCCGCCACGCCGAGCTGGAACTTCGACGTGGTCGGCCTCGAGGAAACGGCCACGCTGGCCCTGGCGACGCCGCCGAAGGGCGCCAACTACCAGCTGCTGCGCAGCTCGGGCGACATCGGCACGCATGTGCAGACCGACCTGCTGAAGAGGCCGACCCGCGGCCCGCTCGGCTGGTTCGGCAGCGGCTACAGCGCGGACATGGCTTGGTCGAACCCGGCGTACATGGTTGCGATCGGCCGCCCGCAGTGGAGTACCCCGGATGTCCTCGGTGCCTACTCGACCGACTCCGGCGTGACCTGGACGCCGTTCGCGTCAAACCACCCGGATGCGAAGGCCAACCAGTCCGAGAAGTCCAGCATCGCGGTGACCAAGCCGGGCAACGTCATCTGGGCACCGAGCAACATGCGCCCGGCCTACACGACCGACAACGGCGCGACCTGGACGTACACGAACCTGCCGGCCCTGCCTGCCGTCGGCATTGACCGCACCTACCGCATCGTCGCCGACCGCAAGAACCCGAACAAGGTCTACGCGTTCGACTCGGGCGGCGCATGGTGGAACCGCTGGTCGGCCACGGCGCACCTCTGGTATTCGACGGACGGCGGCCACACGTTCACCGACAGCACGTCGTTCGTGAGCGCGGGCGCGCAGGTGACGGACTTCAACAGCTCGTCGATCGCGGTCAATCCGAATACCGAAGGCGATCTGTGGGTGGTGGACGGTTACAGCATCCTGCACTCGACCGACTCGGGCGTGACCTGGACCAAGCTGAACGTGACGGCGGCAGACTGGGGCAGCCACCAGCCGTGGGAGTGGCCGGACGTGTACGGCGCGAGCTCCATCGCGCTGGGCAAGGCGCCCGCCGGTGCGACGTACTCGTCGTCGATCTACGTCGTCGGCATCATCAACAACGTGTGGGGCGTGTACCGCTCGGATAACGGCGGCAATACCTGGATGCGCATCAACGACGACAAGCACCAGTACGCCGGCATCGACAACCTGGCGGCCGACCAGACCGTGCCCGGACGCGTGTATGCCTCCGGCGCAGGCCGCGGCGTGTTCTTCACTTATTAATGATGGCAATGCCGGCGCCCATGATGGCGCCGGCAGTATCGACAGTTTTCGGAGACTCTCATGAAATTCAAATCCATCCTCGCCGCCGTCGCCTTCCTGGCCGCCGGCAGCGCCAGCGCCGCCGTCCTGACCTTCGACGACCTGACCGAGATGATGTACGGCAACGGCTTCCCGCTCGCCGGCAACATGACCTATGACGGCGCCAACCTGACCTATGTGGACTCGGGCTTCCAGGTGACCCTGAACGCGCCCAACTCGGCGCCCGACTCGACCAATATCGGCACCGGCACGTACGAGCCGCAAACGTTCAACTGGCGCGACGGTCTCGTTGACAACGGCACCGGCACCTTCATGACGCTGACCCGCGTGGGCGGCGGCAAGTTCAACCTGAACGGCTTCGACTATTACGTCGATTTCCCCGACACGACCGACGTGTCGGCCGACGGCATCTCGGTCGGTGCCATCCAGGCCGCGGGCACGTGGACGACGGGCCTGAGCGGCATCAGCGAACTGCGCCTGACGGTGGATGCCTTCGGCTTCGCGCAGATCGACAACATCGACGTGACCGCGGCCGCGGACACGCCGAGCGGCAGCGTGCCGCTGCCGGGCACCCTGGCATTGATGCTGGGCGGCCTGGCCGCCGGTGGCCTGGCACGTCGCCGCCGCAACTGATCCTCTTCTGGCGGTCCATACAGGCACCGCCCGCGAGGCTACACCAATAGGCAATGCCAGACCGCCGCGGCACCGGGAAGGTGCCGCGGCAGTTTTTAGTTTTACCTAGCGGATATTGAATGCCACCGCAGTCGCAAATGGCATCTCGGATGGGGTCGTGATGACCAGGCCATCGGCCTCCTGGCGCCAGGTAATCGGCGCCCCCTTGTGGCCGACCAGGGACACCGAGGTCACCGGTTTGCCCAGCAGGTTCTCGCGGGATCCGAGCGACGCGATCTTGAGCGTGCTGCCAGGTGCGGGAACCGTCATGGCGAACGCGTACAGCGAACCGTCGCGGCCGACCGTGAAGCGGAAATCGTGGGGGCCGAACTTGAACTCGGCCTGCTCCCGTCCCAGCTTGCCGGCGGGCAGGGTACGCAGCTTGCCGTTCTCGCCTTCGCCCAGTCGTACCCACGCCTTGCTGCCATAAATGCCTTGTCCGTTCACGCGCATCCATGCGCCGACTTCCTTCAGCATGCGGATGGTGCCTTCGTCCAGCGATCCATCCGGCAGCGGCGAGATGCAGATCGCCACGTTGCCGTCGCGCGCCACCTGTTCGAGCAGGTAACGGATCATGGCGCCCGAATCGTAGGTGAACCAGGGGGCGTAGTACCAGTCGCCCACGGGCGTTTCCGCGATCCACGCTTCATCGTTCCGGATGCCCGCAGGGATCGAGCCTTCTTCCGTGCTGACGGTGCCGTTGAATTTCGGATGGAACTTGACGACGCTGAACGTGTCGACCTTGCCGCGCTTCTTCAGCGTCCGATTGTAGAAATCCGCCATCACGAGCTGGATGGCATCGGACTTCATCCCCGTCCCGGTCCCGTTGCCGCTGAAAGGCTGGTCGCTGGTGCCGTCGGTATAGATGAAATCGGGGTCGTAGCGGTCCACCACGTCCATCATGCGCAGCGCCCAGCGTTTCGCGTACCACTCGGCATAGGCAGTATGGCGACTGAAGATGCCGGCGGGCGGCGGATTCCAGTCCGTGTGCGCCGCTGCCGTCACGCCCTTGTATTCGCGCAGGTCCGGGCCATAGAGCAGGCGCGGATCGAGCCCTTCCCACCACTTGCCCTTGCCGTCGGCCAGGGTCAATGCGCCGTCGTACGGCTTGCCGGCGTACGCGCCTGTCGGGTCGCTGTCGAAGGCGGTCTGCCACCACCACCACGTATATTCATGATGGAAGGCGACGCCATAGCGCAGGCCGGCCGCCTTGGCCGCCGCCGCCCATTCGCCGAGCAGGTCGCGCTTCGGGCCGAGACGCACCGAATTCCACGGCTGATAGCGGGAATCCCACAAATCGAAATTGTCGTGGTGTACACCCTGGACGAGGAGGAAGCGCGCGCCGGCTTCCTTGTACAGCGCCGTCAGTTTGGCCGGGTCGAGCTTGCGCGGATTCCAGTCCCGCAACACCTCCTTGTAGCCGGCTTGCGAGGGATGGCCATAGTCCTTGAGGTGGTTGGCGTAGGCCGTCGTGCCGGGAACGTACATCCTGCGCGCGTACCAGTCGCCGCTCATGCCGACTGCCTGCGGACCGAAATGGACCCAGATGCCGAACTTGGCCTCGCGCAGCCACGCCGGGGTGCCCGGATACTGTTGCGCGATCGATTCCCAGGTCGGCTGGAACGGGCCGGCCGTAACCGGCAAGCCCAGATGCACGACGGGAGCGGATTGCGCATCGCCCATGGCGACGCTGTCGGCGGGCAGCGGGGCAGGGAGGGCCGGCATCGGGGCAGGGAGGGCCGGCATCGGGCCAAGCTCCGGCAGGGCGGCATGCGCGGGGAGGGAGGCGAGCAGGATGCTGGCCAGCCCGAGAGTCATGTGCTTCAAGGTCAACGCTCCGTTCAAAGGGGGACCGCGTTGATTGTATTCTATATATTTAATACAATCAACGATGGCAAAAACGGGACAAGGCCTGCGCCATGTCCCGTTTCGTTTGCGGCGTGCGCTACGCGATCACGCCTGCTTGATGCCGCGCCAGCCGATGTCGCGCCGGTACTGCGCGCCGTTGAAGTGGATCTTCTCGACCGTTTCGTAGGCCTGCTTCTGCGCCATCTTGACGCTGTCGCCCAGGCCGACGACGCACAGCACGCGGCCGCCCGACGTCTGCAAGGTGCCGCCCACGATTTGCGTGCCGGCGTGGAAGGTGATGGATTCCGGCGTATCGGCCGGGATGCCGTCGATGATGTCGCCCTTGGCGGGCGCGTCCGGATAGCCGGCGGCCGCCATCACGACGCCCACCGCGGTGCGGCGGTCCCATTCCAGTTCCACCTTGTCCAAGGTGCCGTTGCAGGCGTGCTCGAGCACCGTCACGAAATCGCTCTTCAGGCGCGTCATGATCGGCTGCGTTTCCGGGTCGCCCATGCGGCAGTTGAATTCGATGACCTTGGGCACACCGGCCGCATCGATCATCAGGCCCGCGTACAGGAAGCCGCTGTACGGGATGCCATCCTTGGCCATGCCCTGGATGGTCGGGTTGATGATCTCGCGCATCACGCGCGCGTGGATCGACGGCGTGACGACGGGGGCCGGGGAGTACGCACCCATGCCGCCCGTGTTCGGGCCCTGGTCGTGGTCTTTCAGGCGCTTGTGGTCCTGCGACGTGGCCAGGGCGACGACGTTCCTGCCGTCGCACATGACGATGAAGCTGGCTTCCTCGCCGGCCAGGAATTCCTCGATGACGATGCGCGCGCCGGCGTCGCCGAAGCGGTTACCCGACAGCATGTCGTCGGCCGCCTGGTGCGCTTCTTCCAGGGTCATCGCGACGACGACGCCCTTGCCGGCGGCGAGGCCGTCGGCCTTGATGACGATCGGCGCGCCCTGCGCGTCGATGTAGGCGTGGGCCTGCTGGACGTCGGTGAAGGTCTGGTAATTCGCCGTCGGGATGCCGTGGCGGTGCATGAACGCCTTGGCGAAGTCCTTCGAGCTTTCCAGCTGGGCCGCTTCCTTCGTCGGGCCGAAGACCTTCAGGCCGCGCGCGCGGAACAGGTTGACGATACCGGCCGCCAGCGGCTGCTCCGGGCCGACGAGCGTCAGGGCAACGTGCTCGGCGACGACGAAGTCGGCCAGCGCGGCCGGGTCGGTGATGTCGATGTTGACCAGGCGCGCATCGCGCGCGGTGCCGCCGTTGCCCGGCGCGACGTAGACCATCTGGACGCGATCGGATTGGGCCAGTTTCCAGGCCAGGGCATGTTCACGGCCGCCAGAGCCGACTACCAGGATTTTCATGGATTGCTTTCGCTGCTTATTCTTCGATCACGGCGTTGGTATAGACTTCCTGCACGTCGTCCAGGTTTTCCAGGGCGTCGAGCAGTTTCTGCATCCTGAGCGCGTCTTCGCCGGTGAACACCGTCTCGGTGTCCGGCTTCATGATGACTTCGGCGGAATCGGCCTTGAAGCCAGCTTTTTCCAGCGCGTCCTTGACGCCGGCAAAGGCGTTCGGGTCGCACAGCACTTCGAAGCCGCCTTCGTCGTCCGCGAGCACGTCGTCCGCGCCGGCTTCCAGTGCCGCTTCCATCAGTTTGTCTTCTTCGACGCCCGGCGCGAACAGGAACTGGCCGACGTGCTTGAACATGAACGAGACCGAACCTTCGGTGCCCATGTTGCCGCCGAACTTGCTGAACGCGTGGCGGACTTCGGCCACGGTGCGCACGCGGTTGTCCGTCATGCAGTCGACGATGATGGCGGCGCCGCCGATACCATAGCCTTCGTAGCGGATTTCTTCGTAGTTCACGCCTTCCAGCCCGCCCGAGCCGCGCTGCACGGCGCGGTTGACGTTATCCTTCGGCATATTGGCGTCCGCCGCCTTCTCGATGGCGAGGCGCAGGCGCGGATTGGTATTGGCGTCGCCGCCACCCATGCGGGCGGCAACGGTGATTTCCTTGATCAGTCGGGTCCAGATCTTGCCGCGCTTCGCGTCAGTCGCGGCTTTCTTGTGCTTGATGTTGGCCCATTTGCTGTGTCCAGCCATGTCGAGTCTTCCTTAGGCAGAGGACCTCGCTGGATGTCGATGTGCGAGGCCCCGATATGATAATCCTCGACATTTTAGCATAGGCACCTTGTCTAAAAACTGTCAGGGAAACAACAATTTAGTGCCCAGCGCAACCAGCCCGAGCCCTGTCGCGCACGCCACCAGGTGGCCTCCGGGCAGCAGCTTTTCGGCCAGGATCAGCGCGATCAGGCCCGCGATCACGGGCAGGTTCAGGACGCCGGCCGGCAGCACGAGCGCCAGCAGCAGCCAGCAGCAGCCCGTACAGTAGCGGGCATCCGTGATGCCCATGCGGAGCGCGCCCCACATGCCGCGGCGCCAGTGCGTGAGGACGAACGCCAGCGGCGCGCGGCAGTTGTCCAGGCAGACATGCTTGGCGGGCGTCCACTGGTAGACCCCGGCCGCGACGAGGGCCAGCGCGCCGGCCGTCGGGTTCGTGATCGCCATCGCCTCGTCGAGCGCGCCGGCGTCGTGCAGCAGCCAGTCGGCCAGCGTGGCGGCGAGGGCGCAACAGGTCCACACGAACAGGTAGCCCAGCATGAACAGGAACGTGGACGGCACGACCCAGCGCTCGCGCACGAGCCGCTTGACGCGCGCGTACAGCAGCACGGAGGGCGCAGCCGACGGCAGCATCATCGCGACGATGACGATGGTCCATTGCGGCCACAGCGTGAGCAGGAACCCGACATCGGCCCCGTGGCGTGGCGCGGCCAGGACGTGGCTGACCGCGACGATGCGCAGCGGCGCCAGGCGGCCCGCGTGGACCAGCAGGAGCAGCAGGCAGGCCCCGCACAGCGCCGCGAGCAGCGTCAGCAGGGCAAGGACGACGGTGCGGTCGACACCGGGACGGCCGACGCCGCTGGCGCGGTTCATCGCACGCGGGCCCCGGCCGGATGGGCGAGACGGTATGCCATGTTTTTCTCCCGAATGGTTGAGCGGTGATGGCGGTTTGACCGTGCGCGACCGGCCGCGTTCGGGGGCGTCCTCAGCCGGCCAAATGAAATCCTCGTACAATCGTCGGATGAGTGAAATTGCAAGCGACGTATCCGTTGCGTCCATCCCACGTCCGGCGATCCTGGGCGGCCTGGCGATCGCCATCGGCGGTGCCATCCTGTTTTCCACGAAGGCCGTTGTCGCCAAACTGCTGTACCGCTACCACATCGACGCCGTCACATTGATCGCGTTCAGGATGCTGTTTTCGTTTCCGGTATTCGCCGCCGTCGCCCTGTGGAAGATGCGCACCGAGCCGCCGCTCGCGGTGCGCGACCGCTGGCGTCTCGCCGGGCTGGGCCTGCTCGGCTACTACCTGTCGAGCTACCTCGATTTCCTCGGCCTGCAATACATCGCGGTGGGCCTGGAACGCCTGATTTTGTTCCTCACGCCGACGTTCGTCCTCCTGATCACGGCGCTGGGCTTCGAGCGCCGCATCACGCGCGGGCAGTGGCTGGCGCCCGCGCTGTCGTACGCGGGCATCGTGCTGGTGTTCGCGCACGACCTGCGCGGCGGCGCGGGCAACACCGTCACCGGGTCGCTGCTGGTGCTGGG
>Ga0105241_10003068_pt1 | contig 12456 bp, 13 predicted proteins | sample KBSC64metaG_FD_80422 | JGI IMG/M metagenome (GOLD analysis project Ga0105241, IMG submission 80422) | Corn rhizosphere microbial communities from Kellogg Biological Station, Michigan, USA - KBS C6-4 metaG | ecosystem: Host-associated > Plants > Roots > Rhizosphere > Soil | place: Michigan, USA... | reverse complement strand
GAAACAGACACCGTCAGGACCTCGCACGCGCAACAAGCCGCGACCACTATCTCAGTCTTCGGTCATGGGAAGCCTTCCGATAATGATACTTATTGGGCAACTCTCAGAACAGGATTTTCAGATCGGAAATGAAGGGTAGTTCCCGGATACGCCGTCATCCAGGACTCAACTGCCAGTGGATGGCCCTTGGTCTCCCAGGATACGAACGCCTTTTTGTTGTCGTCGCGAGGCCGAGAAATCGCTTGTGATGAACTCCTTGCGGCCTTTTCGTGCCCCGGAGAAGGCGGGGCTGGCTCCGTCCCTGGGTCATTTGGAGGTGCTCCGGGATGGAGATATTCAAGCAAGCCGACCAGCGGAGGGGCGCTTGGGTGTAGAATCTTTTTGGCCGCAATGGAACTTCTGATTGAAATCTGCGCAGGGTAAAATTCCTTCGTATGACTCGTGTCGATCGCCGCACCGTGGATCTTTCTGCCTATCCCGATTTGATAGTGATCATTCTGGGCATGCGTGTGAACGCGTGGACAGGCCTGAAAACGCTCCTCGGCCTGGGGCCGCAAATCGCGAAATCAGCGAAGGCGAAGCCGGACGGACTGCTGCTTCATGAGGATTTTCTCTTCTCGCTGTTTCCGCCACACGCGGGCATGCGCCAATATTGGCGCGATTTCGAATCGTTGGAACGCTGGACACGTTCCGAACCGCACCGCGCGTGGTGGAGGAATTTTCTGCGCGATTCGGGAGGCACCGGATTCTGGCACGAAACCTATTCCATCCGTGGCGGAATAGAAGCAATTTACAATGATATGGCCACGCCCATCGGCATGATGAAGTTCGCGCCCTTGACCCCCGCGCGAGGCTCCATCTTTTCCGCTCGCCACCGTCTGCAACGCGAGGGCGCGGAGGCATCGCCCGCTCCTGCAACGGAAGCCGAGCTGTATCGGAATGATTGAATCTCGCGAAATTGCGCGACGGCTTCAGTGGGGAACGCTTTCAGCCTTATCAGACCCGCAAGCTGGCGACGGGCTCCGTTCCCGAGGAGTTTCTTTGGCAGTGCGAATCGAGCGCAGTCGACAATAACCTTCTGCAAGAACTGCTCGTTTGACTTCAGGTACGGAAGTTACCTCCCTCCGGTCCTGGTGTCTGTCTCTGGAAAGTTGGCCGAGGAATCGCGGCCGATAATACGAATTAACGGGCGACAAACTATCGTCTGCAGCAGGGCGGGGACCATTCTATGAGGTAAGCCCGAGTTGTCGATTACAAAAATTAATGGACGGTTAGCCGACCATACATCCACTATCCAAACAACTCCTTCCAATCAGAATTTTATTTGAAATTCTACTATCTCTGCTTATACGGGTAGGTCGTCGCGCGAGATGCGAGTACGATACATCTCACCCGGCTGGATTGCGAAGCGCGGTCTCATTGTTGCCTGACGAATTCCGCTTTGGCTTGCTTGAAGATCGGGATGTCAGCATCGGCGTCTTTCCAAAGAGCGAGGAAATCCTGGTAGGCAGACTTTGCGTTGGCTTTGTCTCCCGACAAAGCCAACGCCCTACCGAGTTGCAAATGCGCGAGTGCGCTTATGGGATCGCTGACCACGATATTACGGCCATCGACAACTTTTTGGAATTCCGCGGCGGCTTCGGCGCCGCGATTCTCGGCGAGATAAGCTAGGCCGCGCACATATATCGTATAGAATGCCCCGATGAACATTGGCGAGCTGGATGGAGGGATGCCCCGATCATAGGGCCGGGCGAGTTGAAGCAGGTCGATGGCCTTGGAAGGCTGTCCGTCGTTCAACTCAAGAAGCGCGCGAATCGCCCGCACGTAAAAGCCTTTTACCGCCGTATCATCCGGAAAACGCGTCTCCAGATCGTTCGCGAGCGATCGAGAGCGTGACGATTCCCCCGACAGAGCGAGGGCGAAGGCAGCGCCGTACTCCACATCGCGATCCTTGGAAAGGTCCGCTGCGGCAGCCGCGCTCTTTCTGGCCGCAGCCATATTGCCGAAGAACCCGTCCCATAGTGCCGGTCCGATTTCTATCAGGGCTTTTCGTCCCCGCTGGTCCGGCTGCGAATTCAAGTCCGCCACACGCTGGGCCGTCAGCTTTGCCTCTTTCAACCGGCCGGAATATGCCTGCACAAAAGCCTGCCGGTCATAGACCAGATCGTTGCGGGGGGATTGCTCGTGAGCCAGAGCCAGAGCGGCTTCCCTGTCCATTCCCACTTGGTCTCCTTTTAAGAAAGCGATGTCATATCGCTCGACGGCAAGCTCAGGGATCTCGAGTTTGCGGTCGGAGGCTAGCCGAAGAGTTTTCTCAGCTTGCACTAAATCTCCAAAGAATCGAGAGTTGAAGGCAAGCTGAAGATAACCGATATCAAAGTCCGGATCGAGCTCAATTAACTGTTTGGCTACCTCGACTCCCTTGTCATATTTGACGAGCATCGGGTAAACATATGCACCCAAGATCCCGCGCGGGAGTTTCTCGCGAGGATAAGCTTGCGCCCATAACTCACACGTCTGTAGCGCCTTCTCTAGGTTCCCGGTTACTTGGGTGTCGTACGTGGCAGCGATGAAGAACTTCTCCCGGTCACTGGCGCGATCCCGCAACTCGTAGGCTTTCTTGTTGCTTTCCGTGGAGAGTGCAGACTGTCCCAGAAGACCATACATAAATCCCAACGATGCATGGGCCACTGCGAATTTAGGGTCTATCTCAATAGCGTGCTGGGAAAGAGAAATAGCGGTGGGTAGGTCGTGATTCGTGTTGAGATTTCTCATTGCCACGCTATGGGCTTTCAAGGCTTCGAGCGATGTGGTAGTGGCCTCTTCGAGCGGAGTGCCGTGCTGCTTAACCGTGGTGAGCGATTCACCCACCTTGGTTCTGAACTTAATTGCAATTTGGCTCAGGGCGCTCATCACCTCTTCAATACGAGGGGCTTGCACCTGCTCTTGGTCGAGAATCTCTCCTGTACGGCAGTTCTTGGCGCGCAGCCCCAGCACGTATTGGCTTCCGAGCCTAGCAATCGACCCATCCAGAACGGCAGTGCTCCCCATTCGCTCGCAGATTTCCTTGGCAATTTCCGGGTTCAGCCGCGCCCCCGCCTTTTGGCCCATCAGACCAAGCGTCTTCTGGACGCCTTCGTCGGAGACCATGCTGAGAAAAGGGGACTGCTCAAGCTGTATCGCCAACCCTTGGCGAAGCGTCTCATCGAACACCGGATCACCGGTTGTGTTGGCGAAATCGGCTAGAACGATCGTGTCCTTGTCGGTGAGCAGCCTAGCTTGGCCCCGCTGCAGCCAGAAGAAGCCGCCCGCGGCCAGAATCAGCGTGACAGCGGCGACCATTCCGTATTTCAGGAAAGGCTGGCTTTTTCGGATTGCGGCGGCCGGGCTCGATCCGATTTGCAACCTTTGCAAATCGTCGCGCAGCTCCGCCGCAGACGCGTAACGCAACTCGCGATCTTTTTCCAAAAGCTCACTGATGATCCGTTCAAGCTCATCGGGGACCTTCGGATTCCGCTCATGAACCGGCTGGGGCGCCTTATTCAGGAGGGCATCGAAGATGATCGGGGATGTTGGACCGTCAAACGGCCGCGACCCCGTCACCATTTCGTACAGAACCACACCAAACGACCACAGATCGCTGCGCGCATCGACCACTTCGCCCTTGGCTTGTTCCGGTGACATGTACGCGACCGTGCCCATGGCCGTGCCTGGCTCCGTAAGCATATCCACTGTCAGCGCGTCGCTGTCTGCAGGCTGATTGTGCTTGGCTAAGCCGAAATCGAGCACCTTGGCATCACCGCGTTCGGTGACAAAAATGTTGGCTGGCTTGATATCTCGATGAACGATCCCCTTGGCGTGGGCGGCCTCCAACGCGTCGGCCACTTGAATACTTAGCGCCAGTGCGGCCGGAATATCAAGAGGCTGGCCGCCGATCCGCTCGCGAAGCGTTTTACCGTCAAGCAACTCCATCACCAGAAATGGATGGCCCGCCGCTTCACCCACGTCGTAAACCGCGCAAATATTGGGATGGTTGAGCGCTGAGGCGGCACGCGCCTCGCGCTGGAAACGTTCCCGCGCAGCTTCCGTTGCAAAGGATTGTGGCAGAACTTTGATGGCTACTTCGCGTCGCAGCCGCGTGTCCCGAGCACGATACACTTCGCCCATGCCTCCCTTGCCGATGGGGACAAGGATTTCATAAGGACCGAGTTTGTCGCCAGGTTGAAGCGGCATCTTAGTGCTAGAGCCAAGTTTAGCCCATCAGAAAAGATAGATCTGGTTAACGGCGCATACGGAAGCTATCTCAACCTCGATCCCGTGCGGAAGCCTTCCGATAATGCCCCTTATCGGGCTAGTAAACTGGTGTTTTTCTCCGCCGCGAAATATCTATTCTCGTCGTTCGGTTCGTTGCGGCAAGAGTTCCTTCGGGATACTGGTCACTGAGCGCCACTCGACCTGGAAGTGACCCTTATAGCCGAATAGGCGCCCCATGTCCGATTCTTTACGATGACTTCGATTCGAAAGGACTGATTCGCGTCGTCGTACCATTCGCACACGTCGGCGACGCCGGAAAACAACATAGGGAAGGAGAATCCGACCGGCCCCTCATAGAAGCGCTGTGCACCCGATCGTAGCGACAGGCCGCCATTGGATGCGACCTTAAGATCGATGTCCACTGCCAGGTGCTGATGAGTGCCGAGATAATCGACGATCCGTCCGCGCTGCTCGCTGAGGATCATGTACGCATCAAACCGTCGGGGACGCCCGGTGTGAAATGTCCGAACCCACGTCATGGTCTCTCGGCCGTAAGCATCGACGTAGGCGTAATTCACAATTTGAAACGGCACATTTCGACCGCTCTCCGGGAACATGACGTGACGCCAAGAGCCCACATATAGGAAAGGCAGCGTATAGGGCGGTCCGTGCCAAACTTCCTCCATCACGCCCGTGCCAATGGAGGCCACTCCGTCTCCGCTGGAAAACCCAAATCGTCGCTGGATCTCAGGGTGAAGTCGATTGAAGTCGGAGCCCAGCGCCTGATCGTAAATCGACCTCATAAGGCCTTTTGGGGTTCGCTCCGAAGGCAGCGTGAGGCTGAAGGTAGGTCCGCCGCGGAAATGTATCCGATGATCGAGAGAAGAACCATACCGACGTTAAGGGTAACCGGGTTGAACGCAGCCACAAGATAGGATGGCGATCTAAGTGCGACCGCTATGAGTGCTCCCAACATGGCCAGGACATTCAACACAAAAAACAACCGCCACCGCCAAAAGCATAGCGTCACAGCGGCGAATACCAATTCAAGCACGCCGAACGCCGGCACAAGTCCTTGCCACAGCCAGGTAAAGGCAATTCCAAACCGCGCGAAGGGCATGAATCAGTGTCATTCGCATGCTCGTTTCGGGGGGTATTGCGCGATCAATCCAGAGCCGAAGCCGATCAAAGCTCCAGGCTGTAGCCCAGCCGATAAGCCGCCGAAACAGCAGGCGGTCGACCAGTCGTCCGACGTGACCAAAGCGGGCCCGGTAGTCGTACCATGTTAAAAATCGAACTCCGTCAATGATTGGAAGGTACTGCCAGTATCCTGAGCCCTCTTCGATTAATGACTTCGCGTCAGAGGACTAAAACTTAAGAGCGGACGTGCGTGCGCCGATAGCGTCCTCGCGCGTTCCCGTGCTTTCGCCCTCCCCCTCAATACTTAGTCCAAACCCTATGCGCGTCGAATAAACGAATCGTTGCGGTTCGTCCTCCGAGCGTCTCGGAAGGTATTATATGGCGGTAAAGCGTAAATCCCAACGTTCGTGAAGATCGGGAATCTGAGTGCGGCGCCAGATTTCGTCCGCGTCTGCGCAGATTAAAATTTCGACGTATATTCCCGGGTCGTCCGCCACCACCAGAAGATAGCATGCGGCTAACGCAAACGAATCCATCGCTCGTGGCGCAACAACTTTAGTGACTTAGTGACTTCGCAAGCCCTTGGAATAGGCGCGCGGGCCAGCGTCCGATAATGTGGGATAACGGTCGCCATCCCAGAGGCTGACTTCTGGATTCACACCCAGCCTAAGGATCGGTAAACACTAGGAACGACTTGACAGGAATGATCGGGCAGCCCCTATGGAACAGGCCCGATATGCAGATCAACACCGAGCGTCCTCCCCAAATAGATGCACGCGTCCGCCATTTGGCCCAGTGTCACACTGCTGCCGTGATAAGCGCTGACCCACTCGCCATTGACGAGGTCTTTCGCATTGCGGCCGAGGAACTCCTCCGCTGTGAAGTTCCGGAACGGCGATCTTCCGAGTGAAACGAGCACGGGGCGCGCCGGCGTCTTCAAAGCTCTTTCGAATTTGTCATACTCCGCGTAGGGTCCCCCTTGCGTGATCACTACAAAAATTCGACCAGGATAATCGGCCTCCAGTGTCTTGGTGATTCCGACAACACCGGGTAGGGAAGTCCGAAAGAGGTGTCCGGGCCCGTAGATGAGCAGCGCCCTGCCGTGCTTCTCAAGCACTTGCTCCTTCAGAATCGAGACGGCGGAGGTATCGCGATCGATGTGGGACCCGGTAGGCGGATCGCCCGCGAGTACGCGCACTCGCGCGCCGGCGGGCAGCTTCCTGTTTACTTCCCGGACGGCCGCAAAAAAGTCCGCATAAATCGGCGAGTCCCAAACCCCATTGGCTTGCGTTGTGGCTTTCCAAACCTGTTGAAGTTCCGCGAGCGGCACGTCTTCGCCCCGGATATAACGGTCAAGAGTTGGCTGCTGCGCGGTGCTCCCGAACTCCACCACGATGAAACGCACCTTTTTGGCGAATGCGGGATTACGAACCAAGGCGATTCGGAGGTCGGAGTCCAGCTTTCTCCAGTGGTCGTCGCCTAACGCAACAATGTCGACATGATCAAATGCCGAAACCAAGATCTTGACAATCCTGTCAGAGCCCGCGGTTTCATCGGGCAGGCGTAATTGTGGCTGCTGGCCAACAAGGCTTGCGCCAAATAGCAGCAACAATAGCCAAGCTTTCATTTCGTCCCAGTTTAGCTGGTTCCGAATTAGATCCTGCCAGACGGCGCAGCGTTTACCAATAACTCCCGTTGGATCGGTAATCCGGAAGTTGCTCTTTGGCTCGTAGATTCGCCGCCGCATCTCTACCGATAATGAAGCATAACGGACATCTTTAGGTGGCGATCATCAGTAATTATTCCGACTAGGTGGCCCAACTCGATTACTTCCGAGTCGCCTACCACTCGGACACAATCGTTCATGCCACGCCGGTTAACCGTTGAAAAGGGAATCCGAGACAACGACCCCTTACCCACTAAAGTGTTCTGAAATCGTCCTCTAAGGCGCACCAACAACTCTAAAGTCTCTAGTTCCTTTCGGGCAGGTTCTATATGGGCCCTTATGTCTTCGGGGCGATAGCGGACCAGCGTCCTAATTTCACATAGGGACAGCCCTGTCGCAGGAGTCGGTCTCGGCGGACGCTAGCTACGCTACGCTTCGTTATGCGCGCGTACTCGTGTTCCGTGAGCAGTGTTTCTAATTGGGGGTCGGCGGCGTTCTTGCGTTCGCTCCGCGGTGCGGTGTTCATATGTGCGATTTTTTCGCCGCGGGGATCTCAGATACCAATCGAAAAGCTAACTCACAGCAGGAAAAAGAGTTTTGGACGTGGGGTAGAAGCCTCACGTGAAGCAAAGTAGAAGCTTCAGGGCAGATACAGGTCTTCCACATCCCGCTTCATTCGATTGGCCAGTTTGGTGACGGCGTCGTCGCCGTGATAGTTGCCGTTGTTTCGCAGCGATGAGACGGTGCGGACACTGATCTTGAGGAGGTCAGCAAGCTCTTCTTTGTCGTAGCCCTCGTCGTCCATCCAGTTGCTGATCATTTCGACATTCAGTCTTGGTTTGGACGACGCCACGTTGCGAATGGTTGTCCCTGGGGACTCGAAGCGGATTGGTCCCCTACGAAATCGGACGTCTCTGTGCCAATGATTTCTGCGTCGTGTGCTCCGTCTTCACGAAGCTGTTCACTCCTCTGGATGGTGTCTTGCAAGTACAACCCAGCGGCTCCGCTGAGCCTCGTGATTGATGAGCGTAAGAAGACAACTGCTGACAGACAAGAAAGAATGTCTGGGGAGCTTCCCGATGAATCCGGTCAAGGCCATCAGCCAATCTAAGCCCTGTCGCTGAGTAACTCGCTTCGTAATAGAACTCTGACGCCAAACCTGCCAGGACCGAAAGAATTCGGCTGCCGCGGCCCACGATAGCGCAGGATGAAGCGAACGTGCGGTGATTTCGAGATCGTAAACGGCCTTGACGACGATCTCCGCTAGACTTATGTTGCATGAAGAAAATTGGCTTTCTCTCATTCGGCCATTGGACACCTAATCCGCAGTCTCGAACGCAATCGGCGGCTGACGCGCTTCTGCAGTCCATTGACCTCGCTATGGAGGCCGAACGCCTGGGAATAGACGGAGCGTACTTTCGCGTTCATCACTTTGCGCGGCAACTGGCGTCACCGTTCCCGCTCCTTGCCGCTATCGGTGCTAAGACGCGAAACATTGAAATTGGCACCGCAGTGATTGACATGCGGTATGAGAATCCTCACTATATGGCGGAGGATTCCGGCGCTGCGGATCTCATCGCCGGCGGGCGCCTGCAGTTGGGAATCAGCCGCGGTTCTCCCGAGCAGGTAATCGATGGGTGGCGCTATTTTGGCCACCGCCCGGTTGAAGGCGAGGACGATGCCGGCATGGGCCGGCGGCACGCCGAAGAATTTCTCCAGCTGCTGGGCGGCAAGGGCTTCGCTCAGCCGAACCCACATCCCATGTTCCCCAATCCGCCAGGGCTGTTGCGCCTTGAGCCGCACGCCGAAGGACTGCGCGATCGTATTTGGTGGGGGGCGGCGACTAATGCCACGGCCGCGTGGGCTGCCAAGCTCGGAATGAATTTGCAATCCTCAACCCTCAAATTCGACGAGACCGGTGAGCCGTTCCACATCCAACAAGCCGCGCAGATTCGCGCCTTTCGTGCAGCCTGGAAGGAGGCTGGCCACGTCCGCACCCCGCGTATTTCCGTCAGCCGCAGTATCTTTGCCTTGATTGACGATCGGGATCGTGCCTATTTCGGACGAGGAGTTCAGGAACAGGACCAGATCGGGTTTCTTGATACAACCACACGAGCGATTTTCGGCCGTGGCTATGCAGCGGAACCGGATGTTTTAGTTGAACAGCTTAGGGAAGACGAGGCGATCGCGGCGGCAGACACGCTATTGCTAACAGTCCCAAACCAGTTGGGTGTTGCCTACAATGCTCATGTCATAGAGGCAATTCTAACCACGGTCGCCCCTGCTCTCGGTTGGCGCTGAATCTCCGATACTGAGGCGATCCACCGCACGTCCGCCGGCGATCAGGAAGGATACCCCAGCAGTCGCGGTGAACTCGGTAAGCTTGAGGTCGGCTTAATTTGAGGGAGCGGAGGTGCATCCAGGGTGAAGGATAGCCTGCCACTGGTTTATCGCCACGGGCCATCGGAGGAGGAGACCCGCCCCTCAGTTATATAGATGTGACGCGGAGATTATAGTTGCAGTTCAGGACGGAAATGGAGGAAGTCGAATGACGGGCTTTATGCCACCCGCAGGAAGGGCTTTACCGGAATCGTATATTAACGCCAATAGGATCACGCACGTACGAATTACATGCGACGGCTGCCACACCCAAGTGACGGTTCCTGTAGCATCAGGCGCGACGCGACCGGTATTACGTGGCTGCCCGTCCTGCAATAAAGAGTTTCCGCAACAGTTGACTGATCGTCTTCGTGGCCTCCGCGACCTGCTCCGACAGCTACAAGAATCGGCTTCAGTTCTGGAGTTGAAAATCGAAGCGGGTATGTGGGAGTCTTTTCGTCGCGAAGTTCCTCGACCGAAGGATCAAGGGTCATCAGGTTAGAAATAGCGGAGCGGGACGCCAATTCGCTGCCGATAATAGTACTTAACGAGATCCTTTGAGGGACCTCTCGGACAGCCGGGCTACACGGCGAAATCGGCCCTTCATGGCTGCGGAATCGCTAAGGCGATTCGCAACAGCGGATCCGATCGAAGGGGGAAACTTCCGAGTTTAACCGCCGTGCGAAATACTACCGGCTCACGCCTGCGGGAAGAAAGCAACTTCAACGCGAGCATCGTGTCGAGCAAGCGATATGTGTCCGTGAGCGATTCGGCGCCACGCGCGTAGGCCGAGTACGTGTGGAGAACGTCGTCGTCGACCTGGAAGAAAACACTTAGACCGCTACTCACCCTCCATAAGGACGGGGTGGCCCTTGGCTGCCGCCATCTCAGCCTTGTTCCGATAGTTGTAGTCGGCCGGCGCAACCTTCGGGTCAAGCGTCACATGAAAGTCATAGTTGAAATCGCTGGCAAACGAGGAAAACCACGAAATGCTCCATTTCTTTTCCGCTTTGTAGGCGTCGAGCTTGGCCAGCGGCCCGGGACATTCGTTTGCACGCCGGACGCCAATTGTCTCAGCCGAGTTTGTCACGAACGCGACTTCGACGGCGCGAAATATCGGATCGGTGACGGACGCTAGGCCCCGTCACAAGTTGTCAGATTCGCGTTTTGGGGCGAGGGCGAAGACCGGCAAAGAGTAATGGAAATATCGCCGACCACTCGGAAACTATCGTTCACAACTCTTCTTCTTCGCTCATACCGCGCCTCAACGTCCGTTTTAGGATTAAAATGATCAGGTGCGCCGGATGGTTTTGCCTCTACTCGTAATGCTGGTAGCGTTGGGCCCATGTTTGCGGGCGCAGACGGCTTCGAAGGGTGCACGACCCTTACAGCCGCCAACGGCAACGATACAGGTTCAGTCCAATCTGAACCAGTTGATGCGGGGCGTCCTGTATCCGGCATCAAACGTGGTTTTCTCTGCGCAAATCGACAATCCAGCGGACGTGAAACCTGTCCCCTGGCAGGATCCATCGATGGCGACAGATCCCTTGGTAAGCACCTTCGGAGGTTGGCAGGCTGTAGAGAACGCGGCACTGGCCCTAACTGAATCCACCAACCTGCTGTTGATCCCTGGACGAAATTGCGCGAATGGCTTGCCCGTCCCGCTGAATAATCCGGACTGGCCGAAATTTGTTCAAGAGCTTCGGGATGCCGGAGCGAAGGCTTACAAGGCGGCCCAATCCAAGAACCAAGACAAGATGGTTGATGCCGCCGATACGCTGTCTGCGGCGTGTTCCGGCTGCCACAAAAAATGGCGCGAAAAGCCGAGGCTCGCAGACCGATGCAAATAGACGCGGCCTGTCCGAACGCGTAGTGCCTGAGTTACGGCGTATCCGGACAGAACCTAGGTAAGCGACGGATGGCCGACAATCTATTCCCTAGCCGGCCATTCGCTCCTCGAAGCTTCGCGTTACGGGGCCAAACACCGAAAACGAACCTTACTTACAGATGCAATCTTGCGCGTGCTTCCGGCTCAGTCAAACCCGCCGGCCAGTTCAAAACCACCGTCATGGACACGTTGGCCGAATGCTCCGCCGCCGTCGGAATCAGGAACCGGCCGTCCTTGCTGACGTCGAAGTTGGGTTGGTCGCTCCCAGGCGGACGTCGAACAGCGCCTTGGGGACCACCATTGGTCGAGATCTGCTACTTCTCCTCGGGCGTGGGAAAGCTAGTGGGTCATCTTATTCTTCGCGATCGTGTTCGAGGTGGCGGGAACCCTGACCCTCAAATTCACCGAAGGCATGACACGGCTGTGGCCCATGGTGCTGATGTTCGTATTTTATCTGGCCAGCCTCTTTGGTCTCTCCGTGGCCGTTTGCAAAATCCAGTCGTTACCGCCTACGCGGTCGGGTTGGGCGTGGGGACGCTGACAGAGGCGGTGACGGGCGCCTTTGGGCTAGTGTTTTTACTGCCGGCGGCAGCTCGGGTTGTAAAATGAAAGTTTGATCAGGCATAGGACCGGGCTGAATCTATGGCGCGTACACCCTTACTCGGTCTTGTTCAGTCGTTAGCGCGAGACTTTGCACGGGCGGATGCTTCCGGGCAATCTGTGCAAGACGTTCAGGCCGCTCGCCTCAGCCGCCGTTCCAGCCGCCGCAAATTCCTTCGATCGAGCGGTATCGCAGTGGCGGGGGCATCGCTGCCCGCCTGGGCCGGACAGATTGCTCCCAAAGTTGCTCCCCGAATCGCCATTGTTGGTGGCGGCATCGCTGGTTTGACCGCGGCGCTTACCCTGCGGGATGCGGGCTACTCCGCAACCATCTATGAAGCCTCCTCACGCTCCGGCGGTCGCATGCATTCCGACGCCGCGACCTGGCAGAACGGGCAGGTAACCGAGCGCTGCGGAGAGCTGATCGACCCCGAGCATGACACGATTCTCGATCTGGCCAAGCGGTTCAATATTCGCGTCACGGACGTGAGTCGGGCAGAACCTCCCGACTCCACCGACACCTACTATT
>Ga0105241_10003064_pt1 | contig 12464 bp, 7 predicted proteins | sample KBSC64metaG_FD_80422 | JGI IMG/M metagenome (GOLD analysis project Ga0105241, IMG submission 80422) | Corn rhizosphere microbial communities from Kellogg Biological Station, Michigan, USA - KBS C6-4 metaG | ecosystem: Host-associated > Plants > Roots > Rhizosphere > Soil | place: Michigan, USA... | reverse complement strand
CTGCACTTCCGGCAGGCAGCGGGTGATCTCCTCGACGCGCGCGACCCGGCCGGAGCGCATCGCGGCCAGCACCGGGGAGTCGACCAGGGCCTGCGGCGTCGGGCCCTGCGCGAGCAGCAGCGCGTAGTTCCAGCCGTAGCGGAAGGCGTCCTCGGTGGTGCCCGCGGTGCCCTGCACGGTCAGCCGGCTCGTCCCGCACACCGCCGCCGCCAGCAGCTCGGAGAGCATCGACTTGGCGGTGCCCGGCTCGCCGACCAGCAGCAGGCCGCGCTCCCCGGCCAGGGTCACGACGCAGCGCTCGACCAGGGCCCGCTCGCCGACGAACTTGCGGGTGACCACCATCTTGTCCGGCACGTCCGGCTGGGCCTTGGCGAGCTTCAGCGTCTCGCCCTCGCTGCCGCACAGGAAGGTGACGACGGCGCGCGGCGTGAGCCGCCAGCCGGGCGGCCGGGGCCCGGCGTCGTGGGCGGCCAGGAAAGCGAGTTCGGCCTCGTAGCGCTGTTCAGCGGGCAGCAGCTGGGCCACCGGGGTGTCCGAGCGCTGGGCTGTGTCGGCGGTCATGGACGGTCCTGCCTTGTCGTCGGTGTCAGAAGGTTGCCGATGTGCTCTGCGGAAGTGCTCTGCGGAATCGGGGAAGGAGTCACCGGCGGCGTCCTCGCCGTGCGGTCTTCAGCTCCTCGAACCGCGGTGCGTCGCCGTCCCGGAGCCGCTGCCACGCCCTGCGGTACAGGTCGGCGGCGGGCTCGGTCGGCACCAGCACGCCGAAGACGGCGCCCCGGTCGTGCAGCAGGCCCTCGAAGAACGGCAGCTTCCAGGCCTCCATCGGCGTGTGCGGGGACTTGATGTCCATCCATGCGCCGGGCAGGAACAGGGAGCGGCCCGCGCGAGCCCGCGCGGCCTCGACGACGGAGTCGGTCCGGGCCAGCTCGGCGCGCGCCGCCTTGAGCCGGGCCGGCTTCCATCCGGTCCAGCGGGCCGTGTTCCGGTCCGTCGGATCCGGCATCGCCAGCAGCATCAGGTACACCGCGGCGGCGTCCTCACCCGCGCCGAGCTCCTTGGCGACCTCGGTCACCAGGTCCGGCACGGACCGCGTCGGGTCCTGCGGCGACCAGGTGCCGTCGGCGTCCCGGGTCCCGGCGGCCGGGTCGCCCGGGTCGGCGAGCAGCGCCGCGAAGCGCGGGTCGCGCGCCAGCCGCAGCGCGAACTCGGCCGGGAACGGCTGCTGGGCCTCGCCGCGCAGGGCCGGTATATACGGGTCCGTGCCTGCCGCGTCCAGCAGCGCCACCTTCAGCGCCGGCGCCGGCTGCTCGTCGTGCGTGGCCATGACGACCGCGCCGTACCGTTCGAAGCCCTTGCCGACCTCGGTCGGGGCGCCGGCGGTCTTGCGGAACTCCGGCAGGCCGACGTAGCGGCGCAGGTCGATCAGCAGGTCCGGGTTCGCCAGCCGCTGCTGGAGCGCCGCGAGCGCGTTCGGCAGCGCCGCCCGCACCGGGTCGCCGGCCGGGAGCCGGTGGGCCAGCCACGCGGCCAGCGACACCGCGCCGGTCAGCGTGTCGCCGTCGAAGCCGGCCGTCTTGTCGTCGGAGGGCCGGGCCCGGTCGCCCTTGATCTGCCACTTCAAGTCGACGCTCAGCCGAGGCGAGGAGGCGGGGTCGAGCAGGGCGGGCAGCGCGTCCAGGACGTCCCAGCCGGAGCGGACCGCGCGCCGCGCCTCGGCGCTGAGCGCTTCGGGGACCGAGACCTGCCTGCCGACCAGCCGGTTCCACACCTCGGCCGCGGCGGCGACGTCAGGGCCCCGCGTCCACAGCGCGGCCGGGTCTGCCGGGAGCAGCGCCGAGACCAGCTCGATCGCCGCCGGGAAGCCCAGCGCTATGAGCCGGTCGCGGGCGACGGCCGCCTCGGTGGCGGTCACTCCGAGCGCCGTGCACACCTCGCGCGGCAGGAAGCCGCGCTCCTGCCGGTCGAACCGGGGCAGTCCGGCGACCACCAGCTTGGCGGTGACGGGGGTGACGCCGGTGAGCTCGGCGAACTGCTCGGCGGCGGCCGCGAACCAGGGCGCGACCTCCTCACGGTTCGCCGCCTCGGTCAGGAAGCCGGTGAGCCAGCCGGGCTGCCGGGCTGTTCGCTCGTCGGTCCCCACCGGCGTCAGCTTGGTCAGCCGGTAGGGCGCGGGCAGCTCGAAGCGGCCGGCCGGATCGTGGATCAGGCCCTTGAACTCGGAGTGTGGCGACTTCCAGTCGTCGTCGAGGAACGCCGCGCAGCCGCCGCCGTCCAGGGGCAGCACGCCGAGCCAGGAGTTCCTGTGCTCCCCCTGACTGAGCTCGGATCGCGGCACGGTGCCGGTGAACCGCCGCCACGTGGACTGCTCGGCGGGTTCGGCCAGGCCCAACGCCTCCAGCTCGGCCAGCAGGCTCCGCAGTGTGGCCCGGTGGTCGGGCTCGGCGAAGGGCGAGACGGAGCGCAGTGCCGCGGCCGGCACAGCGGTGACCGCGATATCCCACAGCTTCGTGGTCGGCAGCAGCGGCCCCTCGACGTGGACCTTGATCGGCCGGTCCCGGTGCGGTGCGTCCCGCAGTTCCTTGGCCAGCACCCGCAGCACGCCGAACAGAGCCGGCTCGGTCTCGTTCCACCGCCAGAGGAAGTGCTGACCCACCAGGCCGCCGAACGCGGCGTTGACGACGTCGTCCTTCGGGCCGGCGTCGATGAGCTCTGATTCGGCCGACCCGTTCCGCAGCGTCTCCTCCAGCCGCTCGGCGACCTTGTCCAAGGTGCTCTGCTGCTTCGCGGCGTGGCGCACGATCCCGACGATGCCCTTGAGCAGCGCCTCGTCGGTCACCTCCGGCAGGAGCTCGCGGATCCGGGCGCGCCGGGCGGCCTTGGCCTGGTCCCCCGACACCGCCGGATCATCGGCCCCGGCCGCCAGCAGCGCGGCGGTGGTGTCCCGGTCGATCCGGCGCAGCGCCAGCGAGGCCTGCTCGTCGCGCGGGCGCAGGTAGCGCCAGAAGGAGGCCGGCGGCAGGATCGTGGTGCCCTTCGCGAAGGTGCCCGGCTTGCCGTCGGTCTTGGCCTCCGCGACCAGGACGCCGTCGGCGTCCAGCATGCTGATGTCGTAGCTGCCGGTGCCGACCAGCGCCCGGCCGGCGTCGTCGCCGGGGAACACGATCACGCCGCTGATCCCCGAGGTGCCCGCCGGGGCGGTCGCGGTCACGCCGGCCAGGTCCTCGCCGCGCAGCGAGCCGTCCGGCAGCTTCACGACGCGCAGGCCGAGGAGCCCGTCGACCGGCCGCGCCGTCGGACCGGACCCGTCCTCGACCGCCGGGAAGACCCGGCCGCCGACAAGCTCCGAACCGGCCGGTGCGCCGCGCAGCGCGTCCGCCAGGAACGCCGGCGCCGACTTGCGCCCGCGCTCGCCGGTCGCCGGGTCGTACTCGTACCAGCCCAACGTCTCGCGGTCCGAGCCGTCCCATGACCAGACCCAGTGTGAAACGCCGTCGCTCATGATCTGCCCGTCCGGCGGGACGGCGGTGTCGCCGCGCCGCAGTGGCGCGTGGCCGGTGGTCCGGCCGCCGTCCGCCAAGGGGAAGCTGCGCTGCAGCCGGCCGGGGCCGTAGTAGTACATCCGCAGGCTGCGGACATTGCGGTCGTGCTCGGACCGGTCGACGGTGAACTGCCGATCCGGCGAGTGGTGCCAGTAGCCGCACACCCGGCCGTCCAGGGTCCGGGAGGACCACAGGACCAGGAGCTCACCGTCGATGAAGTGAAACCCAGGGTTGTCGTAGGCGTCGAGGGCCGGGATGCGCAGATCGTGGGTCAGCACCGGGCCGTCCGCGCCGAGCACGCGGACCTGCGTGGGACCGCCGACGATCAGATAGGGCCAGGCGTCGGCGACGACCAGGTCCTCGACGCGCTTGGACGACCCCAGCTCGGCCGTCGCCTGCTCCCACGCCGGCCAGGCGAACTCGTCCAGCAGCCCGGCGCGCAGCGTGCGCGCCAGGACCGGAGCCAGGTCGGTCCGCGCGGCGTCCCGAACCTGGTTCTCGGCCAGCGCCAGCGCCTCGCCGGGCAGCCAGCTCAGCCGGGCCATCGCTTCGGGCAGCTTGGGCAGGCCGGTGGCCGCGAACTCCTGCGCGACGGTCGCGACCCAGTCGGTCAGCAGCACCTTGCCGCCCGGCGCGGCTATCAGCTTCTTGATGGCGCGGCGGGTCGAGTCGTCGGGGCCGAAGGACTGTGCGCCGCGGGCGAACGCCGCGACGAACCGGCCGTCGGCTTCGAGAGCGACCAGATCGCGCTGGCCCTCGCCGGCTCCCCACGCCTCCAGGGGCAAGGACGTGTTCTGGTCCGGCTCGCCGACCGGCACCTTCAGCGCCAGCAGCAGGTCCAGCAGGTCCAGGTCGCCCTGCGCGCTCAGCGTCTCGCCCGAGGCGGCCAGCTCCTCGCGCAGCCGTGCCTGGCAGCGTTCGACCAAGGTGTAGAGCTCGGGCATCCGCTCCCGCGCGCGCCAGCCGGAGCGCATCGACTGGAAGCGCCGCAGCCACCCGACCATGCCGTCCTCGGGACGCACGGCATCGGCCGGCGCGTCGTCGTGGAACACCTCGATCGCGCCGCCCTCGGTGAGGATGGCCAGCCACAACTCGGGCAGGCCCGCGTCGCCGGCGCTGGGCACGACGTTCAGCAGCGCCCGCCGGATCTCGGGGTCCTCGCGCAGCAGCTTGACGATCGCCGTGCGATGGCTCTTCCACCAGCCCTCCGGCGCGCGCAGCGTCGCGGGCAAGGTGAGCAGGCCGGCCAGGTACTCGCGCTCGACGGCCGCGGCGTCCGCGCCCGAGGCCTTCGCCAGGCGGCGCAGCTCGGTGGCCAGTTGCGCCGACGGGGTCAGGCCACCGGCCGTGCGGCGCGAGCACAGGCGCGTGTAGCGGCTCAGCGCGTCGGTGGGGGAGACCCGCGCCGACAGGGCCTTGCCATACTCGACCAGGGCCTTCGCCGGCAGCGCGCCGGCCAGGGCGAACTCCAGGAAGACCTCGTCGAGGCGGTCCTCGTCCAGCTCCAGGCCGTGCGCGGATTCGGCGCGGCGGGCCTTGGTGAACATCTGCGAGGCGTAGGTGACGTTCTCCGCCGCGAGGAAGACGCGGCCGACCTGCTCGAAGTACGTCGGCAGGAAGTGCGGCAGGGCGGCGGCGAGGCGGTCGGCGATGCCCTGGTAGGCCTGCAGTGCGGCCTTCGGGCGTGACTTCGCCTGCTTCGCGGCGCGCTCCAGTTCCGGGAGCAGGGCCAGGGCTTGGTGCCCGTCCTGCGGGTGGTGCACCAGCACCCACTCCGGGAAGCCGAGCGACTGGCGCAGGCCGAGGCCGACCTCGGCGGGCTCGCCGTCGGGGGTCAGGCCGAGGAACCCGGCCGCGGCGTCTTCGGCGGCGCCGAGCACGCCCGGGGTGAGGCGGACGACGACGCGGTCGTCGAGGCCGGGGTGGCGGTAGGCGCGTGCGGTGAGCGAGACGGCGCGTTCTCCGGCGACGGCGGTGCCGGGCGGGAGGATCGCGCCGGCGGTCAGGAGGCCTGCTGCCTGCTCGGGAGTCAGGGCGCTGTCGCCGGTGGCGGCGCTGTCCTGAGTGCCGGTGGTGTTCTGGGCATCTGTGGTGTGCTGGGCACCTGAGGTGTTCTGCGAGCCGCTCATGCGTCCTTGCCCTCCTCGATCACGCGGCCGGCGTAGAGCGCCGCGGCCATCCGCATCCCCTCCGACCAGGCCACCGGCCCGACGGCGGCTTGTGCCAGGGCGCTGCCGTCCTCGCTGTGCCAGGTGAGCGCGCCGGTCTCGCTGTCCTCGTCCCAGTAGGGCTCGCCGATCCAGACCGAGGCCTCGACCGTGCGGTCCTCGTCGCGCACACGGCAGTTCGCGAAGCCGCCGCTGACCTTGTAGCCCAGCGACGTGGCTCGGGCAGCGAGGATGAAGCGCGACGGGAAACGGCCGCCGGAGAACTCGGTGACGCGCGCCGCTTGGGCCTTGGCACGGTCCTCGGCCGGGTCCTCCGGCTTGCGCCAGGTCGCCCGGTAGATCTGCTCGACGCGCTGCTCGACGCCGAGTTCGGCGGCGAACTCCCGCAGGTCGTCCAGGTCCGGCAGCAGCACTGGGTGCGGCAGCGTGACGGTCTGCGGGCTGAGCCGCACCGTCTCACCGTCCAGGTTCACCACGCGCAGCCCGCCGTCCTCGGCGACGCCGCGCAGGAAGCCCGCCTCGTCCGGCCACACCCGCGCCACCAGCGCGGTCGGCACCGGCAGCGAGGAAACCATCCACGCGTCCACCTGCGCCACGCAGCCCGCCGCGTGCCGGTCCAGCCATTCCGCCAAGCGCCGCAGCCGGTCCACCTCCGGGTCGTCCCGCAGCGCCTTCGGCAGCGTCTTCAGCTGCCGGCCCGCGCTACGGCCCGTCGTGGCCCGCGCGGCCACCCGCCCCTGCACCAACGCGATCTCATAGCCCTGTCCCGCGGCCAACCATGCCATCGGGCCCACCCCTCACTCGGTCTCGCCCATCCGCATCCCCGTGCTGATGGCGGACACGCTGTCAGTCGGCACCGACAGAGAGCAAAACGTGTTGTCAGGAGGCAGATTCGGGGTTTTGTGAGCTCGCCCACAGTCGATCTGGACGGCTCGCGGCATGTCACAGGACGGCCGTCGGGCCCGTCTGGACCGTATGAGAAACCGCACCAAACAGGTGACCTCGGCGATCCTGGCCGTCACCGCCGTCTACGTGGGCGCCTGGGCCGAGCTCGCGCCCAGGTCGTTCTACGACTCCTTCCCCGGCTTCGGGCACCGCTGGGTGTCGGCGGCCGGGCCCTACAACGAGCACCTCGTCCGCGACGTGGGCGGGCTCTATCTGGCGCTGCTGCTGGTCAGCCTGTGGGCCGTGGTGCGATCGCGCGGAGAGATCTTCGCGCTGGCCGGATGCGCGTGGCTGGTGTTCAGCGTGCCGCACTTCGTGTTCCACATGGTCCATCTGGACGGCTTCGGCGCGGCGGACAAGGCCGGCAACGTCGTCTCGCTCGGCGGCACGATCGTGCTGGCCGCGCTGCTGCTTCTGCCGAGCCGGATCGAGGAGGCATCATGATCATCGCGGTCGCAGGAGGCACCGGCTGGGTCGGCCGGCTCGTCGTGGAGGCCGTGCGCGCCGCCGGGGACACCCCGATCGTGCTGGCGCGCTCCACCGGCGTCGACCTGACGACGGGGAAGGGGCTCTCAGAGGCGCTGAGCGGAGCTTCGGTCGTGATCGACGTGAGCAACGTCAGCACGATCCGGCGCAAGAAGTCCGTCGCCTTCTTCGAAGCGGCCACCACGCACCTGCTCGCCGCCGAGCAGCAGGCCGGGGTCACGCACCACATCGCGTTGTCGATCGTCGGCTGCGACCGCGTCGACTTCGGCTACTACTACGGCAAGCGCCGCCAAGAGGAACTGGTGCTCGCCGGTCCCGTCCCGGCGACGGTGCTGCGGGCGACCCAGTTCCACGAGTTCGCGGCCCAGATCCTGGAGCGCGGCGGGCCTTTCGCGGTGACGCCGAAGATGCTGTGCCAGCCGATCGCGGCCCGCGAGGTCGCCGCGGCGCTGGTGGATATCGCCCACGGTGCCCCGGCCGGACTGGCCCCGGACCTGGCCGGGCCGCGCGAGGAACAGATGGCCGACATGATGCGGCGGCTTCTGCGGGCCCGCGGTGGGCGAGGGCGCGTTCTGGCGGTCCGGATGCCGGGCCGGGTCGGTGCGTCGTTGGCGGGCGGCGGGCTGTTGCCGGCCTCGGACGACCACGGCCCGCGCGGTCGGCAGACGTATGAGCAGTGGCTGGAGAGCGACGCCACCAAGGTGCGGCCTCAGCAGTCGCGGTGAGCCGCCCCGAAAACGGCGAAGCCCCCGGCCGTTACAGCCAGGGGCTTCGCGCGGGGGCGTCGCAGGGGTCGAGCCCCGGCCCGTCGGCGGGAGACGGGCACGCAGTGGTCACTTCTTGGCGTCGCTCTTCGCCGGACGGGTCTGGCGCTCGGCCTCGAACTTGCGGCGGGCGGCGGCGATCTGCAGGCGGGCGGTCAGGACTTCGGTGTTCATCGTTGACTCCTTGGGGATCCATCGGATCTGATCTCGTTACACCTATGATTCTAAGGCATCCGTCGGGGCATGCTTGACCAATTAAAGGTGAACGTCGTCACAAGGGGTCTGATTCAAAAGTTCACCGAGGAGGCTGCCGGTGCGCCTCCTGCATCCGCGTCACCGTGATCACGACGCGGACCGCCAGCAGCGCGGCCAGCGCGGTGAAGACGTTGCTGACGACCGTTCCGCCGAGCTGGGTGTGGAAGCCCGAGGTCTCGCTCGTCGTCCCGTCGGGCAGCGTCGTGGTCGAGTGGGGGAAGGAGATCCCGGTCGCCCAGGCCAGGATCCAGCAGGCCCACCAGCCGATGGCCGCCGCGTCCGGGCCCTGCCGCCTCGCCCTGGCCGTGGCCGGGGGCGGCTCGGAGGCACGCCAGATGTCGCTCAGGATCTGGTAGGGAAACCACAGGCAGACCACGGGCGTGAACCAGGCGCCGATGGACCAGCCCTGACCGTGGCGCTGAGGACCCCACAGCTCGGCGTTGCGGCGCGCCTTGTAGAACCAGACGAGGAAGACGGGGATCAGCGTGATGATCGCGATGCCGCTGAGGACGTCGAGCACGTCCTTGGCGTGCCCGCTGCTTCCCGCCATGGCGTCCAGCGCTTGGGCCAGGGCGACGCAGCCGAACAGGATGCTCACCGCGACGGAGAGCTCTGACAACCCGGCCGGCTCCCGCGCCGGGCCGAGGACGTACCCGGGCGGCATCGTGGAGTTCCCGCAATTCGGGCAAGTCGGCCCGGGCGGGTCGGCCATGACGAAAGTGCAATACATGCACTGCATAACTTCCTCCCCTTGGCGTCCGCGCTGTGCGGGTCGCCGAGGAAAGTTCTACACCTGACGCGGCAAGGCGGCTGTGCGGCAGCTGTTTGCATCGCGTTTGCGTTTCTCACAGACCCCTGACCTGCCAGGCATCCTGCGCGAAGCTACCGTTAGAGACCCGTTTGCAGCGGCCGCGAGTCTGGGTACGGCGATGTTCGGGAATGGTGAATTCCGCGCGCCGGCACTTGCCATTTCCGAAAAGCGAAACGGCCCCGCCTCACGCCGATTCCCGAACCACCAGAGTCGGCTCGAAAATCCGCGACGTGACCCGCGCCTGCCGCCGGTCGATGTGCGCCAGCAGCAGCTCGGCCATCGCCGCGGCCATGTCCTCGATCGGCTGGCGCACCGTGGTCAGCGGCGGGCGGGAAGCAGTCGCCGCGCTGCTGTCGTCGAAGCCGACGACCGCCACCTGGCCGGGGACGGCGATGCCCCGGTCGTGCAATGCCAGCAGCGCGCCCTGCGCCATCAGATCGTTGGCGGCGAACACGCCGTCGATGTCCGGATACCGCTCCAGCAGCTCGCGCATCGCCCGCTCGCCGCTGTCCTGCGTGAAGTTGCCCTCCACCGACGGCACGAACGCCTGCCCGTGCCGGGCCATCGCCTCGCGGAACCCGTGCAGCCGGTCCTGGCCGGCCGGCATGTCCATCGGGCCGGAGATCGTCGCCACCTGCCGGCAGCCGCGCTCGGCGAGGCGGTCGGCCGCCAGGCCCGCGCCGGCGTGCTGGGCGGCGTCGACGTAGCTGATCGGGATCGGCGTGCTCGGGCGGCGGGACAGCACCGTCGGCAGGCCGGAGTCGGTGAGCATCGACGGCAGCGGGTCGTCGGCGTGCGTGGAGATCAGCATCACGCCGTCGACGTGCCCCTGGCGCAGGTAGTCGATCAGCTGGGAGCGCGAGTCGTCGGTCTCGGCGAGCATCAGCACCAGGTTCACCGCGCGGGGGCGCAGGACGCTGATGATGCCGCTGACCACGCGGCCGAAGAACGGGTCGGTGAACACCCGGCCCAGGAACGGGTCGTCGAAGCTGCGGTGCTCGGCCTCCGACACGACCAGCGCCACCGAGCCCGTCCGGCGGGTCACCAGCGACCGGGCCGCCTGGTTGGGCACGTAGCCGGTCTGCGCGACCGCCGCCTGCACGACCTCCCGGATGCGCCGGTCGACGTTCCGGGTGTCGTTGACGACCCGGGACACCGTCGCGCGGGACACCCCGGCGACGCGCGCGACGTCCTCGAGCGTCGGCGCGCGCTGAACCTCGTCGTCGGCGGCCATGCCTCGTTTATAGCACGGGGCGGAGAGCGCTCTCCAAGAGACGGTAAATAAAGCCCTCCAGCCAAGTTCCGGAATCAGAATCCGTTGACATTCCGGAAACCTGAGCGCAACGATCGCCCTTGCGAGAGAGCGCTCTCCGTGTGCCACGCACCACGACGGGGGATCCATCCGCGCCGCCGAACCCCTCGGCGCCGCCCCGCCCTGAACAACCCCTGACCAAGCAGGAGATGTCATGAAGGCCTTCTCCTCCGGTGGGACACTCCATCGGAGACCCCTGATCCGCCCCTTGCACGCCGCGTTCCTGCTCCTCCTCGTCCTGAGCATGGCGGCCTACGCGATCATCGCCCCGTCGGCGGCCCACGCCGCCGACAGCCTGCTCTCGCAGGGCAAGGCCACGACCGCCTCCTCGACGGAGAACGCCGGCACCCCGGCCTCCGACGCCACCGACGGCAACACCGGCACCCGCTGGTCCAGCGCGTTCAGCGACCCGCAGTGGCTCCAGGTCGATCTCGGCGCGAGCGCGTCCGTGGACAAGGTCGTGCTCCAGTGGGAGGCGGCCTACGCCACCGCGTTCCAGATCCAGACCTCCAACGACGGCACGACCTGGACCTCGATCTACTCCACGACCACCGGCACCGGCGGCACGCAGACGCTGAACATCACCGGCAGCGGCCGCTACGTCCGCCTGTACGGCACCGCCCGCGCGACGCAGTACGGCTACTCGCTGTGGGAGTTCCAGGTCTACGGCAACCTCGCCACCGGCGGAGGTTGCGGCACGGCCAACGCCGCGCTGAACCAGCCGGCGACCGCCTCCTCGACGGAGAACGCCGGCACCCCGGCCGCGGACGCCGTCGACGGCGACACCGGCACCCGCTGGTCCAGTGCGTTCAGCGACCCGCAGTGGCTCCAGGTGGACCTGGGCAGCACGCAGTCGATCTGCCAAGTGGTCCTGAACTGGGAGGCCGCCTACGCCACCGCGTTCCAGATCCAGACCTCGAACGACGGCACGACCTGGACCTCGATCTACTCCACGACCACCGGCGCCGGCGGCACGCAGACGCTGAACGTCAGCGGCACCGGCCGCTACATCCGGATGTACGGCACGGCCCGGGCGACGCAGTACGGCTACTCCCTGTGGGAGTTCCAGGTCCACACCGGCACCTCCACTGGCGGAAGCGGCGTCACCGTCACCAACCCCGGCGGCCAGAGCACGGCCGTGGGCGCCGCCGCGAACCTGCAGATCCAGGCCTCGGACTCGGCGTCCGGGCAGACCCTGACCTACAGCGCCACCGGCCTGCCGACCGGTCTGTCGATCAACTCGGCCTCCGGTCTGATCTCCGGAACCACCTCCGCGACGGGGACCTTCGCCGTCACGGTGACCGTCAAGGACACCACCGGCGCGAGCGGGTCCGCGTCCTTCACCTGGACGGTCACCAGCATCGCGACCGGCTGCACCAACCAGCCGAACACGCCGAACTTCGGTCCGAACGTCCACATCTTCGACCCGAGCATGTCCAGCGCGAGCATCCAGTCCACGCTCGACACGGTCTTCAACAACCAGAAGCTCAACCAGTTCGGCACCGAGCGCGACGCGCTGCTGTTCAAGCCGGGCACCTACAGCAACACCGCGAACATCGGCTACTACACCTCGATCCAGGGTCTGGGCCAGAACCCGGACGACGTCACGATCAACGGCGACGTCACGGTCGACGCCTTCGACGGGACCGGCAACGCCACGCAGAACTTCTGGCGCTCGGCGGAGAACCTGGCGGTCAACCCGTCCGCGGGCAACACCCGGTGGGCCGTCGCGCAGGCCGGGCCGTTCCGCCGCATGGACATCCACGGCGGGCTGCAGATGTACCCGGCCAGCTACGGCTACGCCAGCGGCGGCTACGTCGCCGACTCCAAGGTCTCCGGGCAGGCCTCCAGCGTCTCCCAGCAGCAGTGGTACACCCAGGACAGCAACCTGGGCAGCTGGAGCGGGTCGGTCTGGAACATGGTGTTCTCCGGCGTGAACGGGGCCCCGGCGCAGAGCTTCCCGAACCCGCCGATGACCACCCTGGCCACCACGCCGACCTCGCGTGACGTGCCCTACCTGTACGTGGACTCCTCGGGCGCCTACCACGTGTTCCTGCCGTCGCTGCGGACCAACGCCTCCGGTCCGAGCTGGGCGAACGGCCCGACTCCCGGCACCTCGGTGCCGATGAGCCAGTTCTTCGTCGTGACCCCGTCCAACACCGCCTCGCAGATGAACGCGGCGCT
>Ga0105241_10003059_pt1 | contig 12474 bp, 8 predicted proteins | sample KBSC64metaG_FD_80422 | JGI IMG/M metagenome (GOLD analysis project Ga0105241, IMG submission 80422) | Corn rhizosphere microbial communities from Kellogg Biological Station, Michigan, USA - KBS C6-4 metaG | ecosystem: Host-associated > Plants > Roots > Rhizosphere > Soil | place: Michigan, USA... | reverse complement strand
GGCCTCGTCGGGATCGACAGCCCCGCACACTGTCTCGACGGTGAGCCCTCCTGCTGGAACTGGATCGGGTGCGCGTGCTCCCGCACCCGCAAGTGGCGGATCAGGTGTGGGAGCGGGTTCCGGGTCGAATTCGGCGGTCGCCGCCGCGCAGGCCAAGGTCGCCCAAGCCCAGGCCGTCGTGCTCAACCAACAGCAGGCCATCGATTCGCAGCTGGCGACGGCGTCCGCTGACATGCGCGCCGAGACGAAGGCCTGTGCAGCCGTCAGCGTCTCATCGCCCACGTCCGGTCAATCCGCAACCCCGACCGCCAAGTCAGGGTCGACGGCCTCGTCAGCTGCCGGGTCGGCTGCCGGGTCGACCTCGCCGTCGAGCACTCCGACCAGCGCGCCAGCCGCGCCATCAGGCGGCACGACCGTGACCGGCCTGGCGGCTTGCCAGAACCTCATCTCGACCGTGCTGGCCGACCAACAACAGGTGGCGGCACAAGAAAACACTCAGCTCAGCAATGAGAAAGCGCTCGACACCGCCCTGACCGCACTGCAGCACGCCATCCTCGCGTCGCCCAGTGGGGGTGCCAGCGGATCCAGCAGTGGAAGCGGCGGCTCCGGCTCGACTAGGTCAGGTGGATCCGCCAGCCACACCGGCTCGGGCGGTTCGGGCGGAACCGGCTCGGCCAGTCGCGCCGGATCCGCCACGTCCGGCGCCAAGAACAGCTTCGACTCGTCCGGCGCCAAGAACGGCTCCGGCTCGGCTAGCTCAAAGAACGGTTTCGGCTCTGCGGGTTCAGGAAACGGTTCAGGATCGTCCGGCTCCAAGAGCGCGGCCAGCTCCCGTAGCGGGTCGGGCTCATCCGGCTCGACCGGCGGGTCGGGATTCAGCGGATCCGGCGCTGGCTCCGGATCTGGCCGCGTCATCACCGCCGCTCAACTAGCTGCCGATCAGGCGCAGATTGATGCCGCCAACGCGAATGTCGCCGTGGCCCAGCAGAATTCCGCGCAGGCAACCCTCACCAGCCCGATCTCCGGCACGGTCGCTCAGGTCGGATTGACGGTTGGTTCGTCCACGGGCAGTTCGGGAATCACGGTGATTGGTTCCGGCAACCGCGAGGTATCAACCACCGTCACGCTGAACGACATCGACCGGGTGAAGATCGGCGATCCTGCGGCCGTAATCGTCGACGGGGTATCAACGCCCCTGTCGGGCAAGGTATCCGCCATCGGGATCCTCAACACGACGACGGGATCGTCGACCAGCTATCCGGTCACCGTGCTACTCGACCCGACGTCGGCCAAGCTCTACGACGGGTTGGGTGGATCGGTAGCGATCACGACGAGCTCGGTGTCCAACGTCCTGACGGTGCCTAGCTCGGCTGTGCACACTGTGGGACAACTGAACGTCGTATCCGTATTGAAGGGCGGAACGGAATCGACGGTGCGCGTCAATGTCGGCGCTGTTGGTCCGGACCGTACGGAGATCACGTCGGGTCTCGTCGAGGGGCAGCGGGTCGTGCTCGCCAATCTCGACGAGCCAATGCCGTCGAATTCGACGAACGTCAATGCACGCCGGCTTGGCGTGGGCGGGACCGGAGGTCTTGGCGGCGCCGGCGGCCTCGGTGGCGGTGCAGGCCTTGGTGGTGGTGGTGGTGCTGGGTTCGGCGGCGGTGCTGGGGGCGGCGGCGCCGTCACTCGCGGCGGTCGGTGACGCCGCTAGTCTCGTCGCCCGGCGTGAGAGTGCCGTTGATTCGTCGTGGTAGACGCCATGGATTGCTGGCTTGCGCCTCCGCTGGAAGGCAATTGTCCGGCACGGACTGGAAAGCGATCGGCCGCACGAAGCGGCGTAATGCCGCGGCTCCGACCGAGGTGGCCGTTGGGTTCGACGTTGCCGGCCACGGACCGCCATGCTGCTGGGCCCAGGTGAACGCCACGCCGGTTGGCCAGTCGTTGACGATCACGCGGCCGACCGAACCGGATACCTGATCGATGATCTCGCCGGAGTCTGGGTCGTCGTCGTCGTCCACGATCACACTCGCCGCAAGGGAACCCGGCAGCTCGAGCAGCGCGGCCCGCAGCTCGGCGACATCGTCGTATTCCGCGATCAGGGCCACCGGGCCGAAACATTCCTCGAGGAAGCGGCTGCCGACCCGTACCGAATTGATGGGTACCCGAAGGACCGTGGCGCTTACCGACCAGCCCGCGTCAGCGCCGGGTACCGACCGGACGACTTCGGCTCCAGCGTCGATCAGCTCGCCAAGTCCACCGTTGAAGGCGCTTGCTATCCCTTGGGTGAGCATCACTGGGCGTGGCTGCGCCGCGACGAGGGCGTCTCCGACGAGCTCGGCAGCACGAGATCCGCGCGGGGCGAAGAGTAGGCCTGGCTTGGTGCAGAACTGCCCGGCACCAAGAGTGAAGGACTTCACGAATCCTGCGGCGACCTTCGCCATCTCGCTCGCTGCGCCGCGGGTGACGATGACGGGGTTGACCGTCGCCATCTCGGCATAGACAGGAATCACCGTCGAACGGTCGTTGGCCATTCGCCACAACGCCAGCCCACCGCTCTGTGAGCCGGTAAAGGCAACTGCGGCAATAACGTCGGCCTGCACCAGGCTCGCCCCGGCCTCATACCCAGCGACCATCGCGAACGTGCCTTCCGGCGCGCGAGTGGAGGCGAGGGCGGTTGTTGCGAGTTCGGCGAGGCGTTCACAGAGCAAGACGTGGGCCGGATGCGCCTTGGCGATCACTGGGCATCCGGCAGCGATGGCGGAAGCGGTGTCGTTGCCGAGCAGGCCAAATGCGAAGGGAAAGTTGCTAGCCCCGAACACAGCGACGGGGCCGATAGGCCGATTGACCCGGACGAGCCGCGGCGACGTGACGGTCGCATCGTCGATGGTCACGTCGAGGTAACTGCCCTCAGCGGCGACGTCGGCGTAGAACCGAAGTTGGCCCGCGGCCCGAGCGACCTCTCCCGTGAGGCGTTGCTCGCCAAGCGCCGTTTCCCGGTCCGCGATCTCGACGAGTTCGTCGGCCTGCTGCTCCAGGGCTTCGGCGATGGCGTACAGCCACGCGCCGCGTTCCGTCGGTGGAGAGGCGGCCAGCCGCGGTGCGGCGGTCCGCGCCTGCTCGAGGATTCGCGTGAGCTCTTCCTTGGTCGTCTCTGCGATCGTTCCGGCGACCGACCCGGTACGCGGCTCGAAGCTCGTTGTCCCGCTCATCGATCATCCTCACACCTTGCCCGCTGACACGGATTCTCGCCCTTGACCTTGCTCAACCTATCCGCTGGGGAGGGGAGGTCCGCTTTCCGAATTCATGAGCGGCAACCGACTTCGGGCGCCATGGCGATGACTCTCGCCGGTGGCACAGGCTCACCGCTCAGCCTGGAATGACATCGACTTAACAGTCGCTGTTCGGCTGATGTCACGTCCGAGCGAGTAGACCGGTATTCGCCGTGGCGCGCGGGCCAGCACCGCCGCCACGGACCAGTAGGCCCGGCAACGAGGCCCGAGCACCGAGGGAGCAACACACAATGGCCAGTCGAGTGGTGATCGGCGGCATCGTTGCCGCAGCAGTGATCGCGGGGACGACCGGTGCTGTGGCAGTGGCGGGCCCGTCGAACGCGCCGACCCCGTCGAGCGCGGCGACCGCGAAGACAACCGCCGGCCCGGGCATCGCGGCTGATCCGAACGTCGCTCGGGTCGCCGCACAGCTCGGCGTTTCCGCCGATCGTCTGTTGCAGGCGCTGCCCAAGGCCAAGATGGCGTCGGCAGCAGACGGATCCCTGACCGGTGATGCGGCCGCGAGGGCCCTTGCCGCAGACCTCGGGGTCAGCCCGGCCCAGGCCCAGCGCGCCCTGCGACAACTCGTGGGTACAGCGGCGCCTCGCTCCAGCGGAAAGTCCGACACACCCATGCCTCCCGACCAGGCACTGCCCGCGCTGGCGGCCAGGCTCCAGGTGTCCACCGCTCGGGCGGCCGAAGTGCTCGACGCCCTCAACCGGATGGCCGACCCGGGTCACGGCGTCGACCCGGCCAGCCCGGCATTCGCCGCACTAGCGCATAGCCTCGGCAAGACTCCCGCCCAACTCAGCCAAATCCTTGTGGGATGGAAGCAGGCTCTGCGCTCCACAATGCCGCAATCTCCCTCACCGCCTCCGGCCACCCCCTCACCGGCCGCGTCCTGATGTCGCTGGGTTTGACCTCCGTGGCGTACCCGGCCAAAGCCACTCGCGAGCCACCTATGCGACGCCCTCGTCGTGATCACCTGACGCCACGGCGCGCACTACTTGGCCCGAGTCATTCGTGAAGGGGCGGGGCCGGTCAAGTTTCACGTGTGGCCCGAGATTTCTCAAGAAATCGGATTCTCCCGATAGCCAGCGACGGACCTCGTCGCCATCGGCGCCGAGTCGCGGTGGTGGCTGGTAGCGCGTCACGGGCGTTGCCGAGTACGTGATCGGATGCCGAACCTGCGAGCACGACTCGTCACCGAATGAGAATCGGGTCCAGGTCGAGTGAGGTCGCCAAGTCGATTGCCGAGCCAACCGTGCCGATTTTCCCCGCCGACACCTCCACATCAGTCAGCCGCGCGGCCCACACGTCGGTCGTGTCGCGACGCAGCATCTCCTCCATCGCAGCAACGAGTTCGGCCCGGTGCGCGACGCGCGCGGCGTTCGTCACGAAGCGTGAGTCCTCGGCCAGGAAGGGAATCTCCAGGACGGCGGCAAGCCGACGAAACTGCGTGTCGTTGCCGCAACATACTGCGAGATAACCGTCCTTGCAGCGCAACGTCTCATATGGCGCGACGGAGGGATGCTGGTTGCCCATTCGCTCCGGTGAGCGGGCGGTGGCGAGATACGCCGATGCTTGGTTCGGGAGGGAACTGAGCAGGCTGGACAGGAGGTTGACCTCGATCCGTTGGCCCTTCCCAGAGCGAGACCGACGCTTGCCGGGACAGCGCACTGCGCGGACGGTCCGGCATTATCTCCAAACGATCTGATCAATGTATTTGCGCGCTCACGCCATGCGCCCCTTTAGCATTGACGAGCTCGTGGGTGGGTTCACATGGGAAGGCGCTCCGCATTCTTGCCATGATGCGCATTCTGTCGAAGGCGCCAACAGCCCTAACGCGTTGAGGGTCAACAATGCTCAGATCGACTTTAGCGATATCGCTCAGGCCGACGAGGAAAAGGGCGAGGCCAACCTGCACGACAGTGATGCCACCCCGTTCACATCGACACCGCCAGACAATTCGTCGATCCGGATGCTGATCCTCGGCGACGATCAGTGGCGGCGGTGGACGAGCAGGCGGGCTCGGACGGCTCACCCGCGAGGCGCCCCTAGCGCTGGGCACAGCTTGTGCCGGCCAGCTCACTGGTGAACTAGAAGGGCGGCATCGGGTGCTGCGTGCTATTACCGTCCAGATAGACAGGCGTGTAAGGCAAGTCGAAGCCAGTGTTCGTCTCGCTACGATAGTCCACCCGGTAGAGCAGGGCCCCACAATGTGCTGTATCTGCAGCTGATACTCGACCCACCGCGGCAAAGCGGGCCAAGCTACAAGCACTCCACCTAGCCGGCGACGACTTTCGCCGACGGTATCAGGGCAAATCAAGTAAGAGCCCGAGCGCCGACCGTCGAGGGCGTGGCCGGCACGTGCATAACTCGCGCATCATTGGAACCGGCTCCATCTTGCCTGAAACAAGCGTGATGCACCCGCACGGCGGCGTGCAGGTGGCACAGCGCAATCGGTACGTCCACCCACGGTGTGACCTGACACCTCGCGAGGCCGCCTCGTCCGGCTGACTCTGTACGAGACCCGGAGCGGCTGGCAGGCTGCCGGTATGACCCGCATGAGGGGTATGTACGGACCGGACGTCACATTCCTCGGTGTCGATCGTTGTGAGCCTGAGGATGCCGCCAGCTTCGAGGGCGCAGACGTGGTCATCATCGGTGCGCCGTACGATGCCGGCGCCTCCTACCGCGCCGGCGCCCGCTTCGGACCGCAGGCGATCCGGACGACCGACTACCTGCCGCACGACGCCTCCCGCCCGCACCTGGCTCTGCGGGTCGACCCGCTGCAGGACTTGCGCGTCCTTGACGCGGGCGACGTCGAGATGCCGGGGGTGGAGGCGCGCCAACCGCTGGACCGACTGGAAAACGTCGTGCAGCGGGTGTCGGAAGCAGACGCGTTTCCGGTGATCCTCGGCGGCGACCATACTGTGACCTGGCCGAACGTCACGGGCGTAGCCCGGGCCAAAGGTTGGGGAAGGGTGAGCGTCATCCATTTCGACGCGCACGCCGACACCGGCGACTTCCAGTTCGGCAGCCTCATCGGGCACGGTCTGCCGATGCGGCGGCTCATCGAATCCGGGGCGTGCCGTGGCGACCGGTTTCTCCAGCTGGGACTGCGCGGCTACTGGCCGGAGCCGCCGACCTTGGAGTGGATGGCCCAGCAGCGCATGCGGTCCTTCGAGATGCACGAGATCATGCGGCGCGGTTTGGAGCAGTGTCTGGCGGAGGCGTTCGAGATCGCGGTGGACGACTGCGACGGTGTGTTCGTGTCGGTCGACATTGACGTGACCGACCCGGGGTCGGCGCCGGGAACCGGCACGCCCGAACCCGGCGGGTTCAGTCCCCGCCAGCTGCTCGATACTGTCCGCCGCATCGCGATCGAGTTGCCCGTCGTCGGCATGGACGTCGTCGAGGTGTCACCGCCGTACGACACGTCCGATGTCACCGCATTTCTCGCCAACCGGGTTGTGCTGGAGATGCTGTCCGGCATCGCGTACCGGCGCCGTGGTGGCACGTGGGCAACGATCCCCGAGACGTTGCTGCAGGGACGGGTCTGATCGCGACACTGTGATCGCGAATGGGCACAGATCGGATGATCGGGGAGGAAGGACCGCCATGGCGCCGAAACATCCGCTCGAACCGCTGAGCGCAGATGAGTTCCGAGAGACCGCGGCGCTGCTCCGACAAGCTGGGCACGTCGGTGACGGCTTCCGGTTCGCATCGATCGAGCTCAGGGAACCGCCGAAGGCAGAGGTCAAGGCGTGGCGGCCGGGAGACGAGATCCGTCGGTTGTCGTTTGCCGTGGTCTTCAATCGCGCTGACAACCAGACGTATGAGGCTGTCGTTGACTTGACGAACGACGCCGTTGTGTCCTTCACGCACATCCCTGACGTGACGCCGAACTTCACCCCGGACGAGTTCCACGACGTCGATAAAGCCATGCACGAGAACGAGCAGGTGATCGCGAAGCTCGCCGAGCGCGGCTTCACCAACCCGGAACTGGTGCTGATCGACGTATGGACGTACGGCAAGGCGGTCATGCCCGAGAAGTACCAGGACCGCCGGCTCGGCTGGTGCGACTTGTGGGCTCGGGAGACGCCGGAGGGCAACCCCTATGCGCACCCGATCTCCGGGCTGAAGCTGATCGTTGACGTGAACACCCTCGAACTGCTCGAGATCGAGGACCACCACGACTACGGCCGGCCCGAGGTCAGCGGGGAATACGTGCCGGGCGTCTGGAAGGGCGAGCAGCGGGCCGACCTCAAGCCCTTGCACATCACCCAGCCCGAAGGTGCGTCGTTCGTGGTCGAGGGGACCCAGCTGCGCTGGCAGAACTGGTCGATGCGGCTTGGCTTCAACTACCGCGAGGGTCCGGTCATCTACGAGGTGACCTATAACGACCACGGCGTCGAGCGCGACATCGCCTATCGGATGTCCTTCGCGGAGATGGTCGTCCCGTACCGCGACCCGACGTTCGACCACTACCGTCGCACCGCGTATGACATCGGCGAGTGGGGCCTGGGGTTCATGGTGACCTCCCTAGAGCTGGGATGTGACTGCCTCGGGGAGATCACGTACGTCGACGCGGTCCTGCACGACTCGACCGGTGAGCCGTTCGAGGTCAAGAACGCCATCTGCCTGCACGAGGAGGACAACGCGATCCTGTGGAAGCACGTCGACCAGGAGACGGGGGCCGAGGTGCGGCGGCAGCGTCGGATGGTGGTGTCCTGCCACGTCACCGTCGCCAACTACGAGTACCTCGTCTACTGGCGCTTCTACCAGGACGGCAACATCGAGTGCGAGATCCGAGCAACCGGGATCATGGTGACCACGCCGTACTCAGAAGGCGAGCCTGCGCCTCCGTACGGGACGGTGGTCGATCACCGGACGTACGCGCCGTTCCACCAGCACTTCCTCGTGGCGCGTCTCGACCTTGACATTGACGGCGAGGCGAACAGTGTCCTCGAGGTGGACTCGGTCCCCCTGCCGGTGTCAGCGGAGAACCCGTACGGGCTGGCCTTGGTTCTCCAGTCCACGCCCATTCGATCCGAAGCCGAGGCGGCCCGCGACTACGACTGGAGCACCCAGCGCAGCTGGAAGATCGTCAACCCGAACAAGCAGAACAAGCACGGTGTCGACGTCGGGTACAAACTCGTCCCCGGGGCGTGTTTCCCCGCGATGATGGACCCCTCGACACCGCAGTATCTTCGTGCTCCGATCATCGGCCACCAGCTATGGGTGACGCAAAACGATGCCGATGAGCGCTGGCCATGTGGCAACTACCCGACCCAGTCCACCGTCGACACCGGTATCACCGAGTGGATCAAGGACGACGCGCCTCTCGAGCGCACCGATGTCGTGCTCTGGTATGTCTTCGGCCTCCACCACATCACCCGGCCCGAGGAGTGGCCGATCATGCCGGTCGACACCATCTCGTTCTGGCTCAAGCCGTTCGGCTTCTTCGACCAGAACCCGTCGATCGATGTGGCGCCCACGCCCAAGGCCGATGGCGAAATGTGCCACACCGGCATTGGCCACGACCACCCCCACTAGCCGCATCGCAACGAAGGCTGCACGCCGACGCCCTTCAGCCGGCGCAATCGATTTCGGCGAGTGGATGGCCAGTTCCTGGTGACTCTCCCGACGCCGGCCCCGGGATAAGGTGCGCGGCATGCCCGATGACGCCCCGATGGAGGGCTTCCCACCGCCGCGCGAGTCGGTGGTGAACCTGGCGAACTGGCAGGAGCCGCCGTTCATCAGGTGGTCCTTCCAGCATCTGCGGGAAGTGATCCCGACCCAACGCATCGCTCGTGGCATTGCCTCCCGGCCGCTCGAGGATGCCGACGGTCCGCTTGTGGTAGATGATGTCGCGGCCACTCGCCTTGAGTCCGGCCGGTCGACGCTCGGCGCGGTGCTCGCGGACACCTGGACCGACGCCGTCCTCATCATGCACAACGGCCGGGTCGTGCTCGAACGTTACTTCGGGGCGATGAGCGTCGACACGCCTCACCTGTTGATGTCGGTGTCCAAATCCATCGTCGGTTGCGTCGCCGGCATCCTCGCCGAGCAGGGCCGGCTTGACACCGACGCACCGATCAGCCGGTACGTGCCCGAGGTCGCCGGCTCCGGGTACGACGGTGCGACGGTGCGGCACCTGCTTGACATGCGGACCGGGGTCGCTTTCCGCGAGGCCTACCGAGACCCCGACGCCGAGGTGCGGGTCATGGAACGGCACATGGGCTGGCGCCCCGATAGCGGCTCCCATGGCGCTGGCATGTACGCGTACTTGGCCTCGCTCGGCGCCGACGGACCGCACGGGGGGCCGTTCGTCTACCGCTCGGCTGACTCGGACATGCTCGGCTGGGTCTGCGAGCGGGCCGCCGGGGTCCGGATGGCCGATCTCGTCTCGAACATGATCTGGGCACCAATGGGTGCGGAGTACGACGCCGAGATCACCTGTGACAGCGTTGGTTCCGCCGTTCACGACGGCGGCATCTCCGCCACCGCGCGCGACATTGCCCGGTTCGGCCAGCTGCTACTGGACGACGGATGGCGGGGCGAGCACGCGGTAATCCCTGAGCGGTGGCTGCTGTCGGCGCGGCGCCTCGACGCGGACATCCGAGGCGCGTTCGCGGCGTCCGACTCGGAGCCGGTCCTGCCGGGGGGCTGGTACCGGAACCAGTTTTGGTTCACACCCGGCCCGTCCGGTGACATCCAGCTGTGCCTGGGCATCCACGGTCAGATGGTGTTCGTCGATCCTGGCACCCGGACGGTCGCGGTGAAGTTCTCCTCGTGGCCGACCGAGCAGAACCAGGCCTATCTGCTCGACACGATCAGGGCATTCTCGGCTGCGGGCCGCTTCTTAGCCGAGCTTCGCCCCGCCGAGACGGCCGACCAGATCCGGCTTGCCGGACCTTTCGGTATCGCGGCGGGACGCGAACGAGGCCGTGGCTGACGACGGATGGGTGTTGGTCAGCCCTCGAACCCGTGGTACTGCATCACGTGCTTGATCCTGGTGTAGTCCTCGAATCCGTACATCGACAGGTCCTTGCCGTACCCGGAGTGCTTGAACCCCCCGTGGGGCATCTCCCCGACAAGCGGAATGTGGGTGTTGATCCAGACGCAGCCGAAGTCCAGTCGGGCGGCCATCCGTGCGGCTCTCCCGACATTGCTGGTCCAGACCGACGAAGCCAGCGCGTACTCGGTGCCGTTGGCGAACTCGATCGCCTCGTCCTCATCTTTGAAACGCTGCGCGGTCACGACTGGTCCGAAAATCTCGGTCTGAATCAACTCATCGTCCTGTTCGAGATCGGCGATCAGCGTCGGCTCGAAGAAGAATCCGGTCGAGCCCTGGCGTTGCCCACCTGCGAGCACTCGGGCGTGCTCGGGGGTCCGCGTGACTAGACCACCCACGTGTCCGAGCTGGTTGATGTTGTTGATCGGCCCGTAGAAGATATCCTCGTCGTCGGGGTCGTAGCCGGTCTTGGTGTTCTTCACCGCCTCGGTCATGGCGGCCAGGAACTCGTCGTATATGCCCCCCTGGGCGACGACTCTGGTTGCTGCAGTGCAGTCCTGGCCGGCGTTGAAGTAACCCGCGGCCCGGATCCCCTCCACCGCGGTCTCGACATCGGCGTCGTCGAACACCAGTACCGGCGCCTTGCCGCCGAGTTCGAGGTGGGTCCGCTTCACATCCTTGGCCGCCGCAGTCGCGACCGCAATGCCGGCTCGCGTGGATCCGGTGATCGATACCATCTGCGGGATCGGGTGCGCCGTTAAGGCGGCGCCGGTCTCCCGATCGCCGCAGACAAGGTTGCATACTCCCGGCGGGAAGATGTCCTGCATCTTTTGGACCATCCAGTACGAGGACGCCGGCGTCGTATCAGATGGCTTGAGCACCACGGTGTTGCCGGCCGCGAGTGCGGGAGCAAACTTCCATACCGCCATCATCATCGGATAGTTCCACGGCGCCACTTGTCCGACCGGGCCGACTGGCTCGCGGCGGATCGACGACGTGAAGCCGCGCATGTACTCGCCGGTCGCTTTGCCCTCCAGTACCCGGGCCGCACCGGCGAAGAAGCGGATCTGGTCGACCATCGGAGGAATCTCCTCCGACATCGTCAAACCGACCGGCTTGCCGGTGTTCTCGCTCTCAGTAGCAACGAGCTCCTCCGCGTTCTCCTCGATAACATCAGCCAACTTGAGAAGCGCTCGCTGCCGCTCGCTCGGCGTCGTCCAACGCCACTTCTCGAACGCCGCCCCGGCGGCTTGGAAGGCCAGGTCCACATCGACGGCTGACGAGTTCGGCGCAGTCCCGTAAACCTCGCCCGTGGACGGATTGACAATGTCCATCAGATCGCCGTCGGCGGACTGCTGAATCTCGCCGTTGATTATGTTGTGGAATGCCTTCTTCTCCGACATTGCGTACTGACCTCCGCGCGAAACGGGTGCGCCTACTTGACGTACCCAATGGGGACCACTGCCGGTGCCTTTGGCAGCCGTTCGCTTTTGTATGCCGAGCGGATGCCCGTGATGTACCGACGACAGCGCTCGGTGAGACCATCGGCGGTCTGCATCCGCCCCTTGGTGACGAGAATGCCCAGATCGGCACCCTTGAAGCGGTAATCACCGGGAGCATATACACGTAGGTAGAAGCATTCGTCCTCGTGCGTGACGTCGTGCCAGTCGTTGGTCACCCGGACGAACTTGAGCGTGCCATCGTCCTCGAGGTGCCAGGTGCCGGTATGAGGGGCTTCCAGGATCCGCTCCACCGAGTCGATGGGCTCCTTCATGATCAGCTGGGCCCATATGTCGACCGCGGCGAGATCGCGCCAGCGCTCGTTGATCTCATCAACGTCGACGTGGTAGTCGATGTTCATGAGCTCGAGCAGATGGAAGAGGAACAGCGGGATGTCGGCGTAGGCGCCGGCGGTCACATTGGTCATCGACGACGCACCCGAGATCCGCGGATTGAGCTCGCCGAGGTAGACATTGTCCGAGTCCAGGTCGACCAGGACGTCCACTTCGAAGAAGCCCCGGTAGCCCTCCAGCCGCAGCCGGTCGCCGAGCCGGCGCACGTGCTCGACGGCGATCTCGCGGTGGGCCTCCGATAGTGCCTCGGGGAAGAGGTCGTTGCCGCACCAACCCCCCTTGTACGGGGTCAACTCGGGGTAGCCGGTGAGGTCGGTCATGAACGGGC
>Ga0105241_10003058_pt1 | contig 12475 bp, 9 predicted proteins | sample KBSC64metaG_FD_80422 | JGI IMG/M metagenome (GOLD analysis project Ga0105241, IMG submission 80422) | Corn rhizosphere microbial communities from Kellogg Biological Station, Michigan, USA - KBS C6-4 metaG | ecosystem: Host-associated > Plants > Roots > Rhizosphere > Soil | place: Michigan, USA... | reverse complement strand
ATAAAATCCTGGAAAATACTATGCCTGGCTTTCTTTACATGTTTAGCGAATTTATCCAGACCGGTATGCAATGTAAAAGCATAATCTTTATCCAGTTTGCTGATAATAAAATTGATTCTATGCAATTCTTTTTTTATTTCATTGCGCTTATTGTCATTAAACGGAAAATATTTTTTTTCCGCACATTCGAACCGCTCTTTAAAACCTTTTTCGACTTCAGCGTAATACGGAAGCAGTAACGGGAGGGCTGTAAAAGTTTTTAAATGTGCTAATTTAATTGCATCCGCTTTTTGAACTTTGTCAAGTTTGCTATTCGTGCACGAAGTCAGCACAGATAATAATACGGGCGCTTTATATAAAAGCTGTCGTTCTTCTTCTGTTAATTTTTCAAATTGTTTTACCATACAACTTGCATTGTTTTGTTTTCAATCGTTCTTAACAACACCTTATACGCTTTATTAAATTTTTCTATTCCTTCATCTTCCAGTTTTTGTGTAATGATATTTATGTCGAGCCCGCTGTTATTCAACTGCGCCAGTACACTTGTTGCTTTATCGAGGTCGTTTTCCAAACTGTTTGTTGCATGGCCATGATCCTTAAAAGCGTTAATGGTTTTAAGCGGAAGCGTGTTTATAGTTTCATTTCCTATTAAAGCCTCCACATATTTCACATCGCTGTAAGAAGCATCTTTGCTGCTAGTGCTTGCCCATAAAACATGTTGCCGTTTTGCCCCTTTTGCTCCAAGTGTCTTGAAGCGCTCACTACCAAAAATATTCTTGTACATTTCGTATGCCTTTTTTGCTGAAGCTATTGCCACTTCTCCCTTCAAATTATGCAAATGTCTTCCGTCGAGAAGCGGATCAGTCAAAACATCAATCCGGCTGAGGAAAAAGCTCGCTACTGAAGTAATTTTGTCAATGGGTTGATTGACTTTAATCCTGTCTTCTAATCCGGATATATAGGCATCAGTGACCTCACTATACCTTGGCAAACCAAAAAGGAGAGTTATATTAATATTGATTCCTTCGCTGGTACATTGTCTAATGGCAGGCAACCCTTCTGCGGTAGCCGGAATTTTGATCATAACATTTTTTCGGTTAACAGCACGCCATAATTCTCTTGCTTGTTTAATTGTTCGAACGGTATCATGTGCAAGAAGAGGAGAAACCTCAAGGCTTACGAAACCGTCATTCCCTTTAGTTTTCTCGTAGATGGGTTTAAAAAAATCGGTTGCACGTTGTATATCTTTAACGGCAAGTGCAAAGAATATTTCTTCGGTGCTGATTTTTTTTTGGGAAAGAGATGCAATATCATCATCATAATCTGAACTGCTACTGATTGCATTTTCAAAAATGGAAGGATTAGAAGTTACTCCACTTAAGCCGTCATTTTCAATTAAGCTTTTTAATTCACCCGAGTCCATAATTTTCCGGTCAAAAAAATCAAGCCAGATGCTCTGACCAAGGCCGTGGATGTTTTTTACTCTACTCTGTTTCATAATATCTAATCGTTAATTTATCTAATAAATCAATCATACTCTGTAAGCAGCAATGTGTTTGAAAAAAGAATATCATCTTCGAGATGAAAATGAATGTACAGATCATCTTCAAGCTCTTTTATTTTTTCAAACAAGGCCTTATAAGAATTACAGGCATCAGAAGGTATGCCAAAATTATTAGTGAGCTGGCGAAGCGCTTTCAAATACGTAAATGACTTTGCATGTTCATTGCGCAGTACTTTTATTTTCCCCTCTAACGATTGCGAAATGCCAGTATCATTTATTTCGGTATATTTTATAGTTTTTTCGTTTTGCCTGAGGCGCGGAAAGATGAATTGCTCCTCTTCTTTCATTTGATTTAATAAATCGTGCAGGAACAAAAAGACAATTTTATTGAGGGTTAGCAATTCAGGATGATTATCACAATGCCGGTACGTAACTTTTTGAGCTAAGTTATAAATACTAGCAGCGTTTTTTTTAGCAAACTCGTGATGTGTTCTAATAATGTAATCAACAAGGAAATCTGTTTGCCCTTTGCCAAAGCCATTCCCTGAAGTTAGCTTAAATACGTTAAAAGGCTGAAGTACACTTTTTACAGATTCAATACTGCCTTTCCCATTGATTTCAGTTTTAATTTGATTGAGATCTATACCCTTGTCCTTTAAAATCTCCAGGTCATAGTGTCTTTCATTAGCAACGGCGCTTTCTGTTTTAACAAATGGTATAGTATCCATATCAAAAATTTTAACTTAGGTTCTTTAAATGCTTTTAATTGATCACTCATCGTATGTATTTATTAGATACCGGGTTTAATCGATAATGATAATTAATTTCACTTCCCAAAATTATATACAGACTATTAGTTTGGCATTAAGGCAACATTAGAATGTGATTAGAAAAGGACTGATTTTTTCTAATCTAAAATGATAAGAAGTAAATTGCTTCATTTAAAGGCTATTCTATATTTATGGAGAGAAGAATATTAATTGTTGAAGACGAAAAGAAAATTGCCGATACGCTTAAGTTTGGGCTTGATGAAATTGGCTTTAACGTCGAAGTTGCTTACGATGGCAAATTAGGCTATCATTTATTTTGTGCCAAAGATTTTGATCTTGTTATTCTTGATATCAACCTTCCTGGCATGAATGGTTACGATCTTTGCAAAGCGATTCGCTCACAAAATCAGCATATTCCAGTTCTTATGCTCACTTCTATGAGTGCTCTTAATGATAAAATTGAAGGCTATGAATCCGGCGCTGATGATTATATGGTTAAGCCATTTGAATTTAAAGAACTCCTCTTAAAAATAAGGGCACTGCTTAAACGTACAATGAACCAAAGCTTACCGGTTGGAAATGTTTTGAAAGCAGCAGACCTTGAAATGAATCTTGATAGCAAAGAGGTTACAAGAGATGATAGAATAATTAATCTTACTGCAAAAGAATTCCAATTGCTTGAATACCTGCTTCGCAACAAAAACAGGCTGGTTTCAAGAGTGGATATCGCGATTAATGTATGGGATGTGGATTTTGAAACTAACACCAATGTTATTGACGTTTATATAAGTTATCTGCGCAATAAAGTGGACAAGCATTTTGAGCACAAATTAATTCAGACCCAGATAGGTATGGGATATATATTAAAGGACCGCTAATGCATGTAAGAATTAAGATAACGTTGCTTTTTGCTCTTATAATGTCGTTATTGCTTACATTATTTTGTGGTTTTATTTATTATTTTTTTTATAACAACAGGTTAGCAAATACCAAGGCGCATTTAAGCAATTATGCTAGATCAACTGCCAACATGCTTGACGAGCCTGAAATATTTGATGCGGGGCTGGTGAATAAAATCGATTCGATCACCATCATACCCATGAAACACAAAGCTATTCAGGCGTATAATAATCTTAATCAACAAATATATTCCTATAACGATGAGCAGTCCGATACTTTACATGTTACAGGCGAAATATTAGATAAGGCAAGAGCGAAAAAGATTTATTTTTTCACAGTTGGCAACAGGGAAGTGGTTGCTTTGTACCGTAATAAAAATAGTAACGGGAGCGTGATCCTGGCTGCTGCTTTTGATGAAGAAGGACAAAAAAATCTTAATCGTCTTAAAATTATTTTACTGATAAGTTTTATCTGTGGCAATTTAATTGCATTTACTTCAGGATATATTTTCTCTAAAATATTATTGAATCCTATCAGGAAGATTGCAGATGATGTAAAAGATATTTCTGCGCAAAACCTGGCGCATAGAATTAAATCAGGAAATGCGAATGATGAATGGAACTACCTGACAGAAATTTTGAATGAATTGTTAGATCGCTTGCAACAAAGTTTTGAAATGCAGCGGCGTTTTATTTCCTCGGCCTCGCATGAATTATCTACCCCGTTAACTTCTATTTCCAGCCAATTAGAGGTGGCCCTTCAAAGAACCCGGGACGCCAAAGAATACCAGGGAGTAATGCAGTCTGTTTACCAGGATGTACGTCAGTTGAGCAGATTAACGCAAACGCTATTACAGTTTGCAACTGCGTCCGGTATTAAAGGAGGGATTGAAATTAATTCAATAAGAGTGGATGAAATACTAATGCAGCTTCCGGGTGAAGTTACCAAAATGAACAAGGAGTACTCAGTAAAACTTCAGTTTGATCAATTGCCTGAAAACGAAGAAAGATTATTGGTATTTGGCAATGCCGAATTGTTACTCACCGCCATAAAAAATGTTGTCTCAAATGCCTGCAAATATTCAGCCAACCATCTTGCTAAAATAAAATTAACGGTTGAGACAAAGGAAATAAGTATTTCTATCGAAGACAACGGTAAGGGTATTTCTGAGAATGATTTGAAGAATATCTTTCAGCCATTTTACCGAACCGAAGATAGCAAATCGATTACTGGTTTTGGTGTAGGCTTACCCTTAGTTTATCGCATAATAAACTTACACAAGGGCCAGATAAAAGTCAGTTCCACTGTTGGAAAAGGAACTACCGTTTCAATACAACTCCCCATTGCCGAAAATGTGCGGCCAAAATGATTTTAATTGCTTTCTAATTTGTTCTTAATCTCCTTCTAATATGGGCGGCTTAGTTTTGACGAAATAAACCATTGGAAATTTTCACGAACAAAGTATTCTCTTATTATAAAATAAATTTTATGAACATTATTATTAAATCAATAGATTTTAAGGCAGGCAGAAATTTGGAAACATTTGTAAGCGAAAAAGTAAAAAAATTGTTTAGGCAATGCAATAGCATTATTCGTGCGAATGTGATTCTAAGAAAGGGAAGCAGTAAAAATCCTGAAAATAAATTATGCGAAATAAGATTGGTGGTGCCGGGCTACGATCATTATGTAAAAAAAAGCAGCATAGGCTATCGCAGATCTGTTTCACAATCGGTAGCTGTTTTGCAGGAAATATTAAGAAGAAATAAAACTAAGCTGCTGACAAGGAGATAAGTTTTTCCCATTTTAAAAAATTTAAATTGTGTCAAGATGTTTCAAAAACAAATTTTTTTTTCGTTTAATAATGCCATTCTTTTAATGGCTGCACTAATAAATGTTTTAATTATAAAAACCGCATTTACATTTAACCAAGATTTTTATTGGGCTTTGTTGTTTTCAATTCCCGCATTGGCTTTTGCGATTTATTATAAAAGGATAGTTTCAAAAAAAGAGGAGAAGGATGCAGGAGTAATCGTTAATCGCGGCTTACCTGGGGCCGATAAAGGAATTCTTTCCCTCAAAACCAAAGTCAATGAATTAAACGTACTATTGGGCAATAGCCAATGCGCTCAGCCATATCTTTCCAGCTTGATTTGCGTTGATATGTTCAACGCAAATCATAACGCAGCTTTCATTCGCAATGATATTACTTCTCTCAATGGTAATAATCTTTTGAAGCATTTCCATGAAGATATTGATCCTCCCGGCGAATCCAGTAAAGAAGTAATACTGAAAATTTGCCCTGGCTATGCTGGTTGCAGAGATCATAATCTTAATTTTAATCCTGAATTATTTAGATTGAATGCAAGCAACGCGTGTGTAAAAATGATTGAATTGAAATTATCCAGGCCTGTGAGAAGACATACTGTTTCGACACAAAGAAACAGGTATACGGAAGCTGTCATAAACACTAAATACCCGGGTATAATTTTAAAACCAATTACTAAACATACTGCATTCAGTAGTGCCGAAAGCATGGTGATATTTTTGGATACTTTGCGGCAATTGTCGGGTAAAAAGCCTGTTGGCATCAGGCTCTGCATTGCAGATAAAAAGGAATTCCATCAAATATGTTACGCTTTTCGTAAAACAGAAATAATACCGGACTATATTGTTATTGAAGATTGTTCCGTTGAAAATATTTTGGGCATGCCACTTTATGAAGCTTTGTTGTTTGCCTCAAAAACTTTGGAAATATACGGCCTGACGAAGGAAATTAAAATTATCGCTGCCGCACAAATTTACACCGCATTAGACGTGTTGAAGCTTATTGCATTGGGGGCAGATGGCATCATCATGCGGAATAATCATTTGCCTGGTAATAATAAAAAAATATTCAAAACATCACCAGATGTTTTTTCACAAGATTATTGGCAACTGCGAAATGAGATATTGAGAAGTACGATTGACTTAATAAATTCTCTCGGATACATAAACATTAAGGAGATAACATTGTCTTCTCTTTTGCCCAGGCTAAATAATTTGGAGCCAATAAATACCGATATAGATAGAGTGAATTTCAAAGGTGCCGATCAGGAAAAATCATTTCGAATCATAAAAAAGGCATTTACTGAGCAGAATAGAAATACAGTAATTTCTTTTAATTAAAGAGTGATATTAACAGAATAATTTATTATTGAAAAATTCTTGCAAAATGATTTTCCAGATGATTTCGCATACCATTTCTGAATTCTTCCGGAGTACCGGTTTCAAGAATATTTACAAGCGTTTTATGAGAGGTAAAAGTTTTGAGTAAGGGCTGCTTTTTTAATAAACCGCTTTTGTGCACGTAATCAAATACTGGCAGCAGCATTTTTTGAAATTTCTTTAAAGTTTCGTTCCCCGTGATTTCATATAGCTTTCCATGAAAAGCGATTTCATGATCTATGTTGAATAAATGATATTGGGCAGCCGGTGGTTCATTTCTTACTATTTCTTTGAGTTCTGCAATATCTTCTTTTGTTACTCTTTTAAAAAGAAGATCAGCCATACCGATTTCCAATACAAGCCTTATCTCAAATATTTCCTTCAGTGTTTCCTGGTCGAGTATGTGAGGGTTCATGCTTTTACTCATCATGCCAAACAAATCAGGGCTGGTAATAACCGACCCTTTTTTCTTTTTGGATTCTATAAGACCCATCATGCGAAGGCGTAACAGAGCTTCTCTTATAACTGTGCGGCTTACACCCAGTGTTTCTGCCAGTTCAAGCTCTTTGGGAATTGTGTCGCCAACCTTAAGTTTTCGCTTTTGTAATAATTCCACCAACTTGGCTTCTACTTTATCAACGAGTGAACTGGTATCCACCGTCCTTAAATTATTTTTTATTGCTTCTATATTCATATTGATTTATTCAATTTTTCAACGCCAACAGGTATTTTATCAATCCGGTAAATGTATGACAAAGAATAATTTATTATTTTTTTTAATTTTTTTTGGTGAATTGAAAAAAGGATTCTAATTTTATTATGTCATACATAATACAAATATACTTTTTAAATTGATAATTATGAAATTTACTGGTTTAAAACTGCTGCTTTCAACAACTTTAATTTTTATTGCTGCATCGGGTTGGGCACAGTTAAAAAAGATTTCCGGAAAAGTTACAGACGAAAATAATAATCCACTTTCGGGTGTAAGTATTATAATAACGGGAAAAACAGAAGGTACGCAAACCGATGCTAGTGGGAACTATGCTCTTGATGCTTTGCCTGGTGATGAATTGAATTTTTCTTCGGTTGGCTTTTCATCACGAAGTATTAAAGTTGGGAACTCTTCGTCAATTGATGTAGCATTAAATGTTTCTAACGGTAAGCTGGATGAAGTGGTAGTAGTTGGATATGGAACGCAGACACGAAGAACTTTGACTGGTTCAGTTGCAAGCTTAGATCAGAATGTATTGAAGTCTTCTCCCAATTCAAATCTTGGTACTGCATTACAAGGCACATTGCCCGGCCTGCAGGTTCAGCAATCTACCGGACAACCTGGCACCACTCCAACTATTTCTTTCAGGGGTGGCTCCAATTTTAATGGCACCGGTTCACCATTAATAATTGTAGATGGTATTGTATTGTCTACTCTATATGGTATTAATATGGATGATGTAGCAAGCGTTGATCTCTTAAAAGATGCCGGTTCACTGGCTATCTACGGTGCAAGAGCCGCTAACGGAGTATTATTAATCACTACTAAAAAAGGCAAAAAGGGCAGGACGCAGATTAATTATAATTACAGAAATACTACTAATTACATCAGGTACAATTCTGAAAAGTACTTAACAGCTGCACAGTATATACATTGGAACAGGATCGGCATTCAAAGCCGCTGGCAGGCTGATGTTGCCGATGGAAACACAAATGCAGCCAACACAGATAAAGGCCAGAATGTTGGTTCATGGGGTTGGGGGTTAAACAATGGATTTACTTCACCAACGGGGTTGTATACTACCCAAATATTAAGTAACGCAAACAGAAGCTTTATTGGCAAATCCGGATGGAATACGCTACTAGATCCCAATCCATTTATATCAGGACAAATGGACACAATTCTATATCATGACATCGATGTAAGAACCCGCGAGAATATGATCTTACAACAAAATACTACCCAGGAACATTATTTAAATTTTTCGGGCGCAAACGAGCAGGGCGGGTTTGCTTTGGGCCTCGGTGTTCTCAATGACAATGGAATGGTAATAGGATCCCAGCTTAAAAGATTGAGCCTGAATTTTAATGGAGGCCTGAATGTTGGTAAAAACTTAAAGGTAGCCACCACCATATCCGGTTACACCTTAAATCAAAAGCTTCCTTATGTTGATCCAGCGGGTGGCGCTGCCGGCGGTTTAATGCAAAGATTTGTTGGGGTAGCCCCTACCGTTAGGTATTACAATGATACTTCCGGTGCTATATTGCCCGGCCCAAATGATAATACCCTGGGAAACCCGCTTTATTGGAGCAAGATACCTCAAAACAATACCGGTCAGCAACGATTAATGGGAAGCCTGCATGTTGATTATACGATATTACCGTGGCTTAAATTCTTAGCTACCGGTTCCGGCTACCTGCTCTATCAAAATGCAAATAATTTCAATACATCGTACCAGCAAGGTAACAACGGCGCTATTAACACAACGAGAGCTGCTTCATTTAATAATTATAATGATGTGTCTTATACCTATAATGCATTTTTACAGTTTGATAAAACAATTAATAAAGTGCATAACATTACTGTTTTGGGTGGCGGTGAATTTTATGATTTTAAAGAACATACTTTTACAGGATCTGCATCCGGAGCACCAACAGATTTGTTCCCATGGTTATCTGCCTCAGTACCGCCCGCTGTGGTAAATGGAACTATTACAAACCCGCAAAGAGCTTATTCAAGTTTCAATGCATGGGAGAGATTAGCTTCTGTCATTGGCAGGGTAAACTACAGTTATAAAAGCAAATATTTCATAACAGGGAATATCCGCTACGATGGTACTTCAAGGCTTGCCAATAATCAATATGGACTATTTTCTGGTATTTCCGGAGGCTGGAATATGCAAAATGAAAAGTTCTTCAAAAACAGTCCTGTAAGTAAATATGTAAGTGTATTTAAGCCGCGTATCAGTTGGGGACAGGTAGGTAACCTTGCATCGCTGACCAATTCTGATGGTTCGCAAAATTATTATGCTGCGGATCAAACGTATCCTTCTACATCGGTCTACAATGGCCTTGGAGGCACCTATTATCCTAACTACATCAATACAAATTTAAAGTGGGAAACATCCACCACTACCAACCTCGGCGCTGACATAGGGTTGTTTAATAACAGAGTAACTATTATCGGTGATTATTTCATTAAAAATATTTTCAACAAAATATCCGGCTTGCCTTTAGATGTTACATCCGGTTTCTCAAGCATTCAATACTACAACAACGGGCAATTGCAAAACAAGGGATTTGAGTTAGACATAAGAGCACGGGTTATTCAGCCGGTAAAAGCTGACGGGTTAAGCATTGATGTTAGCGCAAATATTTTCAAGGTTAAGAGTTATGTGGTGAAACTGCCATTCAACGGTCTGCCGGGAAACAGGCAAGGAACCATACAGGTTTGGGATCCTAAAAATCCAACCCAGCTTATACAGGTTGGCGGGTTACAGGAAGGGAAACGGGTAGGGTTAGACGCAGTTTATGCGCCCAGATATGATGGCATTTATACATCTCAGGGTGCTGTTGATAAAGATGCTAACGTTTATAATTCTTTTTTGCCTTATACCCATAAAACATTAAAACAATTGGGAGACGCCCGCTGGCACCAGGTAAATCCAAATGATACCATCGATTCACGCCAGTTTGTGTATGTTGGAAGAACAACCCCGCAATTATCAGGTGGATTTTCGGGAGCAATAAGTTATAAAGGGTTTAGTTTGTATGCACAATTTGATTTTGCGTTAGGCTTTGTAATTCTTAACAACGAAAAACTGAGAGGCTTAAGCCAGGTACAGGGTTCGCAAAATTCAACTGTTGATGTTTTAAAAACATGGTCGCCGGATAACACAACCGGTACGCTGCCAAGATTTTACTGGGCCAACCAGGGAAGAAATTATGCTACAGATGCCTCGGGAAATAACCCTCCAGCCAACTTCTGGGAGAAAGGAGATTATTTAATGGCAAGAGAAGTAACCTTAAGTTACGACGTAACAAGAAGTTTATTGGAGCAATCCTTTCATAACAGGATAAAAGGAGCCCGCTTGTTTATAACAGGGAATAACCTGGCCTACTTCACGAAATACAGCGGTAATTTTCCGGAGATCGGCGGTGTTGATAATGGAAAATTCCCGTTACCAAGACGTCTTACATTGGGCGTTAACGTTACGCTGTAATTCCGCTAAATCAAAAAAATAAAAAATAAAATCATCTAGAATGAAAACATATAAATCACTAATTAAGTTACTGCCACTTCTGGTACTGATAACAAGCATTGTTTCGTGCAAAAAACAATTGACAGAGGCAGTTCCGCAGGATGTATTGTCTGCTTCGGATCTATCTAACCCCAATGCATTGGTTACATTATATACCGGAGTGTATGCTCAACTCAGAGCTTACAATAGCACACTTTTCGGGTTGGGAGAAATGCGTTCTGAAATTTGGTCAGACGGTCTTTTTACTGAATCTCTTGACCCGGCATACCAACAGATGTATGATCAAAATATAAGTGCATTAAATGTGCCTTATAGTAACTGGGGCAATTTTTATAGCCTCATATACCAGGTGAATAATGCCATTCAATATTTTACATCTACTACCGTTTTGCCTGATGCTACAAAAAGTCAATACTTAGCCGAGATGTATGGTATCCGTGCCTATATTTATTACACAATGGCTAAAACATGGGGCAGTGTTCCGTTAATTACTAAAACTTTACCAACGATCAACAGTACTGCACAAACTTATGCGGCACGTACGCCTGTTGACTCTGTTTTTATGCAAATAAAAAGTGATATAGAAGAATCTCTTACTTTATTTAATAATAATTATGCTTTCCCTGCCGGCAAACGTGTTTATTGGAATGCAGTGGCATCGTTGGTTTTAAAAGCCGATGTAAATTTATGGACAGGAACTTTATTAGGAGGAGGCAATGCTGATTTAACTACTGCGGAATCGGTTTTGCAACAGGTAGAAGGATTGCAGGGTGGAACATTAGGGCTAGATGCAAAATATTCCGATATTTTTGATCCCACTAAAAAAGCCAATAATCCTGAAATTATTTTTGCACTCAACTATGAATTAAGCCAGGCTCAAAATACTGTGTTCTCGGAGTTTACCGTAAATTCCATTCAGGCGAATACGCTAACTTTTGAGCAATCAGGTGATCCTACTAAAGTAGTGTCTTATGTGTATCCTTATGTTGGCGGTTCCAACCGGGTGGGAATGAACCAGGACATGATTACGAAATTAACAAGTGGTCCTCTGGATCAAAGGATAGCCGGTACATTCAAAGTGATGTATAGTACTTCGGCTCCATATGCCGTAAGAGGTGTGTTGCTGAACAAATGGATTGGCACTGCATCGGGAACGAGCCAGGTTTACACAAATGATTTTCCAATTTACCGTTACGCTGATGTTTTGTTGCTAATGGCAGAAGCTAAGTCCAAACTAGGACAAGACCCTTCACCGGAAATTGACAGTTTACGTTCGAGAGCATACGGCCCAACATATACACCCTATGTAAGCGGCAGTGTGGATGATAATATCAGAGCCACCTTAGAAGAACAACTGCGGGAAGAAATTGGTGAAGGTAAACGTTGGTGGGCATTAAGACGATCCGGCGATCAATGGGTATATAATTATGTAAACCCAACTTATCTATCAGAAGCCACAGTTAATTCCGGCAAAGGGCCCACGCTCGAGTTGCCTATTTCTGTTCAGATGTTAAATCTTGACCCCCTATATACTCAAACGCATGGATATTAATTAAAGTTTTTCTCATAAGCAAACATAAATTGCGTCGGAGATATTCTTGTCCCCGGCTTTTAGTAAACTACATTTAAAAAAATGAATATTCAACATTTACAAGGCTTAATTGCCGCACCATTTACTCCTATGAAAAATGATGGCACACTGAACACATCAGTGATACCCTTATATTATCAAATGCTTGCAGCCAATGATGTTTCCGGCGCATTTATTTGCGGCTCTACAGGGGAGGGGGTATCTCTTAGTATACAAGAAAAGAAAGAAGTTATAAAAGCCTGGGCGGATT
>Ga0105241_10003057_pt1 | contig 12476 bp, 11 predicted proteins | sample KBSC64metaG_FD_80422 | JGI IMG/M metagenome (GOLD analysis project Ga0105241, IMG submission 80422) | Corn rhizosphere microbial communities from Kellogg Biological Station, Michigan, USA - KBS C6-4 metaG | ecosystem: Host-associated > Plants > Roots > Rhizosphere > Soil | place: Michigan, USA... | reverse complement strand
TCGCGAGACCGGCCAGTTCAAGACGACGTACGCGTCGGACCAGCAGCTCTTCCCGATCCTGCAGGACCGCGTCTTCGTGCTGGCCTTCCTCGCGTTCGCGTTCGGCGTGGTGCCGTTCATCGCGACCGACTACCTCTTCCGCGCGATCCTCACGCCGTTCCTGATCCTCTCGCTCGCGGCCATCGGCCTGAACATCCTCGTGGGCTACTGCGGCCAGCTCTCGCTGGGCACCGGCGGCTTCATGGCCGTGGGCGCCTACGCCGCCTACAACCTCGCGATCCGGGTGCCGGACCTGAACCTCCTCGTCGTGTTCATCCTGGCCGGCCTCTGCTCGACGGCGGTGGGCGCGCTCTTCGGGATCCCCAGCTTGAGGATCAAGGGCTTCTACCTGGCGGTCACGACGCTCGCCGCGCAGTTCTTCCTCGACTGGGCGTTCGCGCGCGTGGGGTGGTTCACGAACTACTCGTCCTCCGGGTCGGTGAGCGCGCCGCCGCTCCTCTTCTTCGGCCACGTGATCCAGGGGCCGGTCGAGAAGTACCTCCTCGTCCTCTCCATAGTGTGCGTCTTCGCGCTCGTCGCGAAGAACCTCACGCGCGGCGCCATCGGCCGCTCGTGGATGGCGATGCGCGACATGGACGTGGCGGCCGAGGTGATCGGCATCCGCCCGCTCGCGGCGAAGCTCTCCGCCTTCGCGGTGAGCTCGTTCTTCGTGGGGCTCGCGGGGGCGCTCTGGGCGTTCGTCTACCTGGGCGCCTGGGAGCCGCTCGCCTTCGACGTGAATCGCTCCTTCCAGCTCCTCTTCATGGTGATCATCGGCGGCCTGGGCTCGATCCTGGGGTCCTTCCTCGGCGCCGCGTTCATCGTGATCCTGCCGCTGGCGTTGAACCAGTTCCCCACCGCGCTGGGCATTCCCCTTTCGACCGCCACGATCTCGGAGATCGAGCTCATGGTGTTCGGGGCGCTGATCGTCTTCTTCCTGATCGCGGAGCCGCGCGGCCTCGCGCGCCTCTGGGCGATCGGGAAGGAGAAGCTGCGCCTGTGGCCGTTCCCCCATTGACGTTCCCGCTGGCACAACGAAGAGGAGGATGACGATGAATGGCAAGCTGAGAATCAAGGCAGCCGCCGTGGCGCTCGCCGCGGCCGGTGGTCTCGCGTGGGCGGCCGACGCGCTCGCCCAGGCGAAGGACATCTTCGTGCCCGTCCTGGTGTACCGCACCGGGCCCTACGCGCCGAACGGCGTGCCGTGGGCGGACGGGTTCGTGGACTACCTCAAGCTCGTGAACGAGCGAGACGGCGGCGTGAACGGCGTGAAGATCGCGTACGAGGAATGCGAGACCGGATACGCGACCGACCGCGGCGTCGAGTGCTACGAGCGGCTGAAGAGCAAGCACCCGGTCGCGTTCAGCCCGCTTTCCACGGGCATCACCTACGCCCTCACGGACAAGGTGGACAACGACCACATCGTCCTCATCACCGCGGGCTACGGCCGCGCGGACTCCGTGGACGGCGCGGTGTTCAAGTGGAACTTCCCGATGATGGGGACGTACTGGGACGGCGCGGACATCCTGGTCCAGCACGTGAAGAAGAAGGGAAGCCTCAAGGGCAAGAAGATCGCGCTGGTCTACCACGACTCGCCCTACGGCAAGGAGCCGATCCCGGTCCTGGAGGAGCTCGCGAAGAAGGAGGGCTTCACGCTCCTGAAGCTCCCGGTCACGCACCCCGGGGTCGAGCAGAAGGCGACGTGGCTCCAGATCCGGCAGCAGCGTCCCGACTACGTCTTCCTGTGGGGCTGGGGCGTCATGAACTCGACCGCGATCAAGGAGGCGATCGCGGTGGGCTACCCGCGCCTGCAGATGTACGGCGTGTGGTGGGCGGCCGCCGAGCCGGACGTGCTTCCCGCGGAGCAGGCGGCGAAGGGCTACAACGGCCTGGCACTCGAGCACTCGGCGGAGAACAACCTGCCGATCCACAAGGACATGATGAAATTCCTCTACGACAAGGGGAAGGGCACCGCGGCCGACAAGAAGGAAGTGGGCCAGGTGCTCTACAACCGCGGCATGCTCTCCGCGATGCTCACGGTGGAGTCGATCCGCACGGCCCAGGCGAAGTACGGCAAGGGCGTGATGACGGCGGACCAGGTCCGCTGGGGCGCCGAGCACCTGAACATCGACAAGGCGCGCGTGAAGGCGCTGGGCGTGGAAGGCATCCTGCAGCCGATGCACACCTCGTGCGAGGACCATGAAGGCGTGCGCATGGCGCGCATCCACACGTGGGACGGCTCGGAGTGGAGCTACACGTCGGACTGGTACACGGCCGACTACAAGCTGCTGCGCCCGATGATCGAGCAGTCGGCGATGAAGTACGCGGCGGAGAAGGGCATCAAGCCGCGCGACTGCAAGAAGGAGATGTAGGAAGCATGGGGCCCGCCAACCCTCTCCCCGACCCTCTCCCAGGGGGGAGGGAGCGATCGTCGGAGACGGTTTCGCGGGCACCGGCGCCTTTGCTGGACGTGAACGGCATCGAGGTCATCTACAACCACGTGATCCTCGTGCTGAAGGGCGTTTCGCTCCAGGTTCCCGAGGGGGGCATCGTCGCCCTCCTCGGGGCCAACGGGGCGGGCAAGACCACCACATTGAAGGCCGTCTCGAACCTGCTCTTCGCGGAGCGGGGCGAGGTGACCAAGGGCCACATCCACCTCGCCGGCGAGCGCATCGACCGGCTGAACCCGTCCGAGCTCGTGAAGCGCGGCGTGATCCAGGTGATGGAAGGCCGGCACTGCTTCGGGCACCTCACCGTCGAGGACAACCTCCTCACGGGTGCCTACAGCCGGCGCGCGAGCCGCTCCGAGATCCGCGCGGACCTGGAGAAGGTGTACGGGTTCTTTCCCCGGCTCAAGCAGCGGCGCGCCGCGCTGGCGGGGTTCACCTCCGGCGGCGAGCAGCAGATGACCGCCATCGGCCGCGCGCTCATGGCCCGGCCGCGCATGATCCTGCTGGACGAGCCCTCGATGGGGCTCGCACCCCAGATCGTCGAGGAGATCTTCGAGATCGTGCGGGGCCTCAACGCCACCGAGCGGGTGAGCTTCCTCCTGGCCGAGCAGAACACGATGGTGGCGCTCCGGTTCGCCGACTTCGGCTACATCCTCGAGAACGGCCGGGTCGTGATGGAGGGGAGCGCCGAGTCGCTCTCCGGGAACGAGGACGTGAAGGAGTTCTACCTCGGGATCTCGAGCGGGGGACGCCGGAGCTTCCGCGAGGTGAAGCACTACCGCCGCCGCAAGCGCTGGCTCGCGTAGATGCCGGAGCACTACGACGCCCTGGAGACGCGCGATCCGGAGGAGCGCGAGCGCGCGCTCTTCGCGGCGCTCCCCGCCCAGCTCGCCCTCGCGCGCGCGAAGAGCCGGCACTACGGCCGCATCCTCGCGGACGTGGATCCGCGCGAGGTCGGCTCCCGCGCGGCGCTGGCGAGCCTTCCCGTCACGCGCAAATCCGAGCTCCCGCAGCTCCAGAAGGCCGATCCCCCGTTCGGCGGCCTCACCGCGACGCCCGCCTCGGGACTCGCGCGCATCTTCATGTCCCCCGGGCCGATCTTCGATCCGGAAGGCCGCCGCCCCGACTACTGGCGCACCGCGCGCACGCTCTTCGCCGCGGGCTTCCGGCCGGGCGACGTGGCGCTCAACTGCTTCTCGTACCACCTCACGCCGGCGGGCAGCATGCTCGAGACGGGCCTCCACCACCTGGGCTGCGCGGTGATTCCCGGCGGGGTGGGGCAGACCGAGCTCCAGGCGCAGGCGATCGGGCAGCTCGCGCCCTCCGGCTACGTGGGCACGCCGTCGTTCCTGAAGCTCATCGTCGAGAAATGCGACGAGCTCGCGATCGCCTCCGGCTGCGTACGCCGCGCGCTCCTCTCCGGCGAGGCGTTCCTGCCGCCCGTGCGCGCCTTCCTCTCCGAGCGCGGCATCGACGCGTTCCAGGCCTACGGCACCGCGGACCTGGGCATGGTCGCCTACGAGACCCCGGCGCGCGAAGGCCTCGTCGTGAACGAGGAGCTCATCGTGGAGATCGTGCGGCCCGGCACGGGCGATCCGGTCGCCGACGGCGAGGTGGGCGAGGTCGTGGTGACCGCGTTCAACGCCGACTATCCGCTGGTGCGCTTCGCGACCGGCGACCTCTCCGCGGTGCTGGCGGGCCCGAGCCCGTGCGGGCGCACCAACGTGCGGATCAAGGGATGGATGGGGCGCGCGGACCAGGCGACCAAGGTGCGCGGGATGTTCGTGCACCCGCACCAGGTGGCGGAGGTCCTGCGCCGGCACGGCGTCGCGCGCGGGCGGCTCGTGGTGGAGAACGACGCGGGCGAGGACCGGATGACGCTCTCGGTCGAGCGGGCGGCGGCGGACGCGCCGTTCGTGGCCGCCGTGGAGGCGACGCTGCGCGACGTGATGAAGCTCCGCGGAATGGTTGTATGCGCACCGCCGGGGTCGCTCCCCAACGACGGCAAGGTGATCGACGACGCGCGGCGGTATGCGTGAGCCCGCGAACCCCGCTATCATGCGGTTCCGATCCGACCAGCCATCCCGCCCACGCCATGAAGAAGACGATCCCCCTGCTGCTCCTCCTCGCCGCCGCCGTGTCCGGCTGCGCCCTCGACGCCAGCACCGAGCCCGTCGCCGCCGGCACCCAGCCCGTCTACCGGACCGGCAGCAACATCGCCAAGAGCCGGACCGCCGTCACCTCGGACGGTGTCGCGACCGTGACCGGGGACCAGGCGGAGCGGGCCCTGCGCAGCAACCCGCAGATGCCGGCGCCGCTTCCCGGCAGCCGCTGACAGCCGGGTTCCCCGGCTCCCACGCGGACGCGGGCGCGCGCGAGACTTCGCCGCCCGCGAATCCCTTCGCAAGCCCTTGTTTCAAGGGCGCTTTTCGGACCTCCTTCCGCCGCGCGCGGAATGATTGGCGGGGCCCACTGTCCATCGTTTGATAAGGCCCTTCCCGTGGGCTACACTAATCGGCTTTTGGCGACCGGCGCGAGGCTTTCCGCCGGGGCGCCGCGAACGCGAGGATCAATGGCCAGCAAAGCAAAGACTCTGACCGAGGCGGAGCTCGTGAAGATGCCGAAGTCGGAATACATGAACGCGGCGCAGCTCAAGTTCTTCCGGGAGCGCCTGCTGGAGCTGCAACGCCAGCTCCGGGAGAACGCCGGCGCCACCACGGAGCACCTGCGCGAGCTCTCGTTCGCGCCGGATCCGGCGGACCGCGCGACGCTCGAGGAGGAGCACGCGCTCGAGCTTCGCACGCGCGACCGCGAGCGCAAGCTCCTGAAGAAGATCGACGCCGCGCTAGCCCGGATCGAGGACGGCAGCTACGGCTTTTGCGAGGAGACGGGCGAGCCCATCGGCATCCAGCGCCTCCTCGCGCGCCCGACCGCCACGCTCACCATCGAGGCGCAGGAGCGCCGCGAGCTCAAGCAGAAGCTCTACGGCGAGTAGGCGGCACCGCCATCGCATCGGCGAGGAGCCCCGGCGACGTCCGGGGCTCTTGCCTTTCGGGCTCCCCCGCGGCGTGAAATCCGCGGCCGCGGCCGGGCGATTCCCGGCGGCGGCGCGTGCCCCGCGTCCTATAATGATCCGTTCCCGATCGTCCCCGGGCTGGAGGAGCGCCGATGCGGAAGGACTTCACGATGACCGCCCTCGCGACCGGCTTCGCCGCGTCGGTCGAGCCGGTCGCCCAGACGCAGATCGTCACCGGAAGCGAAGGCCTCGCCGCGGGCGAGGTGCGGGTTCCCGTGCGCGACGGCGAGATGCCGGCCTACCGGGCGATGCCCGCGGGCCGCAAGGGCCTCCCGGTGGTGCTCGTCGTGCAGGAGATCTTCGGCGTGCACGAGCACATCCGCGACGTGGCGCGGCGCCTCGCCCACGCGGGGTATCTCGCCGTGGCCCCCGAGCTCTACGCGCGCCAGGGCGACGTCTCGAAGCTCACCAACATGGACGAGATCCGGCCCATCGTCGCGAAGGTCCCGGACGCGCAGGTGATGTCGGACCTGGACGCGGCCGCGGAGTGGGCGGCGAAGAACGGCGGCGACCCGGCGCGGCTGGGCATCACCGGCTTCTGCTGGGGCGGGCGCATCGTGTGGCTCTACGCGGCGCACAACCCGGCGCTCAAGGCCGGGGTCGCGTGGTACGGCCGCGTCGAAGGCCCCACGACGGAGCTCCAGCCGAAGCACCCCATCGACGTGGCGGGCGCGATCAAGGCGCCGGTGCTGGGACTCTACGGCGGCGCGGATGCGGGCATCCCCAACGACACCGTGGACCGGATGCGCGCGGCGCTGAAGGCGGCCGGCAAGCCCTCCGAGATCCACACCTATCCCGGGGCGCCCCACGCGTTCCTCGCCGACTATCGTCCGTCGTACCGGAAGGAGCCCGCGGAGGACGGCTGGAAGCGCCTCCTCGCCTGGTTCCGCGGGCACGGCGTCGCCTGAGGACGCCGGAAACGCACCGCGCGCCCGGATGCACGTGAACACGCGGCTCGACCCACGGCAGGACGCCTCGCGCGAGCTCCGCCGCGTGCTCGAGGAGAAGAGCCTCGCCACGGTCTTCCAGCCGATCCTGGGCTTCCGCGAGGGCCGCTTCATCGGCTACGAGGCGCTCGTGCGCGGCCCCCGCGGCTCGCTCATCCAGACGCCCACCGCGCTCTTCGCCGCGGCGGCGGAGGAGGGCCTCGCGGTCGAGCTGAACCTCCTGTGCATCCAGCAGATGCTGCGCGCGTTCGCGGCGAGCGGCCTGGAGGGAAGCCTCTTCCTCAACGTCTCGCCCCAGCTCATCGTGCGCCACCTCCACGACCAGGAGCGGGCGGCGCGCTTCATGCAGAGCCTGGGCCTCCCGGCCGAGCGCGTCGTGATCGAGCTCACCGAGGACTACCCGACCGTGGATTTCGCCCACGTCCACGAGTCGCTCATGCTCTACCGCTCGATGGGCTTCCGCATCGCGATCGACGACCTGGGCGAGGGGTTCGCGAGCCTGCGCCTGTGGTCGGAGCTCCGCCCCGAGTACGTGAAGGCGGACAAGCATTTCGTGACCGGCATCGCCGACGACCCGGTGAAGATGCAGTTCCTGCGCGCGATCCAGCACATCGCGGACAACTGCGGCTCGCTCGTGATCGCGGAGGGGATCGAGAACGCGGCGGATTTCCGGGTCGTGAAGGACATCGGGATCGCGTGCGGGCAGGGCTGGTTCATCGGGCATCCCGCGGAGAAGCCGGAGCGCGAGCTCCCGGCGGAAGCCCGGCGCGCGAACGACGACGCACGGGTTCCCGTCGTGCCCATGCCGCGGCTGCGCGCGGGGACGGAGCCGCGCGCGCACGATTTCGTCCGCGCGGTCGAACCCGCGCGGCCGGAGGCGCCGCTCGCCTCGCTCCTCGAGCGCTTCGCGGCCTCGCCCGCGCTCTGCGCGATCCCGGTGGCCGGGAGCGCGGGCGTCGAGGGCGTGGTCTCGCGCGCCTGGCTGGATCTCGTGCGCGCCGCGCCGGACCCGGCGCCGCTCGCGGCCCGCGCATGCATCGAGCTCGCGGACCGGGCGCCCATCCGCGTGGAGGCGGAGCTGGAGCTGGCCGCGCTCACCGCGATCCTCGTGGAGTCGGACGAGCGCCGGTTCGCGGACGGCTTCGTGATCGTCTCGGGCGGGCGCTACCTCGGCATGGGTACCAGCCGCGACGTGATGCGCTCGCTCCAGAGCTCGCGCGTGCTGGCCGCGCGCTACACCAATCCGCTCACGCTCCTCCCCGGCCAGGTGCCGATCAACGAGCACCTCGAGCGGCTCCTCGCGCGGCACGTCCCCTTCACCGCGTGGTTCGTCGAGGTGGACCAGATGCGCGGGCTGAACGACACCGGCGGGTTCGCGCAGGGCGACGCGCTCATCCACGCGACGGCGCGGCTCCTCGAGGACGCGTGCGAGCCCGGCGTCGACTTCGCGGGACACGTGGCCGGAGGCCGCTTCGTGATGCTCGCGCAGAGCGAGGACTGGCGGGAGCGCGCCGGGCGCGTCCTCGCGGGCTTCCCGGCGCTCGTGCGGGAGCACATCCCCGCGGAAGCCTACGCGAGCGGCTATTTCACGGTGAAGTTCCGCGACGGCCGCCAGAGCGTCCGGCCGCTGCCGAAGCTCGTCGTGGGCATCCTGCCGGTCCTCCCGGGACTCTTCGAGAGCCGGCACGAGGTGGTCGCGGCGGCCAAGCGCGCGGCGGAGGCGGCCAAGGCACAGCCGCAGAGCGCGATCCACGTGGACGAGGAGCACGCGAACGCGTACCCGCAGTCGCTCCTTTTCGGCGCACCCTAGCCCTGCGCCCCGCCGCGACGCCACACCTGCCAGCGCTCCTTCCCCTCGAATACCGGGATCGAGTCGCCCACGGGAGCGTCCTCGATCCGCTCGAACGCGGGCGCGAGGAGCGCTTCCAGCTGGCCCTGCCCGTGCAGCGCAAAGGGCGGCCCGCGCTCGCCTTCGTCGAAGTAGAAGAATCCCGCGAGGGTCACGCCGGGGACGACGAGCTCCGCCGCGCGCCGTCCCCATGCCGCCCAGAGCCGGCGGGGCAGCGCGCACAGGAACGCGCGTTCGTAGACCGTCTCGAAGGGCGCCTCGGCGATGGGCGCGAAGAAATCGGCCTGCCGCACGCGCCCGGCGTCGGGACCCAGGTCGCGGCGGGCGAGCGCGACCGCCCCGGCGCTGAAGTCGATGCCCAGCACGTCCCAGCCCGCGCGGGCGAGGAAGGCCACGTCGCGCGCGCTCCCGCAGCCCGGGACGAGCACGCGCCGCGGCCCTCCGGCGGCCTCCACGTAGGCCGCGAGGCGCGCCGGCACCCTGCCCGCGTCCCACGGCGCGAAGCGCGCCTCGTAGCGCAGGTCCCAGAACCCCGCCTCCGCCGGATCCCGCCGCGGAAAACTCGGAATATCCACCGCCGAATGGTAGCGCCGAACGGCTATACTCGCGGGCGCACCTCGCCTCTTTCCCCATGAAGCGCCTCCTGCTTTTCGCCGCGGCGTCGCTCGTCCTCGCGGCCTGCCATCCGGTCGATACCGCGCCGCGCGCCGCGCTCGCGCTGGAAGACTGCCGCCTGCCCGGCGTGGACGGGGCGGCGCGCTGCGGCACCTTCGACGTCTGGGAAGACCGCTCGGCGAAGAAAGGACGCCGGATCGGGATCAACGTGGCGATCGTGCCCGCGCGCATCCGCACGCACGAGCCGGACCCGGTCTTCGTCTTCGCGGGCGGCCCGGGGCAGGGCGCCGTCGCGCTCGCCTCGGACGTGATGCCGCTCTTCTCGCGCCTGAACGACCTGCGCGACATCGTCTTCATCGACCAGCGCGGCACGGGCGGCTCCCACCCGCTCGACTGCGACGAGGACGAGGACTCGCCGCTCCAGTCGGTGTTCGAGGACGCGCTCCCCGAGGAGCTCGTCAGGAAGTGCCTCGCGCAGCTGGACGCCGACCCGCGCCAGTACGTGACCTCCATCGCGGTGGAGGACATCGACGACGTGCGGGCGGCGCTGGGCTACGGGAAGGTGAATCTCTGGGGCGGCTCCTACGGCACGCGGGTGGAGCTGGAGTACCTGCGCCGCCACGGCGACCACGTGCGCTCGATGGTGCTCGACGGCGTGGCGCCCGCGACGATGAAGCTCCCGCTCTCCTTCGTGGCGGACGGCGACGCCGCGCTCTCACGGCTCGTGGCCGACTGCGAGGCGGACGCGCTCTGCCGCCTCACGTACCCGGACCTGCGCGGCACGATCGAGTCGCTGCGCTCGCGGCTCGCGCGCCGGCCCGTGCGGGCGGCGATCCAGGACCCGCGCACGGGCGAGCGCGAGACGATCGACGTCACGGAGAACGTGTTCCTCTCGGGCCTCTTCCGGCCGCTCTACGTGGCGGAGCTCGCGAGCCTCCTTCCGTTCGGCATCGCCTCGGCGGCGCGCGGCGACTTCAACCCGCTCCTCGCGCAGAACCTCGAGTTCGCGGACGACGTCTCGGAGAACCTCTCGCTGGGGATGCACCTCGCGGTCGTGTGCTCGGAGGACATCCCCCTCGTCACGCCCGCGGACCTCGCCGCCGCGGACCATTCCTTCTTCGGCCGGGCGCTCGTGAACGACTTCGTGCGCGCGTGCCGCGACTGGCCGCGCGGGACCGTCCCCGCGGACTACTACACGCCGGTGGCGTCCAGCGTGCCGGCGCTCGTGCTCTCCGGCGGCATCGATCCCGCGACCCCGCCGCGCCATGCCGAGAAGGTGGTCGCGACCCTGCCCAACGCGCGGCATTTCATCGCGCCGCACCTCGGGCACGGCGTGAGCCTGCACGGGTGCGCTCCGCACCTCGTGGAGGAATTCATCAGGAAGGGAAGCGCCGCCACCCTCGACGGGAGCTGCCTCGCGAAGATCCCGCGCCCGCTCTACGTGCTGCCGCTGGGGGCCTCCTCTTGATCGTCGCGGAGGGCCTCGCCAAGCGGTTCGGGGACGTGGAGGCGGTGCGGGACGTCTCCTTCACGGCGCCGGACGGGCGCATCACGGGGCTCCTGGGCCCCAACGGCGCGGGGAAGACCACGACCCTTCGGATCATCTCGACGCTCGTCGCTCCCACGCGCGGCCGCGTGATCGTGGACGGCCTGGAAAACGCGCGCGAGCCCCTCGCGGTGCGCGCGCGGATCGGGATGCTCTCGGATGCGCGTGGGCTCTACGGCCGGCTCACGGCGCGCGAGAACATCGCCTACTACGGGGCGCTCCGCGGCCTGGGCGCGGAGGCGCTCGAGGCCTCGATCGGGCGCCTCGCGGACCTCCTCGACATGCGGGGCCTCCTCGGGCGGCGGGCGGAGGGCTTCTCGCAGGGCGAGCGCGCGAAGGTCGCGATCGCGCGCGCGCTCGTCCACGATCCGCCCAACGTGATCCTGGACGAGCCCACGAACGGGCTGGACGTGATGACCACGAGGAGCCTGCGCGAGGTGATCCGCAGGCTCCGCGCGGACGGGAAGTGCGTGCTCTTCTCGAGCCACGTGATGCAGGAGGTCTCGGCGCTCTGCGACGAGATCGTGATCGTCGCGCGCGGCGCGGTGGTCGCGCGCGGCACGGCGGAGGAGCTGCGCGCGGCGAGCGGCCGCGAGGACCTGGAGGACGCGTTCGTGCATCTCTCCGGGGAGCCGCCCGCGCCATGAGGCCCGCGTTCCTCACCGTGTTCCTGAAGGAGATGCGCGATGGCCTGCGCGACCGCAGGACCGCGCTGATGGTCCTCATCGCCGCGATCCTCACCGGCCCCGTGACGCTCGTCCTCGTGGTCCATTTCGTCTCGGGGCTGGAGGAGAAGGCCTCGGTCCTCCACGTGCGCATCCACGGCGCGGAGCGCGCGCCCGCGCTCGTGAACTTCCTCGAGCGGAACGACGTGAAGATCGAGACCGCGCCGGACGACTACGAGGAACGGGTGCGCTCCGGGAAGCTGGATGCGGTGATCGTGGTGCCGGAGGACTTCCAGGAGCGCTGGCTCTCGGGCGAAGGTGCCCGCATGGAGGTGGTCTACGACGACTCGCGCACCGACTCGGGACCCGCCACGCGCCAGGCCGAGCGCCTGCTGCAGGCGTTCAACCGCGAGACGGGGATGCTGCGGATGATCGCGCGCGGCGTGAGCCCGGACCTCGCGAACCCGGTGAAGGTCGAGCGCGTGAACACCGCCACGCCGCGGCAGAAGGGCGCTTTCCTCCTCTTCCTCATCCCGATGTTCGCGCTCCTCTCGCCGCTCCTGGGCGGCATGACGCTCGCGATCGACTCCACCGCCGGTGAGCGCGAGCGCGGATCGCTCGAGCCGCTCCTGGGCAACCCCGTGCCGCTCCCGCAGGTGGTGGTCGGGAAGTGGCTGGCCGCCTGGACCTTCGCCACGATGGTGGCCTTCCTCACGCTCGCGGGCTTCGCCACGGCCGCGACGCTCTACGCGGAGAAGAAGCTCGCCGCCGTCATGGCGTTCGGCGCGCCGGAGCTCCTGGGCTTCGTCGCGATGGTGGTCCCCTTCGCGGCCATGACCTCCGCGCTCCAGATGCTCATCTGCACCTACGGCCGCTCGTACCGCGAGGCGCAGACCTACGTGAGCTACCTCGCCACCGCCGTCTCGTTCGTGCCGGTGATCGTGCTCTTCACGGGGTTGAAGGACGAGCGCTGGCAGCTCGCCGTGCCGGTCCTGGGCCAGCAGGCGGTGCTCTCGCGGATCGTGCGCGGGGATGCCTTCGGCCTTCTCGACTGGGCGATCCCGTCGGCGGCGGCCCTCGCGATCGCGATCGTGTGCGTGGCCCTCGTCGCGCGCCTCCTGGGCGAGGAGCGGATCGTGTTCGGCCGCACGTGAACGCCCCCGCGCGCCCGCCCATCGACCTGGACGCGCTCTTCGCGGAGGCGGGCCCGCTCGCCCGCGCCGCGCCGGGCTTTCGCCGCCGCGCGCAGCAGGTCGAGTTCGCGCGCGCCGTGCTCGAGGCGATCGAGC
>Ga0105241_10003053_pt1 | contig 12486 bp, 9 predicted proteins | sample KBSC64metaG_FD_80422 | JGI IMG/M metagenome (GOLD analysis project Ga0105241, IMG submission 80422) | Corn rhizosphere microbial communities from Kellogg Biological Station, Michigan, USA - KBS C6-4 metaG | ecosystem: Host-associated > Plants > Roots > Rhizosphere > Soil | place: Michigan, USA... | reverse complement strand
CTGCCCAGGGTTTCGAATGTGCTGGCGCTGAGGTCGTCATCGTCGATGGCGATGCCGAAGCGTTCTTCGAGGGCGCCGATCAGGCTGACGACGGCCATCGAGTCGAGCTCGGGCAGGCTGCCCAGCAGGGGCGAATCGGCATTCAGGCGCTGGCCGGCGTCGCCCAGGCTCAAAACGTCGATCAGGATCGCTTTCACTTCAGCGAGATTCGCGTCGAGATTCGTCATGATGCTCATTCCGTCGATTGTCGTTTATACATTCGGGCGCAGCAGGGCCAGGCGGGCTTTCAACGGCACGGCCAGGCGGTGCACTTCGCCCACCAGTTCGTGGCGGGTGGCGCGCAGCAGCAGGTACCAGGTCACGGCCAGCGGCAGGGCCATCACGAGCAGGCGCGCCATCGCCGGGATTTCCGCCGGCAGCAGCGCCGCCAGCACCCAGGCGGCGGCGCCCGTGCCGGCCGCCACCAGCGCACTGGGCAGCAGCGCACGGATCATCATGCCGGTGGTGAAGCCGAAATAACGGCTCTGCTGGATCGTGGTCACGGGGGCGCTGGCGACGGTCGCGAGGAACAGCGCCCATGCGAATCCGTTCAGGCTGCCGTCGTACAGCAGGACGCCGAACAGGACGCGGGTTGCCAGGGTGACGGCCACGGGGAATGCGCTCAGGTAGGGCCGGCCGATTGCCGTCACCGCCATCGGGATGTAGTTGAATGCGAGGGTCAGCGCGGCCGCGAGTGCCAGCGGCAGGATGGCCGGCACGGAGTCGAGCCATTTGGCGCCATACAGGGCGATGACGATGTCCTGGCCGAGCACGGCCGTCAGCGCCAGCGCGGTCCAGCCGATCCCGGTCAGCAGCAGGGTCGAGCGCGCAAGGATCGGCGCCAGCGATTCGCCCCGGTGCCAGGTCTGGGACAGGTAGGGGACGGCGCCGTAATTCATCGTCGAGCCGGCCACGTAGCTGAAGATCGAGACGGTGGAATTCGCGCGGCTGAACAGGCCGACGTGGCGCGCCGAGCCCAGCTTGCCGAGCAGGATGTCGGGGAGTGAGTTATTCAACGTGGTGGCGCAGTTCGTCACGAGGGAACCGACGCCGAAATGGACGACGCTCTTCCAGTGGCGGAAACCCGGCATCCACGGCATGCCTTTCGGGCGCAGGGGTATGTAGGCGATGCCGCAGGCGAGGATGTTGATCAGGTTGCCGTAGGCCATGGCCATGGCACCGAAGCCCATTTCGCCGAGGATCAGCGTACTGGCGCAAAAGCACACGGTGCCCACGACGTGCACGATGGCCTGCTTTTCGGCAGCGTAGTGACGGTTCAGCAGGGCGCCCGTGACGGTACCGAACGGGATGAACACGAACCCGATGGCCAGCACGCGCATCACCGGCACGATGCCCGGTTCCTTGAACCATATGCCGAGCCACCCGCTGGCGGCAAACAGGACGGCCGCGATGAGCCAGGACGTCGTGAACACGACGCCGGTCGCCGAACGGATCTTGTCGTTGTCCAGGTCCGGTTCGCGCTGCAGGTAGTTGCCGACGCCGAAGTCGCGGAATACCTGGGCAAAGTTCACGAACACGACGGTCATCGAATAGATACCGATCTCGCTCGGGCTCAGGATCCGGGCCAGCAGGATGCTGACGATGAATTGCAGGACCCTGGCGCCCGAGGTCGCGAAAAAATTGATGACCAGCGAACGACGCAAATTTGCCATGACAGGGCGAACGGGAAGAAAATGGCGCGCCGAAAGTCAGGCAGGCGCGCTCGAGATCAGGTGGATGGCCGCGCGCGACGTTGTCTTGTACTTGTTGTTGATGAAGCGCATCGGACCGATGAAGTGGAAGAACGCCGTTTCCGCCGTGGCGCAGTCGGGGGTGCCGTATTTCGGGAACGGCAGCGATGTCGTGGCGAACGCGTTCGCCACCAGGTAGTTCGAGGTCACCTGTTCGGTGCCCCAGCGTTTCCAGTCCTCGCCCAGCTTGCCCGTCATGCGGCGCGAGAAGTCGAGCAGCTTGTCGCGCATCGTCGCCGACGGCGGGAATCCCGTGAAACCGGAGCAGCCGCGGACGTAGCGCGCGTCCTGCGGCAGGCCGACGTTGGCCATTTCCGCTTCCGACAGCGTCTGGATGTGCGCGCCCGCCTTCACCTTCGGCAGCGCGTGGGCGCGCACGGCGTCCAGCGGGCGGATCGGCGTGTCCGGGATTTCGCCCAGCACGAAGCCGGCGCCGGTCTGGATGGCGTGCAGCACTTCCGGGATCGGCTGCATGGTCAGCGTGTCGGCATCCAGCTGGATCACATAGCTGTCCAGCGCATAGCCGGAGATCGCGAACAGGCGTTCCCAGGTGCCGCCGCGCGGGATGTCCGGATGGGTGAATTCATGCGCTTCGCGCAGTTCGACGTGCGGCACATGCCGCTTCAGCACGCCACGGTCGTTCTCGTCGAGCGATGGATCGCACACGATGACGATGCGGGACGGATTCAGGAAGTGCGTAAACGACTTGACCGCGACCAGGTAGGAATGGACGTCGCGCTGGTGCACCATCGACAGCAGCGTGAAGGGCAGGTCGCCGCGCTTGATGGGACGGGTGTCCAGGATCTGGCGTGCGACTTTCTGGTACTGCCATCGGAAATAGTCTCGCCTGACGCGCTGGACCACCCTCTCGACTAAAGACATTCCTCAGGACTCCCTTTTGTGCTGATCGTATTTGCTGGCCATCACAGGAACCGCGCGATGTGTGCGGCGAACTCCTTGCTTTGACGCACAACATTATATGCGGTATCGACGTGCGCACGCGCGTTGTTACCATGCATTTTTGTCATTTCCGGATTGTCGACATAGCGCAGGACGGCCTGCGTGAACGCGGCAAAATCGTCCAGGCCGATCACGGCGCCGGTATGGCCGTCGAGGATCGTCTCTTTCGGACCCAGTGCCGCGCTGGCGACGACGGGGATGCCGCACGCCATGGCCTCGACGATCGCATTGCCGAAACTTTCGCGCTCGGCCGCGTGCACGAGCAGGTCGGCGGCGCGGTAGTACGGCACCAGGTCGTTCTGGCGACCGGCGAACACACACTGGTCGCCCAGGTCGAGCTCGGACGCCAGCCGCTTCCAGCCCGTGGCCGGCGGACCGTCGCCCACGTAGATGAAGCCGATGCGCCGGCTTGGCCGCGCATCGACGACGTCGCGCACCACGCGCAGCAGGCGGTCGACGCGTTTTTCCGGACGCGCCTGCGAGACGGCCAGCATCCAGAACCGGTCCTGGTCCAGCCCCAGCTGCGCGCGCGCGCTGGTCCGGTCGCCGGGGTGGAATTTGACGGCATCGACCGAATTGCGCATCAGGATGACCTTATCGCGCGGCAGCTTCTGATAATTCAGCAGGAATTCTTCCTGGGCGACGGAATTGGCCAGGTGCAGATCGTGCTGTTGCATACGCAGTACACGCCGTATGATGTGCTTCGCCACTTTCTTGATCGCGTTGTCGCGTTGGCGTGGGTCGAAACTGTCGTTCTCAGTATTGATCGTACGCACACCCAGGCGGCGCAACAGGTCCAGGCACACGGTGTGCGACAGCGCGCTCATGAACACCATCACTTTTACGTTGTGAGTGCGCACGAATTGTTCGATCGCCGCCCGGCCGGCCGGTGAGTTGTCGTAGCAATCCAACTCGACGGGTTGTAGATTTTTGGGGTGATAGCTGGGATTGCCTGTCAGCTTGGGAAAGGCCATGTACACGTTCGCCCGTTCGCGCAAGTCGCTACTTGCCCGGTCGCGCACGGCGGCTGTGAAATTCCACACATATCCCGTATCGTCGGGATAGCGCATGGTAAACACGACGCCCGGCTTTTCCACTGTTGTCACCACGTACTCCGGTATCTAGTCAAGATGCAAACTTGCAATATTTAGCACAAAATTATAGCTCATCTATTTATTTGGCATGTTGCAGTGCAACGCTACCGTGCGCGCGTGTCTGTACGAGGTATTTGTCGGATTGGCGCAACCTTCCGTTAGGAAATAATTCGCGTTTATGTCGCACGATTGATTTCCGAATGACAAACGCGTTGTGCTAGTATTGCAATACTTTTAACGGCAACAATTCCGCGCGCAGCAGCCTCATGTCGGGCGTGTTCGACCGTGCGCGCACAGTGCCATCGATACGGCTGCATGATTCAAGAGTAATGTTGAAAAAAACTCAGCACGTGCCGGCGCAACTGGCACCCGGACAGCGTCCGGTCCTGCTCGTGATCGTCGACACTGAGGGTGAGTTCGCCTGGGATCAGCCGTTCAACCGCAATGCGATCGGGACATCGTCGATCGCCAGCCAGCCGCTGATGCATGCGCGCGTGTTCGACGCGTTCGGCATCGTGCCCACTTACATGGTCGACTGGCCCGTGGCCACGACGCCTGCCGCCATCGCCACGCTGCGCCGGCTGCTGGACGCGGGGCGCTGCGAGATCGGCGCGCACCTGCACCCCTGGGTCTCGCCGCCCTATGAGGAAGTGCTGTCGGACTATAACTCCTATGGCGGCAACCTGCCGCGCCAGCTCGAGTTCGACAAGCTGCGCCTGCTCACCGAAACCATTGCCGATTCATTCGGCCAGCAGCCGCGCGCGTTCAAGGCGGGCCGCTATGGCCTCGGTCCGCACACGGCCGATTCGATCGCCGCCCTTGGCTACGACATCGATGCGAGCGTCGTTCCCTACAGTGCCTTCACGGCCGATGGCGGACCGGATTTCCGCACGTTCGACGAACATCCCTACTGGTTCCAGGCGGGGAAGCGCGAGCTGCTCGAACTGCCCGTGACGACGGGATACTGCGGCTGGTTGCGCCGTTTCGGGCCGCAACTGTACGACGCCGTCGAGACCGGCTGGGGCCGGCGCGTCCGGCTGGGCGGCGTGCTGGCGCGCCTGCACGCGCTCGAGCGCGTGCGCCTGAGTCCCGAGGTGGCGAGCGGCGCCGAGATGTGCCGTCTGACGGACGCACTGCTGGCCGGCGGTTGCCAGGTCTTTTCGCTCACTTATCACAGCCCGTCGATGACGCCGGGCCACACGCCGTACGTGCGCTGCGAGGCGGACCTCGAACGCCTCATCAAGACGGTGCACGATTACTGCGCGTGGTTCCGGGACAGTGTCGGCGGCGAGTTCATGAGCCTGTCGCAGCTGCGGCAGGCGCTGGCGGCGCAGCGCTGACGTCCGCCTCGCTTCCGCTGCGGCGCGCGGCCAGCGCATGCAGGCGGCCCAGCACAGGCCAGCGGTAGCCGTCCAGGTGGTACATCGTGCGGATCTCGTCGGTCCAGCGGGTGTGCCATTCCATCACCCGTCCGTAGAATTCGATGCGCTCGAAGCGCCCTTCGTCGAACAGGCCGCGCGTGGCATCCTCGCGCATCAGCAGCGCGGGCGACAGCTGCGGTCCGAGCGCCTCGTCGTACGCCGTCTTGAGGATCACGATGCAGCCGCCGCCTTCGACGCACAGATCCATCGCGGCCAACTGCGGGCCATCCAGGCTGTCGAACCAGTAACGGTAGACGCTGGCCGCGCCGCGGCGCGCGAACGCTTCGAGCATGGTGCGGTAGAAGCGGCCCTGGTCGTTGTCTGCGGCGACGGCGGTGCCTTCGGTCGCCTTCCAGCCGCCCGTCTCCAGCCGGCCGTAGTCGGCCACGGCGCCGGCCATGTCTTCGGACGCGCGCACGACTTCCAGGCGCGTGGCGATGCCGTCCTGGCGCAGGCGGTTGCGCTGCTTCTTGAGGTTGTTGCGCAGGTTCTTGCCGCGCGCGTTCCAGTAGTCGTCGAAGCTGCCCTGCAGGGTGACGCGCGCCGTGCGGATGTAGTCGAAGCTGCGCGCGCCGCTCGCGGTGTCCAGGGCAGGACGCGCCATCAGCACCGGGTCGCATTGCGTGAGGCCGACCATCAGCGCCGGGCCGGGCAGGGCGCGCAGCAGGCCGGACAACCAGGCGTCGGCGGCGCGGGTGTCAACCTGCAGCCACAGCCCGACGGGCGCCTGGGCCGGCTGGAACGTGTTCCAGACGCCGGCGCGGCCGGGTGCCACGATCGTCATCACGTCCGTGTCGCCATCGTCATCCTTTTGACCGTGCCAGGCCAGCAACTCGCGGCCCGTGCCGAATACGTCGAGCAGCGCCTGCACGAAATCGACCGCCAGCAGCGGAGAAGCCGGACTTGCCGCATGCAGGCGTTGCCAGCGATGGGCGTGGTGCGCGAACTGGTGCGCAGGGACGACGGTCCAGTTCATGCCGGCACCGCCGCGCAGGCTTCGAGTGCCTGCCGCACCTGCGCGTGCAGCCAGGCCCGTTCGCCGTCGTCGAGGGCCTGGTGGCAGGGGAAGGCGATCAGGTGCCGGCCCAGGTCCGCGCTGTTGGGGCATACGCTCGCGTCGACGCCCGGCCACAGCATCGCGCCGAAGCGCGTCATCGGCACGCCGGCGCGCTGCAGGGCGTCGGCCACGGCCTGCGGCCGGTCGATCAGCAGCGGGAACATCCACGGACAGGCGCCGTCGGGCAGGCGCGGGAACAGTGGCCGGCAGCCGGGCGCGCCGTCCAGCGCGCGCTGCAGTTCGACGTAGTTGCGCCGCCGCCGCGCGACGATGCGCGCGGGAGACACGGTGCGCAACACCGTGCGCGAGAACCAGGACGAGCGCTTGTCGGCCCAGCGCGGATCGAAATCGAAGCCGCTGTCCGACGACGACGGCGCCAGCGTGGGCGCTGCCGGCGCTTGTGCCGTGCCGGTGCCGGTGTCGCGTGCACCCCGCTGTTTGAACGCCTTCCACAGCGTGTCCTTCAGGCGCAGCGGCAGCACGAGCAGCGCCCGCAGCGCGGGCAGGCGGCCGTAGGAGAACGCGGCTTCGAGCGCATTCAGCGCGGCCTTCAGTTCAAAGCCGGCGCCGGCGCCGTGCAGGGTCACGTCGAGCCTGTGCCGGCGCGACGCGAGGCAGCCACCTTCGTAGATGGGGAAGAATTTCATGGTGCTGCCGATCGCATAATCGCCCGTGCTGCCGACCGCGACGCCGTCGCGCGTGCCGAAGAAGCAGTGGGCGCAATCCTCGACGAGGCCGATGCCATGGCGGTCGCACAGCGCGCGCAGCGGCGCCAGGTCATGCGGAATGCCGAAAAAGTGCGTCGCGAGGATCGCCTTGACCTTGCCGCCGGCGAGCTTCGTCTCGATGTCGGCCAGGTCGGGCGCCGTATCCGGATGCACCCGGTAGAACGCGACGTCGGCACCGCACCAGTGCGCGGGCGGGACCATCGACGGACTGTGGTAGGCCGGCACCAGCACGACGTCACCGCGCCCCACGCCGAGCGCGCGCAGCGCGAGCCCGATGGCGACGCGGCCGCTTGTGACGAGGCGCACGTCCGCGCTGTCCAGCAGCGACGGCAGCGCGGCGCGGCGCCCGCCCGTGAATGCGGCGAGCGACAGCACGGACACGGGAGGGATGGCGCGGCGGGTGGAAGTGGTCATGGACGTTGACTGCATGCATTAAATATAACACGCAGTCAGGTTTCGGGCTCCCGTTCAGAATTTAATGAAACGTGAGACGAGAATCAGCGCGAGGATGGCCATGACGGTAACGCGGCTTCCAGCGTCACGTATGGCAAACACGAGCGGATCATCGTGCATTTCACCACGGCTGGTCTTTATCCAGAGCCGGGCTTGCCAATAGACCAGGCCAAGTGCCGCTATCCACAGCAGCTCGTCGCGGGCATACAGCATGCGCGTTTCCGGCACGGAAATGTACAGGCCAAATACGACGATCGATGCCATCGACGCAGCGCAACCCAGCGGCCACAGTACCGCCAGGTCCGATACCTGGTAATCGCGTCCGTGTGCTTCCTGTTTGCCGCACTGTTGCAGCGATACCAATTCCGAGCAGCGCTTGACGAGTGCGAGGCTGATGAAGACAAATATGGAAAACGCCAGCAGCCAGGAAGTTGTCGCCATATGGGCTGCCACCGAGCCCGCCAGGATACGCAATGTATAAAGTACCGAGAGCATGACGACATCGACCAGCACATAGCGTTTAAGTGTCCAGCTATACGCGCTGGTCATCACCAGGTAAAGCACAAGCATGCCGGCGAATTGAAGCGATACCGCACTCGCCACGGCTAACGAAGTACACAAGAGCAGGCCGGCGACGCCGACGCCCTGTCCGATGCCGATTTTTCCGCTGGCGAACGGGCGATGACGCTTGCGTAAATGAACGCGGTCGCTGTCTATGTCCCAAAGATCATTGACCAGATAAGTTGCCGATGCCGCTAAAGAAAAGGCGATGAAGGCCAGCAGGACAGCCAACAGGCGTTCCGGTTCAAAAAAGCCGAACCCGGTGAGCAAAGGTACAAACAACAGCAGGTTCTTGGCCCACTGATGAACGCGCAAGGCGCGCATCCAAACTTTCCACTTGGGACCTTCACTAACGAATTCACGCTCGATCACGGTTTTGCCGCGTACTTCGTCGGTGACCTTGCGAGAGGTCCCGACCAGAATGGCACGATTCGCATGAGACCAGATCGGCAGGTCGGCTTTACTGTCTCCCGCGTATACAAAACCCTGTGGGTAATGTTGTTGGATTGCGGCCAGCTTCGTCCTTCCCTTGAGGTTCGTATTTTCGTCCGATGCCAGGACGGTGTCGAATACGTCGAGTCGGTCTGCAAATGGCTCTGCAATGCTGCGATGCGCAGCGGTTGCCAGCATCAGCTTGCGGCCGCGGGCTTTTTCGTTACGCAGGTAGTCGACGAGATCTTGTCGTAGCGGCAACGTCGCGACTGGTAATTGCGTACGCTCCGCAACGCGCGCCTTGAGAACCGCGCGCCCTTGCAATAACCAGAAGGGGACCGCCAACGAATTCCATGGATGTTCCTTCGTGAGGCGCACGACCGACTCGGCCAGGGTGTCGGTCGGTGTCAATGTGCCGTCGAGATCGACGACTAGCGGCAGGTCGTTCGTGCCAACGGTAGCGTCGGTAGAGGTGAGGGTGGCTAACATGCTGAATCCTATAGGGGTGTCTTCTCGATGGCCGCGTGTTGCGGCAACCTCGTCCTGGAGGGAGCGCGGCTGGCCACGTTCGGTTTCTCGACCGTATGAGCGATCAGGACGATAAAACCGATAAACAGGAGACTCAAATTGCGCATCTCGCCTGCCGCGCAAAAGAACATAAACAACGGGAAATTAATCGATGCGGCTATGAGAATATGTGATCGCATGGCCGGTGGGCAGGATTTCCAGCCGCGCAGGACAATGGCGACGATGGTAAAAATCGTGCCGATGAAAGCACCGCTTGGTCCGACAAAGCCGTAGGTGACCTCAAGCTGTCCATAAAGCTTCGGCGACAGGTACTTCTGAAAATTATCAATTAGTTGGAAATGGGCGGCATCGCCGCCTGCACCCAGATACTGCCACTTGACAATAAGATTCACGACGCCAGAGATGCCGATGGCTGCTGCCAGGATCGATAGCGAAAAATTCCGCGAGGAATTGCTGCGCAAGATGGGATAAAGCGTCGGCAGGAAAAAGAAGAAGGCTTCCTTGTTCAGTGTTGCAGGAATCGTGAGTGCGAGAAGGGCGAGCCATTTGTTGCGCACTGCCAGGAGCATGGCTGCGGCAAGAAAAAACAGTTCAACATAATCATAAAAGTAGCCGCCAATGGTCTGGATAAAAGGGAATGCGATGATGAATGCGGCGGGTATGAATGTTGCGGTCTGGGTGCCCAGGCCAAGATTGAGCAGGACGCTGCGCAATACAAATAAACTGCCCAGGCAGAACCCGAGACACGCGTAGATGATGACGACATAGCGAAAGGCATATTTTTCCTTGATCGATGACGTGGCCCGGGAAAATGTCCGGTACGGCCCCAGCTTGTCCACCGCGTAGGCTTTTATTTTGTCCGGCACGATGCGCTCCGCGATTCCAGAGGCAGCTGGAACCAGTATTCGGTAAGCAAACGGCCTGATGGCGGTGTTGTCGAGAATTTGCTCGATGCCATACGTTGCCTCAGAGTCGCGCAGGGCCCATTTGCCCACGAAGCCGGACAGGCTTGACGTTGCAACCATCCAGTAAAAAATGAAAAGCAGGAGCAGGGATACCTGGCGCGAATTGACGAATGAAAGGACTTTATGCGGATTCATGTATTTATGCCTGGCAGAGGTAAATATTGCTCGATCTGGCGAGTCGATCACCGCACGTTGCTGATATGAATGACGTCCACGCCGAATTCTTCGGGCGGATGTGGCTACGGCTGAACGCGCAGTCCCAGCTTGCTCATATGCCACTTGGCGATGGACACCAGACGCTTACCGTTTTGACGCGCCCATACCTTGGGTGGCTTGACCGGATGCCACAGGACGTTCTTGCGACGGCCGGCGAATAGCCGGATATCCATGGTGCCGAAGCTGCCGTTCTTCGTAAAACCGTTGTTCGGCAACCCGTAATAGTGCTTGTTACGGTCTTCATCGGCCACGTACGTACCATTGCCGCCAATGTCGACCACCCGCATCCCGGCGTGCTTCAGGATGGTTGCCCACATATTTTCACTGTGCCCGGACCAGCCGTCGCGGTAATAGCGGTCGATCGTGTCCAGCGCGGTACCGCTGATCCGGAAGAACGTCAGGAATACCAGCCACGTATCGGCCGGCCTGGTCTTCCCATCGGGGGAACGCAGCATCGACGAATAGGCCCAATCGTCATGACCATGGGCCAGATGGGTTGCAAGCAGGTCGCCATCCCGCCCGGTCAGGCTGTTGAACAGTTGATGGACGTCGCCCGAATATTCGACGTCGTCTTCGATGAACCAATATTGCTCGAAGTGTGGCTCAGCCTTTCGAAACAACAGCGCAATCAGATCGCAGTTGCCGGGAATAAGCTTGAATGGCCGCGTTGCGCCTTTGTTCGGGTAGCCCAGCGTATCGACGGCGTCCTGGCTGAACACGTAGTGATCCACTTGCACACCGTCCAGGACAAGCTTGCGAACCTCGGTTTTCGTCCCCGGAATGAAGGAAACGGCGGCAAACCGGCAATCTGGCCCGAGACGCAGGAAAGCCGCGCGGAAACGCAGCAGCCGCTTCTTGAAGCTGGCGGGATCGGTGGTCTGGAACAGAAGGATCTGTGGAGATGGCATGTCGTAGAAAATGAGTATTCCGCCGGAACCTAACGCGGAGTTATTATTTGTTTGTCTACAGAAAATACTAACAGCCGGTTCTATGTAAGTCTATTCCTACTGGGAGAAGTGGAACATTTGTTGTTTTCTGGTACTTTTTGCCACGTCTTGACGCCAGTCCGGCCCCGATAGTTGCCCGCGCCTGTCCTGCGACCGTGTTCGATCGACCCGATTGCTTCTTCTACGACTTGACGCACGAACTGGTAAGATTGGCGTTTGCCCGATCACGCCTGCCGGCAGACCCCATGGCATTGATGAACCATTTGATCCACGATTCCCTGTTCGAGAGTGCGGCGCGCACGTCCGCCGCCGAAGCCCTGGCGTACGGCGACAGGCGCTGCAGCTATGCGCAACTGGCTGCGCAGGTGCGCGCCGCCGCCGCGCTGCTGCTGCAGACCGGCCTCGAGCCCGGCGCGCGCGTTGCGGTGTACATGGAAAAGCGCATCGAGAACGTGGCGGCCATGTTCGGCGCCGCCGCCGCCGGCTGCGTCTTCGTGCCCGTCAACCCGCTGCTCAAGCCGGAGCAGGTCGCCTACATCCTCGCCGACTGCAACGTGCGGCTGCTGGCCACGACGGCCGAACGCCTGGCGCAACTGGCGCCCATGCTGGAGCGCTGTCCCGACCTGCGCGCCGTACTGCTGGCGGAAGGCGACCATATACCGGTTGCCACACTGCCCGTGCTGGCCTGGCCCGGGGAGGAGACCGCGGATTACACGCCGCACCGCCGCATCGACACGGACGTCGCCGCAATCCTGTACACGTCGGGCAGCACGGGCCAGCCGAAAGGCGTCGTGCTGTCGCACCGGAACATGGTGGCGGGTGCGCAGAGCGTCGCCAGCTACCTGGACCTGCGCGCCGACGACCGCCTGCTCGCCGTGCTGCCCCTGAGCTTCGATTACGGGCTGTCGCAGCTGACGACGGCCTTCCTGCGCGGCGCCAGCGTCGTACTGATGAACTACCTGTTCCCGAAGGACATCGTGGCGATGGTCGCGCGCGAGCGCATCACGGGCCTGGCCGCCGTGCCGCCGCTGTGGATCGCGCTGGCACGCCTCGCCTGGCCGGCCGGTTGCACGCTGCGCTTCATCACCAATTCCGGCGGCGCCATGCCGGTGCCGACGGTGCAGGCGCTGCGCGAGGCATTGCCGGACACGCAGATCTTCCTGATGTACGGCCTGACCGAGGCGTTCCGCTCGACGTATTTGCCGCCGTCGGAAGTCGCGCGCCGCCCGGATTCGATCGGCCGCGCGATCCCGAACGCCGAGATCCTCGTCGTGCGCCCGGACGGCACCCTGTGCGACGCCGACGAACCGGGAGAACTCGTGCACCGCGGCGCG
>Ga0105241_10003047_pt1 | contig 12502 bp, 9 predicted proteins | sample KBSC64metaG_FD_80422 | JGI IMG/M metagenome (GOLD analysis project Ga0105241, IMG submission 80422) | Corn rhizosphere microbial communities from Kellogg Biological Station, Michigan, USA - KBS C6-4 metaG | ecosystem: Host-associated > Plants > Roots > Rhizosphere > Soil | place: Michigan, USA... | reverse complement strand
GCAGAGCATTTCGCACTCATTGTCCGCACGATGGCCACGCACGGCGTCGTCTGCTTTCCTGACCAGCATCTCGCTGCCGCAGCGCTCAAGAGCTTTGCCGCGCGCTTCGGCACGCTGGAGGTGAACGTCGCCGGCACCTTTCAGGAGCCGGACATTCCCGAAGTGATGATCCTGTCGAACATCGTCGAGAACGGCCGTCCGATCGGCATGGCCGACGCCGGCCAGGACTGGCATACCGACATGTCCTACAGCAAGACCATCGCATTCGCCAACGTGCTGTACGGCATACGAATTCCACGCCGCAACGGCCGAGTGCTCGGAAACACCGAGTTCCTGAACATGGCCGCGGCGTACGACGATCTCCCGGACGACATCAAGTCGCGGCTGAAGGACGCCACGGCGACGCACGACTTCAACAAGTTCTGGGAAAAGATGCGGCGGGAGAAAGGCAGCGCGCGCCCGCCTCTTACCGAGGAACAGCGCAGGAAGAAGCCACCCGTATCGCAACCGATCTTCCTCAAGCATCCGATCAGCGGACGGATGGTCCTGTACGCGAATCCGGGCTACGCGGTCCGCATCGACGGCATGCCCGAGCACGAGAGCGACGAGCTGCTCGAGTTTCTGTTCCAGCATCAGCTGCAACCGAAGTACAAGTACGCGCATGAATGGTCCGAGAACGATGTGCTCATGTGGGACGATCTCGTCACGCTGCACAACGCCGTCGCAGACTACGGGGCGACCGAGCACCGCCTGATCAAGCGATGTCAGGTCATGGCGGACCGCGTGTTCGATCCGAACTATCTGAGCGGTGCGCTGCAATGAAGCTCACGAGCTACGAACATCGCGGACAGCTTCTTGTCGGCGCAGTCGTCGGTGAACGGGTCGTGGATCTATCGTCCGTTGTTCTCAGCCTCGGGCACGACGCGATTTCGCGTGACAGCATGCTGGCTCTCTTGGCCGGCGGCGATGCAGCGATGGAGGCGGCCAGGAAGCATCTCGCGCAGGCCTCCCGCCAAGCAATTGCGCTCAACGACGTTCGCCTGCTCGCCCCGATTCCGCGTCCCGGCAAGATCGTCGCCATCGGACGCAACTACGCCGACCATGCGGCCGAAACCGGCGTCAAGCCGTTCGAGAATCCGCGCATCATCGCGAAGCTGCCGTCATGTGTTGTCGGTCCAGGCGCCGTTGTACGACGGCCCACGGGTGTCACAAAGCTCGACTATGAAGTCGAGCTCGGCGTCGTCGTCGGTCGCCGCGCAAAGCTCGTCTCGCGCGCAGATGCTCTCGAACACGTTGCCGGTTACACGATCCTGGACGACGTGAGCGCGCGCGAGTTTCAGTTCGACGTCTCCCCGGCGCAGACGACGTTCGCGAAGAGCATGGACGACTTCTGTCCGCTGGGACCGTGGATCGTCACTCGCGATGAGATTCCCGACCCGCAAAGGCTCGCGCTCAAACTCTGGGTGAACGGCGAGCTGCTTCAGGATGGCAACACGCACGACATGATCTTCGGTGTCGCGCAACTCATCGAGTACATCAGCCGCTACATGACACTGGAGCCGGGCGATGTAATTGCGACCGGCACCCCCGCCGGGGTCGGTGCGTTTCGCAAGCCGCCGCGCTGGCTGCAGCCAAGCGACAAGGTCGAGCTCGAGATCGCTGGCATCGGTCGACTGCTGCATTGGATTGGATAGGCAGGCGACACGGACCACTCCGTCGCTGCGCGCCACGCCTCCTTGAAAAGGAGGGAGCTGTAAGCCGAAGGAGCGGGATCGTCGTCGAGAACTTCGTGTTTCGGTTCGTCGAACGGCGCACGGTACGCAAGTGGGGGATGCAGACTTGAGGCAAACCAGTTCTCATCGCCTGTCAGCTCCGCTCGGCGACCAGAAGAATACGACGCACCTGCTCGGCGATCCTGGTCCCCAACGCGAGATGCTGATCCGCATCGAGATGGATGCCGTCGACGCGGCTGGCCGGCGTCACGGAGTTGGAGTCGAAAAAATGACACCCGCTGGCTGTTGCAACTTCGCGATACGCATCCGCCAACCCGACGCACTTCGACTCCGCGCCGAGAAATTTCGGCGCGATCGGACCTTTCGGAGTCTGAATGAGCGGTGGGGCCACGATCAGGATCGGCGGCACCGGCATTCCCGGCTCGATCGGCGCATTGCGGATTGCGGAGACGAGCGCGGCCATGCCTTGCGCAGAATGCCATGCATTATGAGGATGCATGGACTGAAAATCATTGGTTCCGAGGAGAAGGATCACCAAACCCAGCGGGGAATGGATCTCGATCCTCTGCGCTATTCCAACCAGACCGTTACGACCCGGCTTGAACGGATCATCCCAGACCGTGCGCCGGCCGTTCAGACAGTCTTCAATCACGCGAACGTTGGCGCCGTCTGCATTGAGTTTGCCCTCCATGACGCCGGGCCAACGCTGCTCGAACGACAGTCGCTTGCGGGTGTCGGGGATGATCCCCCAGGAGAGGGAATCGGCGTAGACCAGGACGTGTTGCACGGGCGGGCTCCTTGTGGACTGTAACAACGTAGCAGATCCGTCCCCATCCATTTCGACCACGGTCTTTACAGCATGCGTGCGGAGTGCACGGCAGAGGCGGCGCCTGCGGCCAAGGGTTCAGTGTAGCAGGCCATGTAGGCAGTCAACGCTCCACAGATGGAACCGAGAAAGAGATAACCGACAGCCGCTAGCCAAGGGTCCTGCCGCTGGGGTCGGTCAAGGACTTCAGTCCTCAGACAACCCAGAAATGGCACCAGACCTGACGACACGAATCTTGCCTTGCAACGAAAGGATCGCGCCGTGCATCTGGCCGAGTAGGCACAGCTCATGTGCATGTTTCGCACCGCGTTCGAGCGCCGCTTCGATTTTGTTCGCGCTCAAGCGCCCCACTTCGACGGTCACAAGCCGATCACCCAGATCCGTGTCGTCCTTGAGTGTGTTGGCCGGCGCGCGCTCGATACACGGATCGTCCACGTTCACGCTGTTCGCGATCATCGTGGCTGCGGCATCGGCATCGGCCGCCGTCGCCGCCAATACGGTCACGCTGTCTGCGATCCCTAGACTGAAGCTGCGCCCACGCCATCCGCTCGTTGCGACCCCGCGGACGGGCATGGCCGCCGCAACTTCGAAATCGCCGTCGAACCCCGTGATCTCGCGCCGCTTGATGCGACCGAGATCGGCATATAGGCCGACGCGATAGCGCTGCCCTGGCGCAAGATGCAACGCGATGTCACCGCCATTGTTCATGTACGCGCGCATGATCGCGGTGTCGGCACGGAAGAAGCGGATCAACTCGTCGGCGACTGCGCCCGCGACTGCTGCCATAGGCGTGATGAATTGCGCGCGATGCGACCAGCATGCTTCGAACATGCGGCGGGCGATGGCACCTTTGAGGTTGGTGGGTTGTTCGACCGGTTGGCGAAGTGCGGGTAGTTCGCTTACCAGCTCGACTAGGCTGGTTTGGAAGCGAGTCCAGGCGGTTTCGATGGCGTTGTCGATGGCGGGTTGGGCGCCATCAGCGCCGATGATCAGATCGATTGGGCCGTGTTGGAAATGCCAGCGGCCGTCGTGGAGACGGGCGCGGGTGGGTCCACCCCAGGGGCTTGTGGGCACTTCGACTCTGTGGCTGGCGCCACTACGCTCGGTGCGAACGGTGTCTTTTGTCTGGGGCACTTCGACTCTGCCCTCCCGGGCTACGCTCAGCGCGAACGGCGCTTTTGTTTGCGGCCCTTCGACTCTGCGGCTACGCCGCGACGCTCGGGGCGAACGGGTTCTCGTGTGAACCTACCCCTCACCCTAGCCCTCTCCCGCGAGGGGAGGGGATAGTCGAGCGCGCCTCAACCTAAGACCTTCGCTCACCCTGCCCTCTCCCGAAGGGAGAAAGATTTGTTTACTCGCGGCCAATCGGCCATGGGTTGAGGCCGTCCCACCCTACTACGCGCACGCGTTCGCTCTGCAGGATGTCGTCCACCGTGCGCACGCGCTCCATGTGACCGCCCAGGTCTTGATAATCGGTCAGACGCATGCTGAATTCGATCGGCGCGACGATCGCCGGCGTCGGCACCGAGCCGAACGAGTTGTCCGGCATTCTTGTCACGTCGACCATCAGCGTGATGCCGCCACCCGGCCAAACGAAAACCGGCGCGCCACCACATGTCACCTTCACGAGCAGATCCTTGATCGAGCGTGTGAGCCGCACGGGGTTCTCGGTCACGCCTGCGCGCAGGCTGCCGCCGGCCCCTGCCAGAAACAGAATCGTCGTCAGTGCCGGCTCGCAGTTTTCGCCGATGCGATCGACCACGCGCTGCACCGGTTCGGGTATCGCGGCCGGAACCAGCTTGAGCTTCTCGTCCAGCACGAAGAACGCCGCGTCCTCACCGGTAGTCGACACCAGCAGGATACGTTCGCCCGGCTTCGCCACTTTCGGATCGAAGCCTGTGACGATCGTGAGCGGATCGGTGATGTCGGTGCCGCCCCATCCCGTTCCCGGATTCGCCACTTGGAAATAGCGCCCGGGCGTCGACTTCTTGCCTTTGATCTTGATGCCGGACGGCGGCAACCCGAGGCAGCGCCCAGCCTGATGCTCTGTCAGCACGCCGGTGATGTGATCGTCGACCACGATCACTTCGTCCACATGCCCATGCCACTGCTGCGCGAAAATGCCGATCGTCGCGGAGCCGCAGCCCACGCGCATGCGCCGCTCCTCGACGCCGTTGACGATGGGCGCCTTGCCGGCCTCGATCACCAGGTGCGAGCCGCCTTCGATCTCGAGCTCGACCGGCTTGCGATTGCCGAGGCTCATCATCAGATCGCAGGTCACGCGCCCTTCCTTCTTGCTGCCACCGGTCAGGTGATGCACGCCGCCGAGCGAGAGCATCTGCGAGCCGTATTCCGCGGTCGTCACGTGGCCGACGGCCTCGCCTTCGCAACGCACGGTCGCCTGCTCGGGACCGAGCCAGCGGTCGGTGTCGATCTTCGCCTTGAAGCTGCAGTAGCTGAAGATGCCTTCGGTCACGACCGTGACCATGTCGACGCCTTGATGCTTCGACGCGACGATGAACGGCGCCGGCTTGTAGTCAGGATAGGTCGTGCCCGAGCCGACGCCGGACACGAAGACCGGCGCCTCCGTCACGACGCCACCGTCCCAGCCCTGCCCTTCGACGAAGCCTGTGATCTCGCCGGACGTCGCGGCGACTTTCTTGAACAGGACCACCGGGTCAACGCGCGTGAGCGCGCCGTTGAAGTTACCCCAGCGATCGCACGCACCCGTGCGTCCCTCGCTGATCTGACAAAGCACCGGACACGCGTTGCATTCGATCTTGCCCGCCGAAAGTCTGCGGCCCGACGGCTGATCGATGATCGGAACGTCGTTACTCATCGCGCCTGTTCGAGCAGCGCCTTGCGCACTCGCGCTGGTGTAGCGGGAAGATGGGTGAGGCGCACGCCGGTCGCGTGACGGATGGCATTGAGGATGGCCGGCGCGGTCGCTATCAATGCGGGCTCCCCGACGCCTTTTGCACCGTACGGTCCGAGCGGCTCGGCATCCTCGACGAGATAGCACATGATCTGCGGCATGTCGCCGACGGTCGGAATCAGATAGTCGTGCAGATTGTCGGTGCCGCCGCTGTGGTACTCCTCCATCAGCGCCATGCCGAGTCCCTGCGCGATACCGCCGTGGATCTGGCCTTCGACCTGCGTCGGATTGATCGCACGTCCGACATCGTGGGCTGCGTGAATCTTGATGACTCTGACCGTACCGAGCTCGAGATCGACCTCGACCTCCGCCATCTGCGCGGCGAAGCCGTACGTCGCATACGGCACGCCCTGCCCGTTCTCGTCGAGGGGCGTGGTCGGGGGATCGAAGAAGCCTTCGCCCACGGCGACATCGCCGTGCTCGTCCGCCGGCAGCGCCGAGAGATCGATGCGCTTGTGTTGCCCGTCGAAGCGTGCCGTGAGTCGCGTGCCATCGATGTCGAGCAACCCATGCGCCGGCGCACCCAGAATCTCCAGCAGCATGCCCCGCAACGCTTCACCCGCAATCCGAGCCGCATTGCCCGACACGAAAGTCTGGCGCGAAGCCGAGGTCTTTCCCGCGTCGGCCGTGAGGTCCGTATCGCCCATCACTTGATCGAACAACGCAACAGGCAATCCGAGCGCATCGGCGCAGATCTGCGGCAAGATCGTGCTCGAACCCTGGCCAATGTCGACAGCGCCGTTGTACAGGAACACGCGGCCATCGCGCCGCAATCCCACACGCATGATCGACGGGTTCGCGATAACGGTGTTGCCGATGCCGTACCACATGCACGCAATGCCGACACCGCGCCGGCGTCCCTTGCGTGAGCCATGTTTGGCATGGTGGCAGGCATTGAAGCCGGCCACCGCAGTCTGCGCCTCACGCCACGGCGTGCGCAGGCGATCGAGACACTGTGACATTCCGCAGCTGGCAGCCAGCACCTGTCCAGTCGCCGTGCGCTGCCCGACGCGGATCGCGTTGATCCAGCGGAACTCGAGCCGGTCCATGCCGATCTTCTCGGCGAGGTCGTCCATCAACGCCTCGTGCACGACTGTCGATTGCGGCACACCGAAGCCGCGAAAGGCACCGGCGATCGGCCCGTTCGTGTATATCGCGCGCGTCAACGCGCGCACGTTCGCAACGAAGTATGGGCCCGAGGCGTGAATCGGCACGCGATTGGCTACCGTATTGCCCCACGATGCGTACGCGCCTGTATTGAAATCGCCAAGGAAATCGACAGCGACCAGATGTCCATCGGCATCGCACGCGAAGCGCGCCTGCATGCGCCCGGGATGCCGCTTGGTCGTCGACATCATCGACTCCGGGCGCGTGTAGACGCCGCGCACAGGGCGCTTCAGTTTCCAGGCCGCTAGTGCGAGCAGCGGCTGGATGGCGATGTCCAGCTTGCCGCCGAACCCGCCGCCGATCGCGGACGGAACGATGTGCACCTGCCGCGGATCGAGTCGCAGGATGCGCGCGATCTCGTCCCGATCCATGTACGGCGTCTGCGTGCACGAGAAGACGCGAATGCGATCGCGCCCGTCACTGTCCTTGAAGCGCTCGGCATAACCGGCTTCGGGCTCGATGTAGGCATGTTCGATGTAGCTGGTCGTGAACGTGCCTTCCGCCACCACCCTGGCACCGGCGAGCGCGCGGTCGACTTCCCCCTTCTCCACTCGGCCGCGGATCAACACGTTGTCCGGCGCATGCGTATGGTGGAGACTGCCTGGCGCCTGGAGCGACTCATTCATTTCGAGCAGCGGCTTCTCGAATGTCCACTCGATCGGGATATCCGATTCGGGAATGGAGACGATCTCTCGATAGTCCCCGACGAGCGCGAGCACAGCTTCACCGATGCAGCGCACGTGACCTGGCGCGAGTACCGGTTGATCCTTGACCTGCGGGAAGATACCGAAGCTGTTCTCGGGCACGTCGGCAGCGGCGAGCACACAAGCGATACCGGGATAGCTCCGGCGCAGTGCCCCGAGATCGCCGATCCGGAAGCGCGCCCGCGCATACGGCGAGCGAATCGCGCGCAACCACAGGGAGCCGGCCGGATAGCTGTCCGCCCCATACCGTTCGCTGCCTGTCACCCTCTCGCGCCCAGCGAGCTTCGCGATGCGGCTCCCGACCGCGGCGCCGGCCGGCGGCTGCGGCGCTTCGACATCGCCTTTCGCCACCGCGAGGATCGCGTCCACAATCTTCGTGTAGCCGGTGCAGCGACACAGAACACCGGCCAGCGCATCGATCGCGTCCCGCCTGCTGGGTGCGGGATTGTTGTGCAGAAGCTCGGAAGCCGCCATCAGCATGCCCGGCGTACAGATGCCGCACTGCGCCGCGCCATGCGCCAGGAACGAGCGCTGCAACGGGCTGAGCGCGCCATCCTCCGCCAATCCTTCCACGGTAGCCACTTCGCATCCTGCGACCTGCGCGACGGCCGTAAGGCACGAGCACACCTGGCGCCCGTCGATGAGAACCGTGCATGCACCGCAATCACCGGCTTCGCACCCGATCTTCGTGCCCGTCAATCCGAGGTTTTCGCGCAGGACTTCCGAGAGGCGCGCGGCGGGGTCGGCGGTCACGCGCTGCTCCTCCCCATTCAGCCGGAAGCGGATCGCGCGATCGACGCTGCCGCAGGACGCGAGAGCGTCCGGTATTTCGCTTTGATACGGCTTATTCACCGGATAGCAGCGCGAGCGAGCGCCGGACGAGCGTCAGAGCGGCATCCTGCCGGTACTCTGCACTACCGCGCACGTCGGAGATCGGGGTGAGCCGCGCCAGATCGTCCGACCGCACGACATCCGCGAGCGACGAGGAGAGCGGCTTGCCGATCAGTCTCGCCTCCAGCTTGGGCAGCCGTTGCGCGACTTCCGAGCAGGCACCCACCGCGACCGCCGCATGCGCAACTGCGCCGTGCGTGTCGAGCTCGATGGTCGCGGCTACCATGACGATAGAGATCACGAGGTAGCGCCGCGCACCGATCTTCCGGAACGTCGATCTGGCCACGCGCCGCCAATGCGGAATCAGGATCGCGGTGACCAATTCGTCGGAGCGGCGCTGCGTCGCTCGCGCGCCCGCGATGAACTCGGAGAGCGGCAATCGGCGCACACCATCGAGCGCCGCCAGCTCGACTACCGCGTCCAGCGCGAGCAGCGGCGGCACGCCATCGGCCGCCGGCGACGCGTTACAGACGTTGCCGGCCACCGTCCCCGCATTCTGGATCTGCAGACCGCCGACTTCGCGCGCTGCCAGCTTGAGACCGTCGAACAAACGCGGCAATGGGTGGCGCACGAGCTCGGACCAGCTGACGAGCGCGCCGATGCGCAAGAATTCCTGATCCTCGCTGACGCCCCGCAGCCCGGCGAGCGCCGTAATGTCGAGTATGTCTTCGCGGACCGGTCGGCCGACGCGAGCCGGGTAGAAGTCGGTGCCGCCGGCCAGCACCGCGAGTGGCGCGGAGCTGAGGGCGCGCAACGCCTCGCTGAGCTCGGTGGGTCGCAAGTACATGAATTGGCTGGCTCGTCTGGAGCGACCGCTCCACAGTTATGTAGCAGCCACTTTACTACATGAGCGGCTTCACCATATCCTAGCCGCCACCGGTTTTCAACCCCTGGACCCGGATGTCATGGTGCAGTGCGCCACGCAGGACAGGGGCGCCTGACCCGCTGGAGCCAAGCTTTTATGACGCATGTCGTGACCGAATCGTGCATTAAATGCAAATACACGGACTGCGTGGACGTTTGCCCCGTAGACTGCTTCCGGGAAGGGCCGAACATGCTCGTGATCGAGCCGGACGAATGCATCGACTGCGCCGTGTGCATACCTGAGTGCCCCGTGAACGCGATCTATGCCGACGTCGACGTGCCGCAGGCGCAGATGAAATTCATCGCGCTGAATGCCGAGCTCGCGTCGAAGCTCCCAAGCATCGTCGCGAGCAAGACTGCGCCCGCCGACGCCGAAGACTGGAAGGAGGTCAAGGAGAAGCTGCAGTATCTGGAGCGATGAGAAGCCGCACCAACAACGGACGAGCCCATGGCGACGAAACGGACACCGAAGACAGCAGCCGGCGGCGCGGCAGCCAAGCGCGCTGCATCGAGAGACAAAGATACAGTGCCGGCAGAGGCTTCCGGCAGGCCCGCACGGACGCGCCGCAAGCGCGATGCCGATGAGGTTGCCGGATCGCGCCGCAAGCGCGATGCCGATGATGTTGCCGGATCGCGGCGCAAGCGCGATCCGGTCGGCATGCAACGCAAGATCCTGGAGGCGGCGACGGAGGAGTTCGCCAATCACGGCTACGGCGGCGCGCGCGTCGAGCGTATCAGCAGCCGTGCCCGTACCGTGGATCGCATGCTCTACTATTACTACGGCAGCAAGGAGAAGCTGTTCCGCACGGTGCTCGAGGAGGCGTACGAGAAGCTCGGGCAGGCCGAGTCGCGCCTGCAGCTGGCCAGCACCCCACCGCTGCAGGGAATGCGCCAGCTCATCGCGTTTACGTGGGATTATTACTATCTGCATCCGGAGTTCATCCGGCTGCTCAACGGCGAGAATCAGTACCGCGGCCAGCACCTGAAGAAGTCCACCCGGGTGAACCAGCTCTCGTTCCCCCTGCTCAGCGTGCTGCGTGATCTGCTGGCGCGCGGCGCGAAAGAAGGCGTGTTCCGCGACAACGTGGATCCGATTCAGGTCTACATCACGATCGCCGCACTCGGCTACTTCTATCTATCGAACCGCTACACGCTGTCACGCTTTCTCGATCGCGACCTGATGGCGGACGAGCACCGGCGCGCCTGGCTCGACCACATCACGAGCGTGGTGCTGGGCTTCATCGGCGCGCGGTAGGCGCAAGCTCTCCCACCCCCGCCCCAGCGGGGCACCCGCAATGACCCCTCCGTTCCAGGAGGGTGGCGCGTAGCGACGTGGGCGGTAGCCATCACGCCCGAACACCTACATTTGTACAAATATTTCTCCGCCCATGCACTTCCGCCTCGAACTAATCGCTGCGCGCCGGGTCCTTTCGATATAACTCCTACAACACCGACGCAGGGAGCGAACAAGATCCTGGAGAGGCACTACGATGAAGCGCACTTGCAATCGCCTCGCTCTAACCGCGCTGGCCACAGTGTTTATGGCGAGCTTCGCTGTTGGCACCGCGGCCCTCGCCGCAGAGCTGGACGGGGACCGCTTGATCCACGCGGACAAAGAGCCCGGCAACTGGATGACCTATCACGGAACTTACAAATCCTGGCATTACAGCCCACTCGATGAAATCAACACGAGGAATGTCTCGAAGCTGACTGAAGCGTGGACACACGTCGCCTCACGCGCCAATCGCGGCCTGCAAGGTTTTCCGCTGGCGATCGATGGCGTGCTCTACTACTCCAGCCCCTACAACCAGATCTACGCGCTGGACGGTGCGACCGGCCAGATACTGTGGACGTACAAGCAGAAACTCAACGAAGACCTGGTCGCACGGCAGACGCACTCGCCTTACAACCGCGGTATTGCCGCCGCTTACGGCAACATTTACATCGGCACTCTGGACGGCAAGCTGGCCGCGGTCGACATGAAGACCGGCAAGCTCAACTGGGAGACCAAGCTGATCGACTCCGAGAAGCTGACGGTCGGCTTTACGGGCGCGCCGCTGGTCGTCAAAGACAAAGTGGTCATCGGCTCGCAAGGCGGCGAGTGGCCGTACAAAGGACCGATCTTCGGCGTCGATGCCAAGAACGGTCAGAAGGTCTGGGAGTTCGACACTGCCGGCGGCAACGAGGGCAATGGGGACGCACGCAACACGTGGGGCCACGACTCCTGGCGCGTTGGGGGCGGCGGCGGGTGGATGACCGGAGCGTACGATCCCGATACCAACACGGTCTGGTGGGGAACGGCAAATCCGGATCCACTCTACGATTGGGCCGGCGACAAATGGCAGACCGAAGGGCCGCGCCCCGGGATCAATCTCTACACGACCTCGGTTCTGCTGCTCGATCCCGACACCGGCAAGCTGAAGGCCTACCACCAGGAGATTCCGCACGATGCGTGGGACTTCGACTCGGCCGTCGGCGAGTTCTTGTTCGTCGAGCACGGCGGAAAGAAATACGTCGTGCACCCGAACAAAGGCGGCTTCATCTTCGTGTACGACCGTAACGGCAAGGTCGAAAACGTCTACAAGGGCGTCGACAACATCAACTTCGTCAAGGACATCGATCCGAAGACTGGCGAGCTCATCGGCCGCCGCGACCTGGCCGAAGGCAAGCACACCAACCTGTGTCCGGCCATCGCCGGCGGATACAGCTGGCCGTCGGGCACATACGATCCCAAGACCGGATTGTTCTACCGGGTAGGCTTCGAGTGGTGTCAGGACCTGGACGTGGTGAAGACCGAGCCGATCACCGAGCCTGTTGTGCAGCTGAACATCGGCGCCGAATTCACGATGCACGGCCCGGGCAGTGCCCCGCCGCACGGAGAAATCCGCGCACGCGATCCGGTCACGGGCAAAGTGAAGTTCGAGATTCCGTTCAAGGTGCCGCCGCACGCGAGCCTGCTCAGCACCGGCGGCAATCTGCTCTTCGTACCCGAAGCCGACGGCATGCTCGTAGCCTACGATGCCGGCACCGGCAAGAAGCTGTGGAGCCACAACGATGGTCAGGGCCACGACGGCGGGATCATCAGCTACCAGGCCAAAGGTAAGCAGTACATCGCAGTGATGACCGGCTGGGGCAGCTTGGTCGGCGACGGCTATGGCGAGCTCTGGGGCGAGCCGTGGAAGAGCATGCCGAAGGACTCCGGCGTGTTGAAGGTATTTGCCCTGCAATAAGCGGAACTACAACCGGCAATAATTGCCGAAGCAACCAGGGCGGGGAGAGTCGTCCCCGCCCTTTTTTATCGTCCTCGAAAACACTGCTGGCGCGTTATTAACGCACGGCGTCCGGAATTCATCGGCGTCTGGGCACCCAGGATTAAATTTGG
>Ga0105241_10003046_pt1 | contig 12508 bp, 12 predicted proteins | sample KBSC64metaG_FD_80422 | JGI IMG/M metagenome (GOLD analysis project Ga0105241, IMG submission 80422) | Corn rhizosphere microbial communities from Kellogg Biological Station, Michigan, USA - KBS C6-4 metaG | ecosystem: Host-associated > Plants > Roots > Rhizosphere > Soil | place: Michigan, USA... | reverse complement strand
GCGATCGCGTCGATCTCGCCGACGCAGGCATCGAGCGACTTCGCGCTCGACGCGCCGATGCTGCCGCCGACCGTGACACCCATATGCGCGACGATGATGTCCGCGCCTGCGTTGGTCATCGCGCGCGCTTCGTCCGGATTGAATACGTATGGGGTCGTGAGCAGATCGATCTCGTGTGCCTGCCGAATCATGTCGACCTCGAGCGCGTAGCCCATCCCGGTTTCCTCGAAGCTCGCACGCATGACGCCGTCGAACAGCCCGATTGTCGGAAAATTCTGCACGCCCGAGAAACCCATTGCCTTGAGCTCGGCCAGGAACTGCGGCATCAACACGAACGGATCGGTACCGTTCACGCCCGCGAGCACCGGCGTGGACTTCACGACCGGCAGCACTTCACGTGCCATGTCCTTGACGATCTCGTTCGCATTGCCATAAGCCAGCAGCCCGGCCGCCGAGCCGCGCCCGGCCATGCGATAGCGGCCCGAGTTGTAGATGATGATGAGATCGATGCCGCCGGCTTCTTCGCATTTGGCGGACAGACCGGTCCCGGCGCCGCCGCCGACGATGGGAACGCGCTTCGCCACCATCTCATGAAATTTCTTGAGGATCGCGGCTCTTTCGATAAGAGGCATGAGTGTGGTCGTGTCGAGTTAGGTTGTGATTTCGATGAACTGCTGCACGAGCGCGTTCGAGAACTGCGCGTCGTTGATATGGAACGGCAGGCGCATCAGCTGGCGCTGTGCGTTCTGCTGGAGAGTGTTCTCGATCGTGTCGAAAAGGGCGCGGTCGGCGTCCGGGTCGTAGAAAGGCTGGCCGGGCGCATCGATTGCGGACACGCCCTTTTCGGGAATCAGAAAGCGTACGGGCCCGGTGCAGGCATTCAGCTTGTGCGCGATCCATTCGCCGATCTGCCGGCACTCGTCGGCGCTCGTGCGCATCAACGTGACCTGCGGATTGTGCCGATAGAGATTGCGCTCGCGAAACTGCGCCGGCACGGTTTCCATTCCCCAGAAGTTGACCATGTCCAGCGCGCCGGCCGATCCAACGTAAGGGATGCCGGTGCGCACAATCGCGCCAAGCCGATCCGGACCGGCACTCAGCACGCCGCCCACGAGGAGATCGCAAACCTCGGTCGTCGTGACATCGATTACGCCTTTGAGCATGCCGCTGTCTGCCAGCTTCTCCATCGACTGCCCGCCAGTCCCGGTCGCGTGGAAGACGAGGCAGTCGTAACGATCCTTGAGTTGATCTACGACTGCATTGACGCAGGTCGTCGTCACGCCGAACATCGTCAGGGCGATGGCGGGCTTCGACGCAACTTCGGGAATCGCGTGCGTCACCATGCCGGCGAGCGCATGCGCGGCGTTGCCGAGCACGACGCGGCTGATGCGGTTGAGACCGGAGACGTCGGTCACGGAGTACATCATCGTGATGTCGCTCGCGCCGACGAATGCCTTGACGTCACCGGCCGCGAGCGTGGACACCATGATCTTGGGCAGGCCGACCGGCAGACGGCGCAGGCCCGCGGTGATGATCGATGTGCCGCCGCCTCCGCCGATACCGAGAACGCCGCCGATGTCGTGGATGCGCGTAACGATGAAGCGCGAGAAAGCTTCGCCCATCGCTTCGACTGCACTGCCACGGTCGTCGGTGCCAAGCACGCCCTGCGCACCGCCGGGATGGAACGTAGCGACCTCGGATGCCGCTACATCGACCGCGATGCTCGGCGTGCGCGTCCCGACATCGACAACGAGCGCGCGCGCACCGGCGGCTTCGACCAGCGTCTTGAGATAGGCCAGCTCCTGGCCCTTGGTGTCAGCGGTGCCAACGATGTAGGCGTGCTTCATGACGGCGGCGCTGCTTGGAGTCTCCCGGTTCGCCTCCCCGCGAACCTGTGCGCCCGTCCTGCGGCGACCAGGGAACGGAACGTTGCTCACGATGAGCATTGGTGTTTTTCTGAGACGATGGTATCGTAGTGAGAGGGTAGTCTCAGGTCAAGACGCGGTCTCGGTTCAAGGTTCGAGCGTGGCTCCAGAAAAAGACGCGATGCGGGGAGGAAGGGAAGTGGAGGGCGCAGAGGAGCCGGTCTCTGCCGAGCGCGGGCCGCGTGTAAGAATGCGCCGCACCATGCTCGATGCTGCGATGCGATTGATGCAGGACGGGCTGGTTCCTTCGATCAGCGACGTGGCGGAGGAGGCACAGGTATCCCGCGCTACGGCCTACCGCTACTTTCCGACGCAGAGCGCGCTGGTCCAGGCTGCTGTCGACGAGGCGCTCGGACCGATCCTGAAATGGAGCTCCTCTTCCGAAGATGCCGAGCGGCGCGTCAGCGAGCTGATTCAGTACTCGTATCCGCGCATGAACGACTACGAGGTTCCATTGCGCGCTGCGCTGCGCCTGGCGCTGGACCAATGGGCTCTCGTGCACGCGGGTAAGCTGAAGGCGGAAGAGGCGATGGTGCGCGGGCGGCGCATCGAGCTGTTGACCAGCGCGGTGGCGCCGTTGCGCCGTCAGCTGGGCAGCGTTCGCACCGAGCGCCTGACGCAAGCGCTGAGTCTCGTATTCGGCACCGAAGCTTTCGTCGTGTTGAAAGATATCTGGCGGCTCGATCGCGAAAGCGCCGAAGAAGTCGCACTGTGGACGTGCCACGCGCTGATTCGCTGCGCGATAGAAGATCTCGCACCGCCGGTGAGACGGCGGAGATCAGTGATGAGCGGTCTACGCAAGGTTGCAAGTGCGAAACCAGCGCTGAAGGGCCGAAGAAAAAAGTAAAAGGTCCCTACCGATTTGTATGAGCCGAACAGCTGCGAGTGATATGACGCCAGCCAATCTCTCCTCCCGCTTCGAGGGGGAGGTTGGGAGGGCGATCGGGGATATGCGAATACCCATCCCCACCCTAATCCCGCTCCTTGAAGGGGAGGGAGTGTGCAGCAACCGATCCGAAACGGGTCCAAACAACAAAACAATCTGAAGCGCAGAAACTTGAGAAGCAGTCGGCAGACCGCACAACAAGATCCGCACGGACGATCGGCCGCGCCGGAGGCGAAAACCAGCAACCAAAGTGTGAGGAGGACGGAATGAGAAGAAGCAAATGGGTAGGCCTGTTGGCTGCCGCGGTCTTCGCGCTCGCCGGCAAGGCTGTGCTTGCAGCAGACACGCTCACGATCCTGTGGGCGGAGTGGGATCCTGCGAACTACCTGCAGGAATTGGTCAAAGACTACGAGAAGAAAACCGGCGTCAAGATCAAGGTCGAGACGGTGCCATGGCCGGACTTTCAGACCAAGGCTTTCACCGAGTTCAACGCCAAGGGCGACGCCTACGATCTCGTGGTCGGCGACTCGCAATGGCTCGGTGCCGGGTCGACCAATGGGCACTACGTCGATCTGACGGACTTCTTCAAGAAGAACAACGTAGCCAAGCTGATGGCGCCCGCGACCGTTGCCGGCTATGCAGAGTATCCGCCGAAGAGCGGGAAGTACTGGGCGATTCCGCTCGAAGGCGATGCCAACGGCTGGGCCTATCGCAAGGACTGGTTCGAAGATCCGAAAGAGAAAGAGGTGTTCAAGAAGAAGTACGGCTACAACCTCGCGGTGCCGAAGGACTACAAGCAGCTGCGCGACATCGCCGAATTCTTCTACCGTCCCGACCAGAAGCGCTACGGTGTTGCGATCTATACCGACAACACCTACGACGCGCTCGCGATGGGCGTCGAATCGACGATCTTCAGCTGGGGCGGCGAGCTGGGTGACTACTCCAAGTACAAGGTGCGCGGCATCGTCAACTCCAAGGAGAACATCGAATCCGTCAAGATGTACAAGGAGCTGTACAAGTTCACGCCGCCGGGCTGGGGCAAGGTGTTCTTCCTCGAGGACAACCAGGCCATCACCGAAGGTCTGGCCGCGATGAGCATGAACTTCTTCGCATTCTTCCCGGCGCTCGCGAACCCGGCGACCAACAAGAATGCCAAGGGCACCGGTTACTTTGCGAATCCCGCGGGTCCGACCGGCAAGCGTTTCGCTGCACTCGGCGGCCAGGGCGTCTCGGTCGTGAGCTATTCCAAGAAGCGCGATCAGGCGATGAAGTTCCTGGAGTGGTTCATCCGCGACGACGTGCAGGAGCGCTGGGCCGAGCTTGGTGGTTACACTTGCAGCGCGAAGGTGCTGGCCTCGGAAAAGTTCCGCAAAGCAACCCCGTACAACGAAGCCTTCTACCAGACCATGTTCATGGTGAAGGACTTCTGGGCCACGCCGGAGTACGCGGAGCTGCTCGAACAGATGAACAAGCGCCTGCATCCGTTCATCGTGGGCGGCAAGGGTACGGCCGAAGAGGCGATGAACGGCCTCGCCGACGACTGGGAAGCCACGTTCAAGAAGTACAAGCGGTAAGAGCAAACCACACCACCCCGGCCGTGCGGCCGACCCTTCCTCTTGAGAGGAGGGGAGCCTTGAGTCACTCCCCTCCTTTCCAAGGAGGGGTGGCACGCTCAGCGTGACGGGGTGGTTGGCTGATCAGACGTAAGCTCCGGAGGGTCGTGTACTCTCCGGAGTGTTCGTCCCGTTCGCGGGATAGCAGCGAAGCGAATGAAGGAGCCGACCAGGAACGGCTCCAGGCAAGGAGGAGCGCGCAGTGCTCAGCACACTCGACCCCGGCTCGCCGGCAGCGCGACGGGGCCTCAGCGATATCACGATCCGCAATCTGTTCATCATCCCGACGATTGCGTTCCTGATCGTGTTCAATATATTTCCGCTGATCTACTCGCTGGGCTATTCCTTCACCGATTTTCGTGCGTCGTCCAACGCGCCGGCCAGCTTCGTCGGCCTGCAGAACTATCGCGATCTTCTGAACGACGAGCATGTCTGGAACAACTTCAGCGTTACGGCGAAGTACGTGTTGATCTCGGTCGGCGGGCAGGTGCTCGTCGGCTTCGGCGTGGCGCTGCTGCTGAATCGCAAGATCCCGTTCAAGGGTTTCATCACGACCTTGCTGCTGCTGCCGATGATGATGTCGATGGCGATCGTAGGCTTGTTCTGGCAGCTGCTGTACAGCCCGTCGTGGGGCATCATCGACTACGTTCTCGGGCTCGAGGACTTCGCATGGTTGTCGAATCCGGACGTGGCGCTATACGCCGTCGCGATCACCGATATCTGGATGTGGTCGCCATTCGTGATGCTGCTGTGCCTCGCAGGCTTGTCTGCGATTCCGCAGCATCTGTACGAGGCTGCCGCGATCGATCGCGCGAGCCGCTGGTACACGTTCACGCGCATCACGTTGCCGCTGGTCAGTCCGCTGTTGATGATCGCGCTGATCTTCCGGACGATGGAGGCGTTCAAGACCTTCGACCTCGCCTTCATCATGAGCAATCTCGATTCGACCGAGCTGATCGCGATCAAGCTGTACCGGCTCGCGTTCCAGCAATGGCAGACGGGGCCGTCGTGCGCGCTCGCCTACATGGTTCTGATCATGGTGCTCGCGATCACGAACATCTATGTGAAGTATCTTAACCAGGCCAAGGAGCGCTGACGTGGCTGCGGTTCAATCGGTGCGCCATAGGGCGCTCAACCGGACGGCAATAGCGTTGGTGCTGGTTGTCACGGTGATCTATCTGATCCCGATCTACTGGATCACGACGACGGCGTTCAAGCCGCGCAGCCTCGCGACCACTGTGCCGCCGACGGTGCTGTTCAAGCCCGAGGTGACTTCATTCGTCAAGCTGTTCACCAAGCGCGTGCAGATGATCGGTGAAGTGGACCCCGAGATCTACAAGAAGGCGCCATGGTGGGAACAGCGCATCTACGATCTCGGCGAGCGCTTCATCAAGGATGCGGACGGCAACATCGAACCGTCGGGTTACCTGAGCCGCTTCATGAACAGCTTGATCATCGCGATCAGCAGCACGTTCCTCGCGGTGGCGATGGGAGCGCTGACAGCCTATGGATTCTCGCGCTTTCGCATGCCCGGCGAGCAGGACTGGCTGTTCTTCATTCTGAGCACGCGCATGCTGCCACCAGTCGTTGTGGCGATCCCGATGTTCCTGATGTATCGCGCGGTGGGCTTGGTCGACAGTCACCTTGGACTGATCATCCTGTACACGGCGTTCAATCTCTCGTTCTCGGTCTGGCTGATGAAGGGCTTCATCGACGAGATCCCGAAGGAGTACGAAGAGGCCGCGCTGGTCGACGGCTACACGCGCATGGAGGCGTTCTTCAAGATCGTGCTGCCGCAGGCCGCGACCGGCATCGCGGCGACTGCGGTGTTTTGCTTCATCACCGCGTGGAACGAATACGCGTTCGCGCTGATGATGACGAACCGCCGTGCGCAGACTGCGCCGCCGTTCATTCCGTCGCAACTGGGCTCCGGCGTGACCGACTGGACTGCGATAGCAGCGGGCACCGTGCTGTTCCTCCTGCCGGTCGCGATCTTCACCTTCCTGCTGCGCAAGCATCTGCTGCGTGGGGTGACGTTCGGGGCGATAAGGAAGTGATGATGATTAGTGGCTGGTGAAGGGCAACGGCATGTTTAGAAGGATCAGCGCGAAATATCTCGAGCCGCTCTCGATGTGGTCGATGATCTTCGGCATCGTCGCCACGTGCCAGCCGTGGAGCCAGTTCCTGCACGTCTACGGCATCACGATCACGCTGGCTGGATTGGTGGGCTTCTCGATCTTCTCCAAGATCAAGCCGCTGCCCGAGGACGAGTGAGGTGGTGACTGAAGCAAAAGCAAAATCCCCCCTGGCCCCCCTTTGTCAAAGGTGGCGAACCAGGGCTCTGAGCCGAAGCGAGCTGCTACCCCCCTTTGAAAAAAAAGGGGGGCTGGGGGGATTTGTCGTCGCCGTCGAAACTAGGTCGCAACCTATCGTCCCCAGAGGAGGCTGTTACCGCCCTTTATCAAAGGGGGGCCAGGGGGGATTTCCTGCCGTCGTCGTCAGGCCCTGCGTTCCAAAGAATCACCGAGCACCACATGGCTGAAATCGTTCTGCGCGACGTCGAGAAGTACTTCGGCGACAACTACATCATCCGCAAGCTCAACCTCGACATCCGCAACGGCGAGTTCGTCGTGCTGCTCGGGCCCTCCGGCTGCGGCAAGACTACGACTTTGCGCGCCATCGCGGGCCTCGAAGATATCGACAGCGGAGACATCCTGATCGACGGCAAGCCAGTCCAGCAACTGCAGGCAGCCGATCGCGATATCGCTTTCGTGTTCCAGCTCTTCGCGCTCTACCCGCACCTGACCGCATACAGCAACATCGCATTCCCGCTGCGCGCGACGAACGAGAGCAAAGCTGTCGTCGACCAGCGCGTGCGCGAAGTCGCCAAAGCGTTGCGCATCGAGCATCTGCTCGACAAACGTCCGTCGGCTCTGTCGGGCGGCGACATGCAGCGCGTCGCGATCGGACGCGCGCTCGTGCGCCGGCCCAAAGCGATGCTGATGGACGAGCCGATCGGTGCGCTCGACGCTAAGCTGCGCGAAGAGATGCGCGCGGAGTTGAAGCACATTCACATCCAGAACGGCGCCACCACCGTTTACGTGACGCACGATCAGGTCGAAGCGATGGCGATGGCCGACAAGATCGCGATCATGAACGAGGGCGTGCTGCAGCAGGTCGGGACGCCATCCGACGTCTATGAGCATCCCGCGAATCTGTTCGTCGCTCAGTTCATCGGGAGCCCGATCATGAACGTCGTCAACGCGAGCGTGCGTCCAGGCGATGGCTTCACGAACGTGACGATCGGCGAGGACGATGCCGCGCTGCGCTTCCCGAACGAGCTGTACCACAAAGTCGTCGAGCATCGGCACGTCGAGGACGATCTCGCGGTCGGTATCCGGCCCGAAGGCGTGCAGGTCGCGCGCGTCGCGACCGACGGGTACATTCCGGTCGAGGCTCATATCATCGAGCCGCTCGGCCCCTACGACATCGTCGATCTCAAGTTCGGCAAGCAATTGCTGCGTGCGCGCACGACGAGCGGCTACGTTGACAAGGCCGGAGACGTCGTCTGGGCGCGGCTCGACGAGAGGCAGACCCATTTCTTCAGCACCCGTACGGGTGAGTCGCTGCACATCGAAATGTGATATGGCCCACGTCGAGCTCAAGAACATCACGAAAAAGTTTCGGCGCCACACCGCGCTGAGCGACATGAGCCTGGACATCCCGGACGGCGAGTTCTTCGTGCTGCTCGGCCCCACGGGTGCGGGCAAGACCACGACGCTGCGGCTGATTGCGGGATTGGATGCGCCGGACTCGGGCTCGATCGCTATCGGCGGCAAGGACGTCGGCTCATGGGGCTCGGCCGAGCGCGACGTCGCTCTCGTGTTTCAGTACTACTCGCTGTATCCGCACTACACCGTGCGCGAGAACCTCGAGTTTCCGCTCAAGTCGAAGCATAGACGCTTCACGCGCGATGAGATCGTGACGCGTGTTGCGAAGGCGGCCAAGACGTTGCGCATCGAGCACCTGCTCGAACGCAAGACCGACAGGCTGTCCGGCGGCGAGATGCAGCGCGTGTCGATCGGCCGGGCGATCGTGCGCGAGCCGCGCGTGTTTCTGATGGATGAGCCGCTGTCGAATCTGGATGCGAAGCTCAGAGAGATTCTGCGCGCCGAGCTCAAGGACCTGCAGATGAAGCTCGGCGCCACGTTCCTCTATGTGACGCACGACCAGGTCGAGGCGATGAGCATGGGCGACAAAGTCGGCATTCTCAACCACGGCCGCATCGTGCAGATCGGCACACCGCACGAAATTTACAATCGCCCGCGCGACACGTTCGTCGCGACGTTCGTCGGGTCGCCAGCGATGAACCTACTGAGTGCGGCGGTACGAGTTGGGCGGCTGATCGTCGAGCCCGGCAAGCTCGAGGTCCCGCTCGAGGGCGATGTTGCAGTGCGAGCGCCGAGTGGGGCCGATCGCGTGACGCTCGGCGTACGCTCCGAGGACGTGCTATTAGGCCAGGGCGGGCTTGAAGGACAGGTCTATGCGGTAGAGAATCATGGAGTGGAAAAGGTGGTGACTTTGAAGGTCAACGAGCACACGCTGAAAGCGACGGTACCTGCCCGCATGGCCATCGAGGTCGACACGACGGTTCCGTTTACATTCAATCCGAGGAAGCTCCAGTTCTTCGACGCTCAAACGGGAGTCAACCTCAACTAGTGTCCTGTATCACCTGACAGAGAAGCGGCCCCCTTTCCCCTTGTGGGAGAAGGTTGGGGTGAAGGGTGCTGCGGAAACTGCTGTTACAGGCCACTAGATCTACTAGGTCGAAGGAGGAGGTGAAAGATGGCTAAGATTCTCTTCAAGAACGTGAACGTACTCGATTGCACCGGCGCGCCGCCGTTTGCGGGGCAGGTGCTGGTCGAGGGCAATCGCATCAAAGCAGTTGCGCCGCAAGGCACGCCGATCGCGTCCGACGGCGCCAAGGTGGTGGACGGCGGCGGCGCCACGCTCATGCCGGGCCTGATCGAGGCGCACTCGCATCTCACCTTCATGGATACCGCGGACCTCGAGAGCCTCGGCTTCATTCCGCCCGAAGAGCACACGCTGCGCACGGCGAAGAACGCGAAGAAGATGCTGGATCAGGGCTTCACAGCCTGCAACAGTGCGGCCTCTGCCAAGGCGCGGCTCGATGTCGTGATCCGCAACGCGATCAATGCGGGCGACATTCCTGGACCGCGTACGCTGGCCGCGAGCCCCGAGCTGGCGACAACCGCCGGACTTGGTGACGTCCGCCTGATGCACATGCATCGCGAAACCTTTGCGATCGTCTGCGATGGCGCGGAGGAGTTCCGGAAGGTCGCGCGCGAAATGGTGCGTGAAGGCGTCGATACGCTGAAGATCAATCCTTCGGGCGATGAGTTCGTGCCCCACTGTCGTGCCCATCACACCGTAATGACCGAGGCCGAGATCGATGCGGTTTGCGAAGTCGGCCGCATGCACGACAAGCGCGTCGCGGCGCATGCGCGCAGTGCCGAATCGGTCAAGCTGAGTCTGAAGCATGGCGTGGAAATCATCTATCACGCGACACTCATCGACGACGAGGCGTGTGCCCAGCTCGAAGCCGCGAAGGATCGCATCTTCGTCGCGCCGACGCTCGGCATCAGCTATACCACGCTGAACGAAGCGGCGAAGTGGGGTATCACCGAGCAGGTGGCCGAGAGCCTCGGCATCCGCCGCGAGCTGGATATCGCCATCAAGAATATGAAGGAGCTCAAGAAGCGGGGCGTGCGTGTCCTGCCGGGCGGCGACTACGGTTTCGCCTGGAACCCGATCGGCACCAACGCGCGCGACATCGATCACTTCGTGAATCTGCTCGGTTTCTCGCCGATGGAAGCGATCATGGCCGCGACCAAGCAGGGCGGCGAGATCATGATGATGGGCAAAGAGCTCGGTCAGGTGAAGCCTGGCTTCCTCGCCGACATGATCCTGGTCGACGGCAATCCGCTCGCGAACGTGAAGATCCTCCAGGACGCAAGCAAGCTGCTGGCGATCATGAAGGACGGCCAGTTCCACAAGGAGCCTCAGGTCGCCGGGCAGGCGCAGCGGCAGATCGCCTGACGCTGGTCTTTGGCCAAGCTTCGCCAAAGGCGCTCTTCGGAGCGCCTTTGTTTTTTTCGCCTTGCGTGCTGGTCACCCAGCGCTCGCACCCCAGGACTCCGGAAATCCCTACACTAAACACAAACGCCAAACAACCGAACTCCGGCAGGGCGTCGATCGACGCGAGCGTGCGTCCTCGACGCCGACAACGATCGCTCCGCTAGCCCGGGTTGCAAGCGGGCGCACGGTGTGACACGAGGTGCGATTGAACGAAGAGGAGGAGTGTTCGATGACAGTCTACGAGCGTCGGCGCAATCTCTACGTCGCGAGGCAGGTCGGTACGCCGGCACAAGAATGACGCCGACGCCGAAGCTGCAGAGGAAGCTGATCCAGGCCGTGGCCGAAACCGTGATTCGACACGCCGGTGAATTGACGGCGCTCGATCAGGCGATCGGCGACGGCGACCATGGTTTGAACATGAAGCGCGGCTTCGAAGCCGTGCTCGCCGACCTCGACAGAACGTCCATGCAACCGACCGGCGAAGCGCTCAAGGCCGTTGGCATGGCGCTGGTCATGAAGGTCGGGGGCGCATCGGGACCGTTGTATGGGACACTGTTCATGAGCCTCGGCAAGGCTCTGCCGGCCGACGTGACGGTGGCCGGCCTCGCGGACGCGTTTGCTGCAGCAACCGATGCGGTCAAGGCGCGTGGCAAGTCCGATGCGGGCTCCAAGACGATGCTCGACGTGCTGGTGCCGCTCCTGCAGGTGTTGCGATCCGGTGGAGGCGATATGGCGGAACGCCTGCGCGCGTGCGCGACCGAGTCGGCGGCAGCGACCATTCCGATGAAAGCAACGCGGGGCCGAGCATCGTTCCTGGGCGAGCGCAGTATCGGGCATATGGATCCGGGCGCACGCTCGTCGGAGCTGATCGTGCATGCGATTTTGGATGTGATCCGAGATGAAACAGCTTGACCACCCGGTCGCTTCGCGCGACCCCCACTCGGGCAGCTCCCACCACCCCGTCGCTTCGCGCCACCCCTCCTTGAAAAGGAGGGGAGCTGTAAACCCTCCCCTCCTGCCCGACAAGGGTTGGCTGCGAAGCAGACGGGGTGGTGGGAGTTTTTCCGCGCAAGCTTTGTTGGGAATGAACATGTGCTTAGAGGGGAACCGGTAGCGTGAACCAGAACGTAGGAATCGTGATCGTGTCGCACTCGCCGGACGTGGCGCGCGGCGCAGCCGACATGGTGCGTCAGATGGTCGGCGACGATGTGCCGCTTGCATGGTGCGGCGGCGCGCCGGGCGGCGGGCTGGGTACCAACGTCGAAGCCATTCTGACCGCAATCGATCGGGCCTGGTCGGAGGCCGGTGTCGCGATCCTGGTCGATCTCGGCGGCGCGGAGACCAACAGCGAGATGGCGGTCGAGATGCTGCCCGAGACGCGGCGCGACCGCGTCGTCATCTGCGATGCGCCGGTCGTCGAAGGGGCCGTGATGGCGGGCACGGAAGCGTCCGCCGGCTCCACGCTCGAGCAAGTCCGCCGCACGGCGGAAGAGCTGCGCGCGCGCTGAGGCTCGACGATGACGACCAACGCAACAGGCTCGGTGCGGATCGAGCATGAAGTCGGGTTGCATGCCCGGCCTTCGGTGAAGCTCACGCAGCTCGCCAAGACGTTTCAATCCAGGATCGAGTTTTCGGCGTCGCCCGACGGTCCTTGGGTCGACGCGAAGAGCATCGTCAAGGTGATGGGCTCGAAGACGCCGAAGGGCACCATGCTGGAATTCCGCGCCGAAGGCGAAGATGCCGTGGAAGCCGTGCGCGCTTTGATCGACCTGATCGAGCGCGATTTCGAGGCGGCGTCGTGACCCAGACGATACGGCTCGCCGGCACACCCGCCGCGCCCGGATTGGCGTCCGGTCCGGTGTTCCGGTTGAGCAGCCTCGAGCGCAGCGCGCGCAGCGTCGGCACGCCGGATGAGGAACGCGATG
>Ga0105241_10003045_pt1 | contig 12508 bp, 10 predicted proteins | sample KBSC64metaG_FD_80422 | JGI IMG/M metagenome (GOLD analysis project Ga0105241, IMG submission 80422) | Corn rhizosphere microbial communities from Kellogg Biological Station, Michigan, USA - KBS C6-4 metaG | ecosystem: Host-associated > Plants > Roots > Rhizosphere > Soil | place: Michigan, USA... | reverse complement strand
GTTTTAGAGAGAAACGTTTAGCTAAAGTTTCTACACTGTAACACTGGCGGCAAGTATCTGGGTCAAGACGTCGTCCTGTTCGGGAAAGACGGTGCGCAGGTCGAGCAGAACGCGGCCCTCGTCAACCCGGGCGATAACCGGAGGGTCGGAGCGGCGAAGGCGCGCGGCAAGTTCGTCGGCGCTGAGGTTGTCACAGGTGATCGCCAGCAGCCTGGTGGGCAGAGCTGCCGAAGGCGCCGAGCCGCCGCCGATGACGGATTCGCCATCGATGATCTCCAGCGCGGGCTGTGTGGGTCGGACATTCTTGTCCGACAAGCTCTTAACCATGCGCTCCGCCCGTTTCCCGATTTCTTCTTTGGACGTTTGCATCATCCGTAGCGCTGGAACCGTGTTGTAGTCGCGCTTTACGTATGCCAGCAGCGTGGCTTCGAGCGCGGCATACGTGAGCTTGTCAACGCGCAATGCCCGGAACAGGGAGTTGCTACGCATTTTCTGGACGAGATCTGCGCGGCCGCTGATCAGGCCGGCCTGCGGGCCGCCCAGCAGCTTGTCTCCGCTGTAGGTCACCAGGTGAACGCCGGCGCGAAGACTGTCGAGCACGCCGGGCTCTTCATTGATTCCAACCATGCGCAAATCGAACAGCGCCCCGCTGCCCAGGTCTTCCATGAGCGGCAGCTTGTGTTTTTGGGCGAGGGCCACGAGTTCGGCAATCGATGGTTGCTCGGTGAAACCTGAGATTTCAAAATTTGAGCGATGCACGCGCAGCAGGAGCTTGGTTCGGTCATTGATGGCGCGTTCGTAGTCGGAGATGCGAGTGCGGTTGGTGGTACCGACTTCACGGAGAATTGCGCTGGATTTCGCCATCACGTCGGGGATGCGGAAGGAACCGCCGATCTCGACCAACTCTCCGCGCGAGACGATGACCTCACCGCCCTCGGCGAGAGTGTTCAGCGCGAGCAGAACCGCCGCGGCGTTGTTGTTGACCACGATGGTGGAGACCGAAGGCTCGGGCTGCACGGATTGTGTGGGAACGGGCATTCCTGCCCGTCCGGTAGGGCGGAGGTCCGCATCTTGCAAAGAAAGCAGCTTGCGAAACAGTCGGTCCACGTGCACGTCGCGCTTACCGCGAGCGCCGGAGTCGAGATCGAATTCAAGGTTCGAGTAAGTTGCAGAGGTCTGCTGAATGTGTTCGAAAGCGCTTTGAGCGATGGGGGCGCGACCGAGATTGGTGTGCAGGATCACACCGGTTGCATTAATTACGGAGCGAAGCGAGTAGCCGAGAGCGCGACGGAGTTCGTTTTGAATTGCTTGCTGGATTCCCGACAAGGCCAAAGCGAACTTGTTTTCATCCAGACGCCCGGCGGCAATTTCGGTGCGCATGTTGCCTAGCACGATGCGACACGCGTCCGCGACGGCGGCTTGGCCGTCGATGGAGACCAGTTCAGCCATTGCCGGGTCGCGTAACAACTCATCGACGCTCGGCAACTCGCGGAAGAGTTCGGGCTGGGTCTTCATGAGCAATGATTATGCGGCGTGAAAGGCGCCGGGGCAAGCCAAAGCCATCACAGCGAAGCGGCGGTTTGCAGCGGCTCGGCTGAAAGGCGTACATTCATCTGCTGCCAGCAACTCAGGAGAAACATCATGAAATCTCGTACAGGAATTCGCGCGTTCGTTATTGTGGCACTTGGCTGTGCTGCTTTTGCCCAAGCAAAACCTGCCGGCGTAGTTGCGGCCGCTGATCTGAAGTCTCTGGTCCCGAGCAGTTACTTCTATCGTGGGCAGTCAGCGAGTGTACAGATGCGCAACGCGGCGGCGATTCGTACGAAAAATGAAAGGTACGTTATCGCTGCGCTGGTGGATACGTCCGGCTATGCGTCGGATGTGGCGGCGAAGTATCAGGGATTATTTATTACTGAAGTCAAGCTGAAGGTTGGCGACGCGGAACTCGCGCCCGGCGAGTATGGATTCGGGTTTGTGGGCGACAAGTTCCTCGTGACGGACATTGCAGCCAATGATGCGCTGAGCACGTCATCGCAGCGGGATGAAAACCTGAAGCGGCCGGTGCCGTTGAAGATCACGGAAGATGGCGGCGGGTATCGGCTGTATGCAGGGAAGAAATATGTGAGCTTGCAGGTGGAGTAAAGCATTTCTTATCGAGTTTTGCTCGACCGGACGGGCAGGAATGCCCGTCCCCGCATGGCCAATTGCAGTTTATCCGACCTCCACCAGTCCGTAAGTCTTCTGCCACTTGGTGCGCATCTGCTTGAGGGCGCGGTCGATTTCAGTTTGTGAGATTTCAGTGTTTGGGCCAGCGAGAGTCGCGACGGCTTCTTTTTTTGCCAACTCCAGCAGATCACGGTCGCGAATCAAGCTGGCGACCTGGAAGCTGGGCAGACCGGCCTGCCTGGTGCCGAAGAACTCTCCCGGACCACGCATTTCTAGATCGAGCTCCGCGATTTTGAAGCCATCGTTGGTGCGAACCATTTCGTCCAGTCGGCGCTCGGCCTCTTCGGAAACTTTTCCTCCGGTCATCAGAATGCAAAATGATTTTGCGGCGCCGCGGCCGATGCGTCCGCGCAATTGGTGAAGCTGTGCGAGGCCGAAGCGCTCGGCGTGCTCGATGACCATCACGGCTGCATTCGGCACGTCCACTCCGACTTCAATTACCGTGGTCGAAACGAGAATCTGGATCTTGCCCTGCTGGAAAAGCCGCATGACCTGTTCTTTGAGATCGGAATCCATGCGGCCGTGCAGCACCGCGACGTTCAGGTCGGGAAAGACTTTCTTGCTCAGTTCGCCATACATCTTCATTGCGGCTTTGAGTTCATTGTCTTCGTTTTCTTCGATCACGGGATAGACCACGTAGGCCTGGTGTCCGGCTGTGACCTGTTTGCGGACAAAGTGCCAGACTTCATCGGCGCGCTCGTCGCCGACGCGGCGGGTGACGATCGGCGTCCGCCCCGGCGGCATTTCGTCGAGCGTGCTGAGGTCGAGATCGCCGTAAAGGGTGAGGGCAAGGGTGCGCGGGATGGGGGTGGCGGTCATGACCAGGACGTCGGGCTCGGCAGAAGTTGCGGAGCTTCGCTCGGCTGAACCCATTCGACTCCCTCGCTTCGTCCGGTCGCTCAGGGCAGGCTCAGTGAGGGCACTTGTCGCTACGTGATCGCTACCTGCTTCTGCGTCCCCGCTTTTCTTCATCAGCTTAAATCTCTGCAGGACGCCGAAGCGGTGCTGCTCGTCAACGATGACAAGGCCCAGTTTGGCGAACTCTACTTTTTGCTCGATCAGAGCATGCGTTCCGATTACAAGTTGCGCGCTGCCCTGGGCGATGTGGCGGCGAATCTCGCGTTTGCGGTCGTCTTCCAGCGAACCAGTGAGGAGGACGATGCGGTATCCCGAAGGCTCGAGGATGCGGCGCGCGGAAAAATAATGCTGCTGCGCGAGAATCTCGGTCGGGGCCATGAGCGCGATTTGATAACCGTTTTCGATGGCAATAATTGCAGCCTCGAAGGCGACCAGAGTTTTGCCCGAGCCGACGTCACCTTGCAGCAGCCGCCGCATCGGAAACGGCTTCTGCATGTCTCCGGCAATCTCTTTCAGTGCGCGTTTCTGCGCGCCCGTAGGATGAAATGGGAGTATTTTCTTGATGGCTTCGCGGACTCGGTCATTCAGCTCAAAAGCGATTCCGGTCTGGGCCTTCTGTTCGCGGCGTTTGAGTTCGAGACCAAGCTCGATAAAAAACAGCTCTTCGAAAATCATACGGATGTGCGCCGGCGTGCGCCAGTTCATGAGGGATTGCAGGCTCTCGCCTTCATTCGGCCAGTGCACTTGCCACAATGCCTGACGTGGGGCGATCAGGTTCAGGCGCTTGCGTATGGCGGACGGAATACCTTCCGGTAACTCAGCGGGTAAACTCTCGAGCGTTCGGTGAATGATTCTGCGAAACCATCTGGAGGTGAGGCGCCCCTGACCAGCGGTTTCATAAATAGGAACAATGCGGCCAATTTCGAGCGAGGCAGCCGCTTTCTGATCAGCAGCTTCGCCTTCGGCTTCGCCGAGAATTTCAAATTGCGGCTGTTTTAATTCGAGTTCGCCGCGATTGTCTTCTACTCGTCCATAGAGGGCGACCATCTGACCTGGTTGGAACTTGTCCTTCAAATAGGCGCCGTTGAACCAGATACAGCGCAAGCGGGTGCGCCCTTGCCCGGCAGTCATCTGAAAAATGGGCATTTTGCGGGTGCGGAACAGGCCTGAAGTACGGACCTCAGCGATCACGGTGGCCATTTCACCGGGCCGTAACTCGGCAATAGTGCGAGGGTTCACCCGATCTTCATAGCGAAATGGAAGATAGTGAAGGAGATCGTCCACGGTGTGGATGCCTTTGGAGGCGAGAATGTCTGCCAGGCGCGGACCAATTCCTTTCACATACTGAACAGGGGTGGACGGTTCCAGCATCAGAAGGAATGTTAGCAGGCGGTCAGCTGTCAGCAGTCAGCACTCAGTCAAAAAGGTATTCGTGGAAGAAGAGTGCGGATGTGAGTTCAAAGGCGCGAATCACTTAAGCTGGCTGCAAAGGTATGAATACTGATTGCTGAGCGCTTTTCAGGGTCTTCGGTGTCAAAACCAGCTAGGATGAATTTCGCTCAGTCTTTGGTCGCCGTGCTGGCGGGCAATATCGTGTATTTCCTGATCATGCCTTACCTGCCGCCGGCCGCCAGGCATGTTCGCAGATATGATTTCGGAGTGGTTGTAGACTTCTGTATTTGCCTGGCGATCTTTGTCGCCATCAGGACATTCGCGGGAAGGCGCGACAACTCCCGGCAACAGCATAGATAATCTCACGGTAATTGTCGGTTCTAAATTGCTGAAAATAAGAGATGATATTTTCATGTTCGGGAGCTGTTACTTCCGACATATTTCAGGCCCCCTCGGGTAATAACACCTACGTACCCCGCATTGTCCTTATTCGCAATTGCAGTGGCCTGTTTCCCGCGCCAGAATGGGGTTTCAGCGATTCCCATCAATAGTTCAAGCGGTCAGGTGGGGACGAAAAACGTATGAAAGACGGAGATTACCCTTGGGAAACTCCCTAATACCATTATCTTCCTCGAAAAAGTTTTCAGCCCGAGCAGCGCTGGTAGATCTGCAGGAATCCTCGCGCAACATGCTTTCAGAATGTTTCCGCCAGTTCGGGATCGAAGTCGTAACTATGGCCGGAGAAAATGCCAAGCGCCTGGCGAAGGAAAAATTCGAGGCTTGTGTAATCCGGGTGGGATCCGAGGCGGAAAATGTGCTGGAGTCAGCCCGGGGATCGCGCTCGAACAGTCGGATGATCATTTATGGCCTGGGCGGCAGCGCGCGCGATGCGCTGAAGCTCTCGAGATATGGATTGAACGCGGTGTTTCAGGAACCGCTGGAGCGGCCCGCGGCACTCAAGCTGGTTAAGGCCACGCAGATGCTGGTGTTGCATGAGTTCCGTCGATACGTGCGGATTCCGGTGGTCACGGAAGTTTCGGTGGTGGCGGGACAGAACCGCTTCGTTGCCAGCAGCGTGGAGCTCAGCAGCGGCGGCATGTCGCTGAAGAGCGAACAAACGGTCAGCAACGGCCAGCCGGTGGAAATCTCATTTGCCCTGCTCACGCTGCCCCGCGTCTGGATTCGCGGGACGATCATCTGGCAGAAACCGGCGAGCAAGACGTTTGGAGTCAGGTTTGATGCTAGAGATGACCGGCGCTGCCGCGTGAAAGAGTGGGTCGACTCATACCTGGAGAGCTAAAGTCTGACAATCTCAGCCTGAATTATCTGCGCGCGGGCGATCGGCCCGTGGCCCGCATTTTTTCCTGTGTTCTATGCTACGCGGTTGTATCTTCTCTGCTTATTTTTCCTGCTCCGAAAATGGGGTTTTCAGGGTATTGCTGCTCTGCCGTGACGCCGGTAGGGTGGTAGTGAAAGAACAAACCAGAGGAGGATACATGAATTGGGACCAGATGAAGGGTAAATGGACGCAGATGAAAGGCTCAGCGAAAACCCGCTGGGGAAAGCTCACGGATGACGATCTGGATGTGATCGGGGGCCAAAAGGACCAGTTAATCGGCCGAATCCAGGAGAGGTACGGAATTCAAAAGGAAGAGGCACAGAACCAGGTGGACGAATGGGGCCGGAACTACGACCAGGATACTGAACTGGAACGCGAGCGCCTGAACCGCAAAGCCAGCTAGTCAGCTCTGAATTTCACGCGAGTAAAAGTGGGAGTGACGACTCTTGGAGCGAGTCACTCCCGCATTTTATTTTTGCGACGTTTCTCCTAACTTGCCGCCTCCGCCTGTGCGGTGGGAGATTCTTCGCGGCCGGCTAGTGGGACGCTGGCGCGGATTACGGTGCCACCATGGTCCGATGTAACTTCGAAATTGCCACCAAGTTCGTGCACGCGCTCGCGCATGCCAGCCAATCCCACCCCGAGCTTAATGCCGTCACCGTTCAGCTGTTGTAAAACCCGGTCCGGCATACCGTGGCCGTGATCCATAACTTCGATGGTGATCTGCTCGGCATCGTTCTCGACTTTGATTTCTGCCGAGGCAGCCTGAGAATGACGGTGGACGTTGGTAAGGCTCTCCTGTAAAACCCGGAACAAAGCAATCTCAACCGCTTCAGAAAGTCGGGGCATGTCCGGAGGCAAATCGAGAGACACCGGTATCCCGCTGCGCTGCGAAAAACCGCTGACAAACCAGCTGGCCGCAGACGAAAAACCTGCTTCGTCCAGCAGGGGGGGATGCAGCAGGTGCGACAGCGTTCGAGTTTCAGTGATGGATTTCTCGAGAATGTCGCGACATTCGGCAAGTAACTCTTTATTCTTCTCCGATGAAGGCGAGTTACCGAGCAGGTCAATTGCGATCTTTAATCCGGCAAGATACTGGCCGAGGCTGTCGTGCAACTCGCGTGCTATGCGCCGCCGCTCCTGGTCCTGAATGCCCAGCAACCGGCCGCTCAGCTTACGCAAGGCTTCTTCGGCGTTGCGGCGTGCGGTGACGTCCACTGCAATGACGCCGATCTGAGTAAGCCCCCCGCCTTCTCCTGGAATAGGGAAATAATTGACGAGCCAATGCCGCACCTGGCCCGGCTTCCGAGGCAGCTCCGCGGATATCTCGCGGTCAAGTAATGGGGCGCCGGTGCGCAAAACGTCACGCAACACGGTCTCGGTACGGCTGCCGCGGAGACCAAACACCTCCGGCACCGACTTGCCCAGCAGGTCTTCGGGCTCGAGCGCTGCCATGCGCGGAAGCACGTCGTTGACGCGCGTGTAGCGGAGTTGCGAATCCAGAATTCCAAAGCCCACGGTAGAAGATGAAAAGAAGGCGTTAACGATCTCCCGGCTCTGGCGAGCCCCGTATTCGGTTTTGCGATATTGTGAGTAGGAATAATTGAGCAGCAACATTTGCGCGGCGAGCAATGCCAGCGCTATGAGTAAGGAGACGGCGATCAGGATAAGTGTGTGCCGGTAGTTTTCGCGCGAGGCCGCCTGGCGCGCGCTCAACAGCTGAGTCTGTTCTTCTCTGATTTTCTGTAACTCCGCTTCAATATGGTCTTGAATCTCCGCGGTAGTCCGCGCCATTTGCGCGTCTGCGTCGATGCTCGAAGTACCCTTTCGATGAGATTGAATGAAGCCTGCAATTAAGCTAAGTTCGCTTTGGATGTCGGCCTGGAGAGAGTCGAGTCGCGGATTTTCGGAGGTCAGTACCCGCAGCTGCTCGAGGTCGCCCGGAATACGGGCGACGGCGGTGCCGTATCCCGCGAGCAGTTCTTTGTCTCCAGTCAGGACAAAGTTCTGGGCGGCGTTGCTGGCCCGAAAAACCTCTCCCGCGATGTCTTCAAGAAGAGTTTCGACTTCGCGGGTGTGTCCGACAGCGGCCTCGCTCGAAGACAGGCGGTTGGCGGCGCGGAAAACGAAGACGCTGCAGGCGATAAGCAGTGCAACGGCAACGCCAAAAGCTGACCAGGCGACACCACGAACGGTAAGAGTCATAACCAAATCAAGGTGGCAGTCACAGCGGGGAGGCGTCGAAACTGGGACGCCACAGGTATATATAATACCGCGCCGGGTTCGCCTGAGCCGCTCCCGGCCTGTAAAATAAAGGGCACACATGGGCAGCCCGCAACAACTGGTTCAAATCGATATTGGTCCGCCGGTGAAGCAGCCCAAGCCCTCATGGCTAAGGGCAAAGGCGCCGGTGGGCGAGAATTTTCATCAGCTTAAGAAGCTGGCGCGGGGACTTGGACTGCACACGGTTTGCGAGTCAGCCCAATGTCCGAACATCGGGGAATGCTGGAACCACCGCACTGCGACCTTCATGTTGCTGGGCGACATCTGCACCCGGCGTTGCGGTTTTTGCGCCGTGCCCAAAGGCCGTCCGCAGCCGCTGGATCTGGACGAGCCGAGACGTGTGGCAGAAGCCGTGGCGACGTTGGGGTTGAAGCACGCGGTTATTACCAGCGTGAACCGCGACGATGACAACCTTGGCGGGGCACGGATTTTTGCGGAGACCATTCGCGAAGTGCGCCGGGTCGCGGCGGACTGCCGAGTCGAAGTTCTTATTCCGGATTTCCAGGGTCTCGACGAAGCGTTGCAGATTGTGCTGGATGCGCGCCCAGACGTGTTGAATCACAATACGGAGTCGGTGCCGAGGCTTTATCGCGTGGTGCGTTCGGGGGCGCGCTACGAACGGACACTGCGACTACTCGAAAATGCCAAGAAATTTTCGCCTGGTATGGTGACGAAGTCCGGGTTGATGGTCGGACTGGGCGAAACGATGACCGAACTGGTGGACGTGTTTCGCGATCTGGCGGAGCGTAAAGTTGATATCCTTACCGTCGGGCAATATCTACGCCCATCGCGCGATCACCTTCCGATCGCCCGCTTTTACACACCTGAAGAATTTTCTTATCTGAAAGAAGAGGCGTTGCACCTCGGCTTTCGGCATGTTGAGTCAGGTCCGCTGGTTCGTTCGAGCTATCACGCGCACGAGCAGGCAGATGGAGCGGTTTCTCATCGCGCTTAGTCCTTCCGCAAATTGAGTCATCCCGAAGCGGGTAGATGAGGGAACGTGGCGAATATGCGGTCGGCGGGCGCTAGGGCGCGTTTGCGGCGTACTCGGTCCCATTTGCGCCGCTGCAACTGGCTCACGCATCGTAAAATCCCCTCTCTCGCCTTCAGCGATTTCGGGATGACATCGCTTTTGATGTCGTGCTCTCGTGATTTCCAGCACAGCTTACAAAAATTCCACCCACGAGTCGGTCACTTCGGCTCCAGCGTTATTCGCAATGCGCAGAGCATTTCTCTCCACGTTTTTCATTAGACCGTCAAGATAGTCGCGCGAGTCTGAGACGCTGACCACGCCGATGGTTGCGCTATTCCAAAGATTTGAAGGGTTGAGTTCGGCGGTTGCGACGTTGAAGTGCGCGCGCAGCTTGTCCTTCATGCTGCGCACCGCCTGCCGTTTGTCTTTAAGTGATTGCGCGTGCTCGATGCGGAGTTCGAGGGTGAGAAGAGCAACCATGCAGTGGTCAGAGGCAGTTGTCGGTGGCCAGAAATTCTTTACTGGCAACTAGCCACTGATCACTGACCTCTGATTTTAAGCCATCACTTCAGCGGCGACTCGCTCGGTCACGAAAGCTTCGATCACATCGCCGACCTTAATGTCGCCGTAGTTGGCGATGGAGATGCCGCATTCCATGCCATTTGTGACCTGACTGGCATCGTCCTTGAAGCGCCGCAGCGAGCCGATCTTGCCTTTGAAGACGACGACATTGTCGCGCAGCAGCCGGACTTCGGAGTCGCGCTTGATGAGGCCATCCGACACGCGGCAACCAGCGACAGTGCCGACCTTCGGGATACGGAAGGTGTCGAGCACCTGCGCGCGGCCCTGATAGGTTTCTTTTATTGTGGGTTCGAGCAGGCCGGTCATAGCGCGTTTGATTTCGTCCTGAAGCTCGTAAATGATCGAGTGCAGGCGGATGTCAACTTTTTCCTGCTCGGCGAGTTCCTGCGCCTTACGCTCGGGGCGCACGTTGAAGCCGATGATGATGGCGTTCGACGCTGAGGCGAGCAGCACGTCACTTTCGGTTATCGCACCGACGCCGGAGCGCAGCACTTTCAGGCGCACCTGGTCGTTCGACATCTTGGAAAGCAGGTCACTGAGCACTTCGATCGAGCCTTGAACATCGCCCTTGAGAATGATGTTCAATTCTTTGGTGCCGGCAGTCTTCAGTTGCTCGGCGAGACCCTCGAGCGAAACGCGGGAGCTCTTGGCCAGGGTGGCTTCGCGGGCTTTTTGTTCGCGGTAGTCGGAGATGCCGCGAGCTTTCTCGCGATCACCCACAACCAGGAACTGGTCGCCGGCTTGGGGCAGACCTTCCATACCAAGAATTTCGACTGGAGTTGATGGCGGCGCTTCCTGCAACTGATTGCCGCGGTCGTCGAACATGGCGCGAACTTTTCCGTACACGTTGCCGACCACGAAATTATCGCTGTTGCGTAATGTGCCGTTCTGCACGAGGACGGTGGCGACCGGGCCGCGTCCGCGATCGAGCTTGGCTTCGAGGACAACTCCGGCAGCCGGGCGATCGGCTGTAGCTTTCAGCTCTTGCAAGTCGGCGGTGAGGCAAATCATTTCCATCAGCAGATTGAGATTGGTTTTCTGCTTGGCGGAAACATCCACAAAAACCGTCTTGCCGCCCCAATCTTCGGGAACCAGCCCGCGGTCGGCGAGCTGCTTCTTTACGCGATCAGGGAGAGCGCCGGGCTTGTCGATTTTGTTGACAGCGACGATGATCGGAACTTCCGCGGCGTGGGCATGATCGATGGCCTCAATGGTCTGCGGCATCACGCCATCATCGGCTGCGACGACCAGCACGACAATATCGGTGGCCTTCGCGCCCCGCGAACGCATGCGGGTGAAGGCCTCGTGACCGGGCGTATCGAGGAACACGATCTGCCGCCCGTATGCGGGCGAGTCGGTGTCGTTGATGGTGACTTTGTAAGCGCCGATATGCTGCGTGATTCCGCCAGCCTCGCCTTCGGCCACGTTGGTGGAGCGGATGGAATCGAGCAGGGTGGTTTTGCCGTGATCGACGTGGCCCATAATCGTGACCACAGGCGGACGCGGCAAACCCTCGGCGGCAGCGCCTTCTTCTTTGGCCGCAGTCTCGGCAACTTCTTTCGCCGTCTGCTCTTCGAAGCTGATGACGTTGGTTTCAGCGCCGAAGAAGCGGGCCATGTCACTGGCAAGCTCGGCATCGAGCGATTGATTGATGGTCGCAAATACTCCGCGCGAGAGCAGGCGAGCGATCAAGTCCTTGGCGCGGATTTCGAGCTTCTCGGCGAGGTCCTTAACGCTAATGCCTTCTGTAATAGTGATATTGCGAGTGATCGGCAACGGCTCATTCGAAAGCGAGAGCCGTGGCGGAGGCACGAAGCCCTTCATGGGGCCTTCTTTTACCCCGCGCGGAACATAACGCTGGCCGGGCCTGCGCGACGGACCACCAGGACGGCTTCCAGGACGCGTTGGTCCGGGCGGAGGCAATCCGGGGCCGACGCCAATTGGCCGCGGTCCGGCTGAGCCGGTTCGCGTTGGGTGCATGGGCCGGCGCTCGCCGGGACGCAACGGCGGACGCGATCCGGGAGGTCCACCAGCGCCGGGACGCGGACGCTGAAAAATCGGCTGGCCGGGAACGGGACGTCCGGGCGCGGGACGGCTGGCGATCGGCTGGCCGGGTCGCGGAGCAATCGGCTGACCTGGACGCGGCGGCATGGGAGTGGGCGCCTTGTACACCGGGCGCGGGCCAGTCTGCGGCACGATCATTCTCGGACCGGGTGGCTGAGGCGGCCGAACTGGTGTAGCCGGAGCCGGCGGCTTTGGCGCGATTACTTGAGTTGCAGATGCCTGAGGCGCACTCGCTTGCGCAACGGGAGCAGCAGGAGCCTGCGCGGGCGGCGCAGGAGGAGGCGCAACAGTTGATGCGGGCATAGGAGGCGGTGCAACCGGCTTCGGAGCCGGCGGTACTATCGTCCGCGGAGGCGGAGGCGCTACGGAACTGGTGGATGGCGGAGCGGGGGCAGCCGGACGTGTAAGAGCCTGCGCCGGTTTCGTCTCTGCGGGAGGCGGTGCTGGCCGTGAAGGAGAAACTGGAGCAGCGGCGGTTTGCTGCTTACCGATAATTGCTTTCAGCACGTCTCCGGGTTTGGAGATGTGCGACAGATCGATCTTGGTCTTGATTCCATCGGAAGCGGGCTGCGGGGTACGGGAAGTCCTCGAAGTAGGACTTTCGCCAGTGCCGCGGAGATAAGCGCGCACCTTGTCGGCTTCGTGGTCTTCCAGGGAACTGGAATGCGTCTTCTTCTCGGTTACGCCAACGTGCGGCAGCGAATCGAGAATCGCTTTGCTTTTGACTTCCAGCTCTCTGGCCAGATCGTTAATTCGAATCTTGCTCATCCGCCTGTTTGTTCCTCCGAACT
>Ga0105241_10003039_pt1 | contig 12518 bp, 12 predicted proteins | sample KBSC64metaG_FD_80422 | JGI IMG/M metagenome (GOLD analysis project Ga0105241, IMG submission 80422) | Corn rhizosphere microbial communities from Kellogg Biological Station, Michigan, USA - KBS C6-4 metaG | ecosystem: Host-associated > Plants > Roots > Rhizosphere > Soil | place: Michigan, USA... | reverse complement strand
GCGGCACGCGTGAGGTGGCCAAGGCTTATCTGGAATACCTGTACACGCCGCAAGGCCAGGAGATCGCGGCCAAGAACTACTACCGCCCGATCGATGCCAATGTGGCGGCCAAGTACGCCAAGCAGTTCCCCAAGATCAGCCTGTTCACGGTGGACGAGCTGTTCGATCCCGTCACACGCAGCCTGGGCTGAGTCGAGCCCCTTGACGCTGAGCGCTCGCCCGCGCGATCCTCACACCGTCCGGATCAACTGCGTCAATCCCGGACCGTGCGACACACCGATGCACGCGCCGCTGACGCCGGAGCAGCACCTCGGTGGCAGGCTGCATCCCGCTGGGCCGCTTCGGCCGGCCCGAGGAGATCGCCAGCGCCGTCCTGTTCTTGCTCTCCGACGCCGCCAGCTTCGTGTACGGTGAGAGCTTCAACGTCGACGGCGGCGTGCTGATGGAGTGGGCGCTCACTGGTGGGAGGCACACGATGAAGCTCGGTCTGAGCATCGGTTACTCGGGGGCAGAGCTGAAGCTGCCCGTGGACAAGATCCTCCTCGCGGAGCGGCTGGGGTTCGACTCGGTGTGGACGGCGGAGGCGTACGGCTCCGATGCGATCACGCCGCTAGCGTACCTGGCCGCCGTGACCAAGCGCATCCGACTGGGCACCGGCATCATGCAGCTGGCCGCGCGCCCACCGGCCTCGGCCGCGATGGCGGCCGGCACCGTGGATGCGCTCGCGGGCGGCGGCCGCGTCATCGCCGGGCTCGGCGTCTCCGGCCCGCAGATCGTGGAGGGCTGGTACGGCCAGCCGTGGGGCAAGCCGTACTGGCGCATCCGCGACTACGTCGCGATCATGCGCAAGGTCTTCGAGCGCAAGGACCCGGTGGCCCACGACGGCCGCGAGATCTCCCTGCCGTACACCGGCCCCGGCGCGCTCGGCGTCGGCAAGCCGCTCGTGTCGATCCTCCACATGAATCCAGGGCTGCCGATCTGGCTCGGCACCGGCACCGAGTCGAACGTGAAGCTCACCGCGGAGATCGCCGACGGCTGGCTGCCGCTGGGCTTCGTGCCGCGACTGATGCCGATGCTGCGACCCTGGCTGGAGGAAGGCTTCCGCCGCGCGGGTAGTGGCAAGGGGTTCGCCGACTTCGAGATCCAGCCGCGCGCCGAGGTGGCCATCACCGACGACGTCAAGGGCGCCCTGGCGCGGATGAAGCCGCGCGTGGCGCTCTACGTCGGCGGCATGGGCCATCGCGACAAGAACTTCCACAAGGAGATGATGGTCCGGCGCGGCTTCGGCGACGCCGCCCAGCGCATCCAGGAGCTGTACCTGGCCAAGCGCAAGGACGAGGCGGTCACCGCGGTTCCCGACGAGTTCTGCGACGAGATGGCGCTGGTGGGGCCGGTGGCGCGGATCAGCGAGCGCTATCGCGCGTGGGCGGACAGCGGCATCACCGGGCTGACGATCACCGCCGAGCAGCCGGAAGCGATGGAGTTGATGGCGAAGCTCGCCGCGGCGTAGCCAGCGACGGCATGGCTGCGATGGCAGCCCGGCGGGCTCGTCGTGTCGGCAGCGCGGCGGCGCAGAGGCGGCTCTTCGATGGGCGCGGCTATCTGGTCCTTCAGGATTTCCTGACGCCCCGGGAGCTCGCCCGGCTGCGCGCCGCGCTGGCCACGCTCCTGCGCTCCGCCCGGGGTCTCCGACACAGCACACGGAAGTTTCTCGTGGTGAAGGGCCGAGACGGGGCGTACCACGTCTCGCGGGTGCGTGATCCGATCGCGCACCACCGGCGCTTCTACGACCTGGTCTTCCATCCGCGGATCCTCGACGTGGTGGAGAACCTGATCGGCCCCAACATCCAGCTGCAGCAGACGCGACTCGTGCTCAAGCCGCGCACGCCGGGGGTCTGGTTCGACTGGCACCAGGACTTTCCGGCGTTTCCCCACACGAACTTCGATCTGGTGGTCGTGGCCGTCTACCTCGACGACTCGACGCCGGACAACGGCTGCCTGCGGGTCATTCCCGGTAGCCATCGGCTCGGGCCGCTTGCCCACCGCTTCACCTTCGAGGGCGCCCCCCGCACGATGCTGGCCGATCGCCGACTGGTGGCCGACCGCTCGCGCTGGCGCGAGCTTCCGGTCCGGGCTGGCGGCATCCAGGTGCACAGCGCGAATCTCCTGCACAGCTCGAAGGCCAACCGGACGGATCGGCCGCGCAGCGCGCTGCAGCTCTGGTATCGCGCCGCCGACAACGTCCAGGTCGGCGGCTCGAGCGACAACGCCGGCTGGGGATTGCAGGTCCGCGGGATCGACCCGGGGATCGTGCGGATGGACGCGGCAACGTGCAAGCTGCCACGGGGGATCGCGGTCCGCCCCTAGCCGGCGATGCCTGATCCCGTCATCCGGGTCGAGCAGCTGAGCAAGACGTACGTCGTGCCGGTCCGCGGCAGTGGACTGGCCGCCGCCTTCAAGAGCCTGGTGCATCGCCAGACCCGCGCGGTCGAGGCGGTGCGGCAGGTCAGCTTCATCGTCGAGCCCGGGGAGATCGTGGGGTTTCTGGGGCCGAACGGCGCCGGCAAGACCACCACGCTGAAGATGCTGTCCGGCCTGCTGCATCCCACCGCGGGCGAGGCGCGCGTGCTCGGCTACGTGCCGCATCGCCGCGAGCGCGCATACTTGCGCCAGATCACGCTGGTCATGGGGCAGCGCAACCAGCTCATCTGGGACATTCCCGTCATGGACTCGTTCGAGCGCAACCGGGCGATCTACCGCATCCCCGAGCCCACGTTCACCCGCACGCTGACCGAGCTGCGGGAGCTCTTGGAGCTGGAGACGCTGCTCGACAAGCCGGTGCGCAACCTCTCGCTCGGCGAGCGGATGAAGTGCGAGCTGGCCATCGCACTCTTGCATGGACCGCGCGTGCTGTTTCTCGACGAGCCGACCATCGGGCTCGACGTGACGATGCAGCGCCGCATCCGCGCATTCATCACCGAGTACAACCGCCGCACCGGCGCGACCGTGCTCCTGACCAGCCACTACATGGCCGACGTGGAGGCGCTCTGCAAGCGGGTGGTCGTCATCCATCAGGGTCGGCGGCTCTTCGATGGCCAGCTGACGGCGCTGGTGCAGCGCTTCGCCTCCCACAAGGTCATCGCCGTCGAGGTGGCCGGCGACGGGATCGACCTCGCCCGCTACGGCGAGGTCGTCGCCTCGAGTGGGGGCCGTGTCACGCTGCGCGTGCCCAAGGAAGAGACCGCGCGGGTGACCGGACGGCTCCTCTCGGAGCTCACGGTGACGGACCTGACCGTGGAGGATCCGCCGATCGAGGAGGTGATCGATCGGGTGTTTCAGCAGGGGGCGACGGCGTGAGCGGCGGGTCGGGGCTGCACCGTACGCTCTTCCGGATCAGCCTGGCCGTGATGCTCCAGTACCGTGTCGCCAGCGTCATCTGGATGATTGGCGCGATCCTGGATCCCCTGATCTTCCTCGTCGTGTGGTCGACGGCCGCCCGCTCCTCCGGCGGCCGCGTGGGCGACATGGATCCACACGACGTCGCCGCCTACTACATCGTGCTGATGCTGGTCAGCCACCTGACGTTCAGCTGGATCCACGAGGTGTTCCAGTACCGCGTGCAGTTCGGCTCGCTCACCTTCGAGCTCTTGCGGCCCGTGCACCCGATCCGCGCCGACATCGCCGACAACCTTGCCTACAAGGTCGTGAACCTGGCCGTGGCCCTGCCGGCTGCCGCCGTGTGCTGGATCGTGTTCCAGCCGCGCTGGGAGCCTCCGGGTTGGTCGCTGGCCGCCGCCGGGCCGGCGGTGGTCCTGGGCTTCGAGGTGCGGTTCATGCTCGAGTGGTCGCTGGCGATGGTGGCGTTCTGGACGACACGGATCGTGGCCGTCAACCGCATGTACTACGCGATCTCGGGCTTCACGTCGGGGCGGGTGGCGCCCATCGCGCTGCTCCCCGGTCCGCTCGCCGCCCTGGCGCACGCGCTGCCGTTCTACTACGCGCTCGGTTTTCCGGTGGACCTGGCGCTCGGACGACTCTCACCCGGAGAGGCCCTGCGCGGCTTTTTCATGCAGATCCTGTGGCTGGTGCTGGCGGGCACGCTCATCAGCACCGTCTGGCGCGCCGCCGTGCGCCGCTTCACGGCCGTGGGCGGCTGAGGCGGGGGCGCCGGTGAGCTGGTTGCGGCTGTTCCTCGTGTTCACGCGCATCGGTGCGCTCAGCGAGCTCGCTTATCGCGCGAACTTCCTCGTGCAGGCCTTCGAGTCGCTCATCAACGTGACGGTCGTGCTGGGCACCGTCGCCATCGTGTTCTCGCGTACCGACAACCTGGGCGGCTGGTCCGTCTGGGAGCTGGTGGCGCTGATCGGCGTGTACTTCCTCATCCTCGGGATGATCAACCTCGTGCTGGCCCCCAGCATCACACGGTTCATGGAGGACGTGCAGCAGGGTACGCTCGACTTCACCCTCACCAAGCCGGAGGACGCCCAGGTGCTGGTGAGCGTCTCGCAGGTCCACGTGTGGAAGGTGATCGACGTCCTCGCCGGCGTGGCGCTGATCGTGCTAGCGACGCACCGGCTCGGCAAGCATATCGGGCCGCTGGCCGCGGGCGCCTTCGCGCTCTCGCTGCTGGCCGCCGGCGCCATCGTCTACAGCCTGTGGATTCTGCTGGCCACGCTGACGTTCTGGTTCATCCGGATCGAGAACATCCTGATGATCTTCTGGAGCATGTACCTGGCCGGCCGCTGGCCGGTCACCATCTACCCGGGCTGGCTGCGCACGATGCTCACGGTGGTGGTGCCCATCGCATTCGCGGTGACCGTGCCGGCCGAGGCGATCTCCGGCCGGCTCACCCCAGGGACGTTGCTCCTCACCCTCGTCGTGGCGGTGGTGATGCTGACCGTGTCCCGCTGGTTCTGGACGTACGGCCTGAAGCACTATTCGGGCGCGAGCGCGTGAACCGACTCAGCCGTGCGACACGGTGTCCGTCGCGGCGAAGCGTTCCAGGTGATGCTCGGCGTCGCCGAAGGTCTGGGCCAGCATCGTCAGGCGCCGGAAGGTGTGGCTGACCTTCAGCTCCTCGGTCATGCCCATGCCGCCGTGCAGCTGCACGCTCTCCTGGCTCACGTGCCGGCACGCGTCCGCGATCTTGATCTTGGCGGCCGAGATCACGTGACGGCGCTCGGCCGCCTCCGCGCTGTCGATCTTCACGCACGCCAGATAGGCCATCGAGCGGGCCTGCTCGTAGCTGATCATCATCTCGACCATGCGGTGCTGCAGCGCCTGGAAGCTGCCGATCGGCACGCCGAACTGCCGGCGCGTCTTCAGATATTCCAGCGTGGCCTCGTTGGCGTAGCGGATGGCGCCGACCGCCTCGGCGCACACCAGCGCCGTGGCGTAGTCGACGACCTCCTCGATCAGGGGGTAACCCTCACCCTCGCGGCCCAGCAGCGCGTCCGGGCCGACGCGCACGCCGCTGAAGCGGATGTCGGCCGTGCGCAGGTTGTCGATCGTGCGCGACTCCTTGACGGTGACGCTGGGCGCCGTGCGCGATACCAGGAACAGCGTGATGCCCGCGGCGTCCGTGTCGCCGCCGGCGGTCCGCGCCGAAACGACGAGCGTGTCGGCGCTGCCGCCGTGCAGGACCATGGCCTTGTCGCCGTCGAGCACCCAACCCTCGCCCTGGCGGCGAGCCTTCAACCCGACCTGGCGCAGGTCGTAGCGCGCGCCGGGCTCGGTGTGGGCGAAGGCCAGCGTGTGCTTGCCCTCGATGAGCGCGGGCAGGATGCGCTCCTGCTGCGCCTTGCTCCCGGCGCGGGCGATGAACCGGCCGCCCAGGCCGACGGTGGCCAGGTAGGGCTCGACCAGGAGTCCTTCGCCGATGGCCTCCATGACCAGCATCACGTCCACCGTGCTGCCGCCGAAGCCGCCGTGGACCTCAGCGAACGGCAGGCCGAGCAGGCCCATCTCGGCGATGGCCGCCCACACATCCGTGCTGAAACCACCGGGCGAGGCCATGATCTTGGCCCGGGTGTCGAAGTTGTAGTGCGTGGCCACGAAGCGCTTGATCGTCTCGGCCAGCAGGGTCTGCTCGTCGCTGAGCTCGAAGTTCATCGCGTGGTCTCCTCGCTCACAGGCCGAGCGTCAGCTTGCTAATGATGTTGCGCTGGATCTCGTTCGACCCCGCGTAGATGGTGGCCTTGCGGAGGTTGCAGTAGCGGGGTGCCAGCGCGGCGGTGAAGCGATCGAAGCCGGGATCGGTCTCGACCGGCCGGAAGGCCTGGGCGAACGGGCCCGCCGCCTGCATCATCAGCTCGGTGAGCGACTGCTGGATCTCGGTGCCCTTGATCTTGAGCAGCGACACCTCGGCCCCCGGCGGCTTGTTGCCGCGGCGGAGCTGATCGAGGAACCTGAGATTGGTGATCTCCAGCGCCATCAGCTCGACCTCCACGCGGGAGAGCCGGTCGCGGAAGCGCGGATCGTCGAGCAGGGACTTGCCGTCCTTGCGGGCCGCGGCCGCCACCTCCTTGAGCCGGACCAGCTCGCGCTTGGAGACGCCGATGCGGCCGGTGCCCATGCGCTCGTGGCCGAGCAGGTACTTGGCGACCGTCCAGCCCTTGCCCTCCTCGTGCACGAGGTTCTCGGCCGGCACCTTCACCTCGTCGAAGAAGACCTCGTTGACCTCGTGGCCGCCGTCCATGAGGTAGATCGGCCGCACGGTGATGCCCGGCGTCTTCATGTCGATCAGCAGGAAGGAGATGCCGTCCTGACGCTTGTCGGTCTTGGCATCGGTGCGGACCAGGCAGAAGATCCAGTCGGCGTAGTGCGCGAGCGTGGTCCAGATCTTCTGGCCGGTGACCACGTAGTGGCCGTTCTCGCGCGCCGCGCGTGTCTTCAGCGAGGCCAGGTCCGAGCCCGAGCCCGGCTCCGAGTAGCCCTGGCACCAGAACTCCTCGCCGCCGTAGATCTTGGGCAGGAAGCGCTGCTTCTGGGCGTCGGTGCCGAAGCGCAAGAGCACGGGCGCGCACATGCGCAAGCCGAAGGCGACGAGCGGCGGTGTGCCGGCGTAGCCGCACTCCTCTTCGAAGATGTAGCGCTGCACGACGTTCCACCCGGTGCCGCCCCACTCCGTGGGCCAATCGGGCGCGACCCAGCCCTTCTTCGCCAGGATCTTGTGCCAGCGCTCGAGGTCGTCCTTGGCCAGCTCCTTGTAGTTCAGGACCTTGTCGCGCAGATCGGCGGGCAGGTTCTGGTCGAGCCAGCCGCGCGCGTCGTCACGGAAGGCCGTTTCCTCGGGCGAGTAGTTCAGGTCCATCGGGCGCTCTCCTCCGGGCCGCCGGTCGCGTCACGGCCGGGCGGGCACAGGGGATGGTATCACCGGCGTCGGCGTTCGGCGACCGGGTCACACTCGGCTGCTGGTGTGGTCGATATCGAGCCGAAACCGTATCGGCTCAATGTCGCCAGGGCCCAGCGGTGAGACACGGCGCCCCGCGGCCAGTCGGGGAAATCGGCCCTGTGAGCCCGCACTCGGCGTCGCCGATTCCGGCGCCTGAGGGCTCTAGCGGCCCCGCAGAGCAACGTGCCACGTTGGAGTCGAGGTGTGTAGCCGCCCCGTGTGCGGACAGGCCTTTGGGCCTCGCCTCTCCGGTGGCCGCCTACAGGAGTTCTTGCACGCCCGAGTGTCGGCTCCGGTTCAACGACGAGAACCGCCGGCAGGGGCGGAGGCGTGCCAAGAAGCGGGCGCGGCTTCGCCTGGCACCGAGCTCATGGGGTTGGGGGACGGACGTGGCCACTGACCATCTGGAGGGCCCCCGCGGTTCGGCCCCAGTAGCACCCCATGATGCTGTCCGCGTGCTGATCCGGTCGATCCGAACGACGACATTCGACGAGGCCACGTGGCCGACTGCGAGCGGTATTGGCTCGAGCGCTTGCCATGCGGACCCGGCTTTCGCGGGAGGGCTGGTGGAACTGAGGGTCTCGCCTTGCGCGGTGACGCTGGCGCCTCTGAGCTGCTGGCATACGGTATGAAAGGAACTCCTGGCCGCGTCCTGATCGTCGACGATGAGCCCCTCGTTAGTGGCCTGCTGCGCGACTTCCTCACCACTGGGGGAGACGAGGTGGCCATCGCGGCGAGCGGTGCGGACGCACTCAAGATTGTGCCGGTCTTCCAGCCGGACGTCATCCTGACCGACATGCTGATGCCCGGCATGTCCGGAACGGATCTTCTAGACGCCCTGCGCCGGGCTGGCGTCATCGTGCCCGTGATCCTGATATCGGGGCAGCCGATCACGCCTGAAGGGTTCTTCGGACTCCTTGAAAAACCTTTCGACCTACAAAAGCTGACCGAGGTTGTTACGGCGGCCATCGACCACGGACGGACCGGACGTGCCTGACGATCAGCGACGCCGCAACCTCACCGCCGTGCTCGGATTCTTACTGCTCCTCCCCGAAGCGCCCGAACTGCGGCTGCTCCACAAGTGGGCTGACGCCTGGCGCGCGGTGGGCTGTCCGGCCCGGCCCTGCTCGACGCCGTCGCCGAGGCGGCCCATGTCGTGCAGCAGGAAATCCGAGAACGGCTCGAACCGGACCTGGTTCAGCGCCCTAGCCTTGTTCGGCGCCGTCACCAGCGTCGGGAGGTGACACGACGCGCAGCCGATCCGATAGAAGACGACCCGACCGGCGCTGGCCTCCGAGGTGATCGCGCCGCGGGGCGGCGGCGCCAGGAAGGTCATGAAGTCCGTGAACGCCACCCCGTCGCACCGTTCCAGACGGTCGGCGCTGCCGTTGGGGAGGTTGTCCATCGGAAACGTCGGCGAGGTGATGCCCATCTCGTTCAGGTATGCGTCCGCCGAGAACGTCACCAGCGTGGCCACCTGCGCCTTCCAGCCGAACCGGCCGACGACGGCTGAGGGGCGCCCGGCACTTCCATCGGCGAGGACATCCTCCAGCCGGGCGTAGCGATCACGGAGCGGGCGCCGTGGCTGGTCGCCGGCACGAGCCTTGCCGTCAATCAGTTGTCGGCCTGCATCCGTACGGTCCCCGTTAGGGGCCGATCGGCGAGACGCGGTGCAGACAAGGGGACGGTGCCGGGCCGGATAGGCTTCTCGCGAAGCCGTGTCCTCTGGACTTGCTGGTCGCGGAGGTGAGGCGACTTCTGGAGCGCGCGGCCGAAAGGAGAAGTAAATCGAAAGGAGAATCATATGGTAGCGAAAACGATCGGCGTAGGAATCCTGCTGGTCTTCGGCCTCCTCAACCGGGCCGTCGCAGAGGACACCGTAGATGTAACCAAGGATGTAAAGGAGGCGCGCGAGACCATCGCGCTCTTCAAGAAGACGGATCCGGGGCTGTCTCGCTTCGTCGACCACGCGGTCGGGTATGCGGTCTTCCCGACAGTTGCCAAGGGTGCCGTCGGGGTTGGAGGCGCCAGCGGCTCGGGAATCGTCTTCGAGAAGGGCAAGGCTGTCGGAAAGGCACACGTCACCCAGGGGACCGTCGGGGCCCAGATCGGCGGTCAAACCTACTCTGAGGTCATTTTCTTCGAGACGGTGCCGGCGTTGACGGACTTCAAGAACGGGGCGCTCGCACTCGCTGCTCAGGTAAGCGCGGTGGCGGCTTCGGCAGGAGCGGCGAAGGATGCCAAATACCAGGATGGCGTGGCGGTCTTCACCCACCGCAAGGGGGGCCTGATGGCCGAGGCGAGTGTTGGTGGCCAAAAGTTCCGCTTCGAGCCCTTCGGAAAGAAGTAGGCAGCTAGCGCTCGATCTTCTGTCTGCGCGACCAGCAGCAAGCGGTGGACTGCTACAACCTCGCGGGGGATGATGGTGGCGGTGACGACGCCGTTCGACGACTGGCTGAAGCGCCAGCAGTTCAGCGCTGACGAATGAGTCCCCGCACCAGCTCGTCACGGAGCCCCTCGGGGCCCCGGTTCTCGAAGGCATTGCCGAGGGCGCGCGGTAGCTCCGGGCTCAGCGTGCCTTTGAGGCGCGCGTAGATGGCGCCCGACTCGCCGGCGCCGAGCAGGACCAAGTCACTCACGGTGGTCGCACCAGCCTCGCGGACGAGCACGAGCGCGGAGCGCCCCGGCTGTCGCGTGCGGACGACCGGCTCCCAGCCTCGAACTGCCATCCTGGTGAAGTCGAGCGACGCTCCCATGGGCACGTCGTAGAAGGCGAGATCGAACTCGTTCAGCCCCGCCAGCGGCAGCGCGGCTCCGCCGCCCGCGAGCCCTGCGCGGATCATGTGCATCGTCACACGGCCGAGCTGGATCTCGAAGACGTATCGCGGGTCCTGACCAGTCTGCGTCGCGATCTCGCCGCGCACGCGCTCCGGGCTGAATGAGGTCGCACAGCCCGCGATACTGATCCCCAGCACCACGGTGAGCACGCGCATGGCCGAGCTCATGCTCTTCATTCTACGGCGTCCCTAGGAGACCGCACTCCTAACCCTTGACGCGAGAACCGGTCGAGAGAAGCGGGCGTGCTGAGAATCCCCCCCCTCTGTGTCGCCGATGCTCCACTACAGGCTCTTCAAAAACGCATTGAGCTTGGCGGCGTCGAGGGCCTTCTTCTTCTTCGCGGTGTCGATGGCGTCGATGATGGCGTAGGCCTCGTCGCAGTACTTGTCGAAGAACGCCCACGTCATCTGGTGCTTCTGGGCCCAGGTCACGCATACCGGGCCCTTGCTCGTGTAGCCGGGGACGTGCACGTAGTGCCCGCCCCAGGAGTTCGGCTTCCCGTTCGGCCCAGAGACGACGTCCCACGGCTGGCCGGACTGGAACTGGCCCTGGGCGGAGATCGGTAGGCTCAGCCCCAGCCCGACGCCGACGTCGAGTACGATTGCCTGCTTGACTTGGCTGTGGTTGGCCCGGTTCAGCTCCGCAAAGGCCTTGACCGTGTACTTGTGCTTGGCCGCGGTCCACCCGGGTGCGCGCCACAACTTCAGCGATTCGAGCACGACCAGTCCGGTGTCGGGGCCGCCCGTTTCTTTCTTGTATTCGCGCAGGACCTCTGCGTCGGTGATCTGCAGCTTCTTGTTCTGCTCGAGCAGCTCGAACCGCAGCGTCTGGTGCGCCCGCCCGGCGATGACGCAGTCGCCGTAGTGGTCGTTGCCGAACATGGGTGTCGGGATCCCCGGGTGCTTGAGATCGAAGTCGTATTCCGTGGGCAGCTTCGCCGGCGCCTTCAAGATCGCGGCAAACTTCAGGTTGCGCGGGTCCCGCTTGGCCGGCGCCTTGCCCAGTTTGAAGATCGGATGCTGGCCGATTCCCTTGCTCTTGGCCATGGACGATGCCTCCCGTGGGCGTCAGGCTTCTCCTGACAACGTCTGAGGATTACGGCACGACGATCCCGACACGTGATTGTCGACCGCAACGGCCACCCGCGCAAGACGCGTGCAGTGGCAAGAATCATCGCGGATTGTAGTTGGTCAAATTTGCTGGACTTCACCAAGTGACGTGAGTCACTTGGGCGCAGAACGGAAGGGAGCTGAAAGGTCGGACACTTGACGCGCAAAAAGGGCCATAGCGAGCGCAACGCGAGGCCGGGCAACAAGAACAGCGCCAAAGGCCCCCGCGTCGGCCGTAAAGACAAAATGAGCCAGCCCCTACCGCAGCCTCGCCTCGAGGCTATGGTCAGCTTTCCCAGGCGACGCAAGCGGGGAAAAACACATAGGCTTTTGCGGAACGCGACCCTTCCAGCGCGATGATGATTTGGGCCAAGCGCCTTCGGGGAAAACGGCCGTGAAATCCGTCGCCGGTCGCCTTCGGGCTGCGCTCGCGGCCACGCTGTCCAAGCTGAGGCGCCCGAGCTGGCGCTCGTCCACCGTTGGCTCGACAACTGGCGTGGCGTCGGCTTGCTGGCGGTCGGGCTGCATCGCACCGGCTACGATCTCGACTTGCGGCAGTACGGTGACGGCCACTGGCGCGCAACCTTCTACGTCACCGGCCTCGCCCACTCGATCCTCGGCGGGTCGGCCTGGGAGCCCACGATGTGGCGAGCCGTTCCGGGCGGGCAAAGGCGCGGCGTCTTCAGCCGCTCGCAGCCATCCCCTGCGCCTGCTCCAAGCCCCCTCATTGGACCACCGTTCGGCTTAGCGTTATTCTCGGCGAACCTGAGCCGCGCCCGGCGCGGCGCAGCGGGCTGGGTCGTCTGAATCTCCTGTGACTGCGGGGGGCGCATGGCGCGTCGGATCTACGAGGGGCGACCGTGCCGGCCGCGCTTGAGCTGACGCGCGCCATGCGGTGCGGGCGGTACCTGCGCGCCTGGTCGCTGACAATGCTCCTCGTTGGCGTCTGGCACGGTGCCGCCCCGGCCGCGCCTGCCGCGCCCGATCAGGCGTCCGTCCTGATCCTCCTGCCTGACCAGCCTGGGTTGCCGGCGGCGATGGCGATCGTCTCCGGAATCCGCGCGGTACTCCTCAAAGAGTGGTCGTTCCGGGTAACTATCGAAATAGAGCATGTCGACGTTGCTCGCTTCGCGTCGCCCGAGGCAGAAGAGCGCCGGCTCCGAACAGTCTACGGCTCG
>Ga0105241_10003036_pt1 | contig 12520 bp, 10 predicted proteins | sample KBSC64metaG_FD_80422 | JGI IMG/M metagenome (GOLD analysis project Ga0105241, IMG submission 80422) | Corn rhizosphere microbial communities from Kellogg Biological Station, Michigan, USA - KBS C6-4 metaG | ecosystem: Host-associated > Plants > Roots > Rhizosphere > Soil | place: Michigan, USA... | reverse complement strand
TCTATTACTTTTTCCATGCATAACTGCACCCATGCCGGAACTCCAACCAAAAAAGCGATATCCCATTCCGGCGCCTTTTCTACTATCTCATCTAATTTTTTTGACCAATCAGTATTCTTTGCAATTTTTTTTCCCTTCTTATACATTCCCTGAAACCAGAAAGGAATATTTTTAGCCTGGATGCCACTGAGGTCGCCCGCATAGTATGTTGCCGACTTTTGTAAGTGCGTACTGCCGCCCAGCATAAGCCATCCTTTGCCAACCGATGATTTAGGAACATTTGTATAGGTTGCCAAACTAATAAGCTGACGAATACTGGTCAACGTATTTGCCCTTATTAACTCTTTTGTTATTGGAATATATTTACTGGACGATTCGCTGGTGCCGCTACTTAATGCAAAAAATTTAATGATACCAGGCCAGCATACATCTGGTTTTCCATCCAGTGCCCGATACCACCATTCATTGAAAATTTTGCTATAGTTATAAGTCGGAACTATTTGTTGAAAAGCTTTGCCCGGATGGCGACTTAAAAGAATTTCATCGAATAGATATTTTTGGCCAAATTCTGTAAAACGGGATTTTCTTAACAACTTTGTTAGCACTTTCAATTGTTGCCTCTTAGGGGAGCTCACAGGTATGTTTAAAGCTCTTGAAACTGATTTTGGTAATTTGAATTCTATTAATGCCATTCAATTAGAAAGTTGAGACTTGCAACAAATTTAGTGAATACTATTACCCCACGTAACATTAATTTACAAGCGGCTTATAGCACCGTAAAGCTGTTTACAAATATATTAAAAATTGCCGCTTGATAAGTGGAAGTTGCCATTTGCTAAATGGCGGAAAATTATTGGAGAAAAATACAAAACTTAGCATCTGAAAATATTCGCAGATCTGGATTTTTAGGGAGAGAGGAGGTGTTACAAGGCGAATTTGATAGGTTGTAATACTAGGTTTCTTGGAATATAAAAGTGTGTGTAGTTTTTAATCAGGAGGCTCCCGGCTTGTTTGGCCGGGAGTTTTGTTTTGGGCCATTGGAGTCCTTGATGTAGGAGCATTAAAAATGCTTTTTTGATAACTTGGAGATTTGGCTTTATATTCTATCTGCAAATAATTCATTTGGGTAAAAAAATTACAGTAATTTTATTGTAAATCAGTTAGCATATCTTTACATCGGTTCCCGGCTTCCTTTGTCCGGATAATACCCCAAAATAAAAATTAAATTAGAATTCTTAATGTACAATCACATCTGGAAAAAATATTTACCCATTATTAAAATATTAATGAAAAAATCTGCCGCCGGGGACCAGGTATTGGATTTAAACAGGGTTGATTTTGAAAGAGCCGGAACTGGAAGAAAGGCTGGCTACAAATTCACCATTGAACTTACCGACGGGAAAGTGGGCAATGTGATTAGTGGCTCGGAGCTGGCAATGCATCTTGCAGCCGTAATATTAGAAGACGATGGAGCCAAACAAATCATAAATGAGAATAATTACGAGATAAGCCTTAATACCAAATTCCAATTATCAATTAAAAATTTGAGTTCAGCTGAGGTTAGTAAATCTTCACCAAAAAAGAAAGGAAAAGACACGATTGAGGAGGAGGCGGACTAAATCATGCCTTTTTAATTTTAACCTACACTCTATATTAACCTACACTCTATAAATATAAAGTCATTTGAAGAAAAAATTATAGACCTTGTAATTCTATTTCAAAAATTATGAATTGAAATACGAAGTACGTTCAGGAAAGAATAATTCAACCTTCTAAAATAGCCCTCCAGCATTAAAACCTTATAAATTAGTTGCCGAGAAAGTATCTCCCTGGCTTAGGTCACCCGTATCGTAACCTTTCTTAAACCAATACATTCGTTGTGCAGAAGTTCCGTGAGTAAAAGCATCCGGAGTAACAGTGCCTGTCGCTTCTTTCTGCAACCTGTCATCTCCGATGGCATTGGCCGCAACCAGTGCCTGCTCAATATCGTTAGGATCAATTACATTTTTCATTTGCTGATCGTAATGCGCCCAAACTCCTGCATAAAAATCTGCCTGCAATTCAAGTTTTACGGAATATTTATTGTATTCAGTTTCGCTAACCTGCTGCTGTATCTTCTGCAATTTTTCGGTTGTTCCAAGAAGGTATTGAATATGATGCCCTACCTCGTGAGCAACAACATAAGCCATTGCAAAATCACCCGCAACTTTAAATCGCTGATTTAATTCCTGTGCGAATGAAAGGTCTATATATACATCATGATCAGCGGGGCAATAGAATGGACCACTTTGAGAACTTGCCTCTCCGCATCCGGAAGTAGTAGCATTACGAAAGAGAACGAGAGTTGGTTTCGTATAGGTTTTACCCATATCGCCAAAAATTTTCGTCCATACATCCTCGGTATCTTTCAGTACCACCTTCACAAACGAAGCTTCTTTATCATCGGCTGCTTTTTGCTCTGCAGACATTTCCTGCTGCTGTGGCTGTTGCTGTTGTAAATCCTGCTGCAGTTGATTTACATCTCCGCCACCTAAAAGAAACTTTGCCAATATGAAGATTACGCCAATAATTCCACCGCCAACTGCCACATGACCACCGGTAATACCTCTGCGGTCATCTACATTATCACTTTCCTGCCTGCCTTGCCATTGCATAATTAATAATTTAATTATTAAAAAAACCTTTTGTAATTGTTATGATACTTCGCAAATTTATTGAGAATTTTTTTTAGAAAGCATTACGCCACAACCTTTATAAAGTATGCCGTTGTATTTTACATTTACCTTATATCGATATAAATAATCGCTCATTCCATCGTTGCAAAACTGTGGATAAAGAGTAATAGTCCACACTGTTGTGTCAGATTTGACCTTATAAATTGTGCTGTCTTTATTTAATATCGGTTTTTCTATACCCGTTATAACAGGTTTTTTCCAATCCGCCAGTTTGAATGAAATAGATTTTTCAAAATCAATATCAAGACTCCAAAATGGTTCATTCCCGATTGCTACAAAGTCAATACCTTCCAATTTCTTTTTTTCCCAAGCCGGATTGTTAATGGCAAGATTTCTTTTCGTTAGAATATAGTTGGATGAATTGCTAATATGGATTCCATTAATTTCAACAGCCAGCAAAGTATCTCTTTTTTTAATAAAACTTATTACCGGTTTACTATTTTGAATCAATTCAATTTTACGGTTTTTTATTTGCCAGGTTCCTTCACTTATTTTTGGAGCTTCGTTTTTACTCCAGATCATTTGTTCTTCCCTGAAAGTTTTGTCAACATTAAATAGAATCGTTTGCTGCACTCCATCACAGTCTTTGCATGGAAATATTCCCTGGTAAGCACCTAGAGGCAAACTATCTTCAACTATTGAATTCTCCAATGAATCCTTAACAATTATGGTATCGTTAATCTTCGTCGTATCTGTTACTGAAACAGCCTTGTCATTTTTAGAACCATCATTGCATGAAAAGAAAATTAAAGCAATAACCGTAATGCCAGCGACAATTTTCATTTGCTGAATTTCCTATGAAAATAGACCAAAAATTTGAAAGATTTACTTTTAAAACCCCTTTCTATTTTGCCACAAAAACGGCAAATTAATCAACGGTAAATAACTAATTTATTTGTCAAAAAATACTAAATAAATTAGTGTTGATAACTTATAATATATATATTTGCACAACTAATAACTTTACAGAATTATAAAAGCTTAATTAATTTTTTATGGCAAATACTGAAAAAAATACTGATAAAAGCTCTGAGAAAATGAAGGCCCTCAGGCTTACTATTGATAAAATAGATAAGGACTTTGGAAAAGGTAGTGTGATGATGATGAACGAACGTTCGCAGGAACCCCAGGCTGTAATTTCTACCGGTTCTATCGGGCTTGATGTAGCATTGGGAATTGGAGGATTGCCCAAAGGCCGGGTCGTTGAAATATATGGACCTGAGTCTTCAGGTAAAACAACGCTTGCTATTCATGTAATTGCAGAAGCTCAGAAAAAAGGCGGTATGTGTGCCATAATTGATGCCGAGCACGCTTTTGACAGCGCCTATGCTAAACGGTTAGGCGTAGACGTAGATAATCTTTTAATAAGCCAACCTGATTATGGGGAGCAGGGTTTGGAAATAGCGGACAGGTTAATACTTTCAGGAGCATTGGATGTAGTGGTTATAGATTCAGTTGCTGCACTGGTTCCCAAGAGTGAGCTTGAGGGTGAAATGGGGGATAGTAAAATGGGTATGCAGGCAAGGCTGATGAGCCAGGCTTTAAGAAAATTGACAGCTACTATAAGCAAAACAAATTGTTGCTGCATATTTATAAATCAATTAAGAGAAAAAATAGGTGTAATGTTTGGTAATCCGGAAACAACTACCGGCGGTAATGCGCTAAAGTTTTATGCATCCGTTCGCCTCGATATTCGTCGTATGACGCAAATTAAAGATGGAGACGAATCTATTGGAAACCATGTAAAAGTGAAGGTGGTTAAAAATAAAGTAGCGCCTCCTTTTCGTGTTGCAGAATTTGATATTATTTATGGTGCAGGTATTTCAAAAACCGGGGAAATAATTGATATGGGTGTTGAAATGGGGATTGTTCAAAAAAGCGGAAGCTGGTTTAGTTATGATACTACTAAACTCGGCCAGGGCCGTGATGCAGTTAAGCAGCTTTTAGTTGATAACCCTGAATTGGCTAATGAACTTGAAGGCAAGATAAGAGCAAAGATTGCTGAAATGAGTGCTGCATAGCTTGATAAAATGTTTTTTTTGAAAGCCATCCTTAAAACGATGGCTTTTTATTTATGGTAATATTCGGAGAAAGTCAGAATTGTTTATTTGCATAGGCAACGCTTTAATACTAAACTGCATTTATAGTTTTATAAAACCATTATAACATTGTTGATTTTTTTACATGGAAACATCTGAACTGATTAAGGAAGCTAAGCAGGGAAGCACTGCTGCTCAGAAATATCTGTTTGATCAGTGGGCAGAAAAAATGCATTTTATATGTCGCCGATATGTAAAGAACCCGGAAGATGCAGAAGAATTATTGCTTGATGGTTTTTATAAGTTCTTTAAAAAAATTAACAGCTTTAACTACAAAGGTGATGTTGCTCTATACATGTGGCTAAAGAAAATTATGATTAATGAATGCCTGATGTTTTTGCGAAAAAAAAATGTATTCACCATAGTAACAGAAGCTACCGTGCAGGAAATGCCTTTGCAGGAAGATGCACTGGATAAATTATCGGCTGGCGAAATTTTTAATTTAATTGTTCAATTACCTGTTGGCTATCGCACGGTTTTTAACCTGTATGTTATAGAAGGAATGCCACACAAAGAAGTTGCGGCATTGTTGAATATTTCAGAAGGAACCTCAAAATCGCAATTGAGCAAAGCAAAAAATTTATTACAGAAAATGTTACTGCAAAACGATATAGATTATGACAAACGGAAAACCAAATAACAATGATAACTGGATAAATAAACTGGATGAATTGGAGAACATCCAGGGCGCAGCTTTAGATAAAGAAGCTTCGTGGAAAAAGCTTCATGAAAGGCTTTATTCAAAGTCAAATAGAAGAAAAGTGATTTGGTATTGGCTTGCTGCTGCCTGTTTATTTTTTGCTTTATTCATTTCGTTATTCATATCGCGTAAAAAAGAAAATGTTTTGGTAAATAATGATTTAAGGACAGGTAAAAGTGATTCCCCGGTGGTTCAAAATATGCCAATAATTAATAAGGATACAACTTCAATTATTTCTTCTTTATCAAATAAAAAGGGATTGCCTGGTAAATCAATTCACGAAATCAATAAAACAAAAGCGAGCAATCATCCCAATATAAGAGGTAACGAAATTGTTCAAAATAAAACAGGAACAAATATTACGCAACAATTAATCAATAGCGCTGTAACCCCTGTGGATACTGTAATCAGTCTCGTTGCAAATATGCCCGTAAAGAAAAAATTAATAGTTGTTCACGTAAACGAATTGGGTGATCCGGTTACTGAATCTCCAAACATCGTCAGGAATAATGAACAACATTCTTTTCAATTTAAATTCATGAACCAGGAAGTGTATACACGATCATCGCCCGCTGTTACTAAAACAGGATTTAAAATCTTTACAACAAAAAACCTTACAAACTAAAATGAAAAAACTTATTGGTATATTGATGCTTTTTACAGGCATCACGGCAAATCTTTGTGCACAATCAACCAGTTCATCAGACAAAACTTTTCAGGTTCCTGAAAATATAATAATCACCAGGCGCTTCTACATAAACCTTGAGAAAGGTAACAAGATGGTGATTGAGGTTAGTGATATTGCAGATCTTAAGCGTATGGCAAACATTGATTCTCTGCTGCAAATATTTTTGAATGATATAACTCCCTTAAAAGATTCGCTGGCAGACCCGGTTACTTCAAAACGAATAGACTATATTACAGATGCTCAAGGCAGAAAAAAAATAAGGTTTCAACAGTTTCAGCCGAAGGGTGCAAGTTTTTTAATAAGTAACGGAGACTTAGAATCGCTAAGAACCGAACAAGACACCATAAATATAATTGGAGTAATAGTTAATCCACCGAAAGCTATAGAAAAAATTAGCTTGAGAAATCCGCGATATTACCATTTTACTTTTTACCTGAATAATATCAATGAGATTACAAACTATATGAATGGAATTCTTGCAGAGAAAATAAGAACGATTCAAGAAAATATTAATGGTAAATGGCCAATTGTTTTAGGAAGTGGTTTTCATTATATTAAAAAGGACCGTTCTATAACTGCAGATAAACCGAAAGGATTTACTCCAGGGGGAACGGGAGATTTTCTTGTAGCTAATATTACCGTTAATGCGCAAAATTATAAGAATTACTTTGTTCCGTCTTTCAGCCTTGGAATGAAACTTACATTAACGAACAGGGAAAGAACATTTAAATGGGAACCCGGCTTATTCTGGGAACCACATTTCCTTTTCGCAAGAGATAATCAAAATAAAATGCACACTTATAGAAACGATTTTCTAACGGTTACTTACGGCCAGGGAGGAACGAAAGATTATGATCCCAGAAAAGATTTTTCCTTTAGCGCAGTTTTTTCTTTGGGTTATCTTATTAACAGAAACGGAGATTATTTTGAAAAAAATACTTTTCGCTTCGGAGCGGGCAAGCTTTCAGTAGCGAAAACGACCATTGAGCCTTCCATATATTTTAATAATTTATTTAAAGGCGTAACGCCGGGAATAAGAATTAGTCAATACTTTTAAATTGAAAAGTATTTTCAAAATTTATGGGCGAAATTGAAACACATCCCTTCCAGCCATTTATCCCGACCAATGCTACAATACTTATTGTCGGTAGTTTTCCCGGAAGAGATATTACTCAAAAAGAATTAGAAAAAGACGACTGGTTTTATGGAACAAAGCGAAACCAGTTTTGGAATATCATTTCCGGCGTGTATAATATTGAATTAAAAAACGCCGCAGATAAAAAAGAATTATTTACTATAAAAGGAATTGCAATTGCAGATATTATTTTAAAGGCGCGAAGGAATGCAGTAAGTAATTCCGACATCAATCTTGAAGTGATCGCTTATAATGATAAATCCATTAAAAACATTTTAGCGTATACTTCATTTCAGCATATTTTTTATACAAGCAGGTTTGTAGAAAAACATTTCTTAAAAATATTTCCGGGAATACAAAATGGCGAATGCCTTCCTTCGCCATCGCCACGATATGCAAGAATGAGTATAAAAGAAAAGATTACGTATTATAAGAAGATATTACCAGTTTGATATTAATCATGTCCTCCTTAACTCTGCCACACATTCAATATGATGTGTATGAGGAAACATATCAACCGGCTGTAATTTTTCAACGGAAAATTTTTCACCGAGTAATTGCAGATCTCTTGCCTGTGTTGCAACATTGCAGCTTACATACACAATTTTTTCAGGAGCAATCTCTAAAAGTTTTTGAATAAGTTTTACGTGTAGGCCTGCCCGTGGTGGATCAACAATAATTACATCAGGACGGCCATGTTCAACAAAAAAATCGTCGTTGCAAATTTCTATAACATCCCCACAAAAAAATGATGAATGGGTGATGTTGTTGAGTGCGGCGTTTTCTTTCGCATCTTTAATTGCGTCTTCAATAACGTCCACGCCGATTATTTTTTTTGCATCGTTACTCAAAAAAATTCCGATACTTCCTGTGCCGCAATACAAATCGTAAACAATTTCATTTCCATTTAATGCGGCAAAATCCTTTACAACATGGTATAATTTTTCTGCCTGTTTTGTATTGGTTTGAAAAAATGATTTCGGAGAAATTTTAAAATTGAAACCACCTAACTTTTCAATGATATATCCTTTCCCGGAAACAATGTTTGTTTCAATATCATAAATAGTGTCGTTCCATTTAGTATTTATGGTGTATAGCAATGTAGTTATCGATGGAACTTTTTCCAGTAAAAGTTTGCAGATTTTTTCTCTTTCATTTTTCTCATCATAACCAAAAACAATATTTACCATCAATTCACCGGTAGTGGAATTTCTTATAATGATATTTCTCAGCCAGCCTTTGTGCTCTTTTATATCATAATAACTATATTTATTTGCAAGAGAAAAATCACGCAGTGTATTACGAATTGTATTGTTTACATCATCCATTAACCAACATTCGTTGATGTCAATTATCTTGTCATACAAACGCGGAACATGGTAACCCAATGCGCCACCCGGCCAGGAATCATCTTGTAATTCTTCCAGTTCTTTTGGAGTTAAAAATTTTTTATTGCTAAAAGTAAATTCAAGTTTGTTTCGGTACGATGTCGTTAATTCAGACCCAACAATTGGCAACATTATTATATCGTTGAGTTTGCCTATTCTTTTAAAAGCATCTGCTGCTTCCTGTTGTTTATATTCGAGTTGTTTGTTGTAAGGAAGCATTTGCCATTTGCAACCGCCGCATATTCCAAAATGAATACAAAAAGGCTCAACCCTTTCTTTACTAAATTCCCGTATTGTAATTACTTTTCCTTCGGCCCAATCTTTTTTATTGCGTGTAATTAATAAATCGACAGTATCGCCGGGCACCGCACCTTCAATAAAAATAACCTTACCATCCACACGGCTAAGTGCTTTCCCTTCAGCGGCATAACCTGTAACAGGTAAATTTTCCAGCGTAGATTTTTTTCTTTTCATCTAAAAGTAAAAATAGGTTATAGGCCGGACGGTTAATTACAATTACTACAAAATGTTAAGTATTTTGCATGACTATTGATTTTTAATCAATTTAGATATTTTTGTTCCCTATCTTAAAACAATGAAGATATTTTTTAGCTTAATAAGCCTCTTACTTATTATGATCTCTGCTTCTTTTGCGCAGGGATTCAAGGTTACGTTACAAACACCAAATTATACCAACGGGTTAGCTTACCTAACCTATTATTATGGCAAAAATATTAATATCGAAGATTCTGCCATTATAAGCGACAAAGGGGTTGCCGTGTTTGAAAAAAATGAAAAGCTGCTTCCGGGTGTTTATTCAATAGTGTTTCCGGGTAAAAATAAATTGTTTGATTTTCTTGTCGATAAAGAACAGGAAATTTCAATTAAAGCTGATACCTCGGACCTTATCAATAAAACAACAGTAACAGGCTCAAAAGAAAATATTCTGTTTCAGCAATATCAAAGATTTGTCGCAGCTAAAGGAGCCGATCTGCAGGCAGAAATAAATAGTTATAAAGCTTCGAAAACTAAAAACGATAGTCTTTTGCATGAAAAGAAATATAATGATCTTAACAAAGAATTAAATGACTACAGGGACAAGATAACAAAGGAAAATCCAGAGTCAATGCTCGCAGCATTGCTCACGAGTATGAAGGAGCCGAAGGTTTTAATTGCAAAGCCTGTTACACGGGAAGACTCGGTAAATAATTACAATTATTACAAGCAACATTATTGGGACGGAATTACGTTTATGGATGACCGTATTATTCGTACACCATTTTTTTTGCCAAAAGTTGAAAAATATTTTAGGGAAGTGTTATCGCCCGCGCCAGACTCCATTATTCAGGAGTCCGATTATTTATTGTTGAGGGCAAGAACAGCCCCCGAAATGTATAAGTTTTTGTTGAACTGGCTTACAGATGAATACATCTATCCGAAATACATGGGGCAGGATGCCGTGTTTGTTCACTTGTTTGAGAGGTACCATTCAAAAGGAGTTTCATCGTGGCTGAATGAAAAGCAAATGACGGCGATTTCAAACAGGGCTTACATGTTAATGTCTAATCTTATTGGAGAACAGGCAGCTAATCTCGAAATGGTTGACTCGTCGGGCAAATCGATGCCATTGTATGATGTTAACGCTCCCTATACTATTGTTTGTTTCTGGGACCCAACCTGCAGCCACTGTCGGCAGGAAGTGCCGGAAATGGATTCAATGTATCATGCAAAATGGCAAAAAGAAGGTGTGAAAATTTATGGAGTACTTACCGATACAAAAGAGCAATCCAAATGGAAGGAATTTATGAATAAGTACAATTTGGAAAGCTGGATAAACGTTTATCAAACCGACCAGCAAAAGAAAATCGAAGAAGATGCGAAAAAACCTTCTTACAAACAATTGTATGACGTAACTCAAACCCCTACTTTGTATTTGCTGGACAAGGATAAACGAATTATCGCAAAAAAATTAACCTGGCAACAAATGGACGACGTCCTTCAAATGAAAATTAATAATAAGGCTGTCAATAATAATAACAGTATCGGAAAGTAAATTTTGATGATTTAATAATTGACGAAAGTCAATAACCCATTCCAATAAATTCTGTCTGATGAAAAAACTTTTTTTGTTTACTGCTTTCTCTTTTTTTATTTCAATCACTTATTGCCAAACACTTTTTACCTACGGCAAACATACCGTAAGTAAAGATGAATTTGTTCGGGCATACAATAAAAATAAAACCCCCGCAACCGATACGGAGCAAGCGCTGAAAGATTACCTTGATCTTTATACAAAATTTAAATTGAAGGTGCAGGCCGCAAAGGATATACAGCTTGATACGCTTCCTTCCCTACAATCCGATCTTCAAAATTTTAGAACGCAGATTGAAAACAATTATTTGCAGGACGATAAAGAAGTGGATGCATTAGTAAATGAAGCCTTTGCCAGGAGCCAGAAAGATATTCACGTGCAACATTTTTATGTTTCAATTAATAGCAAAATGCCACCTGCAGATACTGTTAAATTATACAAGGCCATTAATGAAGCATATGATGAGTTAAAAAAAGGAGGAACAAATTATGATGAGATTGTTTCTGAAATAAAAGAAAAAATAGCGCCGCTGGAAGGAAGCGATTTGGGTTGGATAACGGTTTTTACTTTGCCGTATGAATTTGAAAATATAGTCTATAATCTGAAGCCTGGGCAGTTGAGTAAACCCTATCGCTCTAAAAAAGGGTGGCATATTTTTAAGAATGAAGAGGAGCGACCTGCCGTTGGCAAAATTAAAATTGCCCAGATCTTATTTGCTGTTCCGGCTGGTAATATTAGTATGAGAGATCACGCAAAACAAACAGCCGACTCAGTGTATAAAGCGTTGAAATCAGGTGCTGATTTCGGGGAATTAGCTAAACAATACAGTGACGATAGGAGAACTTATATGAACAATGGCATCATGCCTGAATTTGGTGTGGCAACTTACGACGGAGCCTTCGAAAAAATGGCGTTTTCACTAAAAAATGATAGTGATATTTCGCAACCTTTTCAAACAGAATTTGGCTATCATATCATAAAGAGAATTTCACGGTCACCGATACCCGAAAATAAAAACGATGAGGCTTTTATGGCCAATCTTAAACAGGAGGTACTTTCGGATAGTCGAATTGCATCTGCAAAAGAAAAATTTTTAAAAGAGGTATTGGTTAAAACAGGATATAAAAAGAACAATGCGATAAACGAAAAAGATCTTTGGACAGTAACCGATACGTTTGCCATATCAAATAAGAAAATAACCGCCGGCAATGTTAACGAGAACACTATCCTGTTTTCTTTTAACAATGCGAAAGTAAAAGTGGGAGACTGGATGCAATATATAAGAAGTGTGAAAATCACCTATGCAGCCCATGCAGAACAAACACATGCAGAGCTTTTCAAAAATTATGTTTCAATTGCGGCTACAGAAAATTATAAAAGCCGTTTAGAGAACTTTAATCCGGAATTTAAATACCAGTTGCAGGAATTTAAAGACGGCAATATGCTTTTTGAAATTATGGAACGAAAAGTTTGGTCCAGAGCTTCTTTGGATAGCGTCGGGCTCGAACAATATTATAATGAGCATAAAACCAATTATAAGTGGAATGCGAGTGCTGATGCCATTTTATTTTCATGCTCAAACGAAGCATCAGCAAAAACCGCACTGGAAGAAATTAATAAAGGTAAAACCTGGAAAGATCTCGTTAAAGATAACTCCCAGGTTCAAGCTGATTCTGGAAGATA
>Ga0105241_10003033_pt1 | contig 12535 bp, 7 predicted proteins | sample KBSC64metaG_FD_80422 | JGI IMG/M metagenome (GOLD analysis project Ga0105241, IMG submission 80422) | Corn rhizosphere microbial communities from Kellogg Biological Station, Michigan, USA - KBS C6-4 metaG | ecosystem: Host-associated > Plants > Roots > Rhizosphere > Soil | place: Michigan, USA... | reverse complement strand
TTTTGGAACTGCCCTGGGGCTTCGAGATTTACAGCCTGCTCACGCGCTGGAATCCTCTGAATTTCGCCCGTCCTGTTCCTCGCGAAGATACCGGATATAAGGTACTGGTGGTCGGCTTGGGCCCGGCGGGTTTCACGCTGTCACATCATCTGATGAACGATGGCCACACCGTCGTCGGCGTGGATGGCCTGAAGATCGAGCCGCTGGAAGAAAGTGTCTCCGGCGTCAGCGTACGCGGCGAGCGCGTGCCCTTCCGTCCGATCCACGACGTCAACGATCTTTACGAATCGCTGGACGACCGCGTCATGGCGGGCTTCGGCGGCGTTGCGGAGTACGGCATCACCGTCCGCTGGAACAAGAATTTCCTGAAGCTGATCCGACTGCTGCTGGAGCGGCGCATGCAGTTCAGCATGTTCGGGGGCGTCCGCTTCGGCGGAACGATCACTATCGATAGCTCTTTCGAGATGGGATTCGATCACGTCGCTCTGTGCGCGGGTGCAGGACGCCCCACCGTGATCCCCATGAAGAACGGGCTGGCGCGTGGCGTGCGGCAGGCGTCGGATTTCCTGATGGCGCTGCAGCTCACCGGTGCGGCGAAAGCCAATTCGGTTGCGAACCTCCAATTGCGGATGCCGATTGTCGTGATCGGCGGCGGATTGACCGCAATCGACACGGCTACCGAATCGCTGGCATATTACGTGGTCCAGGTGGAAAAATTCCTGGAGCGCTATGAAATTCTGATAGCTGAAAAGGGAGCGGGCGAAGTGCAGGCGGGCTGGACGCCGGAGGAAACAGAAACCGCCGGCGAGTTTCTGGCGCACGCCTACGCCATTCGCGCCGAGCGGGCCCTGGCGGCGCGGGAGGGCCGCAATCCGCAACTGGTCAAGCTGCTCAATACCTGGGGCGGCGTCAGCATCGCCTATCGACGCAGGCTGATCGATGCGCCCAGCTATACGCTCAATCACGAAGAAGTCGCCAAGGCGCTGCAGGAAGGTATCCGCTTCGCCGAATCGCTGACGCCGGAAATGGTGGAGCTCGACCAGTACGGCCACGCTGCAGCGCTGCACCTGAAATCCGCTTCCGGCGAGCAGGTCCGCATGCCCGCCCGGTCGATTCTGGTGGCGGCGGGTACGCAGCCTAACACCGTGCTCGGCCGCGAGGACCAGCAAAACGTATTCCTCGACGGGAAATGGTTCCAGGCCGTGGACGAAGATGACAATCCGGTGAAGCCGGAGCGCGTCGCGAAGCCTCAAAAGGCCGCCGTGCTCATGTCGCTCCGCAAGGACCTACGAGCCATCAGCTTCTTCGGCGATCTGCATCCTTCGTTCGCAGGAAACGTGGTCAAGGCCATGGCGAGCGCCAAGCAGGGCTATCCGGTCGTATCGCGCACGCTGGCTCGACGGAAACCATCCGGTCCGGCGCCGGCCGAACTTCTGAAAAAGCTGAATTACGAATTGCGCGCGGTGGTGCGCGAAGTGATCCGGCTGACGCCCACCATCGTGGAAGTGATCGCCCAGGCGCCTACCGCGGCGCGCGCGTTCAAGCCGGGCCAGTTCTACCGGCTGCAGAATTATGAAGTGCTGGCTCCGCGCGTGAACGGAACAGTTCTGGGAATGGAAGGCTTGGCCCTTACCGGCGCTTCCGTCGATCGCGAAAAAGGATTGCTGTCGACCATCGTGCTCGAAATGGGCGGGTCGTCCGATCTGTGCGCGCTGCTCAAGCCCGGCGAACCCATGATCCTGATGGGACCCACGGGAACACCCACCGAGACGCCCGCGCAGGAGACTGTTCTGCTGATCGGCGGCGGGCTGGGCAACGCAGTATTATTCTCCATCGGTCAGGAGCTTCGCGCGCAGGGATCGCGGACGATTTACTTCGCGGGATATAAGAAGATCATCGATCGCTACAAGGTGGAGGAGATTGAAAAGGCCGCCGACATCGTCATCTGGTGCTGCGACGAAGCCCCGGGCTTCACGCCGGGCCGCGTACAGGACAAGGCCTTCGTGGGAAACATCCTCGAGGCGATTCTGGCGTACGGGCGCGGCGATCTGAAACCCGATCCGGAGGCCGGGCCTGCGCTGGAAGCCGAAACCGAGCTTTCTCTTCACTCGGTCGATCGCCTGGTGGTCATCGGATCCGATGGAATGATGGGCGCTATTGCGCGAGCACGCCACACCGTGCTGGCGCAGTTCCTGAAGCCCGATCACAAGGCCATCGGCAGCATCAATTCGCCCATGCAGTGCATGATGAAAGAGATCTGCGCGCAGTGCCTGCAACTTCACAAAGATCCCAAGACCGGTGAAGAAACCGTGGTCTTCTCCTGCTTCAATCAGGATCAGCAGCTGGATCAGGTGGACTGGGCTTCGCTCCGAACGCGGTTGTCGCAGAACGGCGTGCAGGAGAAGCTGACCAAGCAGTGGATCGACCTATGCTTGCGCCAATTAGGCGTGCGGCCGGAGCCGCAGCCAGTCGCGTAACTAGTCTAAAACCTTCAGGGCAATCACCACGAAGATCGCAGTGTCATCTTCCATTCCGGATACTTTACCCAGTACGGTTTTCTGACCTTCCATGAAATCGCCCGATGTGGACAGTCCAAAATCCATGAACTGGAACTGGTTGGGACCAGTAGCAACTGGCAACTTGAAGCCAATCTGCACCCGCTCGAACCGAACATAACGTCCCTGATCCTTGCGGCTTACCGCCTCCGGGTGTATTCGAATTTGCACGGTAGGAACCCCACTGCCAATCTGAGGGCCGGGCAAGCGTTCTGACTGTTGCGTCTCTTTTCCTTCCTGCAGGCGCAGAGGCACGATGTCCCAGAGCTCGATGTCCTTATACTGGGTCGCGGCTCGCAACTGGCGGGCAACTGGTTCAAGATCAGCCGGCAGCGTGGGTGCTCCAGACGCAGGCTTAACGGAACACTTCAAGAACGTCAGTGTCATGTCGATGTTCCGGCCGATGGCTGCCTCGCTGCCAGGCCGGTCCAGTTCGTTCACCACCTTGCGCATCTGCTCGACCACATCTTTGGGTGCGTACACAATGATGGTCCGCAAATTCTTGTCAGCCCTGAGCTGTGCCTGGAAGACGCCCAGCAGGTTAACCAGACGGTCGAACGAATCACCGGTGAGCGTCTTCACCGGAATGATCACGGCTTCCCGGGGTTCCTGCTTTACTACTTCCGCAGGTTTTTCTTGAGCCTGAAGAAAACTTGCGGCCAGAAGAATCGCCATCAATGTACGCATATAATTCGCTCCTTAGTTCACCAGCAGAATCACGACATCGGGATCCGGAGTTTCAATACGAATCGACACCGGCACAACTTCCACACGCTGCGGCCGAGGCCGGACACGTTTCGCACGTGGGGCCGTCTGAGCAACCTGAATGGGAAGCTCCGGCGCCGGAATCACTACCTGAGCATTCTCGGGCGTGCTGGGCTGCTTAATGGGCTGCTCAATGGGCCCAGGCGCCTTCGCTGGCCTCAGCAACAAGAACCCCGCCACCACGCTCGCGGCCAGTGCCAGCGGAACCGCGAACTTCCACCCGTTTCTCCGCGCAGTCCGACGATCCACAGCCATGCGCACCCGAGCCAGCGAATCCGCCGGAACCGGCTCATCGCGCATTTCGCGGAACAAATCCTGTATCTCGCGCTCGGTCATACTTCCTCCCGATTCAGAATGCCGCGCAACTTGACCATGGCCTTCGAGATCTGACTCCGCACCGTCACCTCAGTCGAGCCCAGCGCCTCGGCTACCTCTGCCGTGGACAATCCTTCGATTTCGCGCAGCACCACGGCCGCCCGTTCCTTCGCCGGCAGCATGGCGAGCGCCGCCATAAGCTGCTGCTTCTTTTCTTCCAGAAGCACCGTGGCTTCGGCCGACCGATCCCGGCTGGTCAACTCCGGCAGCTCCTGCGCCGGCCGTGCGGAACGCGTCCGATCTACACACAAGTTGACCGTGACCCGGTATAGCCATCCGCCGGCGGCCGCCTCGTTCACAAACTTCAGCCCGTTCTTATGCAGCCGCAAGAATACTTCCTGGGCGACATCCTCAGCATCCGCCCAGTTGCCCAGAATCCGGAACGCCGTCCGGAGGACCTGAGCTTCACGCTGGCGGACCACGTGATCGAAAGATCCAGTCGTCTCGCGCGGGATCTCGCCCATGAGTACGGCTTCCAGCATTCCCCTGCCAGATAGAACGTGCTTCATAGGCAAAACGTTTACTGGGGAAAAATGATTGGAGGCTAGTGCAGGCCCGCCTGGGTTAGGAAATCGGCGGCCACTGGGCGTGCGGCCTGAGCCGCAACCGGTCGCGTAAACCTTCTAGCCGCGACTGAACGCGAGTTAGAGAATTATTTACTTGACATGGCTGCCAGCCGCTCACCGGAAACTGGCAGTGACCGCGTTTGTGGGTTTGTCGTTGAATGTCACAACGATGCTGACTTCACCGCGTCCGGCGAGTGACTGCGGCATCGGCCCGATGTGCACGACATCGAGCTCCTGCTCGGTGGTGACCGAGACGACCGGCACGCTCACGCCACCCACTGTGGCCGTAGGCTGCCCCGTGGCGCCTCGGAAACCCGTACCATTCAGCGACAGGAAGATCTGATCGCTTTGGTTACCAAGATCCACGGGGACGGGGACACGGCTCCCCACCGGTTTCGCCGGATCGAAAAGATAATCCACTTTCGGCGGTCCGCTGCCAGCCACGCGAATCGAAAAACCCGCGGCCACGCCTGATCCGCTGGCATTGGCAGTGTAGAGGCCGGGTGCAACGCGATCCAGCGTTATAACCACCGGATTGCTTTGCACGCCTCCCCGGAAGACCGCCACGCTGACGCTCCCAAGTGGCAAGTCAGAAGGAATCTGCGCATTGATCTGCCCTGGGGAGACATAGTAAAGCTGAGCATCCCGGTTGCCCACGACCACGCGCGTTGGACTGCATGGCAACTGCGTTGGCCACGGCTCTGTGTTGGCGACGCACGTACCGAGACTCATGTTTGCGCCGTCGATCTCTACCACGGTCCCGGGTGAGAGTCCGGCCGTGCGGTTGGCGGAATTGACGATGCCCCCGGAACTTATCGAAGGCAAATTCGGACCCAGGCGAATGTAGCTGGCCATCCCGTCCAGAAACGCCTTGACAAACGGAGCGCCGTTTTGAAGCAGGTTGTCCTTTGTCATATAGTCCCTGATCCACTCGGGCCGCACGCCCACGTTTTCGATATAGGCGGTGGTCGGGTAATCAGGAGTGCTAATGGGGCCTTTGCGGACCTGCAACGCCAAGGTCATACCAGTCACTCCCTCGGTGAAAGGACCCGCATCGAAACTCGTGTTGTTGCCGCCCGCGCCGTTGGTCCTCATGCCGTACAGGATTCCCCGTCCGGCATCTTGGATCATGGCCGCGACCGAGTCGGCCGTCGACGTCGAAAACTCGTCGACCATAAACATAAGGGGTTTCTTATAGGCAATAATGTTTCCGGACACATCGGTTGCCGGATCGCGGTTCAAAGTGGAGCTGCAGAGCGGCAGCGTCTCTGAGAGTCCGCGTTCTTGGAGATTCGCAGCCAGCATCGCGTTATAGATCAGCTCATAACGCGCGATGACGTCCTGCGGAGCGCCCGCCGCCTTCGCGGCGATCATCGAGTTGTAGAAGCCCAATACGCGGCTCCAATAAGCCCGTAATTGAAATCCGGTGGCGTGGAACTGATACGGAATCAACCTAGCTGCGATGTTTTCACCGAAACACAAATTTCCGCCGGTGTTGCGCATTTCGTCGACGATCAATCCATTGGTGTTCGAGTTCATGAAGTCGATCTCGCGCTCAAACTGCTGCAGGGCCACCGGCTGCGACGGCGGAGAATAATTCGGAATCCGGATATAGCCGATCGTCAGATCTTCATATTTGAAGGTTCCCGAATAAAAGAAATCGGCGGCGTTGCCGCCCAGGCGTCGCGTAAAGGTGGACGGAAAACCAGCCAGGAAAAGCGGGTTTCGGGCGCCATAGCCGATCACCCCGGTCTCGCTAGCGTTCACCCCGGAGTACGTATACTGATTGAGCAAGCTCATGTAGTCTGGCTCGTTCGAGCCGATCGCGCGCGCGTCGGACTGCCGGTGTGCAAGCGCGTGCACTTGGGCTTTCGGAGAAGGAACGGGGCCGACTTCAAGCGGGGTGCCCGTTTTCACCCACGGGATGTCATAGGTTTCAAGGGCCCCACTCTGGCGCCGGAGGACCACCTTGGCTGAAGCGCCGACGTCCGGGGCATGCGGCATGACCGACTGGGGGCGGGAGGTTGCCCGCGTGGCCGCGAACCGCCGAACGGAGATCGGATTCCCTTTGCCCGCCGCGTACTTCCCTAAGTCCTTCAACAGTTGTTCTATGGCGGTCCCATCGATGGAAACGATCTCGTCGCCCAACGCGAATGGAAATCTGGCTTGGGGCAGAAGGGTCCTGTTGATGCTTTCAATCAAGACCTTGCCATCGTAGATATCCCCTATCATCCCAAGCTGGGCGACGAAATCCGAAGGGAGCGAGAATGCGTCGTGCGTGTCGGCCAAGCTCGCCACATACTCGACGCAGACCTCGTAGAAGTCCAAATCCGTTTTGGTGGCCGCGACCTTGTCGAGCCATGGTTTTATGTTCATCAAGTCGAAGCCGAGCAATTGCTTCTTCCATTCGTAAGGGGCGTAGTAGGTCGCGTAGAGGCTCGCCAGGAACTGAAAGTCCGATTGCTTCTGCGCGAGAGTCAGGTTCTGGGCGGGGGCCGTGACTCCCGCAACGCAAAAAACGAAGAGGATGGCTAGTTTCTTCATGGCGCTTTTTCCCTAGGGGTTTCGCTGAGTCCGAATGTAGTTGGTGATCGCCGAAACGAACGCGTCGACGAACGGTTTGCCGTTCTGTGTCAGGTTATCCAGAGTCATGTAATCCACCGAAACGTCGGGATAGAAGCCAATCTTCTCAACGTACGGCGCCGCCGGATACCCATCCGCCCGGACCGGGTTTTTCCGGCTCATCAGCGATTGGGTCACGCTTGTGAATCCGAGGGAATAGCTGCCGGCTTCCCAGCCGACCACGTTGCCGCCAGCGCCCATCGTGCGATAGCCCACCAGCAACCCGCGCGCATTATCCTGAATGGTCGCCGCGAAGGCGTCGCCGCCGGAGGCGGTGAGTTCGTCAATGGTCACGATGAGAGGCTTGTCATATCCGATCAAGTTCCCCGCCGCATCTCTGGCGGGCTCGCGGTCAATGGTGACGTCATCTATGGGGATCGGCCGGGTGCGGCCGCGGTTGGCCCGGTTGGCGGCGATGAATTCATCTTTGATGGATTGAAGCAGGTCGAGGATGCTTTGCGGCGCGCCCTGAGCTTTGGCCTGTTCAAGAGAGCTAGAGATACTCGCGACCCACGCCGAGGTGGCTCGCACCTCGAAGGGAATACTACGCCAAGTAGTAACGTAGAGCCGGCTCATAATCTGATTGAGGTACGACACGCTGCCACCAGGATTCCGGGTGATGTCGACCACCAGTCCGTCGGTGTTTGCCTTAAAAAAATCAATCTCTCTTTGGAACGCGGCCAGTGCGACACTCGTACTGGCGGGCGAGAAATTAGGGATGCGGATAAACCCAATCTTGTAACCGCCGGCCTGGAATGTACCCGAGAAGAAAATATCGGCGGAAGACGCACCCAGGCGCAGTGTAAAACCGCCGGGCATCGCAGCGGCGAAGATCGGAAACTGCGAGCCAAAGCCGTTCACGCTACGATCGGGGAGCTGGCAGTTCCACAAACGCGATAGCGGCTGCACGTAGTTAGGGGCAGGATCGTAATCACCCGAGTCGTCTTCAGCATCCTGATTCACCTCGCCCCCGGCCGCGTTCGGCGTGATGTACCGCCCGACGGTGGTCAAAGGCAGGCCGGACTTCGCCCAGGGGATCCGGTAAGACTCAAAACTGCCGTCCGGGCGCCGGAAGACAACGGTCGAGATGTCAGGTACGTCCGGGGCATGCGGCATCACCTGTTGCGGGCGGATGGTCAGCAGCCCGGCCGCCAGCCGCCGGGTGCTGCGCGGATTGGCCGCGACGTCATACTGTAGCAAGCTGTCCAGGATCTGCTGCGCGTCTTTCCCATCGATCGCGAAGAGTTCGTAACCGATGAGGAAGGGGAATTCGCTAACCGGAAGCCGGGTTCGGTCGATGGTATCGACGATCAGCTTTCCGTCGTAGATATCCACGCCGAAGTTGAGCCGTGCGATGAAGTTTGACGGTAGGCCGTAATAGTCGTGAGCATCGTTCAAGCTAGCGACGTAGGACACCATGACTTCGTAGAAATCCAGGTCATTCTTGGTGGCGCTGATCTTATCTACCCAGGGAGCAATATTCAGCAAATCGTACCCAAATGCGTCTCGCTTCCAGTCATAAGGTCCGTAGTTCTTGTCATAGACCCCCACGACATTCAGGAAATCGGAGATCTTCTGGTCCATGGTGAGCTGGCCGAACGCGGCTGTCGCCGCGAAAACCAACGAAGCCAACCGGACGAATACGCGCATGTTTCCCTCCCGAGTAAACGTTTACAACTCGCGGCGGCATTTAGTGATTTCGGCGCGCCGCCGCCTTCTGCACTCCTTAGAAACACGAATCAGCGCCTGGATCGTTGCTCGATCAGAAACGTCCAAGGCTGAACGCCGCCGCAGTGATTGAGCGGAATAATGTTCGTCAGTATACACCGAACCGCCGTCCTTAAGTCCTTCTAATTGCTGCTTCGCTTCGGGAGCGGTTTTGGCTCCGCCAAGCAAACACTCCCCTGGTGTATTTAATGGACGACCGCACCAGCCTCTAGCGGAGTCCGGCCTGGGTTAGGAAATCGGCGGCCACCGCCGCCACAGCCCGGTGCTCGATGTCCACCTGCGCGTTGAGCTTTCGCATCGTTTCCAGGTTGAACTTGCCGGACAGCTCGGCTAGCGCCGGCCGCAGCATAGGCTCCGCCATAATCAAGTCTTTCCGGACCATCAGACAAGCCTCATAGGACGGAAACACCTTCTGATCGTCGGCCACAATCTTCCAGTCCGGCGACATCAGGTGGCCGTTTGTTGCGCGTGTGGCGATCATGTTCACGTCGCCCTTTTCGAGCGCCGCAAAAAGCTGCTTCGGATCGATCACGCGGGTCGCCGCCACCGGCAGTCGATAAGGAGCCAGCGCCTGCAACGCGTCGCCGCGGGATTGAAACTCGTAGGTCATACCCAGTTTCCAGCGGGCCTCGGCACGAGCCGCATCCGTCAGATTGGCGATTTTTTCGGCCCCCTTTGCGGCCACGACCATGGCGGAGGGATTATCAAGACCCAAAGAATCCAGAACGTCGAGATGCGCGATCCGGTCCATCTCTCTCTTCACGCGGGCGAATACAATCTGTGGATCCTTGTCGGCCGGCTCTTTGAGAATCTCGGATTCGATCAAGCCGGTATATTCCGGGTAGATGCCGATGCTGTCCGAGAGTATGGCCTGATAAACCACTCCTGTAGAGCCTAATCCCGTGCGGCGCACCACCGTTCGGCCCAAGCGACGCTCCACATGCTGGGCCACGATTTCACCCAGAATCATCTGCTCGGTTTCATCTTTGGAGCCCACGATAATTGGCTTTTTCGAGCTTCCGCAGGAAACCAGCAAGCCGGCGCACAGCAGCACGGCTGGCGTCCCACGCAAGATTGCGAGCATCTGATCAGGATATCCCGAATCCCTTCCGGAACGCCGTGTTTGCTATCCTCAAGTTCTTTAGTCGGTCTTTGTTCCAACGTAAGAATGTCTTTTCAGATTCGCCCCCTTAAGGAATTTCTCGTCAAGCCGGCCCTTCCACCGGCGCTCAGCCGATTGCCCGAACTGGGCCTGAACCTGATGTGGAGCTGGCACCACGGACAACGCGCCGTGTTCCGGCGCCTGGACCCGGCCATCTGGAAAGCGTCGAACCATAATCCCGTGGTCATGCTAGGACGCGTCCCCCAGGAAACGCTCGAGAAGGCCGCGCGGGATCCCCGCTTCCTGGCCCTGTATCATCGCGCTTGCGAAAGCCTGGATGCTTACATGGCTGCCCAGAATACCCCGGCCTCAAACATGCTGGTGGCGTATTTTTCGATGGAGTACGGCCTGCTCGACTGCATGAACATCTACTCCGGCGGCCTGGGTGTGCTTTCCGGAGATCATCTCAAGGCATCCAGCGATGCCACCCTGCCGCTGGTCGGCTTGGGATTGCTGTACCAGCGGGGATATTTCCGGCAATCGCTCGATCCGGACGGGTGGCAGCAGGAAAGAACTCCCATCAACGACTTTTACGCGCTGCCTCTGACGCCGGTCACGCACCCGGATGGAACCGAGCTGATTGTGGACGTTCTGGCCGGCGAAACCACAGTGTTTCTGAAAGTCTGGCGGATCATTGTAGGGCGCGTTCTGTTGTATTTGATGGACAGCAACATTCCGCAGAACGCCGACCCGTTCCATCGCGACATCACCGGCCAGCTCTACGCCGGCGATCACCACAAACGAATCTGCCAGGAGATCGTGCTCGGCATCGGCGGACTGCGGGTACTGAAAGCCCTCGGGCTCCAACCCACCGTCTTCCACATGAACGAAGGCCACGCGGCTTTTCAGGCCATCGAGCGGATCCGCATCCTGATGGCGGAGCAGAAACTGAGTTTGGAAGAAGCTCTCGAAGCGTCGCGAACCAACAACGTATTTACGACGCATACGCCTGTGCCGGCGGGCATCGACGTGTTCGATCCCGGACTGATGCACCATTACTTCGATGCGTATTGCCGGCAAGCCGGAATCGGCTTCGATGACTTCATGGCGTTGGGACGGCGCAACCCGCAGGATGGACAGGAGACTTTCTCCATGGCCGTCTCCGCGCTCAAGACTTCGGCTTACCGCAACGCCGTCAGCCGGCTGCACCGCACCGTATCGCAGGAGATGTTTGAAGGCTTGTGGCCGAAACTCCCGGTTTGGGAAATCCCCATCACGTCGGTCACCAACGGAGTTCATCTTCCCTCCTGGATCAATGGAGATTTTGCGGCTCTGTACGATCAGTACCTGGAGCCGGATTGGCGCGAAGGGCATGCCGAGCCGAAAGTCTGGGAACAGATCGCGGACATTCCGGATTCGGAATTGTGGGAGGCGCATCGCCGCAGAAAACGCCGCATGGTCGCGTTTGCTCGGGAAAGCATGGTGGCCAGCGCAGTGGGCCGTAACGCCTCCACGCCGGAGATAAAGCGGCTGCAGGACGTCCTGGATCCGGAGGCGCTCACCATTGGATTCGCGCGGCGCTTCGCTACCTACAAGCGCGCGACGCTGATTTTCCGGGATCTGCCAAGGCTGAAGAAAATCCTGTGCCACGCCACCCGGCCCGTGCAGCTGGTCATCGCCGGGAAAGCCCATCCGCAGGATGTCCCCGGTAAATCGTTGATCCGTGAAATCGTGCAGTTCTCGCGCGACCCGGAACTGGCCGGCCGCGTCGTATTTGTCGAGGACTACAGCATTCAGGTCGCCCGGGAGCTGGTGGGCGGCGTGGATATCTGGTTGAATACCCCGCGGCGCGGCGAAGAGGCGTCCGGTACCAGCGGGATGAAAGCCGGCATCAACGGCGCGCTGAACATGAGCATCCTGGACGGCTGGTTTGACGAAGCGGAGGATGCTGCCGGAGGTTGGGCTATCGGGAACCGGGAGCCGTACTCGCCGGATCGTGATGATGCCCATGCAGCGGGAATCTATTCCGCGCTCGAGAACGAAATCGTACCCGTGTACTACCAGCGCGACCAGGGCGTTCCTGAAGAGTGGATGCGGCGGGTCAAACAGTCTTTGCGATACCTGAGCGCGCACTTCAACTGCCAGCGCATGGTAGAGGAGTATCGGACCGAGTTGTACGATCCGGCCCACAGGGCCTTCCAGATCTTGTCGGAAGGGTGTTTCCAGGCCGTACGGGAGCGCGTCCTCTGGAGCGCGACCGTGGTGGAGGCGTGGCCTGGTGTGCGCTTCACCGATTGCAGCATCGGCGCGGAGGCGGTCTCGACGGGGTCGCCTGTGGCCCTTCGGGCAGAAGTGGATTTGGCGGGCCTGAAGCCGGACGACGTTCGCGTCGAAGCCCTCGTCGGAAGGGTCGGCCCGCAGGGAGAACTCGAGGAGGTCCAGGTACTGGTCCTGGAGCCACGAGAGCAGCACGAAAGCACGGTTTTGTTTGGACGGGACATCGTGCCCTACGCCACCGGACGCCTGGGATTCTCGGTCCGGATCGTTCCCAACCACTTTGACGACCCCCTGAACCGGCCGTGTAACGCCTTGCTGAAATGGGCCAATGAGTGAATTTTAGGGTTCCAACAGGCTAAAGCGGACACCCGCCGCGTCCGATCTAACGCCTGTACCAAAAGATTTTGCTGGATTCTTCGCTCAGTGTGTGGTAAATAGTGGTTTAGACGTTCTCGCGGGTATCCAAAAACTAATTGTTCCCCGTCTGGCTGGACCCGCCGTCTCCCGATTCTGCAGACCTCATTGAATCCGAAGAATCCCAGCAT
>Ga0105241_10003030_pt1 | contig 12551 bp, 19 predicted proteins | sample KBSC64metaG_FD_80422 | JGI IMG/M metagenome (GOLD analysis project Ga0105241, IMG submission 80422) | Corn rhizosphere microbial communities from Kellogg Biological Station, Michigan, USA - KBS C6-4 metaG | ecosystem: Host-associated > Plants > Roots > Rhizosphere > Soil | place: Michigan, USA... | reverse complement strand
TTGCCGGTCAACTGTTAAGTAGGGGCGGAGGATTTTTCTTCCCTACCTTCCCTCATACCTCCCCGTCGCATGCCCAGTATACCGCTGGACCGTTCTCTCCTGCTCAACCAGAGGCTTTGGAGGAGCTTTTGGAACTACCATTCCTGAGAGTCCATGCGTTAGCGCCAGATTTACGAGCAGCGCCCGTGCGTCCGCGTGATCGGGCGACCGGCGAAGGCGCTTTTTCATCTCGGACTTCTTCTCAATGGTCATCCGCTTCTTCTCATCAGAGCCCATCTTGCGGGAGCAAAGCTGAGTCACCGCATTAGTGTTGGTTTTCATTCCCATCAGCACTTGGTTGAGCACCGAAATTCGAACCATTCCCCACAATTCGGCCACTTTGTTTGCCCAGATTTCTCGTCCCAATCGCTTCTCTCCAGGAATTACTACTTTGTCTGAAGCTGTGCCACTGAAAGACACCGGCGTGATCATCAATTTATATCCCTGCTCCCGTGCCTCGCGCTCGATGTGCTGCAACAGGATACCACCATCACCGGTCACGTCCAAAGCAACGTCCGCGCACTCTCGTTTCCGGCATTCTTCAATCACTCGCTTGGCGATCTGCACCTCAAACGCATCCCTGGACCCTTGCTTGGGGGTCAATGCAATGCCATCACCCTCAAAAGCGAGCACGGTCCTTCCTTCCGTGTTCTTCCCCAGGCGTCCAAAGTCAATCACGCATGGGTCGCCCTCCGCACGGAAGCCAAGGTCCAGACCAGCGAGGATTTTCTTCTGATTATCCAGCCACAGCGTTTCTTCAAACGCTCGGTTTCGCTCCAGGAGCTTGTAGGTGAGCACCTTGTCGGAAATATCCACGGTCGGAGGGAACCCGTGGAACTGTTTCCAGTACATCGGAGTGTCCTCACCACCAGAATCTTTCAAAAGCTCCAGCCGCATGGCCTCATTCATCATGCGGGGGAACGGGAATTTCACCCCTGGTGGAACTTTGTAGTTGGGCGACTTTTCCCCGTTGAAATAAAGGCAAATTCCCGTGCGGGTAGGCCACGATTTGTCCTCTTTTGTGACGCTCCGCCATCCATCAGGGTATTTGTCACCATAGGGTGCCGCGTCCAGATACATCGGGTCACCTTCCTCAGGGGCATTTCCGAGTCCTATGAACTGGTGAAAAGGTCCAGCTGTGTTGAGGTTTACACGAGCATCAAGAATGCCAATGTCCATGAAGGGAAACTCGTCCACTACCCAGATTACTCGATCATTTTTACGTCCAACGATGGACGCCATGACATTTTTCCCTTCGTTTCCCGGTTTGATCAAAACTACCTTGATGGAGTTTCGGAAATCCCTCTTTTTATTGCCTTCTTCATCTTTCGTTTCCTTGTCGAGGGTGATGAGGTGCAGCGATTCGATGCGGTTCCCAATCGAGTATCGGTCCTTGGCGTGCCAGTCTTTGACTTGACCCCAAGTACGAGACTGCGCCGCTTCACCCGAAGTGGTGGAGAGAAACACGGATGTGGAAAATGGGCGTGATTTCCACATCGTGTAAACATATGCTGATCCGTTTCCCGTTTTCCAGGACGAGCCACAACCCATCAAGTTCACGCGCTTGTTCACGCAGAACCCCTTGGCCATGCGGATGGCCCAGTCGTTCACAATGCCATTGCTCTCCAGCCCAAACTCTGGTCCCCACTGGTGGCATTCGCACAGGAGTAGAAACTCGTGGAGGATGGCATGGCCGAAGGGCAGCGAACCAAAAGCAGCCAGGGCATACTCATACTCGTGCAAGGGCTGTCCATGGTTCTTCTCCAGCAGCGACTTTTTGAATCCCGCGAAGTAAGTCTCTGCCATGTCTGATAGCTTCCAGACCTTGCAGCCGGGAACGACGGTGCTCACACGCGGGGCAAGTCGAGAAGTTGATTGGATTCTTCATGCTTCCCGATGGCGTGGGCCAGCTTCAGCCGTCCCATTCCATTGGGGTTGATCTTGTAGCCAAGAGCAATTTCTCCAAGGGTATCCAGCCCTGTGGAGCAAAGCTGCTTGAAGCGTGGATGACCGAGATAGCCGGACTTGGGTTTGCGTTCTTTTGCTACTGCAGGTGTTGATGGTGCTGCAGGTTCAACTGCAGTCGAAGAAGTTTTACTCTGAAGAGGATGTGCCACCTGCAGCACGTCTGCAGCAACTTTGGGCCAGTTCATACCTGCAGATACTCTTATGAACTGCCCCGGCCACCCCACCACGTAGTGCCCATGCTGCATCTCCGCTGGCCATGAACCCTTCATACTGTTCACCATCTCAATCCATTCGGAGTGCTGGTGGTGTTGCGGGTGCATGGTCAGGCTCATCTTCGGAGCAGGTTGTGCTTTCCAGAATGCACTGAAGATGCGTTCGGTAGCCGCCTCCTGTTGCTCAGGAGTCATCGTCTTGTAGCCTTCAGTTGCGGCTGCCGCCTTCTGGAGGGTAAGCGCATGGCGCTGCTGCTTGTAGTTCTCTGCTCCGGTGTAGTCCTCCCGAGCCACGCACTGCGCAATGGCTGCGTTGATGGCAGCAATCTGGCGCTCTGTCTCCGCATCGGCAGCGGTCAAGTCCATCAGCACGGCAGGTGAGTGGATGAGCCATAGGGCATTAATGTTGAGGGCTTTCAGACCGGCGATGGAGGGCATCAGGTCAGCGGCGTCTTGCGGAGTTTGGACGATTAGTATGAGGTTCATATTCCAAATCATTCCATGCTGGAGAAAAATACAAAAGAAACTATTGACGAAACACAGGCTTTACGGCAAAAGCAGTCCAACCGTGCCCAAACCAGCAGCCATCGAAGATGCGATTCCACTCCCTCCACGGGCAAATGTCAAGTCGTATGGACTGACGATTGACTTGGTGGCGACGATTCGTGCGATGAAGGAAAGTCAATCGTTCGTGGTGGACAATAATGATGGCCGGGAACGTGCACTGAAGATGGGAGTGCGGTTGAATATTCCGCTGACAAGCCGAGCGATTGAGGACAGCGGACGGTTTCGCATTTGGAGAAAACCGAAGGAGGAGAAATGAGTAATTGGGTTCTTGGTTTAATTACGATGAACTCCGATCCAAAAATCAGAGAGAAGAGAGTTCAGAAGATTAGAGAAGCTGGCCTTCGCAAGCGAAAGATGTCTCTGAAAGACCGCCTTTTTCGAAAGGTTCTAAAAACTGAAGGTTGTTGGAATTTCAAAGGTAAAACTAATCTTTCGGGGTATGGGACAATTTCAATCTGGGAAGATGGAGAATTAGTAGGAGTTCTTGCTCATCGCTTGTCTTGGATGATTCATTTCGGACAAATTCCTGAAGGTCTTTCAGTCTGTCATCATTGTGACAACCCTTCGTGCGTGCGTCCCGATCATTTGTTTTTGGGGACTCAACAGGATAATATGACAGATATGGTTTCTAAGGGAAGAGGCCATAAATTTGCTTTGCGAAAGCTCTCGTCTGAAACAATTCGACAGATTCGCCAAGAATGGGGAAAGGTTTCAGTCCGAGTTATCTGTGAACGCTATAAAATTGGTCCTACGCCAGCACGAAGAATTGGGCTTCGTGAAACTTACAAGAATGTAGAATGAGCCGTTCCGTCTTCACGCACGAACATCATAACTGTGGGGATAATATGCTCCACTTGTATCTCGTTCGTGCACTTGCTAAGCAGTATGACCAGATTCCTTTCGTGCATTTTTGTAATGGATGCCACCATGCAAACCTGTATGAGGTAGTGGTTGATCTTTCAAACGTGTTGCTTGTTCCTTTTGAATCGGACCTTTGGAAAGAAAAGCAGCATGAGAGCATAGGAGTGTGGAAGAATGAAGGAAGTGCCTGGGTTGATTCCCCGCTACGTTGGGATTGGAGTAGCTACTATTTGTGGTGGCACGGAGTAGTGGCAAGACGGATGGGTTTTGAATCTCCGTTCACCTGTCGCGAGCACCTGCTTTTTGATTATCCTGGATTGGAGCCAGAATTTCCGGTTGCTGAACGAAGCTTTCTTATCGGAGATTCGGCCCCCTCATCCGGTCAGTACAGCGAATGGGCTGATCACTCCAAGGAGCCTTTGAACCAGTTGATTTCTCTGTTGAAAAACAGCGGATTTCTGGTCACACGAACTTCTTTTCTGAAGGAGAAAGGATATTCAATTACTCAAATTGGGAAATTTTCGAGTGCTTCCCAACACCACATCATGGTTCCCAATGGACCTTTCTGGCCCACGCTTTCGACTCATAATAATCACTGGCACGAAGGTCGTCGCCGTATCGTGCTGCTTGACAATGGGGAAAATTTGAACATGCCGCATATTGAGCAATACCGGAATGTCGCGGAAGTGATGGAAATTGCGAAGGAGGCAGGATGGGTATGACCGAAAAGTATCGCCAAGAGCAGCTTCGTAAAATACGTGCAGCCGTATCCTGTTTTGTGGCTAATCGGATTCAATTTACTAAAAAGAATTATATTAAAGATGCTATTTTGATGGCAGATAAAGAAGCAGAGTTTGTTTATCGAATGTTGAAAAAAGGATTACTCCGTTCAGAAGAGGAGGCGTATTTGTGGATTTGACATACAAAGAAGCCCTGACCCGAAGCATGGCTAACTTTTTAGCCGATCCGCTGGCCCGTGTGATCGGGTACGGCTTGCGCAATGGTAAGGGAGCAAACGGAACTTTGAAGATGCTGAAGGATGAGCAGACGGTGGAAACCACGGTCGCCGAGAATATGCTCATGGGGATGGCGCAGGGCATGGCGATGACCGGATTACGTCCGATGGTATATCTGGAAAGAGGAGATTTTGTGTTTTGCTGCATGTCGGCTCTCGCCAGTCACCTGGACAAGTGCCGAGAAATCAGTCGTGATGTTTTCAACCCTTGCGTAATCATCCGTATTTTTGTGGGGAAGAAACTGAAACCGCTTTTTACCGGACCTACTCATACCAGTGACCCCACGGAGATGTTGAAAGCCATTCTTCGAATGCCAGTTTACCGGCTCACTACTCCTGACGAAGTGATTGCTGCCTATGGCCGTGCCATGTTTGAGCAACGGCAGGGGATTGGAAGCAGCGTGCTGGTCGAATACGGAGATTTGCTATGATCGAACACCGCCTCGAACAGATGGTTCTCCCCATTACGCTTTCCGCTCTGGGCTGTGACAAGTCTCTATCCATCTCACCGAGCGATGGAGCGCCGGTGAAGTTCAACGTGCGGCTGCGTGACACCGTGCGGTTCCTCATCGTCCGATGGAACAGCAACCCATCCATAAGCATCGGGATTCCCATCGTGGCCGGAGTGCCGATGGAACAGATTGAAGAAGTGGCGCTGACTCGCCTGCGCGAACGCTATGCGCTGCTAAAGCAGGACTGGCCTGGATCGCCCATCGAAGAACAACCAACGGGGAAGAACTGATGGACAAATACGAACCAGAGAGTGAGTGGTTGCTGGAGCAAAAAGAAATTTCCGTGCTTACCGGAAATTTCTCATGCTTGCCAAATGCTGTTTACGTGGACCTCGGATGCAGTCACCCCCATAACCAGTCTCTTACTTCCTTCTGCCGTGACCTCGGCTGGCGCGGACTTGCCGTTGATGCCAACCCCGACTACGCGAACGACTGGGCACAGGCTGGCTTCGGCCAACACTTCGTGTGTGCTCTGCTCTCCGATCAACCCACCGCTCGGTTCGTCACTCACGATAACAGTTTCACTTCCCGCATCAGCGACCTTCCAGAAGATGATCATCCCGATCAATGGGGCATCAAGCTGATTGAGGAGCGAATCACCGTCCCGCTGAATGCGCTGTTGGAGACGCATGGGATCGGAAAGATTGACCTGCTCACTTGCGATTTGGAAGGCCATGATCTTGCCGTTCTGAAAACGCTCGACTGGGAGAAACATCAGCCGTCTTGGGTCATTGCGGAATATGTGACGCAGGGCGAAGGGACCAATCCTGAAGTGTTCAACTTTCTCCTCAGCAAAGGGTATGAGGCAGTTCAAATGACCCGTTCCAATCTTATCTTTCGACGGAAATGAAAGCAGCCATCCTTACCCAACTCAACGCTCCCCTCACCGTTGCCAACATCGAGCCGGAATGGACGATGTATGGCGAAGAAGGCAAAGGCGCGCTGCGCTATGGCCAAGTCCAGGTGCGGATGGAAGCTAGTGGCATCTGCGGCGCGCAGCTTCTCGAAATCGGAGGACACAAGGGCAACGCTGAGTTCTTGCCCCATCTCCTCGGTCACGAAGGCGTGGGCCGAGTCACGGCGATTGGACCCTACGGCGACCGGGATTTGCTCAACAAGAAAGTCGTTTGCCACTGGCGACCAGCCTTCCATCGTCGTGAGGGGCTGCTGCCCTACTACATGATGCAGGGGCAGCGCATTGGAGCCGGTCCAGTGACCACGCTCTGCGAGCAGCCCATCATCAGCGAGAATCGGGTGACTCCGGTATATGACGACATCCCTAACGAGCTTTGCGCACTCCTCGGCTGTGGCCTTTCCACCGCACTTGGCACTATGGAGATGGAAGCCAACTTGCGCATGGGTGAGACGGTGCTGATCGTCGGAGCTGGTGGGCTTGGACTGAACTTGGTTCAGGCAGCACGAGTGAAGGGAGCCTCGTGTATCGTAGCCATGGACATCGTAGATGATAAGGCTGAGCCGTGCATCAAGCTCGGTGCGACCAAGTACCTGAATGCGAAGAAAGAGAGCGTGCGCGATGCGATGAACCTGCTCGGCATCAAGTCCTTCGACGTGATCGTGGACACCACGGGTTCAGTGGAAGCCCTGGAGGCTACTATCCCGTTGACGAATGGGAGGTTCATCATGGTTGGACAGCCCAAGCCGGGAGAAGATGTGAAGCTCCTCGGTGCAGCCAATATGTTTTTCGGAGAAGGCAAAATGATCAAGGCTACGCAGGGAGGGAAGTTCAATCCGCGTGTGGACATTCCTCGGTATGTAGCCATGTGGCGCGCTGGGCTACTGGACATTGATACGATGATCACTCACCGAATTGGCTTGGACGAAGTCAACGCTGGCATCGACATGGTGCGAGCGGGGCAAGCAGGAAGGGTTCTGGTGGAGATGGTATGAGCACTTCTGGATGGATCGGAGTAGACCTTGATGGAACTCTCGCACACTACGATAAGTGGCGCGGTACAGACCACATTGGCGCACCTGTTCCACTGATGGTGGAACGAGTGAAGCGATGGCTGTCTGATGGTGTGATTGTCAAAATTTTTACGGCCCGAATGCACGGTCATGGTATGTCTGATTTCAGTGGTGGCACAGTGGACGCATTAGGACCAATTCAAAAATGGTGTGGGCAACATATCGGACAGGCTTTGGAAGTCACTAATATGAAGGATTTTGGAATGGTGGAGCTTTGGGATGATCGTGCTGTGCAGGTAATTCCTAACACTGGAGAAAGGTCTGACGGAAAATGATCACCTCTCACACTCGCGAATCTCTGATGGCCTTCGAGTCCAAGGTGAAAGACCTCTGGGAATCGGGCGATCTGCCTAGCCTCATCCATCTCTGCGGCGGTAATGAGAACCAGCTTCTCGAAATCTTCCAGGACATCCGTCCGCAAGATTGGATCTTCTTATCTCATCGAGGACACTACCACGCGCTTCTCAAAGGGATGCCGGAGGATGAGCTTCTGGAGTTTATCAAAAGTGACCGGAGCATGTTCGTGTTTTCCAAGTCCCTTCGCATCTACCAATCAGCCATTCTTGGTGGATGTTGTGGTATCGCGACCGGCGTAGCCAAGGCGATTCAGGACAGCGGCGAGGATGCTCATGTCTACGTGTTCATCGGCGACGGTGCAGCGGACAACGGCTATCTATACGAAGCTCTCGTCTACGCGACAGGGCATCGGCTCCCCATCACTTTTATTGTTGAGGACAACAACCGGCAGGTTGACACCACCATCGGAGAACGTCGTGGACTACATTGGTTGGACTTTGTGATGGAGTCACCGAATCTACGACGGTATCAGTATGAGCCTCGATGGCCCCACGGTGGAAGCGGCTGTGCGCATCAAATTACTTTCAAACGAACACATCCACTTCAATGACCAACCTCAAACTCCTCAGCACGCGCGTCATCGCGCGGCTCATCACTCCTGACAAATCAGATGGTGGCATTGTGCTTCCAGCCTGCGCCGGGAACACGCTCAACACTCGATTGGCAGATGTGCTCTACGTCGGTTCGGAGTGCAAGGATGTGAAGCCTTTTGATCGGTGTATTCTAAATTTTTCTGGAGATTGGGTTCAACTCGATGATGAACTGCTTATTTCCACTCAAGAGAAAAATGTGCTAGCTATTTTGGAATGAAAACGCTTGAAAAACTTGAAAATTTTATGGAAGTAATCCATAATCCGGTAATTTCCTACAGAGGTAGAGTTTACCCTGCACTATCAGAGAGATTTTGGTGGAGTGTTCGTAAAACGGACGGTTGCTGGTTTTGGGAAGGGTATAAAAATAATCAAGGATACGGTGTGACGAATTCTTTACAAAGAAAGATACTAGCTCATCGGCTTTCTTTTATACTTCATACTAACTTACCAATTCCTGAAGGGATGTTTGTGTGTCACCATTGCGATACTCCAGCTTGTGTAAGACCGGACCATCTTTTTATAGGTGATCAGTTTGATAATATCCGTGATTGTGTTTCCAAACGCAGGCATCGAGTTTTTACAAAACCTGATTCTGTATCCAGAGGATCAAAAGTGGAGGGAGCAAAACTTACAGAGGAGAAAGTTTTTCAAATTCGTAGAATTCGATTGAAAGGCTGCTCTATAAAAAAGATTTCTTCGTGGCTAAAAATGGATTTAGGTGGGATGTACCGCGTATTAGATGGAACAACATGGGCTCACGTTCCTTTCCCAAGACATGAGCAGGATACTTTTAAGGAGGCAATGGCTGGAGTATGAGCCGCACCCTAATTGGAATCTCATCTTTCGGAGGAATCCAGTTTCTGGAAATAACTCTTCGGGAAATCCAGCGCACCGTGAAGTCAGAAGGTGTCTCGCTGTTCGTGGTTATCGCCCGGCCCAACGATACAGAGATGCAGAAGTTTCTGGAGGTGCGTGGCATCCCGTTCAAGCAGGACGACATCAACCGGGGATTTGCTTCTAACATAAACTGCATGTACGATCGTGCGTTTGTGCATGGCCAAGCAGACAACCTGATTATATGTGGGAATGACGTTGTTCCGTTGGATGGGGCAATCGACGCCATGATCAGGACTGCTGAGTCCACGGATTGGGAAATGGTGTGTGGTTCGGAGTTTAATTCACGATTTCTCTGTGATCATTATCACGAGGCGAATGCTTATTTTCATGGACCAAATCTCGTCTTTACAGACTTCCATGCGCGCCCATGGGAACTGCACAAGGACTTCCGCACAGGCATTGAGCCACACGCTCGCAAAGACATTCGGAATCTCACGCTTTTCAAACGGAGTGCATTTGAGAAGGTGGGGTATGCGGATGTGAATTTTTTCCCCAATGGATATTTCGAGGACAACCAGTACTGTGAGCGACTGGACTATGCCGGAGTCTCAGCCTGTGGACTTGCGGAAGCAGCCTTCTTTCACTTCTGGAGTCGCACAATTCACCAGAACGCTTCACGGGACCATGGGAAATACTTTGTTCGGAATGAGGAGTATTTGAAGAAGTGGAAGCAGAATCCTTTGTGGAAAATCAGTTCACGGGAGATGGAGGACGCGATCATCAAATACTGGAGCACTCTCGGATGATTGATCGCAAAATCCACTCTATCTGGATCGGCCCCAATCCGCTCCCTGCCCGCGAAAAGCAGTGGAGCGACCGAATGGCGATCATCAATCCTACCTGGAAATACCAGCTTCACGGAAATGAACTCCTCGCCCGCTACGCCACGGACCCTTACATCAGTGCCATGCAGACGCGCAAAGCGCCGCTCGCGTTCGTGGCAGACCGGCTACGCATTCTGCTGCTGCGTGATGAAGGAGGTGTGTATCTCGATGCCGACTGTCAGCCGATTCGGCCTCTCGATTCCATCTCCATCTGGGACAAGCCCGAACTGGACTTCGTGATGGGCTTCCGCAGCCCCCATCGGAAAGACGTGGCACTTCACCGAGGCATTGCCTTGGTTGATAATCATTTTATGGCTTCGTCCAAAGGTGGACGGATGGTGAACCGGATTGCTTCACTCTGGGCACCAGACCACATTGTCATTAACGGACATGATACTGGCATCTGCGCCATCGAGAACGCGGACTGGACAACAATGTTCTTAGGGCAGAAGTTCTTCTGTGCGATGCAGGAGTTTCCTGAAACCATCGTGCTGCATGACTGCCACAATATTGGAAGTTGGACAACTCCCAAAATTCCTGTTACATCTTCTGCCAATGGCCTCGCTTAAAGACAAGAACAACATGCTCGCCGTGCCTTTGTTCTGGCTCGACACGTCGAATGGCCACAAGATTTGGTGGGACACCGCTCGCGAGTATTGGCTGACTTTCATGCAGAAAATCAACGACTACACCGATGGGAACGGAAAGCCTCGTGTAGCCGAGTCGGAAGTGGAGAACCAAATCTGTGCGCAGCTTCCGGCGTGGCAATGTAATGGAGAAGTGCAGAACCCATTCCCGCCGCAAGCCGTGGTGGTTGGACGCACAGGTGGAGGATGTTGCGGACGATGAACCAACTCTGGCCACGGCTAATTCTCGGAGCACTCGTCATTGTGGGTGTGTGGAATGCTTTTTCGGCAGGGATGATATTCGGATGGCTGCGAGCGAAGATGCGCTCTTGGCCCAAGGCATTTCTGATGCCGCTGTTCGACTGCCCTATGTGCATGGCCAGCGTGTGGGGCAGTATCGTCTGGTTTGCGACCGATGGGACCCTGGATCGTTGGTGGCTGATTTATGTCGTAGCTCTTTCGGGATTGTGTAAACTCGTGTCCATCCAATGGCTCAATCGCTCATGAGAAAAGGACCAAAAAAAGATTTCTCCGCTCCCTTTCCTTTTACTGAAAGGCAGAAAGAGTTATTCCACGATAAGGTGGAAAAAATAGGTTCTGATCCAGGGTGCTGGATTTGGATGGGGGGAGTTTCAAGCAATGGATATGGAGCTTTTGCAATAGAGCGCCGTTTGTACGGAGCACATCGTATTTCTTATGCTCTGCATAGGGGAGTTATCCCAAAGGATTTGTGCGTCTGTCATTGGTGTAATACTAAGTCCTGTGTAAATCCAGCACATCTTTATATTGCAACTTCGGAGCAAAACAGTTTGGATGCTTTAGCCAGCGGGTTATATGAGTGTGGTGAAAGTCATTGGAGTAGTCGAAGACCTGATCACGTCCCACGAGGGTCTGATAAAGTTACAAAACTCACAGAGTCCCAAGTCAGAGAGATACGAAAGCGTGTATCTGAAGGGGAAAAACAGAAGCACGTTGCTCAGGATTACAGTATAACTGCTTGTGCCGTATGGAAAATAGTGAATTATGAAATTTGGGCGCACTTAAAATGAACAATCCTAATCAGAGCTCAAATGATTTGGCTGTCCAGACCATCAACATCACCGATGGCAAAGCCACCGCGCCGAAGCGCCGCATGTCTACGCCAGCAGCGGCTTGGACTGCCTACACGAACCTTTGGTATCAGGGCCGCAAGCGTGATGCACGCTTCGGTGACATCGCGGGTATCTATGCCGGATACCCTCCGACCCCACCGAATGTGCTGGCTAACAACGGCGTGCCGGACTGTCCCAACATCAACACCAAGCAGTTCCAAGCGAAGATTGATAAATATGTCTCCACTTGGAATGCCGTTTCGAGCCAGAGTGATGGCTGGTTTAAAGTGGAAGCGGACCATTCAGACCCCATGGAACGGATGCGCCGAAGCGACTGTCTGACGCAGTATTTCAACGATGCGGTGCGGCAATGGCAAGACCCTGATGATTCAGGGAACTTCGGAGCTATGTCCGGATACCTCATCCACAGCGCCGCACGGGACAAGCAGATGGGGCTTTTCGGAGTCGGCATCGGACTTTGGGAGGATGAGATTGATTTTCGTTGGGTGATGATTCCCACCCGCCGCGTGTTCTTCCCGCAGGGCACCCGGCTGACGATGGAGAATTGTCCTGCCGTTTTCGTGGAAGACAACAATATGTCTGTGGCGCAGTTGTGGAATATGCGTGGAAAAGCAGGCTGGAACGATGCTGCTATTGAGCGAGCCATCTTCGACCGGGTGGAGTTGCAGGCGCAAACGCAGCAGCGCAACTGGTCCTACTCAGAGTGGATCAACTACGTTCGGAACAACGACGTTCCTTATATCTACGACTTCGCTCCGGTTCGCGTGATTCACGCTTTCACGCAGGAGTTCGACATGACGATCAGCCATTCGATTTTCTGTGACTTCACCTACACGGCGAACAGCAGCAACAAGGACATGGCTCGGAGCAAAAAGAGCAAGACCTACAACGATGCTGCGCAGTCGTTCCTGTTCGACAAGCCCAAAGTGGCAACCCGCTGGCAGCAGTGCATCAGCATTTTCGCGGACAATGCGGGTCCAGA
>Ga0105241_10003025_pt1 | contig 12559 bp, 7 predicted proteins | sample KBSC64metaG_FD_80422 | JGI IMG/M metagenome (GOLD analysis project Ga0105241, IMG submission 80422) | Corn rhizosphere microbial communities from Kellogg Biological Station, Michigan, USA - KBS C6-4 metaG | ecosystem: Host-associated > Plants > Roots > Rhizosphere > Soil | place: Michigan, USA... | reverse complement strand
GCGGAGCGGCGGGAACAGGCGGAGCGGCGGGAACAGGCGGAGCGGCGGGAACAGGTGGATCGGCGGGAATCGGCGGATCTGGGGGAACCGGCGGATCGACCACGATGATCGTCGATTTCACGACAGGAGATTTCAACAACGACCATCGTCAAGACATGGTCGTGACGACCAGCGCGGGGTCCGAGTGGTACTACTCGACCGGAACGGCATCCTGGGACCAGCCGCTGCTCATCCCCGAATTGACGCGCGGGGCCGTTCACTTCACGCCCGGTGACTTCGATGGGGACGGTCGAACCGATCTGATCGTGACTACGGCCGCGGGTTCCTCATTTTGGTACGCGACCGCCGAACCGACGATCTGGGAGAAGACCACGATCGAACCCGCGCTGAGCTTGAATTCGGTCGTGTTCGTCGCGGCTGACTATGACGGCGACGGGAGGACCGACACGATCGTGCAAACGACGAGTGGGTCGATCTGGCGTTTCGCTACACCGACGCGCGCCAAGTGGGAGGAGGCGTACATCCGCCCGGATCTCGTGCTGGGCAGCGCCCAATTTACGCTGGGTGACTTCGACGGAGACGGCTCCTCCGACTTCATCCTGTCGACGCCCGCATTTTCTCAGTGGTACTACTCGACGGGCCGCGGGACTTTTGACAGCCAGCTCGAGTACACCAGTCTCGCCCTAGGCAAAGCCCGATTCGCCACGGGTGATCTCGACGGTGATGGGCGCACGGACTACCTGCAGACCACGGCCGGGGGGACCGCCTGGTTCTATGCCAATCAGCTCGGGGGCTTCACTACTTCTTTCAATAGAGCGGATCTTCCGCTCGGTACCGTGGACTATGTCGTTCAGGGAGACTTCGACGGAAACGGCATGACCGATGCCATCGTCTCCAATACGAGCGGGTCGTATTGGTACTATTTCATAGACCGGGATGTGTGGGTGCAGGCGTATTGGGATAACGACCTGTCCTGGCACGACGTCAAATTCACGATCGCTGACTTCAACGGCGACGGTCTGGACGACATGATCGAAACGACAGCCACGGGCTCCAAGTGGTTCTACTCAACCGGTTCAGGGAGCTGGAGCACGCAGTACAAGCGTCCTGACCTGAGGCTCTAGACCGACATCCGCCTCGAGCGCTCAGCCGTCGGACTCACGAGTCGTGCTCAGACCGTGAGCGTGGGCTCGACACATCGCGCCCTTATTGGACCTTGGCCCAGATGGTGTTCTCCAAACCAATCGCGACTTGGTCGACGAACTTGGTGGGTGAGCCGCTGACGTACGCCGTGCCAAACTGCAGGAATTGCCAGTGTTGCCAGTCTGGATCGTACGTCCACCCAGTCGTATCGTTCCAATTGTAGAGATCCATATTGTTGAAGCCAACGGCCACGTTTTCCGATCCGAGCCTTCCGCTCCTGCCGCCCAGCGCTTTGACGTGGCCGTTAGAATGATCCAGTAACTGCCACGTGACGCCGGACAGCACGGAGACGGCTCCGTTCGAGTCTGCCACCCATACCCGCTCGCTGTTGGGCTTGACCGAGATGTCGTTCGCGACGAAGCCCGAAGGCAGAGCGGGCATAGCTAGCCAACAACTGACGGTGTCCCACCACATTCGGACCCCACCATTTCCGTCAATCACGTAGATTTTGGCGTGTGGTCCCAATGGCAGGCCCGTCTGTGCGGCATTTTGCACGGCAATGTTGTTGTGGCCTCCTTCCAAGCGGAAGGAGAAGGAACCGCCCTCACAAGCGGTTGGCGGCGCGGACCAATTCGACGAATCGATCTCGCGAACCGTATTACCGGCGAGAATCATCCACAAAGTCCCCCCCTGATCGATTGCCAGCGATGTCCCCTGAAAGCTTCCGACATTCTGGATGCCATTGCCCGGATGTTGAAAATCGTACTTCTGCAGGCCCCACCCCTGGGAGACCCACGTGTTGTTGAGGAAGTACACCGTGGAACTCGAGCCGTCGGAGGAAGCGACGGCCGCGTGCCCCTTCGGTAGGCCCGGAATGTTTTGCCAAGTACCAGCAGCGGACGCATTCGCAGAGAGCGCCAACGCACACGCGCCGATGGTGAGCGAGAGTCTAGCTTTGAGTTTCATTTTTTCGATCCCTTGATTCCCGTATTGACGCACTCACGCGAACCGAGCGGAACGAACGCGCGCTCGGTGTTCGCTGCGTGCGCTGCTATTGGTTGACCTTCGCCCAGATCGTGTTTTCCAGACCGACCGCCACTTCGTCGACGAAGTGTTCGCTAGGATCCTGGTGAATTATCGAAGTGCCGAAGTGCAAGAATTGCCAATGTTGCCAGTCTGGATCCCACGTCCACTCGGTCGTATCGCTCCAATTGTAGAGCGACATGTTGTCGAACCCAACCGCCACATCTCGTCCGGCGGCAGGAGAGGTTCTGTAATTGCCGCCAAGGAATTTGACGTGGCCGTTCGACCCGTCGAGTGACTGCCAACTTGCACCGATGATACTTTGCTGGCCCCCTGAAACTACCGAGCGCCCCGGGGAAAGCACGAACACGGCTCCGCTTGCATCAGCTGCCCACACGTTGCCGTCGCTGAGTTTTACGGAGATGTCATTGGCGACGGCGCCAGAAGGCAGCTCAGGCTCGAGAGCCCAGCACCCCGCGACCGGGGGCGGCAGCGGTGCCGGGCCAAGGTAGTAAATATTTAGGAGCGCTCTACGAATCCTGCCATTTCCGTCAATCACATAGAACGCTTCATCGTGGGAGGGATCGTCATCCCTCCGCACGGCAAGGTTGTTGTGGCCACCTTCTTGACGGAAGTCGATCGGTCCTCCCTCGCACGCCGTCGACGGCACTCCGGGATCCGGATCGATCGCGTTGTATGCGGTGATGAGCCAGAGTTTCCCAGTGCGATCGACTGTCAGCGATGTTCCTTGCAAGTGGTAGAGCCCGTCATCGACATTGAAGACCGGCAGAGTGGGCCGCCGAAAATCATAGCCTTGCAGCTGCCAACCACCGGGTAGCCAAGTCGAACCGAGAAAATACACATAGCCATGAAATGAACCGTCAGAGACCGAGACGGCTGCGTGCCCCTTGGGAGCTCCAGGAATGGTTTGCCAGGTTGGGCTGGCAGAAGCGTCGAGCGAATTCGCGCAGAGCACCAACGCACACGCGGCGGTTGTCAGCGAGAGTCTGATGAGTGTTTTCATGGCTGTTCTGTTTTCGATACTGAGGTGTGTTCGTGGGCACACTGCGGGTGTCGGTCCTGTTGGTCTTCGGCCTCTCCCCGTTAGAACGCGCCATGCCCGGCGGGCCGAGCTCTTGTGCATCTCGGGAGGATTGGCCCCTATTCGTTGAACACCGACGCACGGATTGCGTCGGTTCCAACCCGGAAAACGCAACGAGGCGACGGCCTCGGGCGCATGCTGCGCTTGAGCGGCTTCGAGCTATTGTCGGAGGCCCACCGCCCAAGCGTGCTTGGCCCTGGTGGCGGAGGGATCGCAAATATTGTAGGAAATATGAATCTGCTTGCCGGACAGTTGCGCCGACTGAGCAATGGACTGATACGCCTTCAGAGTGTCCGCCGACTGAACCCATGACTGGCACGGCGCGGGCGGCGCGGAGCTGTAGGCAGCGACCGTGATGATCGCGCCCGTAGCATCCTTAACATTGACGACCAAAATCCCCTGCTGCACCTCCGTATAGGTGACGATTCCGTCGACGACGCCGCTTGTTGGATCGGCCGCCAGCGCGGGGGTACTCGTTGTCGTCAACATCAAGCTTGATGCCATCGCGAATAGTGCACCAATCTTCTTCGTCGCGTTGAGGGTCAGGTTGAGCATTTCGTTCTCCGATTCTAATGAAGCGCCACTTGAGGCGAGCGCGAATAGCGACCCACACGTGCGGGTCGCGGGATGATGCTCGGTGCCTCAGCAAGGCCCGTGCCGAACAAGTCGTCGCATCCGTCCCCGTCATCACGCATGAACAAGTGGCTGCGATTTGCCTGGAGAACCGTGGAGTACTCGTGCAGCGCGATCGGAGGGTGAGCCCGACGTGCGCACAAAAGTGCGAGTGCGCACTTGAGCCCAACCCACGACGACGCCAGTCTCGCACTCGGACTTCCTTGCGCTGTGCGCCGACCGCAGAATAGAGCGCATGGCCTCCCGTGGGCTCCGAGCTAGTCTTCGGCGCCGCGGGCGGCATCGTCGACGCCGATCCCCAATGCAGCCCCTGAGCGCCGCCCCGCCTCCGGTTGCGCCCGAACCGGACCCCTCACGCGGCGAACTGCGGCAAAGCGACGAGCGTGCTCGCGAGTGGGGATCTGCAAACAGACTTAAATGAGGTTTGGAAAGATCGCTTACTGAGTCGCCTTTCTGAGAGAAGTTCTTTCGTCAGCGCCACTAGTCCAGACATACTTCGAGTGGTTCGCCGCGCGCCGCGACAGATCATCGCGGCTGTCGCCGAATTTTGGATGAGTATGCAATTAGGATCGACGGTTGGAGTATCGCCGCGAAAGTGCGGTTGGTTTCGCGCCTTGTTCTTGGTCGGCCTGGGCGCGGCGTCGTGCTCGGTCCCGAACTTCGACATCGTGAGCGACCAAGATGCGGGCGCTATCGCCTCGCACTGCACCAATCAGGTGTTGGACGAAGGGGAAACGGGCATCGATTGCGGCGCGACGTGCCCCGCCTGTCCCAACGGCAGCGCGTGCTCGGTGAACACCGACTGCTCGAGTACCCAATGCACGGCCAGCATTTGCCAAGACGCAACCTGCACTGACGGCGTGCAGTCGGGCGCCGAGACGGACGTGGATTGCGGCGGCCCCGCGTGCGCACCTTGCGCACCGGATCTGCGTTGCAATCAGGCCCGCGACTGCGATACCAGCGTTTGCCTGAGCGGAGCGTGCGCCACAGCCACCTGCTCGGACCAAATCCAGAACGCCAAAGAGACGGACGTGGATTGCGGCGGTGGCTGCGACGCGTGCGTCCCTGGCCAGAAATGCAAGGTATCCGGCGACTGCGCCGGTGGCAATTGCCAGGGCGGGACGTGTTCGCTCACGTGTCTGGACGGAAAGGGTAACTGCGACGGCGATGCTAGCAACGGCTGTGAAGCCAACCTGAAGACCGACGCGCAACACTGCGGCGCGTGCGACAACAGCTGTCGTCTACCGCACGCCAGCTCTCGATGTACTGGTGGGTCCTGTGAGGTCGCCGAGTGCGTAGCCCCCTTCGTCGATTGTGACGGGGACACAACGAACGGCTGCGAAGTGAACACCAGCACGGACGCGCTGAATTGCGGCGCGTGCGGGACCGCCTGCGTGGATATCAACGGCACGCCCTCCTGCGTGGCTTCGGGCTGCCAAATCACGTGCAATGCGGGCTACGCCGACTGCGATGATGACCGAGCCAACGGCTGCGAAAAGCACACCGACGCAGACGCAGATAACTGCGGCACATGCGGCAAGGTCTGCGCGGCGGGCAACGGGACCCCGTGGTGCAACCAGGGCAAGTGCGGCGTCAGCAGCTGCCCTGCCGGCTTCGGTGATTGCAACGCTGATCCGTCCGATGGCTGCGAGGTCGACCTGACCCGTGACGTCGATAACTGCAAGAAATGCGGCTCCGCGTGCGTGGCCGCCAACGGCACGGCGGTGTGTGCGGCTTCGATCTGCAAAATCGGCAGTTGTGACGCCACTCACGCGGATTGTAGCGGTGGCTACACCGACGGTTGCGAAACAAACATTGCAACCGATGCCAACAATTGCGGAGCTTGCAACAAGGCTTGTTCCATCGCCAACGCCAGCGCCAAGTGCGACGCCAAAGCGTGCAAGATCAAGACTTGCACCGTGCCCTGGGCTGACTGCGACGGCAACGGCACGGATTGCGAAACCAACACCAACACCAACACCAACAATTGCGGCGGCTGCGGATCGAACGGGCTCGATTGCAACGCCGTGTACAAGGCGCTCAACGCGACCGGCAAGTGTAGCCTCGGAGGCTGCCAGCTCGACAAATGCAACCCGAGCTATGCCGACTGCAACCTGCTGCCCGATCTCGACGGCTGCGAGGCCGACCTGCTGACGAGCAGCAAGAACTGTGGCATGTGCGGTACGGTCTGCCAGGCGCCGCACGGGTCGAACACTTGCGGTGGAGGGGCGTGCGTTCCCAGTTGCGGCACCGCATACGGCGACTGCGACGGCAACGTGAACTCGGGTTGTGAGGCGGTCTTCGCGTCGGACGGCAGCAATTGCGGCAGCTGCGGCACGGTCTGCCAGCAAAACAACGCCAGTAACCTGTGCATCTCGGGCGACTGCAACCCCACTTGCAGCCAGAGCTACTTCAAGAGCTGCGACTCGAACCCGGACAATGGCTGCGAAGTCGACACGCGCTCGAGCAAGGCCAACTGCGGCAGCTGCGGCGCGGCCTGCCAAGACAACCAAACCACCAGCAATAGCTGCGTCGGCAGCTCGTGCACGCCTAAGTGCACGACCAACCACGCGGACTGCGATTCGAACCCCAACAATGGCTGCGAGACCAGCACGGCAGGCGATCCATCGAACTGCGGCGCCTGCAGCGTTCATTGCAAGACCGCGAACGCTTCTAGCTCTGCCTGTAACAGCGGCAGCTGCAACCCGGTGTGTGACAACGGCTGGGCCGCCTGCTCGAACTCGGCTGCGGGTTGCATGACCAGTATCGACACGGCCTCGCATTGCGGCAACTGCACGACGGCTTGCAGCGCGGGCGCCCCCTTCTGCGTGAGTCGCGCGTGTGCGTCGCGGCTCAATATCGTCGTCGTCAACTCAGACACCCAGGGCAACACCACAGCCAACGGGCAGTCGCTGACGATGCAGCACACGCTCGCCAATCCCGCGGGCAGCTATCGCTTGGTGGTCGTGGGCGTCACGGGCTTCGGCAACAGTAACAAGGGGCAGCCGGCGAGCGTGCAGTACGCGGGCGTGGACATGCTGGCCGCGCGCTTGGTGCAATCAGGCAACCAGGCATTCGCTGGCGTCTACTACTTGGCCGATGCTGCGTTGCCCACCACGGCCGGAACCTATCCCGTGTACATCGGGGCAGCTGACCCTTCCAATACCTTCATCATGACCGCCAACGTGGTCGAGTTCATGAATGTCGAGCAAGCTTCGGGCTCGATTGACGGAGTAGCCGGGTCAGGAACCATACAATCGTGCTCGACCACCAAGCCGAGTGACGTGGTCAGTGTCACTTACCCTGGCGAATACCTGTACAGCATCGTGGGCGACTATGGCTCCGTGGCTGACGCGAGCCCTGCGGCCTCCGGCCAAACCGTTACCATTCAACTCGGCGTGAGTAGCCTCGGCACGATCGGCGGCTACCTGGCTGCCACGGGCACGGGCGGCCGCACCGTCACGTGGAACCTCGCCAGCTGCAACGCCTGGGCACACGCGCTGATTTCGATCAAGCCCACCGTCACGCCGTAGCCGAGCGCAGCGATGCGTATCTAGCTTGCAGAAGGTGCTGCAACATGGCGATGAGAACTCGCTCGCGTCATCGAGCGCTGCGCACTGATCGGACGCGCCCGCCTGCCGTGACGAACCTCAGCTTGGCTGCGTCGAAGAGGGAGGTCTCGGGCGGCGTAGCCCTTTGACTCAAACGTGGTCACTCGGTAGCGCGGCTGTCCAAAACTTCTCGAATCTTCTTGGTCAGGTCCGAGGCGCCGAACGGCTTTTGCAAGAACTCGATACGACTGACTTTCGTCCCGCGATAAACATCCAGATCCTTCGAGTAGCCAGACATGAACACGAGCGGCACCGACAGCCGCTCGTCGCGGATGCTTTCCGCGAGTTCGCGTCCGCCCATATCGGGCATGACCACGTCGGTGAGTACGATGTCGATCGGCTGCGGCGAGGCTTGCAAGAGCTGCAGCGCTTCGCGCCCGTTCTTGACGGCGAGTACTCGGTAGCCGTGAAACTCCAATGCACGCGTGACGAATTTCCTGAGTTCGTCCTCGTCTTCGGCGAGCAGAATGCACTCGCTCCCCGCTGACGACCCTGGTTGCTCCACTCGGGGAGCCGGGGCGGGCGACTCCAGCACACGGGGGAAATAGACCTGGAAACGCGTCCCCGCGCCGGGCTCACTGTTGACGGAGAGGTTTGCACCGCTGTCCTTCACGATGCCGTAGACGACCGAAAGACCGAGACCGGTGCCTTTGCCGATTTCCTTGGTCGTGAAAAATGGCTCGAAGATTTTCGCCATCACCGCTCCAGTCATGCCGACGCCGGTGTCCGTCACCGACAACATCACGTACGGCCCCGCGTCGGCTTGAAGCAGAGCGCCGGGCGGGGACTCCTCCAGAGTGACGTTGCTCGTCTCGATGGTGATGGTGCCTCCGCCGGGCATTGCATCACGCGCATTGACGACGAAGTTCAAAATGATCTGCTCCACCTGACTGCGATCGGCGTGAATCGTACCGATTCCGCTCGCCAGAACCGCGCTGAGCTCGACGTTTTCTTCGATTAGCCGGCGCAGCATGCCCTGCATTTCGGCGACAATCGCGTTCAGATCCCAATTCTTGCTCTCCGCAACGCTCTTGCGACTGAAGGCGAGAAGCTTGCGCGTCAAGCTCGCAGCGCGCGTCCCCGCACTCAGCACGGACTCCAAGAGGTCGCGGCCGGGGTGGGACCCGTCCGTGCCCAGAAGCTCGAGCTCAGCGCAGCCATTGATGACCGTGAGCAGGTTGTTGAAATCGTGCGCAATGCCGCCAGCCAAGCTGCCCAGGGCTTCCATTCGCTGCGATTGTCGCAATTGCGCTTCGACCAACTTGCGGTCGGTAATATCGACGAAGGTCGAGAGAAAGCATTGTTCCCCGCCGAGCTCGATGCGTTCACGCGAGGTGAGCAGCGTCCGCAGTTCGCCCGATTTCGTTTTGCCGATCAACTCGAGATCTTGAAACGAAGTATTTTCGTAGTACAGCCTGGCGTTTTCCTCGCTCGGTTGGGGTACCGTAATTCCGAGCTCGTTCATCGCGCGCCCGATGAACTCGTCACGCGAGTAACCAAAGGTTCGTAGAAGTTTTTCGTTGGCATCGACGAACGCGTCGTCCTTCAGGCGCCGGATTGCCATCGGCGTCGGGCTATTGTGAAATGCCTTGGAAAAACGTTCTTCCGAGACTTGCAGCGCTTGCTCCCTGCGCTTCCGCTCGGTGATGTCTTGAAACAGGCTGACGCCGGCCGTCACTTGGCCAGAAGCGTCGCGAATGGGCGCAGAGTTGACCGAAATCCAGCCTCGGCTCCCGTCCGGCCATTGCATTTCAATCTCTTCGCCGTCCACGGTTTCACCGTGAAAAATCGAGCGAGCCAGGGGCCACTCCGCTGCTTCGTAGCGCCGACCGTCGGCGTGGGAGCCGATGTACGCGTCGCATGCTGCTGTGGAAGTCGTCGGCGCGAATGGCGCGTGCAAGACGGACTCCACCCGCTCGTTGGCAATGAGCAGGCGCCCGGACGGCGCCGCGGCGATGATGAGCCCGGCGGGAACCCGCTGGATCACCGCCTCAAGACGACTGCGCTCTTCGAGGAGCCTGCTGTTGAGGTGAGCCGTTTTGGACGCTATCATGCTGCGTTGAAGCGCGTCGATCATGACCCCGACCGCCAACTCCAAAATCGCGAGTTCGAGGTAGGTCAGCAGGCTGAGGTCGAGCCAGTCGATTTCGAGGCGCCCAATCTTTTCGGCGCCATGATGAAGAGGAACGCTCAGGCGACGTTCACGCCCGAGCCAGCGCTCCCGAGTTGAGAGCTTGCGCTCGCGCGACACGAAGCGCGCGCCGTCGGCGTGCGTCAACTTCACGCTGCCGTAAAGACGAGAATCAACCATCACTTGGGCCAGCCGCTCCGCAGCGTCGTTATCGAGCTCCCAGAGGTCTTGCTCCACCATTTCGCCGAAGGCGTTGGCGTCTTCGACCGTCTCTCTCGAGGCCCGCTGCTCGTGCACCAGCACGAACGCAACGAAGCCCACTGCCAACAGCAGCCAATGCAGACCTTTCCGCCAGTGCCCAGCGACCGGCGACAGCAACGGTATTCGTGTCATGGCTCTTCCGCAGTGCCATTCAGACTGCCGCCGCTCGCTCCCGAGAGCGCCGTCACGCCGTAAGCCGCAAAGAGCCGTTGCAGCGTGCCGTCTCGCCGCAATGCCTCCACCCCTTCTGCAATGGTTTGCGCGAGCGCGGTCGCGTCGGGCGCGGCTCGAGTGGACAAGAAGTGGTAGGCGAGGTGCGGAACTTCCTCGATATCGGCGCGTTCCGTCCCTGACAGGTCCAGCATGCCGAGGCGAGCCGCGGCGTCCCAGGGCTCGCGGTAGCCGATAACGAGCGAGCAGCGGCCACGGCGCAGCATGGCGATGGCTTGCGCCGCACTCTTCGGTGACTGATCGAGAGCCAAGCCCCCGATCGGAAACACGCTCAAGTTGTACCCGAACAGGCCGCACACGCGAACCGGACTGCGTGTCAGCGCCTCCCGCATGTGTGCCAGCGTAGTCATGGTTGGTGCGTCACCGAACTGGCCCTTTGCCGAGGCGAGATAGTACAGGGTTTGATTCACACGATAGAGCGCCGGACTGATGAAATAGAGTCTGCGACGCTCCGCGTTTGCGCTGGCATTGAGCGCAACCTGAAACTGCCCGAGCTCCACGTCGTGCAGGCAGCGTTTCCAAGGAAGCGCAACCACGTTGACCGTTCGCCCCGTGCGTCGAAATACCTCCCGCAGTGTGTCGACCGACGCTCCGACGACCTTCCCCCCACCACTCGGCGCCAGGTAGTCGTACGGGGGCCACTGGTCTTCGGCGGCGCACGCCTGGAGCTCTTGCGGATCCGAACGGACCTGCGAAACCTTTGCCGCTCGATTCGCCGGCTCCGCGCGTTGTCGGCACTGCACGAGTCCACTCGCGAGGCACACGACGAGCCAGCAGATGTTACGAGGATGAAACACGACCTTCGCACCAATCCCGAGCGCTTGACCCTGAAGCGCGAGAGATTCCGGAGCCTAGCGCCTTTCCGCTCGAGTCGGCATCGAAAGTGGGGTGCTAGCCCGAGGGCCCAACTAGCCCTTGGAAGCCTCCGACTTGGACTGAACATCCACCTCGACTTCTAGGTCCCGTCAACCAGCGAGCGGCAGTCCAGCGCGCCAAGCGGACGCCATCCCGATCGGGAGGAGGGTGGGATCTGCAGCGCGTGCGATCTCGTCGCGACGCTGCTCGTCTTCGCGCGTGCCGTGAAACAGGCTGCGGGCGAGCTGACGACCGGATAGCGTGATGTTGCGCGTCTTGGCCTGACGGAGCTCGCCAAATAGCCGGAATGCGCCGAGGACATCCGTGCCCTCCGTTTGCAGGCAGCGTCCGAGATGCCAGGCATCCTCCAGGGCCTGACAGGCCCCCTGTCCCGAGGTTGGCAACGACGCATGCGCGGCATCGCCGATCAGCAGGACATGACCGCGGTACCAGCACGGGATCGGATCCACGTCGTAAACAGCGATCTTGCGGATCGAGTCAGGTGGGCTGCTTGCGAGCACGCGCTGCACTGGCGCCGGCCAGTCGGCGAAGGTGCAGCTCAACTCGTCGCGAGGGTTCTCGGTCGAGCGCGCCGCGTCGAGGCTCATGGCTTGACCCCCCGCCCAATACGCGGCGCTGGCCGAAATGGGCACGATACCAAAGCGCGTCGCAGCACCCCAGTAGTCGAGGATCAGCTGTGGCTCATCGACGATCCGCTGGCGTCCCGCCGCGATCCCCACCCAGTTCACGAAGCCTTGATAGACGGCGCGAGACTCCGGAGCAACGTAGCGACGCGTCACCGAGGCCATGCGACCGTCCGCGCCCAGCAAGATGTCACATTCGATCCGAGCGCCGGACTCGAACGTGGCCCAAGGACGCTGGCCCGTTTCACCCACTTCTTGGACAGCCTGCCCATAGCTCACCGTGACCCCCGCACTAGCCAAGTGCTTCAACAGAACGCTCTGCAAATCACGACGAAAGACAGTAATGGTCGGGTAACCCAGTCGCGCATTGATCGCGTCGATGTCGACCGACGCGATCGCGGCGCCCCGCCAATCGATCCGTTGCATGCGTGTGGGGCGGCCCGACACGGCGACTAGCTCGGGCAACAGACCCAGCTGGTCGAGCACGAAGCAAGCGTTCGGCCAGAGCGTGATGCCAGCGCCGAGGTTCGCTGCTCCCGAGCGGCGTTCATAAATCTCTACCGCGTGGCCGAGCCGAGCGAGCGCGATCGCGGTCGCCACACCAGCGACGCCAGCGCCAAGAATCACAACATCCATGACGAGCAAGCTAGCGACGGACGAGCGCGCGGACAACCCGAACAGTGGCCGCCATTCAACGCGCGTTGTCGCACGGGATTGAGAATCGGCAAGGCGCCGCATTCACAGCGCCTTGCCAGGTGCGCACACTGGGCTTCAGACCCAGCGTGCGGGTGATGCGGCGACTAGCTCACTGACAGGCCGAGCCGACGAACAGCTTCACGTTGTCAATCTGGACGTTGTTCGCGCTTTGCCCGAAGTCGAAGGCAATGCGCGAGCTGGCGTCAGTCACGCTTGCGGTGAAGGTGTG
>Ga0105241_10003023_pt1 | contig 12563 bp, 9 predicted proteins | sample KBSC64metaG_FD_80422 | JGI IMG/M metagenome (GOLD analysis project Ga0105241, IMG submission 80422) | Corn rhizosphere microbial communities from Kellogg Biological Station, Michigan, USA - KBS C6-4 metaG | ecosystem: Host-associated > Plants > Roots > Rhizosphere > Soil | place: Michigan, USA... | reverse complement strand
TGGGAAAGATCGGCCGTGATCAGGTCGCCGACTACAGCGAACGCAAAGGAATGAGCGTATCCGAAGTCGAACGATGGCTGGGACAAAATTTGAACTACGATCCCGCGGAGTAGTGTTGCGAACCAGCACGTCGGCAATCATCGTGCATCATCCTGCCGCAAAAACACTTCCTAGCGTGATTCTCGCCAACCCGCATGCAGGGGCACGCATCTTTTCTACAAATGATTCGCAAACTGAAATCCGGAGAATACCGGCTGTACTCGCGTAAGAAGGATGCCAAGACCGGCAAGCGCAAGAACCTGGGAACGTTTTCATCCCGCGCCGCGGCACAGAAGCACGAGCGCGCCGTGCAGTTTTTCAAGAGGCAGGGTTAAGAGCCGTCCCTAACCACCAACGACGGATGACCAACCACCGTCTCACCCCATCGCCAATTCTTTCGCGCGCTGCGCCGCTTTCACCACAGCCTTAATCAATGTTACCCGCAGCTTGCCCTCTTCCAGTTCCATAATTCCGTCGATAGTACAGCCCGCCGGCGTCGTAACCGCGTCTTTCAGCAGAGCCGGGTGATCGCCAGTTTCAAGTACAACCGTCGCCGCGCCCAGCGTGGTCTGAGCGGCAAGAAGGGTCGCGATATCACGGGGCAGTCCAACTTTCACTCCCGCTTCCGCCAGAGATTCGAGAATGATGTAGATGTAAGCCGGGCCGCTGGCCGAAAGGCCGGTGACCGCGTCCATGTGTTTCTCATCGACAACAACAGTTCGGCCGACCACATTGAACAGCGCACTCGCTGCCTCGACGTGCTCGGGCTTGGCATATTGACCCTTGCATAACGCCGTCATGCCCTGGCCGAGTACGCACGGCGTATTCGGCATGGCGCGAATGACGGGAACTCCCGCGCCTAGCGCACTCTCAATTTGCGAAGTATGCACTGAGGCCGCTACAGAAATCACCAGCTGCTTATCCGTAATCTTGTCCGATATCTGTTCGGCGAGCTCCTGCACAACCTGCGGCTTCACGCAAATAAAAACTATGTCGGCGCCATCCACGGCTGCGACGTTATCGGTGGTCACCGCCACTCCAAGTTTGTGCGACAACTCATGCGCGCGAGTCTCGTGGCCGACGGTGGCGCGCACCCGCTCTGGCGCGAGCTGATGCTTCTCGACCAGCGCCTTGATCAGGATGCTGCCCATCTTTCCCGCGCCCAGGACGGCAATGCGACTCTTTGAAAAGTTGGTGTCCACTGTATATCTCCGTCAGTACGCCAGACAAAGCTGGCGCTGTAATTCTAAGATTTGATGGAAATTGAAGATATCACAGAGATGGAGATGTACCTCGGACCAAAGCCCGAAGCCCAAAGCCTGGTTTTTCTTTATTCCCACTCAATCGTGCCCGGCGGCTTGGACGTGATGTCGTACACCACGCGGTTCACTCCCTGCACTTCGTTTACGATCCGGCTGGAAATTGCTTTCAACACCTCATGGGGCAGCGCAACCCAATCAGCCGTCATGCCATCATCGGAGTGGACGGCGCGAATCGCGCAGGTGTAGGCGTATGTTCTCTGATCTCCCATCACGCCGACGGACATCACCGGCAGCAATACGGCAAACGACTGCCAGATTCTTGTGTATAACCCGGCGTTCTTGATCTCATTCACCACAATCTCATCGCAGTCGCGCAAAATCGCCAGGCGCTCGGGCGTCACTTCGCCGAGGATGCGAACCGCCAGCCCTGGCCCCGGAAAAGGCTGGCGTTGCAGAATCTCTTCGGGCATGCCGAGGTCGCGGCCGATCTTGCGGACCTCATCCTTAAAAAGCTCTTTCAGCGGCTCGATCAATTTGAGCTTCATCTTCTCCGGCAGCCCGCCGACGTTGTGATGCGACTTGATCACTTGAGACGGTCCTCGCACCGAAACTGACTCGATCACATCCGGATAAAGCGTCCCCTGTACCAGCCACTCAACACTGCCTTGCTTATTTTCGATTCGCGCCGCCTCTTCGTCGAACACTTCTATGAATTCGTTGCCGATGACCTTGCGCTTCTTTTCCGGGTCGGTGACCCCCGCAAGTTTGATCAGGAAACGTTCGGTGGCATCGACGGCAATGACATCAAGCCCCAGCTTGTCGCGCAGATTCTGCTGAACTTTCTCGAATTCATTTTTTCGAAGCACTCCATTGTTCACGAAGACACTGGTCAGCCGCGACTTGTCGCCATCGCGAAGCGCCCGATCGACCAACACAGCCGCCACAGCGGAATCAACGCCACCGGATAATGCGCACAGCGCACGCCCGCTTCCAACCTGTTCGCGGACATTGGCGACTGTCGCATCCACAAAATGCTGTGGCGTCCACGTGGGGTTGGCTTGGCAGACGTTCAGAACGAAGTTGCGTAGAATTTCCGTACCCAGCTTGGTGTGGCGGACTTCGGGATGAAACTGCACGGCGAATAATCGCTTGTCTCGATTTTCAATCGCCGCTACTGCGCTCGGAGTTTTCGCAATCAGCTTGAATCCGGACGGCAATTCCAGAGCCTCATCGCCATGAGACATCCATACTTCCAGCGTGGAGGGAAGCTCGCGAAAGATTTCGGAATCCGCTACCCGTTCGACTTGCGCGTGTCCGTATTCGCGATGTTTCGCAGCACGCACCTTTCCGCCCAGCGCATGGGCCATGAATTGCAACCCGTAACAGATGCCCAGCACCGGCACGCCCAGCTCAAACACGCGCGGATCAGCGGCGGGCGCATCTTTGTCATAAACGGACGACGGCCCGCCGGAAAGAATGATGCCGACAGGCGACTGTTTTTTGATTTGATCGATACTGCTGTTGCAGGGAAGAACCACCGAATAAACGTTCTGCTCGCGTACCCGGCGGGCGATCAGCTGCGAATACTGCGCCCCGAAATCCAGGACAACGATAGATTGAGTTTCCACGGATGAGTTTCTCAAATCAGAGCAGCAGATGCAAACCTCACATTGCCGGCGCGGGAGCATCGCTCAATATCAGTTCGGCTTTGTCAACCGAGACGTCGTTGGTCGGCGCGGGACCTGCATCCGCGGCGCTTGTCGGCAACTCGTCTGCTCGAATGATAGAGACATAGGCAGCGATTTGTCCGATGCGAAGAAGGTCAGCCAGCGCGCAATAGGCGAATATGATGAAAATTATCAAGGCGGCTACAGTCGCGTGAGGTATTGCAGCCGCCAACCCGATGGCGACGACCGCAATAGAGCTAGCTGCGACAAATGCTGCCAGATGTGCAGCGCCAAACAGCGCGCTGACGGAAATCACATCCCCTGTCTTCGAGATCATCAATGAAGTCAGCGAGCCCACCGCAGCCATTGGGCCCTTGCCATCCAGGACTGCGAATATCGCCGCTGTCGATAGGAGCCAATTCGTTACCGCCCACAACACACAAACCAGGAACCAGAACAATCCCAGAATTCGTCCGGCGTCAGCGATGCCAATCTGCGAAGATGCCCATACCGAACTCGCGATCAGGGCCGCGCCTGCGATTCCGACGATAGAAGCCAGGGCTAAGGACACGCGTAAGAAATGGATCGCAACCAGAGAACCGAATACGCCTTGGCTTGATAACGTTTCAATTTCAAGTTCGTGCGCGATCGACCTGACGGTTGCCGCTCTTCCAAATGACGCCAGCACAATCCAAGCAACAATAACAGCGAATGTCAGCAGGGCACCCGCTTCAGTGAAGCGCCGCGCACTGCCTTCAAAAATACGCTTGAGTGCTCGAGCGATCAGAATCGGCTGCCCGGTGCCCAGCAGGAACCGGCTGACCGCATTTACTGGAAGGCTGTTTAAATATTCAACTGCGAACATCACCACCAGAAACCATGCGGCGGCCGCGAAGCTCCATCGCCAGACGATTTCGGCCAGTGGAATGGAAGGTCGCCGAAAGATGAGGCTAAATCCGGTGATGGCCGGCGACCGATTCATGGCTGGGTTTCGCTCCGTGCAATCCTCGGTGTAACTCCGTCTCCCGGTGGCAAGAAACTAGGATTGTGGCGGAGACGTTCAGCGCACCACAATGCTGACCAACTTGCCGGTATAAATCTTTTTCACGATTTCTTTGCCGGCGATAAAGCTCTGTACTTTCGGATCGGCGAGAGCTTTCTCGAAAATTTCTTCCTCCGAAGTCCCCGGTGCGACTATGATTTTGCCGCGCAGCTTGCCATTCACCTGCACCGGAATCTCGAGCTCTTCTTCTTTTGCGAGTTCAGGATCGAACTTCGGCCATGGCGCCTTCAGCAGATTCTCCGTCTCGCCCATCATTTCCCACAGTTCATGTGCAAGATACGGAGCGAACGGTGCAAGCAGCAAAACGAACTTTCGTTGCACATCCGCCCGAAATGCCGCTGGAGCTTCAGCAGAAAACGTTGCCTGCTCGGCCGTGCAGGTGTTCAATAGCTCCATTAATGCCGCCACTGACGTATTGAAGTGCCATCGCCCTTTGAAGTCTTCAGTAATTCTCGCGAGGGTCTGATGCAACTTGCGCAACACCGCCCGCTCATTCGGACTCAGTTCACTCGCCGTATATTCAGAACTGTAGGAGCCCGCCTTAACCGGTGCCTGCGAGAAAAACGCGTACACGCGCCCCAAAAACCGACGTATCCCCTCAATCCCGGTTTCCTGCCAATCCAAATCGCGGTCCGGGGGCGCGGCGAAAAGGCTGTAAAGCCTCGCGGCATCCGCACCGAAGTGCGCCACCATTTCGTCCGGCGAAACCACGTTGCCCAGGCTCTTCGACATCTTCGCGCCGTCCTTGATCACCATCCCTTGCGTGAACAGGCGCTCCACCGGTTCGTCATTTTTGATCATGCCCAAATCGCGCATGAACTTCGTCCAGAACCGTGAGTAGATCAGGTGCAGAATCGCGTGTTCAACTCCGCCAATGTACTGATCAATCCCTTTATCTCCAAACCAGTACTCCGCAATCTGCGAATCAAACGGCGCGCGATCGTTATGCGCGTCGGTGTAGCGGTAAAAATACCAGGACGAATCGACGAACGTGTCCATCGTATCGGTCTCTCGGCGAGCCGGGCCCCCACACTTCGGACAAGTCGTATTCAAGAATTCCGGCACGCGTCCCAGCGGCGAGCCGCCGGTGAGCGTGATGTCCACGTTGTCCGGCAAAATCACCGGCAGATCTCTCTCTGGCACCGGAACGATGCCGTCCTTCTCGCAATAGAGCATCGGTATTGGCGTGCCCCAATAACGCTGCCGCGAGATGCCCCAATCTTTTAAACGGAATGTGACTGTCGCTTTGCCGAAGCCATGCTGCTCGGCGAACGCCGACATTTTCTTGATCGCCCCTTGGCAATTTAACCCGGTAAATTCGCCGGAGTTGATGAGCGTGCCATCGAGCGTAGTGAAAGGGAGTTCGGTTTGTGTGGGGCGGGCCCCCTCGCTCGCCGTGGTCGGCACAATCACCTGCCGAATTTCAATTCCATACTTTTTCGCGAACTCATAATCTCGCTCATCGTGTGCCGGCACACTCATGATGGCGCCGGTGCCGTAATCCATAAGAATGTAGTTCGCCACCCAGATCGGCACCTTTTCGCCGTTATATGGATTAACCGCGAAATGGCCGGTGTTGACGCCGTGCTTTTCAATTTCGCCGATGTCACCGCGCTCTCTGGCCTTAGCCTGCTCAGCGATAAGCTGATCGACTTTGACGCGCAACGCCGGATCGGCATCAGCCAACGTCTTCGTGATCGGATGCTCGGGCGCAAGCTGCACCGAAGTAGCGCCGAAGATGGTGTCCACGCGCGTGGTGAAGACGGTGATCACTTCGCCTTGCGGTGAATCCAGCTTGAAATCCACCAGCGTGCCTTCACTCCGCCCAATCCAGTTGCGCTGCATGGTGCGGACTTTTTCCGGCCAGCCGGGCAAACGATCCAAATCCCGAAGCAATTCGTCTGCGTACTTCGTCGTGCGCACGAACCACTGCTCAAGTTCTCGTTGTTCGACTAACGTGTCCTCGTGACGCCAGCAATAGCCGCCGTTGATCACTTGTTCGTTTGCGAGCACGGTGCAACATTTCGGGCACCAGTTGACCTTGCTCTTTTTGCGATACGCCAGGCCCTGCCCGTAAAGCTTCAGAAAGAACCACTGGTTCCACTTGTAATATTCGGGCAGGCAGGTGGTAACCTCGCGCGCCCAGTCATACCCGAATCCCAGGCGCTTCATCTGCGCCTTCATTTTGGCAATGTTGCCAAGCGTCCACTCGCGTGGCGGAACTTTGGCGGAAATGGCGGCGTTCTCTGCCGGTAATCCGAACGAATCCCATCCCATGGGATGCAGCACGTTGTACCCGTTCATCCACATGTACCGGGCGAGCGCGTCACCAATGGAGTAATTCCGCACATGCCCCATGTGCAGCGCTCCCGAAGGATACGGCAACATCTCCAGCACATAATATTTCGGCTTGGCGGAGTTCTCTTCCGCGGCATAAAGAAACGGATCCTGTTGCCAGCGAGCAGCCCACTTCTCTTCGACTTGCTGCGCGTTATAGCGCTCGTCGCGCACGACGGTGATTTTCTCCTGTGCTGGCATGTGAATATCAATTTTACAACGACGTGATTAGGTTGGCTTTTTCACCAGGCTCTTCAGCGCCTCCACGTTTCGGCGGTCATCGCCCGGTTCGTCAATCGGCGTTTCCGCGATGAAGGCCGCATGTGCGAGCCGTGGATCATTCACTAATCGCCGAAATGGCTCACTTCCAATCGTGCCTTTGCCTATGTGTTGGTGCCGGTCCAGCTTCGATCCGCGCGCGGCTTTGGCATCATTGCAATGCCATACGCGAACGTTCTTCAGGCCGATTACATCATCCAGCCTCTGAATAGTGCTGCGATATCCCTGTTCCGAAACGATGTCATAACCCGCAACATGCGTATGGCAAGTATCGATGCACGCGGCCACCGGAACATGGCCGCGCACGTGATCAATAACCTCTGCCACCTGCTCGAAGCTGCTGCCCAGGGAGAAATCCGCTCCCGCGGAATTTTCAATGAGTATGGTTAGCCCGCTCTTTGCGAGATCAATTCCCCGGCTTGCGGCGGCGATGGCTGCAGCCGTTTGCAGTAATCCCTTTGCGCGGTCCGCGCCGCGAAACGATCCGGGATGCAGCACCAGGTAATCGGCGCACAACGCCACTGCCCGTTCAATCTCGCCACGAAATGCTTCGATCGACTTAAGGAGAAACCCTTCGGTTGTACTGGCCAGGTTCACCAGATAATTCGTGTGGACCACCAGCGGCTTCAGGTCGTACTTCTCTCGCAGCCGTATCATCTGCTCGCACTGAGGTCTGCCGAGTTCATACTGCTTCCATTGCCGCGGGCTCGAAGAAAACACCTGGAGCGTGTTGCAGCCGAGACGGTAGGCGCGTTCGGCAGCGTTTTCAACTCCGCCCGCTGAAGAAGTGTGAATTCCGATTCGTCTCGAAGTCAGCTTTGGCCGCTGTGTCGGAGGTGCAGATTTCAGGATGTCTTGTTCTTTGGCAATAGAGCGCCTTTGATTAGATTTCCTGAAAAAGTAGCGAGGCACAGAGGATTATAAGACGACGCACGCCGATTCCTGCAGAGCTGCGCCCTGCTAGCGTGAAAATGCGCGCGACCCGATTTCCGCTTGTATGCCGCGCGGGACAATGGTTTCGTGACCACTCAGAGCTACTTTCCTGATAGTATTTTCCTCGCCTTTGGCAGGAGTTCGCCTTGTTTACTTCAAAAATAGTAACGGCGTTTACAACTGGTGTCCTCGCTTGCGCAGCCGCCAGTTGCGGCGGCGGTTCCGGTACGATTCATCTCGGAGGCGGCGGCTCATTGAGTTGGCAGCAGGTGAGCGTTCCCTCAGGTGCGACCCAGATCAGCGGCTTTGCCGTCAGTAGCAGCGATCACTGGTTCATTGCCGACCGGAACAAAGGATTTTATCGATCCATTGACCAGGGCGGAAGCTGGACACCGATCAATACCGGAATATCAAATACTTTCGGCTGGACGATTGACCTGAACCCTGCCAACGGAGATCTTATAGCCAGCACTTACGCCGGAGCATCAGGCACATCTCCGGTCAGGTTCTATCGCTCGACCAACGAAGGCGCCAGTTGGACCGCTATTTCTGCAGTTTCTCTCAGTTCAGCGGCTGCGCTCACTGGCTGCGCGTTTCCTTCGAATGGAAACATTGTCTGCGGTGGTTTCTGGGCCTCAACTCCAAATAGCGGCGCATGGGTCTCTACCAACAGTGGACAGAGCACCACCAATGTTTCCAATTCCGCGAACATGGGTGGTAGCGTTTATTCCTTGGCAATCAATCCTGTCGGTGGCGATCTTTGGTTGGGCACCGAGCAGATGGGTATTTATCGCTCCACCGACAACGGCCTTACGTGGACGCAGGCGTCTCCCGCTGACACCAACGTCGATCCTGCAAACGGTATTCGTGACGGGAACATTTACGGAATCACCTTCGACCGCAACGGAAATGTCCTGTTTGGCTCGCAAGGAGGAATATGGAAGTCGTCGAAAATATCCGGCGGATACTCCTGGACCAACGTTCTCACGAACCACAACACAGCCGCTGGCAAAGGCATGGGACGGGACTCCGGCGGCGACCTCTTTTACAGTCACAATCCCGATCCGTCTGACACAACCTCCGTGCGCTGTTCCACCGACGATGGCGCAACCTGGAAGGCTTGCGGTTCCGGAATTCCAGCCGGGCTCACCGGCCAGGATTTTATTGTCAGCTCCGCCGATGGCAAGTTGTACGCCGTAATTCGCGACGAGACCGGTAATGCCGGATTCCTCTACCGCACCACGATGGCCGTACAGTAAGTCCTCGCCCCTCATTGCTCTGCTTTCTGTTGAAGATTAAACTTGTACTTCCTTTCGCTTTAAAAGGAGTTTTCATGCTTGTAGTCATGCAGGCGCACGCTACCGCGGACGAGATCCGCGCCGTTTGCGCCAAAATCGAGTCGCTCGGTTATCGCCCGCATTCCATTCCGGGCGCCGAGCGCACCGCCATCGGAATCACGGGAAATCGCGGAGAAGTCGAGCCTGGCACACTCGACGAGATGCCGGGTGTGCAGGAAGTAATACGCGTAACTAAGCCGTACAAACTGGTCAGCCGCGACATGAAGACGGAGAACACGGTGGTCTCATTCACTGGAACCGACGCCACCTTCGGCGGTCCTCGGCTGGCCATCGTTGCTGGACCGTGCGCTATCGAAAGTCGCGAGCAGGCCTTCGCCGTCGCCGAGTGTGTGCATCGTTCGGGTGCACAGTTCTTTCGTGGCGGTGCATACAAACCGCGCACCTCGCCGTATTCCTTTCAGGGACTGGGTGAAGAAGCCTTAAAGATCATGGCTGAGATTCGCGACCGCTTCGGAATGAAAATCGTCACCGAAGCCATCGACAATGAAACCCTCGATCTGGTCGAAGAATATGCCGATGTAATCCAGATCGGCGCACGCAACATGCAGAATTTTTCTTTGCTGAAGAAAGCCGGTCGGGCCCGCAAGCCTGTCCTGCTCAAACGCGGTATGTCGGCGACGCTGGAAGAATTTCTCATGGCTGCCGAATACGTCATGAGCGAGGGCAATTACAACGTGATCTTATGCGAGCGCGGCGTACGCACCTTCGCCGACCACACCCGCAACACTCTCGACCTCAGCCTCATTCCTGCCGTGCAGCGCTTGAGTCATCTACCCATCGTTGTCGATCCCAGCCACGGTACGGGCAAGCGCAACAAAGTCACTCCCCTCTCGCGGGCGGCAGTTGCCGTCGGCGCCGATGGCCTGCTGATCGAGGTCCACTGCGATCCTGACAAAGCTCTGTCTGACGGCATGCAATCGCTCTATCCCGAACAGTTCGACGAACTGATGTCGCAAGTCGGGCAAATCGCGCCGGTGGTGGGACGAACCGTGCAGGGAATTGGGGAGAGGTCGACGACGACCGCGGGAAACGCCGTATAAGTCTGTCCGTGGCTGTCGATACGGCAAGAGACTGAAACTCGAGCCGAGTGACTAAAGATACGTTGATGATCAGGGGTGCAGCAGAGTCCCGAATTTACGAGTCTAGTTTGCCCAAAAATGCAAGGTAACGCATTTCTACAGCCGAACTTCACGCGAATACCAAGGGGATCCGGCGTAATCTTCAAGCGCGTTACGGTAGTACAAAGACGGTTCCTGGAAGCTATGAAATCATTTTGTCATGCTGATTTGGGCCACATGGCGCCTGGGCGCGAGTGTGTTTGTGCCACAAGGGCCGGTTCTCGCGGAATGCGCTGGGTGCTCGCAGATGCTCGCCTCAGCCTATCCGTCCCTGATGCGCTTGGCTATTTTAGGCTCTAGCCTGATCGCAGCCTATCGCTGGTACGAACCCGGCAACATCACTTGGACTCTCCTGCTGACGGGCGCAGCCGCCGCGGGGACCGCCTTCTGGGCCGCGATACTTAGACGTCAGGTTTACGCTAAGACCAGTGAGCTGCGCTTCTCTCTTGAGGCCCAAGGGAAGGCTCGGCAGTTCGACGTTGCCCGAAACGAAGTGCTCGAAAATATCGCGCGAAATTCTCCACTCCTGCAAAACATGGAAATGCTCGCGCTTGCCATAGAGGAGCAAATCGCCGGCTGCGCGTGCGCGATTGTCATGCCGCCGGATGGGAAGTCTTTCCATAATGGCAGGCCTGCGCCCGTGTTGATTGCCCCCAGCCTCGCCGAAGAATTACATCCGCAAATGCAGCCGGCGATTTCTGCGGTCCTTACGACCGGCGCAGGCGGCGATGAAGGGAGGAGCTCGGCTAACGATATCGAGGCGATGGAGGCGTTATTGCGAATTTTGCAGGACGCAGGTCTCACCTTCAAAACCAGCCGCATGTCGGTGGTTTTTTCCGGCAACGGAGATGCTGCGGGCCTGCTGATACTTTTCCTGCAGAATGAATCGGCGGACCCCGATACAGTCGAGCAAAGCATCGTGGGGTCGGCTTCCCGCCTGGTATCCCTCGCGGGCGACCATTGGCGCATGCACGAACGTCTTCTGCACGAAGCGCGTCACGACGGCCTCACCGGATTGCCTAACCGAACTGTCGCTGAAGATCGCCTGGAGCAGGCGCTGGCGCGCGCCGAGCGGGGGCGTAAACAATTCGCCGTTTTTGGCATTGACCTCGATGGTTTCAAGGTCATCAACGACCAGCTCGGCCACGATGCCGGTGATGAAATCCTTCGCGCTGTCTCGGCGCGCCTTAGGAACAATTTGCGCCACTCCGACACCCTGGCCCGCATGGGCGGAGACGAATTTCTGGTATTGATTGAGGATTGTGCAGGCCAATCCGCAGCTCAGGCTGTGGCGCAATCTTTGATATCGGCACTTGAGGAACCGGTTTTCCTGGATGGCCGGCAACTGTGGATTTCCGCCAGCATCGGTGTCGCGCTGTATCCCGCTAATGGAAAGAATGCCTCGCAGCTTCGCCGCAATGCTGATTTGGCTATGTATCGGGCTAAGAGTTTGGGTGGTAGCCAGGTTGCCTTATGGTCTCCCGAATTCACGACCGCGGGAAAAGCTGCCCAAAAATCCTCCTCGCTGTGATTCGAAGTTTTATAAGATCTGGCGCGAAGCTCCGCTGCTGCGATAAGCTGCCGCCATGGGCAAAACCTGTTTACGGGTAATCTTCGCGACCTTCCTGATTTCCGCTGCCATGGCCCAGAAGCAGGAAATCGCATGGAGCAACGCCGAGAAACCGATCTACGACCAACTCCACGATATTCGCAAAGTTCCCGATGACAAGCGCGGCCAAGTCACCAAAGATCTGGCGCTGAAGATCCGCGCATTGCCATCCTCACCCAATAAATTGCGCCTCGCCGTCGGCCTTGCCAGCCGAGCCACCGAAGGAGATTTTGGTCACGAAAACCTGCAGGAGGTCGCGACCACTCTGGCCGCAGCAATCAAGGAACAGCAACCGTCATCCCAAGATCCTTACTTGGAATTGGCCAGCCTGGTACGTTACGAGCACGTGGACGCATTTCTCGATTCAACCCTGTACTCGGCTGCCATGGCGAAGCTCGAAGCCGACGATCAGAGCCGCCAGCAGGCGGACTTCACGCTGACAGATCTGGATGGAAAATCCTGGAACCTGAAAGATTTGAAGGGCAAAGTCGTGCTGCTGAATTTCTGGGCAACATGGTGTCCTCCTTGCCGCAAGGAAATGCCGGATCTCGAGATGCTCTATCGTCGTTTTGGGGCGCAAGGGTTCATCATCCTTGGCATTGATGATGAAGAGGCGGAAACAGTGAAGCCATTCATCGCGCAGCAAGGAATCACTTACCCAGTGCTGCTCGACCCAGGCCGCAAAGTGAATACGTTATTCAGGATCGAGGGGATTCCGAAGACGTTCGTCTATGACCGCGATGGAAAAATCGTCGCGCAGTCAATCGATATGCGCACCGGAAAGCAGTTTTTGGAAATGCTGGGAAGTGCTGGGCTGGAATGAAACCGTTGTCGAGCTTTGTTCGGCCGAACGAACGAGGGCGCCCGTTTCTACACGGTCAAACTTCTACGCCATCGC
>Ga0105241_10003020_pt1 | contig 12567 bp, 8 predicted proteins | sample KBSC64metaG_FD_80422 | JGI IMG/M metagenome (GOLD analysis project Ga0105241, IMG submission 80422) | Corn rhizosphere microbial communities from Kellogg Biological Station, Michigan, USA - KBS C6-4 metaG | ecosystem: Host-associated > Plants > Roots > Rhizosphere > Soil | place: Michigan, USA... | reverse complement strand
AGAGCGGCGATCACCGAGAGGCGCCGCGCTAGGGCAGCAATCACGATCAGCGGCAGGATTGCCAGAATTTTTAATCGGGGATCAAGCTTTTGCAGCAGGCCGTTTTCTTTCGCAATTTGCTCGGCGTAGAAGGCATGCTCGATGGCGTCAACGAAAGATGCCAGGGTACATTCGACTGCTCCTCGCGATTTCCCCCTTGTGCGGATCACGGTGAAGCCTGGGACGCATCCGAAGGTCGGCCGCCGGCAGTGATCCAGGCCAGCAATAGGAATGCCCCAAGAATCAGGCCGGTGCCAAACATCGCGGACATCACGTATCCAAACGCGGGATGCCTCACGAATGGCGGCGCGTACTGAGGGAATGGCGCGGCCCATAGAGAAGACAGTCGAGCCAAACCCTCAGGCTGTGCGGACGGAGGAGCGAGGTTACCCGAGGCCGCCGTAATCTGCTGTCGCATCTGCGGATCGGAGAAATCTCTCGCTCCCCATTCGCCCCAGGCTGTGCCGGCAGCGAGAATTCCGATAGGCGTTAGAAGCATTAAAAGGGCCACGCGAATCCAGAGCGGGCGAGTGGTCTTCCATCCCCCTCCGGCAGGAAAATGCGCCTGTGCCTCGGTAGCCGAAGGCTTCTGTCCTAGCAGCGCCGGATTTGTTTTCTGCAGGTACGCCACTACTCCGCCAGAAACGAACAGTTCCGCCATCCCCGCGAAGGTCAGATGCCCCAGCATCATCGCAGGGATTGCGATATGCAGGGCATAGGGAGCATATAAAGGAGTGCCGCTGGCGTCCTTGAAGAACAGCGGCTGAATTCCTAACTCGCACGCGGTAAGCAGGGCTGAAACATTGATGGCCGCATAGCCCGCCAGGGCTGCAGCCGCAACCCGCCGCGAGGACGGAATCGCCGACCTCCCCGCTATGGCGCGATATACGAAATGGGCTACCAGCGATCCCGCAATCGCCATGTTGAAACAGTTCGCTCCGAAGGTGGTGATGCCGCCGTCGCCGAAAAATATTGCCTGCATCAACAGCGCGATCGAAACCGACAGCATGGAAGCCCACGGCCCTAAGACAACTGCCGCCGCCCCAACGCCCACGGCGTGCCCGGTAGTCCCTCCGGGAAGGGGGACATTGAACATCATGATTACAAAGCAAAACGCGCTGGCTACAGCCAGCAGCGGCACCAGCCGGGTATTGAGCAGCCGCTTAACTCGCGCGAAAGCGCCATACCAGAACGGTATTGCGATGCCGTACAAGACGGCGCAAGTCGAAGGGCTCAGATAGCCATCAGGAATGTGCATGCTTCAGGCACTCTGGCTTTTTAAGGGCCAGGCTAGCACAAGTGTAACCTCGCATTACTTGCCGGACAAATGCACTGCGACCGTTATCTATATCGGAGGGAATCCTGGTTCGGCAGCGCTATGCGCGACCCTTCGAGAAATCATCAGGAAGAGAAATCGTGGGATAACACCAGCACCCTGCTGCCCCTACGGTCTTGGTTCAGGGCATCGAGCCGTTTTAATCCCGGGCTTCGGTTTTGATCTCGGGCTTCCAGCCTTGAGAGACGATGCGCTGGCTGACAAAGGGCTTCCCTTCGCTCACCATACGGATTGCCTGTAACAGTTCGGCTCCAGCATCCATTTTTGTCACGTAGCCGTGTCCACCCACGCGTAAGGCGTCTTTCACCATTTGCAGGGAATCGTGCTGGCTCAGGAAGATGATGTAAGAATCGGGAGAAACCCTGCGGATACGCCGTCCTGCTTCAATGCCGCTGATACCGGGCAGGCTGATATCAAGAAGCACCAGATCGGGCTGCAGTTCTTCGGCTTTTTCGACTGCCCCTTCGCCATCAGCGCTTTGGCAGACTACGTCCAGGGAAGAATCACTCGAAAGTAGCGAACAAATCACCCTGCGGACGACTTCGTGGTCGTCCACAACCAGAATACGAATAGGAGGCATTTACACCCTGGAACAAAAAAGAATTCGCCGGAACATCATTGAGTGTAAACAAGTGTAGCCGCAGTTTCGATACCCTACAGTATGTATGCCCCCTTATAGGTCAAAAGGTTAAAACGAGCGAAATCGAGGCTGAAATACGTCCGTTTCGGGAGAAATTCGTGCCATCTAGCGGGGCATATCCGCGGCTCTTAGCCATGAGGCTTCCCATAAGCTCGGCAAACTGTTCACGGGTCAAAGACTGGCTGTGTTGAAAGAAGCTGGCCACTGCATTCAGGGCTGCCGCTGGATCGACAATCAGGAGCGGAGGGGAAACCGCCGGAGATGTAGGCGCGGGAAGCTTGTCGGGCTGTCCAAAATTGCCCTCGAGTCGCCGCAATATCTCTTCCAGTGCGAGTTTTTCCCGCTCTGTGACACTGGTGAACTCTATGCCCATCCCGACCAAAGGGTAGGAGGTGCGTACTGTGCCTTTAACCTCCACTCGGACGCCTTTCACCTCCAGAACCATGTTCACCGGAGTCCTTATCGGGAGAGTGGCCGCCAGTTCGACGTAGCAGCCTCCGATGCTGATATCGGTAAAAGTAGCCCAGGTTTGCATGTCAATGCCTTCGGTCCGAAAGGCGACACTGCCTTCGCACTTGAGCCGGGGCCCCCGGCGCCGTTCGCGAACCCTGGCCTGACCGCCGCCTGGGGTATTGGCTGCTGCGGGCATGAGAGGGAGCGGCTCAAACGAGGTTCCGGCTTCGTTGACTTTCTTCAGGGCGCCCAGTTGCTCCGCCCGGCTGAGGGACGAAGGGTCGGCACCCAACTCTGGAGTTTTCGTGGGACGATCCATATATCGGGATTCCAGCGCGACTCAAAAATGCCTGGCGCCGTTCTCCACCCGAATCCTATTCGAGCGTCGCCCCCAAGCGGGTTAACTAGCCGCACCATTCCATGAGGCCGCCGCCGGACAATTTCCGGATTCGGGAAAAGTTCATCGTTGGTTCTGTGGGCTTTGCTGATCCGGTTAATTCCGGAGCAATCCGAAGTCCAAATGTCCCGGATGCAATGAAATGCCGCGCCGGTTCGGGCTCGGAACACTTCCTCCTTTGGTACGGTTCGACGCCTCCATAAGCACTAAATAATTTTGAAAATCCCGCATGGCGGGGATACTGAACCGTCACCATATAAAACCTTCGACACGGCTTGACCGCAAGCCTGCTCGAACGCAACTCCGAGATGCAACCGCCAGTCGTGTGAAATGAAAACCTCGTCCCGATCGAATCGCAGAGCGCAACTCGCGTTTGGCTCGGCCATTTTTGCGCTATTGCTGGTAAGTGCGGTGTCGTATCGAGGCATTGTCGTCTCCGGTGCCAGCGAGCGCTGGGTGCGTCACAGTCACCAGGTTCTGCAGACCCTGCAAGATTTGCGTTTCGCCATTGCGAGCCTGCAATCAAATTGCCGCGGATTTGTTCTGACCGGCGAAGAACCCTTTCTGCTGGCCTACCAATCGAGTGGCCTGAGAATGAGGCAGGATCAGACCGCGCTTCGGGAACTGACCGCGGACAACCCCGAGCAGCGACGCCGCCTTCCGCTGCTTGAGTCTCTGGGTAATCAGGAGATCGAGCACGCAGAGATGGTCATGGACCACCGCCGGAAGCAGGGTATGGAATCGGCTATTAGCGCGATGCGAAACCGGCCGGACCAGCAAATTGTGGGCGACTTTCAGACCGTAATCGGACAAGTACAGGACGAAGAGATGCGTCTGCTGATTCTTCGCAATGAAGACGCGCAGCGTCACTTACGCCAGATCAAAATGCTTCTCGTACTCGGGACCGTTCTGGGTTTGATGATGGCAGCGGCTGCAGCCTGGGACATCCGACGGAGGAATTCGGGGCGCGGGCAGGCCGAGGAGGCCCTTCGTGACAGCGAAGAAAAATACCGCATGCTGCTGGACGGAGTCCAGGACCACGCAATTTTCATGCTGGATCCGCAGGGCCAGATTATGAGTTGGAATGCCGGAGCCGGGCGTATCCAAGGGTATGCCTCGGAAGAAATTATCGGGCGCAATTTTTCCTGCTTCTTTCCGGAAGAGGATATCCAGCGAGGGCGGCCCGCCGCCGTGCTTGCTATTGCGGCTTCCAGCGGCCGGCACGAAGAACAAAGCATGCGGGTGCGAAAAGATGGCTCACGGTTCCTGGCCAATGTTACCTGCACTGCGTTGCTCGAACCGGGAGGAACTCTGCGCGGATTTTCCGAGGTCAGCCGCGATCTCAGCGAGAGTAAAGAATCTGGAGCTAAGTACCGGGGCCTGCTCGAAGCGGCTCCTGACGCCATGGTCGTGGTCAATCCGGCAGGGGAGATTGTTCTGCTCAATGTGCAGGCGGAGAAACACTTTGGTTATCGCCGCGACGAACTGGTCGGACAAAAAGTGAAGAACATCATCCCCGAAGGTTTCGCGGAGAGGTTGATTGCCGATGGTACCCGCTCCGCCGCAGAAGCTCTGGCCCAGCAGATCGGCACCGGCATCGAACTCTCGGGGCGGCGCAAAGACGGCAGCGAGTTCCCCATCGAGATCATGCTCAGCCCGCTCGAAAGCGCCGAGGGTACGCTGATCACTGCTGCCATCCGCGACATCAGCATACGCAAAAACGCAGAGCGGCATCTGGCCCAGATGGAAGGCCGCTACCGCGGACTTCTGGAAGCCGCCCCGGACGCCATGGTGGTAGTCAATCCGGCAGGGGAAATCGTTCTGCTCAACGTGCAGGCGGAAAAGCAGTTTGGCTATCGCCGCGACGAACTGGTCGGGCAGCAGGTAAAAAATGTTATTCCCGAAGGTTTCGCGGAGCGGCTGATTGCCGACGGCACCCGCTCCGCAGCTGAAGCACTGGCGCAGCAAATCGGTACCGGCATTGAACTCTCGGGGCGGCGCAAAGACGGCAGCGAGTTCCCCATCGAGATCATGCTCAGCCCGCTCGAAAGCGCCGAGGGTACGCTGATCACTGCCGCCATCCGCGACATCAGCGTGCGTAAAACCGCTGAGCGGCATCTGGCCCAGATGGAAGGCCGCTACCGCGGACTTCTGGAAGCCGCACCGGACGCCATGGTGGTAGTCAATCCCGCCGGAGAAATTGTTTTGCTCAACGTGCAGGCGGAAAAGCAGTTTGGCTACCGCCGCGACGAACTGGTGGGGCAAAGAGTAAAGAACATCATTCCGGAAGGCTTCGCGGAGCGGCTGATCGCCGATGCTCTGCGCTCTGCAGAAGACGCCCTGGCGCAGCAGATCGGCACCGGCATCGAACTCTCGGGACGGCGTAAGGATGGCAGCGAGTTCCCCATCGAAATCATGCTCAGTCCACTCGCCAGCGTGGAGGGCACGCTGGTGACCGCCGCTGTCCGCGATATCACCACCCGCAAAAAGGCCGAAGCCAGCCTGCTGGAGAAAGTGGAAGAGCTGAATCGTTCGAATGAAGAACTGGGACAATTTGCCTACATCGCCTCTCACGACCTTCAGGAACCGTTGCGCATGGTGGCCAGTTATACCCAGCTGCTCTCCCGTCGTTACAAAGGCAAGCTGGACTCGGATGCCGATGAATTCATCGCCTTCGCCGTCGACGGCGCCAGCCGCATGCAGCGTCTGATTCAGGACCTGCTGGCCTACTCGCGCGTAGGAACGAAAGGAAAAGAGCTGCTCGACACCTCGGGGGAAGAGGCGCTGCAACACGCGCTGGTCAATCTGCGCGGCGCCATCGAGGCCAGCGGCGCCCAGGTGACACACGATGCCCTGCCCGATGTTCTGGCCGACGAAATGCAACTGATCCAGCTCTTTCAAAATCTGGTTGGGAACGCGATCAAGTACCAACGGGCTGAGACTCCCCGTGTGCATATCTCCGCTGTACGAAAGGACGGAAAGGAATGGATATTTTCTGTACAGGACAATGGCCTGGGTATCGATTCCCAGTACTTTGAAAAGATTTTTGGCATGTTCCAGCGCTTGCACAAGCGCGAAGAGTTTGCCGGCACCGGCATCGGATTGGCCATTTGCAAGAAGATTGCCGAACGGCACGGCGGCACCATAACGGTCGAATCACAAGTCGGACAAGGCTCAACGTTTCGCTTCGCCTTGGCTGGCAGTCAGGACAAATTATGAACAACGGCGAACGCAAGGAAAAACCAATGCAAGTCCTGTTAGTGGAGGACAGTCCGGGCGACGTGCGGCTTACGAGAGAGGCCTTCCAACAGACCAATCCTGCGATGCGTTTACACGTCGCCGCCGATGGCGTGGAGGCTATGGCCTTTCTGCGTCAGGAAGACGGCAAAGAAGACGCCCCTCGTCCGGACCTGATCCTGCTTGATCTGAACATGCCGAAAATGGATGGGCGCCAGGTCCTGGCCCACATCAAGGCTGACGAAAATCTGAAGACCATTCCTACCGTGATTCTCACCACCTCCGAGGCAGACATCGACATTGCCAAGAGCTATCAACTGAATGCCAATTGTTATCTCAACAAGCCCGTGGAATTAGATGCCTTCGAGAATCTGGTTAAGAGCATCAACGAGTTCTGGCTGACCATGGCCAAGCTTCCACAACACGAGAATTGACCGAGGTCCACCAGCAGTAACGAATCTAGCGTGCGACATGAAGAGCCGAAAGAGAAGGGCTCTGCTAAAGCGACAGAAAATCATGAAGTCCAGCGGAGAAAGAGCCCATGCCTCTACAGGTGCTTCTGATCGAAGACAGTCCCGGAGATGTGCGGCTTACGCGCGAGGCTTTCCACGAAGTTAATCCGCTTATTCATTTACACATGGCGAACGATGGCGTCGAAGCCATGGCGTTCTTGACCAACGAAGGAGAGTACGCGAATGCGCCTCGCCCCGATCTGATCCTTCTAGACCTGAATCTCCCCAAAATGGATGGCCGCGAAGTGCTGGCCCACATCAAGGAGCATGCCAGCCTGCGAACGATTCCTACCGTGATCCTCACCTCGTCCGAGGCGGAAGCGGATGTAATCAAGAGCTATCAACTTCAGGCCAACTGCTATCTCAGCAAGCCAATGCACTTCGAGGCCTTCCACAAGCTGGTAAAGAGCATCGATGATTTCTGGTTTACGAGAGTGAAGTTGCCGCAAGCGGGCAAACCCGTAATAACCGGACATGAGTTGAAACTGTGAATAACCCATGATTTCCATCGGAGGCAATGGTATGGCGATACAAGTTCTTCTGGTCGAGGACAGTCCAGGAGACGTCCGGCTGACCCAGGAAGCGTTTCGTGACGCCAATCGATCGATCCATTTGCATGTGGCCGGCGATGGGGTCGAAGCCATGGCTTTTTTGCGGCGAGAAGGCGCGTACCGTGATGCGCCTCGTCCTGACCTCATTCTTCTGGATCTTAATCTCCCCAAAATGGACGGCCGCCAGGTCCTCGCCCATATAAAAGAAGATGGCAATCTGAAAACCATCCCCACCGTGATCCTGACTACCTCCGACGCTGAAGTTGACATCGTAAAAAGCTATCAACTGCAGGCCAACTGTTACCTCACCAAGCCGGTGCAACTCGACGCGTTTGAGAGCCTGGTAAAAAGCATCAACGATTTCTGGCTGACCAAAGTCAAATTACCGCAGCAGGAGTCAAGCGGATGACGAAGAAATCCATGAAAATCCTGTTGCTCGTTGAAGACAATCCGGGAGATGCCCGTCTGCTTCGCGAGATGTTGAACGAACAGGGTCCGCACGAAACCGAAATGACTCACGTAGACCGGCTGAGCGCAGCGGAGAAGCATCTGGGAGAAAACAAAGTAGACATTATCCTGCTCGACCTCGGATTGCCCGATGCGCATGGCTTGTCCGCAGTCAGGCGAGCTCATGCCGTCGCTCCCCGCGTCCCTCTGGTGGTGCTCACTGGAATGGACGACGAACTTCTGGCGGCTCAGGCTTTGCAGGAAGGAGCGCAGGACTATCTCATCAAAGGCCAGATCGAGGCCCGCGGGCTGCTGCGTGCTTTGCGCTACGCCATCGAACGTAAAACTATGGAAGAGGCTTTGTTCGTAGAAAAGGAACGGGCCCAGGTCACTCTTAACTGTATCGGCGACGCCGTGGCATGTACCGATAGTTCCGGCAACATCACCTTCCTCAACCTGGTCGCGGAAAAGATGACGGGTTGGTCACTGACCGAAGCCTCCGGCTTGCCGATGTCCGGGGTACTCCGCATCCTGGATGCCAGTAGCCGGGAAACCACTCCGAATCCAATGGAAATGGCGGTTGGTCAAAACCAGACTGTGCATCTTCCCCTGAATTCAATTTTGATCCGGCGCGACGGATTCGAAATTCCCATCGAAGATTCCGTCTCTCCCATCCACGATCGGGAAGGGCTGCCGACCGGAGCGGTCATCGTGTTCCGCGACGTGAGCGCAGCCCGGGCCATGGCCTTGCAGATCGTCCACTCGGCGCAGCACGATTTTCTCACCGGATTGCCGAATCGCATGCTGCTCAACGACCGGTTGAGCCAGGCCATTACCCTGGCGCCGCGGCATTTCAAAAAAGTTGCCATCCTCTTTCTCGATCTCGACGGCTTCAAGCACATCAACGATTCCCTGGGACATCCCACCGGCGACAAGTTGCTTCAATCCATCGCCAAGCGCCTGGTTGAATGCGTTCGCGGCTCCGACACGGTGAGCCGTCAGGGTGGTGACGAATTCGTCGTTCTGCTCTCGGAAGTGGAACGCTCGGAGGATACCGCTATCACTGCGAGAAGAATGTTGCAGGCCGTGGCGGAATCCCATTCCATCGACCAGCACGATCTTCACGTCACCACCAGCATCGGAGTCAGTGTCTATCCGGACGACGGCCTGGACGCGGAGACGCTCATCAAGAATGCTGACACCGCGATGTACCAGGCCAAGGAAAACGGCCGCCAGAGTTACCAGTTTTTCAAGCCCGCGATGAACGTCCGGGCGGTGGAAAGGCAAGCCATTGAGGAAAGCCTGCGGCGCGCACTGGAGCGTCAGGAATTCGCCATTCACTACCAGCCCAAGGTCAATTTGAAGACGGGAGCGATTACGGGAGCGGAAGCTTTATTACGCTGGACGCATCCAGTCCGGGGGGCGATTCCTCCCGCCCAATTTATTCCAGTCGCCGAGGACTGCGGACTGATTCTTCCCATTGGCAGATGGGTATTACGGGAAGCATGCCAGCAAGCCCGGGCCTGGGTGGATGCCGGCCTCCCTCTCGCCACCATGGCAGTCAACATCTCCGCCATGGAATTCCGCAACGATGCATTCCTGCAAGGAGTCTTCTCGGTGCTGGGCGATACCGGCCTGTCTCCAGAATTCCTGGAACTGGAGTTGACCGAGAGTGTGTTGATGAAACACGCAGAAACTACAGAATCGATCCTCCGCACCCTTCGCGCGCGAGGAGTCCAGTTGGCCGTGGATGACTTCGGCACCGGTTACTCCAGCTTGAGCTATCTCAGAAAATTTCCCATCGACGCCCTGAAGATCGATCAATCATTCGTACGCCAGATCACCACTTCCCCCGATGAAACCACAATTGTGACGGCGGTTATCAGTATGGGACGAAGTCTAAAGCTTCGAGTTGTAGCCGAAGGCGTCGAAACCCCGCAGGAACTGGCATTCCTCCAGGCCCATCAATGCGACGAGGCTCAGGGATACTATTTCGGCCGTCCCATGATCGCCGGACAATTTGCCAGGTTGCTCGAAACTGGAATATCAGAAACCGTTTTGCCGCTGCGCTCCAAAGCCGCCGGTTACCCTCCCTGATCCTTTAATTCCGCGTTAAAAGTCAACAAGACCCGCGCCGGAGAAACATCCCGCGCTTTTTCTTAAGACAGAGACGGAAAGCGTAAACCTGGTTTTCTCTTGGTTCACCTTATTTCCCGCTCCCGGATTTCTGTCCGGAAACTGGACGACTGGAGGGACGCTCTCTGTTCATGATCTTTCCGAATCAATGACTTAGGTCTGGCCATCCCATTGCGCTACCAGGCTGGGTTTCACCCTCGGCACATTACGCGACAAAAATGGAGAGTTTGATTCAAATGAAAAGACATCTGGCCACACTAGCTGTTCTAGCCCTTGGGACATTGTCCAGCTTCGGTTCGCAAACGCGGCCTGGATATCAGAATCAGTTCCACGTCCCTCACGTTACTAAACAAACAAAAGCGCACGCGCAAGCACGGGCAGCAAGAGAATCCAAAAAGCCTGCGTTCGCCAAAAACAGCAAACCGGGCCGCTCCAAAACCAAGGCCCATATGACCAGCGCCAAAGCCCACGACGCATCTGTGACCACGCTGGGTTTTGTCAGCGCAACGCAAATCCCAACCGGCGGAGGCGCATTTGAGCCCGCGTTTTCCGGCGACTTCAACGGCGATGGCAAGAAGGACCTCCTCACCATCGTAGAAAACAATGTGAATAACTCCTATGTGTTTTCACTTTCCTCCGTACTGGGGAATGGCAATGGAACATTTCAGCCGGCCGTGCGCACAACGGTTGGGAATGACGATCCGATTCTGGTGGGCGATCTGAACGGCGATGGCAAGGATGATGTGCTGCAGGTTCATCCTTCCGATCCGTCCACGGTCGATGTGTGGTTGAGCAATGGCGACGGCACCTTCACTGAGGGCCACAGCTATCAGATTTCTCCCGCGTCGCTTCAGGGCGGGATCGTTACTGACATGGATGGCGACGGCAAGCTGGACCTGGTCGCCGTCGATTCGCAAACTCCCGGCCTGGTTCGCACCTTGCTGGGCAATGGCGACGGAACCTTCCAGGCTGCAACTTCCATCACGTTGTCCACGCAAGCGCCGGGCAACATCCGCTTCGCCGATTTCAACGGCGACGGGAAAGTTGATTTCGCCGGAACCGACAACGCTGGCCAGGTAAATATTTATCTGCAGGCCGGTGGAAACTTTGTCATGACCGGAGTCCCGCTGACCACTTCAGACAGCAGTTACGATGTGTGCGATCTGGAAGCCGGCGATCTGAGTGGTGATTCATCGGCTGAGGTTGTGACGGTGAACTGTGAAGAGAACACAGTGACCGTTTACCCGAATAACGGAGATGGAACCTTCGCCACCGGCGTGCACTACTTTGCCGCAGCATCGGGTGGTGATAGTCCTGTCGATCTGTATCCCTACGCAGCGACCATCGCGGATATCAATGGCGATGGCAAGAACGACATTGTGGTCACCAATTATGACGCAGCAAGCGTCACGATTCTGACCGGCAATGGCGACGCTACGGTAAACGTCCCGGACACCGGTTACGGCACCGGCGGCGATGAACCCTACTACCCGGCTGTCGTAGCCGATTTCAACGGAGATGGACTCACCGATATCGTGCAGGTTGACGATGTCTATAGCTATGCTTACCTGCAAGGTTACGGAGATGGGACCTTCCACGCCGCGGTGAATTACTACGGAGCAATCAACGGCGGGGGATGGCCCGAAACTTCAACCGTCGCCAGCGGCGACTTCAATGGCGACGGCTTCCAGGATTTCGCGGTCGGCACTTGCTGCACAAACTCGACGGGAATCACCATTTTCCTATCGCGCGGAGACGGCAGCCTTCAGCACGGCGTGAACTATGGTGCTAACGGCGCCCTGTTCAATGTCGTGGTCGCGGACTTTGACGGCGACGGCAAGCTGGACGTGGCGGCAGCCGATTACTACCAGGGCCTGGTCCAGATCTTTAACGGCGTGGGTGATGGCACCTTTACCGTTGGGCCCTTTTTCTACACCGATGAAGGCAACTCATACCCCTGGGGAATGGTCACCGGGGACTTTAACCACGACCAGCATACCGACATCGCAGTGGTAAACGATGACGGCACGAACGTTGCCGTACTTCTGAACGACGGCAGCGGAGGTTTCTCAACCACAACTTATCCCGTCTCCACCTACGGATACGAGATCGCAGCCGGAGACATCAATGGCGACGGCTACACCGACCTGCTGGTACCGCTGAATTCCGGTTCGAATGGAGTGGCAGTGCTGCTCGGCAATTCCGACAATAGCGGGACGTTCCAGAATGAGTACGATGTCCCGCTGGTCAATGGCAACGCAACTTACTCCAGCCCCGGCGGTATCACCGTGGCTGATTTGAATGGCGACGGCAAAATGGACTTTGCGGTCACGATTGACGACTACAGTGACAACAGCGGTCAGGGAGTTGCGGTCGCACTGGGAAAAGGGGACGGTACATTCAACACGCCGAATCTTTATTCCACCACTTCACAGGATTTCACTTTCTTCGAAAAACCCTATCCTCAGCACGTAAAGTCTGCGGACATCAACGGAGACGGGAAAGTGGATCTCGTTTACACCAACGAAGACTACGGCACTGTGGGCGTCCTCTTCGGCAACGGAGATGGCACCTTCGGAACTCCTAACGAGTATCCCGCGGCAATCTACACTTATGGCTTCGCTCTTGCCGATGTCAATGGAGATGGAGCTGTTGACGTTGTCACCTCCTCCTTTGATGTCGGGCAGGTCGCGGTCCTGCTGAATGCAAATGGCAGCGGCGTGCAGTCGAGCTTCACGGTTGGCATCACTACCCCCACTGCAACTGTGACCGCCGGCTCGCCCGCTACCTACGACATGGCGTTGACTGGCAACAACGGT
>Ga0105241_10003015_pt1 | contig 12588 bp, 10 predicted proteins | sample KBSC64metaG_FD_80422 | JGI IMG/M metagenome (GOLD analysis project Ga0105241, IMG submission 80422) | Corn rhizosphere microbial communities from Kellogg Biological Station, Michigan, USA - KBS C6-4 metaG | ecosystem: Host-associated > Plants > Roots > Rhizosphere > Soil | place: Michigan, USA... | reverse complement strand
CGCTCCAGATCCCGCTTCCAAAAGCGGCCCGCGTGACACTCCGTCTCTCATCGCAACTTGACACTCCCGCGCTGAATCTCATGGGCGTCTGGAACTGGATTCCCTCCGCAAGCCGCTCGGCGCTTCTGAAAAACGCAATGCAAGGTCAGCACTGGATGCTGACGCCCTGGCGCAATGTCGAACTGGTTCATGCTGTCCAGAAACCGCTGATCTCCCCGGAGTTGAAACTATCGGTCAGCCGCAGCTTCGGCGATACTCGCGCCGTTCCTCATTTCACAGCAACCTGCAGCATCGACAGCACCACACGTGTCGACTTGCAAGCCTCCTGGCACGAACCGGACGCCGACACCGAGGGCAACATTGGAGCAGATCGCGCCCGTGACGATCATGCCTTCTCCGTCAAAATTACGGACCCGCGCACATATGCGACCCAAGCCGTGAATCCGGCCGGCGGTGCCGTGCCTGAGCACGACATCCTTGGCCCCGACCTCATCGGCGTAGGCCTGAATCCGCGCGGGACCATCAGGAAGTTCCACGAACTGAACGACACCCGGTACCGCAGAATCGAATATCGTCTCGAGGCAACTACGCGCTTCCGGGAGTACATGCCAACTGAAATCCTCACCAAAATCGAAGGCGGCGCTCGCGTAGAGATCGACAACAACATCAAGGTTGTCGGTCCGTCCGTGGTCAACTGGATTCCAAACTCGTCGCCGCCGCCCGCGCCTCGCTTGCTCTACGTCGTTCCCACCTTTGGCAACATTCACACCAAGAATGCCCAGGGCGAAACGCATTGGCGCAGAGGAGGCGGGCTCCGCGTCTACATGGACCGCCCGTGGAACAGTTCCGGCTACGGCGAGATGCTCGCCGTCGTCCTGCCGCCAGCCAACTTCACCGGTGATCCAACGACCGAGCTCTCCGCCGCTCCTCTCAAGCACTCGGTCACGCTGTGGGGCAACGATCCTATCTGGTCCAGCGCCTTCGTCTCCGGCACCGCTCCGCGCATCAGCTCTTTTCCATTGGCGCGCTCAGTTCCCGATCCCACCGGAAATTGGCTCCCCCCATTCGCTACCGCAGGCGAAGCCGATCAGCCCGCGAATCCGTTCCAGATCACCTCACTGCCTCATCCCGGCATGACGAGCCCTGGCAGCAGTTCCGAATTCGTAGACGTCGCCCCACACGATGTCGCCTATGACGCCGAGCGACAACTCTGGTACTGCGACATCGACATCCAAACCGGGGCTTCCTACTTCCCCATGATCCGCCTGGCACTGGCGCGCTACCAACCGGTTTCCGTACCTGGAGCCCACCTGTCCACCATCGTTCTCGCCGACATCATTGCGCTCACACCCGATCGCTGGTCCTCAGTTACTGCAGGACCCGACGTTGGCTCGCGCAACGTATCCGTCTTTGGCTTCACTTACTCCGATTCCAGTGGCCAAATGGAAGCCGCTTCCGCGCCCTCTTCCATCATTCTGCACACGGCGGAGAATCCGGTGTCCGTGGCGCCGAACTCCGTCGTCGAGGTGTGGGTAGAAAAACTTGATCCTTCGCTGGGAGAAGACTTCGGGTGGAAGCGCGAGCCCGGAGCAACGGTGCGAAATAACGCAGCTACCCCTGCGCCGCCGCCATTTACGCACGCCGATTTCGAGCAGCGGCGGTTCAAGCTCCTGAGCGAACGCAAATTCCTCGAGGCGGCAACGACTATCCAGGAACTTCAACCTATCAGGCTGTGGCCCCAGCTCTGGTCAGGCTCTGTCACCTTGCCGCCCACTCGCTACGCGGGTGATCGATATCGCCTCGCCATCGCTGAATTCGAAGAGTACCTCGTCGACGACTTAACTCCTTATAACAAGACCCCCTCCGTCAAAGATCGGCGGATTGTATTCCTCCAACACATTCCCTTCGAGTAGATGCCTGGCTTAGCTTGAGAACGGATTTGTTCTTCCAAAAGGCTCTCGCTTTTTCAGCGATCTTGCTTGCCGCCGTTGTCGTCTCCTGGCCGCATTGGCGACCAGAGGACGAGCAGAAGGTCATCACAGCACTTCATCCGCATGCTGTGGGCGTGCATTAGAGTCGGGTCTGGAGGATTGCCGCTCGATGGCGCATAAGGATGGCCTAAGTCCCATTGCGAGGTAGAATCGGAAACTTTCTAACTATCTGGATAGTTGACTTCGTGAGAACTCCATCAACTCGAATCGAGAATTGCTGTTGATGATTCGGCAGGTTCATAGCGCTTGCCTTGAGTGGTCTCGCCGCTCAACTGGAGTGGATACCGCCAGAAGGGTAGGACGACCAACTCGCTTGTTGTGATGATCCTTGTTCTCGTCCCACGACAGCTCTTCCCCGACATTCGATTTCAGATTAAGCAAAGAAGAGTTGCTGCCGGCAATTTGCATTCTCTTTAGTCCAAGCCGAATGAGTCATGTAGCGGAAGTGCCTAAACCTGGAGCCCAAATAGCCAGCTTACCCTATTTCCGGATCGGCCATAACACGTGCGGGACCACCAACACATTCGCATCAACTGCTGGCAGATGGCATGACGATTACGGACTTAACCTCAAGGCAATAGCCAAATGTGCCAACGATGCAAGCAGAAACAGCGTCCGAGAACTCGTCAAGGAGGACTTTCCCATCTGAATCCCAGTCGCTTTCCGCATGTAGGACGAGTTGCTGGCCTTCCCACTCGCAATGAATGTTCTGATGCCATGGCCTGTGTGTGAACTCTTCAGTTACGTCGATTGCTCCGGCTTGCCCAAGTTGCGTTGGCACGCCCTTGCAGATGAGGGTCGCTTGATACATTGCACAGTCCCGAAAGCAGAGTCTCGTTGTTTGTTGGATGATCCTAGAATTCAATCAGAGAAAGGGCAAGAGGAGCTTGGAAATAGGGGTCACTTCCCACCTGGCCACCATCAGGCCGGAACCGCCGATGAGCAGCGCACTAGTTAACTAGCCACTTCGCGAATTCCATCCAACCGGTTGTCATTGAAAGAGCAATCGATCCCAAGTCTGCTCCGATTAGAAGGAGGCCACCCCACAAAAAGACCGGACTGACTCGACGATTCCTAACGGTATCAATTACAAGACAGGCAAGAACGCTGAGGATGTCGATTCCAACAAGAACAGGGATTCCGCCGTTTTGAATGAAGCCGACGGGAATCCTTGTGGTCGCGGGCGGGAGAAGCCGCAACGTAGCCAAAATCATCAATCGGCCATGCAAGTCCGGTTGCCGACGGAAGACAACTGCAAGAGCTATGAATATTACGAATGGAACGAGCAAGCCAACCAGTTGGAGAGCCAAAAACGAGAGCGGACCAGTAGATCCGTGCGCCACACGATATTCTCGGCGAGCCATGATGATGGAAGCTTCGATCGCGACCAAGATCAAGAGTGGCGTTAGCCACACCCCAATGAATCCAAGACGACGATGAAGATCAACCCGTCTGTAGGCGACCAGCCGTATCTGAAGGAAGAGCAGAGCTATCCAAGCCGTCATGATCAGCCCGTGAACATGAATCAGAAAGGGGAGAACCGGTCCGTGAAAGATAGGCTTTAGATAGTAGGTGCGTGCGAATCCGGCGAAGACGAAGAGCGCGAATGCGATTACAAACCACGTGAAAGCACGGCGATCAGTCGCGCGACGAGATTTCACAACGGTCGGAGTGTTCACAGCTCTTTGTCGCGGAAGTATATATCAATCCCGATCGCCGGGACGGAATGATCTGGACGGTCGGATCACCGCCTACCCAGACGTTACACATTTTGGTGCAAAACGGGTTGGGCAGGATGGGGCTATGTTTTAGCGAGCTCCGTCGCAAACGACCCGAAAGCCATAATCGGCGTAACTGAATTCCGGCGGGATGCTGGAACGTGCCGAGCATCGCGAAATCTTGATTTGGTGTCTCCAGGAGCCTCCGCGCGAGGCTTTTCTCTCGCCTTCTCCCGGTCCTTGCGGATTTCGATCAGGTGATCTGTCATAGTAGCTGGCTTCGTACCAATCGCTGCACCACTCATGCACGTTCTCGCAAATGTCGAATAGGCCGTAGGCATTGGGCTGTGATTGCCCGACTGGCTCAGGGCCAGTCTTCCAACGACTGTGATATCCGATACGTGATTCCGGCGGGTCATTGCCCCATGGAAATAACATCTGCTCCGCACCGCCTCGCGCAGCCCGCTCCCACTCGGCTTCTGTAGGAAGCCGATAATGCGAGCCAGTGATTGACGAAAGCCACGCGCAATATGCCATAGCGTCAAACCAAGAAATCGCCACCACAGGTTGCTGAGGATGAGAGAAGTTGGGATCGCTCCAGTTTGGGGGCGGAACGCTCCCGGTGGCGTCAAGAAACCGTCCATACTCCTGAACGGTGACTTGGGTTGCTGCTATCGCAAAGGAATCTAGCCAGACGCGATGAATTGGGCTTTCCACAGTATGACCGACCTCGGATCCCATGGAGAACCAGCCAGCGGCGATGCGAATTCGTATCGGCTCACTGATCAACGAGCGACGTCCACTAGAGTTATGATGGACCGACGGGTGCATGTTCCATTTGATGCGTGTTTGCCCACCATAGTCTCGGAATCCGAGTTGTACTCTCGGGTCACATGCTTCATCCTTTAGCTTGCGGGAACTCTATGACAACCGTTCGAATTTCCGGAGGAGTCGCACATGATCTTCCGTCTGATCTCCGAAAGGCGCTTGCGTCGGACGCGAATGCTCTGGCTGCCTGGGAAGACATAACACCTCTCGCACGGAATGAGTGGATCTGCTGGACTATCTCAGTCAAGAAAGAGGAGACACGGCGGCAGCATATCGAAAGGGTCTGCTCGGAGCTCAAAGAAGGGATGCGGAGACCGTGCTGCTGGCCGGGCTGTCCGCATCGATGAGCATATGCCATCCAAACGAACCCCCGCGAAAAACTGCGTTATGTCTGGATGGCCCGCAAACAACCCACGATTAGAAGTTGATCTAAAAAGACGTTGATTGACGAACTCTGAAACGAGGGGAGATGCCGAAACTCCCTAGGGATGTCAGACAAGAAGAAGACTTGACCGAGCATGATTTTCAAAACATCCGGTATGGCGTATCGCGAGGCACGTCGATAACGGAGCTGCATCAGAACTCGAAGTCGATGAGAGATCTTTCGCGCCTTGGGTCGAGCCAATCACAAAAGAGATCTTGTGGCCGCATTCATAAGTCGTTGTTTCGGGTGATTTTCGTTATCGCCAATGCACTATTGAATGACAAGCGGGACTGACAAGTTGGCTGTTCTTTACCCTTTTTTGATCAGCGAAGATCTTTGAATCGAAAACGATGATCATTCCCTCTCTGGGTATGTGCTGTCGGATGCTTTTCTAGTCCGCGCGCAAGGTCTCTATCGGGTTTACATTGGCAGCCTTTAAGGCCGGCGCAAGACTTGTCACCACCGTTACAACCGCGAGCAAACCAGCCGCGGCAATCAGTGTAGGTGGATCCCATGGCTTCAGTCCGTAGACCATTGTGCTTGCTTCCTTGCCAGCAAGAAGCGTCAGCAGCGCTCCTACAATGAGACCGATCCCCAACATCCTCAATGCTCCCATCAATGATTCTCCTATGACGCGCCCTCGAGTCGCACCGAGGGCGAGCCGAATCCCAATCTCCCCTCGACATTGTGACAGGAAGTACGACAGAACTCCGTAGAGTCCAATGACGACCAGCAATGCAGCCAGCATCCCGAACGCCCCCGACAACATCGCCATCAAGCGGTCGCCGACTAGGCCGTCGCGAATTCCCTGCTCGAAGTTTGCAAATTGCATATTAATCCCAGGATACTTTTGCTCGAAAAATTGCCGGATCGTTCTCTCTACCCCACTGGCATCCCGCGCTGCGATCATCATGGTCATTCCGGGCCGCTGACCGGTTACTGGAACCTGAGCTGCGGGCACAAAGGCGGCCGGCGGCGGGTCCTCACGCAGATCTCCATACTTAGTATCCGGAATAGTCCCTACGATTTCGTAGGTTCGCTCCGGATAGTCCTGTTCGGGCCTCACGTGGACATGTTGACCGATTGGAGACGAACTCCGAATGTACTGCTTTACAAACGCTTGATTAACGATCAGCACATACGGCGTATCGCTTGTATCGTGCTCCGTGAATCCTCTACCCTTCAGAATTGGAATGTTCAGCGTCGCGAAGTAGGTCGGGCTCACGTAGCTGAACTTGCTCGCACCGTTGAGTTCTCCGACATCCACGGTATGGCCCCAGCTACCGCCACTCAATGGAGCATTGTTCGTCGCCGTTGCATTCTCGATTCCGGGCAGCGCTCGCACGTCTTCAACTAGTTGCCGTTTAAAGACTGGCAGGTTCTCTTGCTTCATATGAAGATGTCCGAAACCGAAGTATCCGAGGACGATTCCTGACGCCCGGAATCCCGGGTTCATTGTCGCAAGGTTACGATAGCTCCGAACAAATAGCAGCGCTCCTACCAGCAGCACCATCGAAACCGCTACCTGGGTGATCACCATCGCGCGCTGAACCCAGAAGCGCTCACGATTTCCCACCAACCCGCGCTCACCTGATCTCATCGAACTTACCGGCTCGGTTTTCGAGCTGCGAAAAGCTGGAACGGTCCCGCAAACCACGCACGTTGCAACCCCCACTCCGGCTGCGAACAGCAGTACTCTCCAATCAATCGTTATTGCCAGGTGAATAGAGTTCCCGGTCGTGTCCAACGACGCAACCAAGGCCTTGCTGAGTGGCTGCGCCAGCGCCACGCCGAGCCCCGCTCCACTAAACGCCAGCAATGCGCTCTCGATGAGCATCTGCCGCAGCAGTCTCGCACGTGTGGCGCCGAGCGCCATTCGGATTGCCACTTCTCGTTGTCTTCTGCTTGAGCGCGCAAGCATCAGATTTGCAAGGTTTGCGCTCGCGATCAATAAGACCAGTCCAGTGATTGCGAGCAGGAGGTTGAGTGATGAGCTGTACTGCTCACGCAGATAGCTGACTCCTCCTTCCGCCGAGTGTGCTTCGAGTCGAAAGTTCTTGAATCCCTTTATTGCTTCCGCGCTGTATCCGCTCGGTGCCGTGCGCTCAAAGATCCCCGGACTTAACGCGCTGAGGTAGTCAGAAGCCTGCTTCATGCTCCAACCCGGCTTCAACCGGCCGATGACCGAATACACGAACATATCCCGTCGTGGCTTGGGTGGAGTACACGTGGGGTACGCAAGATCAAATTGATTCCCCACTTCCATGCCGAAGAATCCAGGAGGCGACACGCCCACCACGGGCAGGGTCTTCCCTTCCACAACTATTGTGGAGTTCGCTGAAATCGGCACACTTCCCATCTGAGACTTCCAGAACCCGTAGCTCGCAACAACTTTCGTCAGTTGGCAGGTCGCATCATCCTGTGGCTCGATAAGGCGTCCCTGCCACGGCGCTACTCCAAGTGCGCTGAAGAAGCCTCCGCTCACTTCAAGCCCGTTCACCCTTCGAGACTCGTTTGCTGCTCCAATCAGGATGTCACTCGTGCGCCACGCAAACACACCCGAGAACGGCTCATGATGATCCTTCACCTCCTGCCACATAGGAATGGTGAAGTACATGAAAGCCCCCTGGTTGATGCCAAAGCCATGATTCCCGCCCGCAATCCGGAGTTCCGCAAGCTCAGCTGGTTTCGATACCGGCAGAGATCTCAGGCGGACGGCGTCTAGCAGTTCGAAAACTGCCGTATTAGCTCCGATACCCAGAGCCAAAGTCGCCACGACCACAATCGAAAAGCCGGGGCTCTTCACAAACCCGCGCAATGCCATCTGCACATCGCGCCATAAACTCTCGATTCCAAGCGCGGCATCCTCTTCAGATACGCGCTCTCTTGCGGCCACCGGGCTTCCGAATCGCAAACGCGCCTCGCGCTCCGCAGCCTTGCGGCTCATCCCGCCCGCCACGTTGTCGTCGATGCACATCTGCATGTGCTCGTGCAGCTCGGCGTCGATCTCGCGCTCCATGCGTGCACGCCTTCCCAGAGTCACGATCCTTCGAAGCAGTCCCATGTCAGCCTCACGCAAAACGCAGAATTGCATCCACACCTTTAGCAACCTGTTGCCAGTTCTCTTCGCGCGCAGCGAGCTGTTCCTTGCCGACGCGCGTCAACGAGTACCATTTTGCCTTGCGGCCATAATTGGTAATCGCCCACTTCGAACGCACCAAGCCATTCTGTTCCATCCGGTGTAACGCCGGATACAGTGAGCCCTCCTCCACTATCAAAAGTTCGTCGGATACTCGACGAATATGGTTCACAATGCCGTAACCGTGCATCGAGCTGAGTTGTGAAAGAGTTTTCAAAATCAGAAGGTCGAGCGCACCCTGCAGATCGTTTTTCGCCATAGTTCTTTTACCCTAGACAACAAGGGTAAATGGAGGCTACGTCGTCTTACCCTAGATGTCAAGGTAAATGCCACGAATGAACACGCGCTAATTACCTGTGTAGGAGAAGATGCGTCGTCCGGGCTGGCCAACGACATATACAGTACTTGAGTTCCATCCGCACTGAGGCGCGCAGTCATGATACTTCGACCTTCAACCAGCACTTCGGGGCTGGTTTCATCGATCGCCTGTTTGAAGAGTTTCCACGTGCCGTTGCGGTTGGAAACAAAGAGGACCGCCTTGCTGTCGGCTGTCCACGCGTAAGCAAGAGTCTTGGCGTCGAGTATGAGCCGACGAGGCTCTTTCCATTGGCGAGATCCTTCATCATAGTCGGAGAGGAATACTTGAACCGGTTTTCGGATTCTCCAAACAACAAGCTGCCTTCCATCCGCTGTGCCTGACATAGCTCCGACGACGCCCTCTGCCCGCGTGAAGGGCTGCGGCGAACCAGTAGCTCTCTGATGTCCGTCAAGTTGGATGGAGTAGACGCCATCATCGCGCCGAGAGTTGGATGAATCTTCGCGGTAGGCAAACAGAATACGATTCTCCTTGCTCCACCAAAGTGCCGAGTCGAGTCGAGCATCATCTAGGACGACACGCGGGCCCGCGCCATCTGGATCAACAATCCAAAGCGATCGAATTGGTTCGACAGGATCGGGAGCATTTCGATAATGAAACTGAATATAGGCAAGATGTTGCCCGGTCGGAGACCATACCACGCGAAAAATCTCATCGTGTGTGTTTGACGCGGTGATCGCAACGACCTTGCGGGCATTGGTGCCATCCGAATCCATGATCCAAAGTTCGCCGGGATGGGTAGGGGAAAGATACGCGATCCGCGACCCATCCGGTGAGACAGATCCCCCCCAGTCGTCACGCATAATTTCCTGTGGTTCGCCCCCCAGGATGGACAGTCTGTAGAGACTCGGTTTCAGACCCGATAACGGTTCAGGGACTCTCACGACTAGGAGATGGACGCCGTCCGGGAACCAGCACCCGGGGGAAATGCGACAAAGTCTTTTGGCAGATTTAGACGGCGCCTTTCACCGCTGGAGATCTGGCGCAGATAGAGACCGGTCGGATCTGCGTAGGCTAGATACTTCCCATCCGTCGATATCGCCGGCCATGATACCGGAACATCGGAGGCATTTTCAGTGATCCGTTGTTCGACTGCCAAATGAGGCAACGTTGGGTTCGATGCGGCACCTTCGCCCCTGAACATCCGCAGCACGAACACGGCGGTCAAAAGCAGCAGAGCCGCAGCCGCGGTTGCGAAGACAATTTTGCTGGCACGCAACCCTTGATGGCTCGGCCTCTCCGGCCTCTGTACTTCGACCGTCACGGGAGCGGGATCCGAAATTGGTGGCCCGATGGTCGTAACTGGCGCGACGAACCGATACCCCACCCCGGTGACGGTCTGAATGAATTGCGGTTTGTCGGGGTCGTCGCGGAGCAGGTGGCGTAGCTTGCGGATCGCCGTATTGATCCCGTGCTCGGTATCGACAAAGACTTCGCTCGACCACAGCCGCTCTGCAATTTCGCTGCGAGTCACCAGCTGTCCCCCGCGTGAGGTCAACTGCATGAGCAACTCCATCGGTTTGCGCTCAATAGCGAGCGGAGTGCCGTTGCGGCGCAGCTCAAACCGGCCGCAGTCGAGGCTCGAATTCGGCGAATCGAAGTGTCGAAGCGGGCAGGACGTCTGGCAAGGAACCTCCTGCGCGGAGCAGAATGCCGTCAGTATGCCACGGGAAACATCTAATCCGAAAGGGTTTGTCGCTTCACCAAAACTTCACTTTGGGCAATGGAGGACGATGGCTTCCAGATCGACAATCTCCTGCACGGTCTTACTTTACGCATAATCGCCGAGGCGCCCACCCATCCGCTTGCCGAGTCCACGAGTGCCTCGCCCTGCTATCGCTAGTCAAAAGCGCGCCTATTCAAGGAAGTAAGGGTGATGGGTTAGTTTGAAACTGCTTCTGTATCGCATCGGACGCGGGTCAGGCGCTCGCGCCAGGAGCAGAGTTTCCTCTATTTGTCGCCGAGCCGGCGCCGGTGAGTGTGTCACCAGATGCGTGAAACGAGAACTCGAGGCGGTGATCCTCCGCGAGGTCCATCTCGTAGTGGCACTCGCCTTCAAACGCGTACCCGATGCCCGATACTGAGCGATCCCCCGAGGCAATCGTCACCTGCAGCGCGTTGTGAGCGCCCGGAACGAGGTGAGCTGTGAGTGTTCTTCACAGACAACCCCACCGTTATCCCGCAGAAATGTTCTTTCCGTGCGGTGCACCCGCACATCCCCTTCTTCCTCGCTAATGGTGTACAGCGCCGTGTAGCGGCCTTCGGCCTTCTGCTCCAACCACTGCCCTTCTCCCTTACCGCTGTCGCTAAAGAAAAGCGGCCCGTCAGATCCCTCGCGGCGGACCTTGATCGTAGAGTCGGCCCCGTAGATCGGTTTTTTGACCTGTCGGTCGGCTCCGATTATCCGGGCACTCTGCTGCGCGAGGATAGCCAGGCGCAATTAAAGATGACCACGGATGAGCTTGGCTTTCGCTATATCCGTTTTCACGCCATCTTTCATGACGTTCTACACACGGTAAAAGTGGAGAACGGCGAAATCGTGTACGACTGGACGAAAATTGACGAGCTTTACGACGATCTGTTGGCACGACACATAAAGCCGTTTGTGGGGTTGGGGTTCACACCGGAAGCCTTAGCCACCTCGCAGAACAGCATCTTCTATTGGCATGGGAATACGTCGCACCCGAAGCCCGCAGGGTGGCGTGACCTGATTGATGCATTCACCCGGCACATCGAAGCGCGCTACGGAAGAGATGAGGTCTCCACCTGGTTTTTCCAAGTGTGGAACGAGCCCAACCTTTACGGCTTTTTTGAATGTGGGGACCAGAGGGCGTACTTTGAGCTATATGATCTGACGGCTAAGACGATCAAGGCTGTTGACCCCGCATTAAAAGTAGGTGGCCCCAGCACAGCCGGCGCAGCATGGATTCCGGAATTTTTGGCGCACCTGAAGCAAAGTGGTGTGCCCGTGGATTTCATAACGACGCACACGTACGGCGAAAATGGTGGATTCCTGAATGAAAACGGGCAGACCGACACCAAACTCGATCCATCTCCAGATGCAATCCTGGCAGACGTTCGACGAGTGCGCCAACAGATTTCTGCCTCTTCCCATCCTCGTCTTCCTCTGTACTTCACGGAGTGGAACACGAGTTACACGCCTCGGGATTCCGTCCACGACTCCTATGTCAGCGCTGCGTATATCCTGGCCAAGCTGAGGGGCGCACAAGGCCTGCTGCAGGGCATGAGCTATTGGACCTATACAGATCTTTTCGAAGAACCCGGACCGCCGACCGCGCCGTTTCAGGGTGGCTTCGGGTTGCTGAATCCTCGGGGCATTCGCAAGCCCGCATACTTCGCCTACAAATACCTGCACGCACTCTCCGGCGATGCTGTTGCAGCGAACGATGCACAGGCGTTTCTATCCACCAAAGATGGAAACTTTACCGCGGTGATCTGGGATTTAGAACAGCCAAATCAGCAGGTTAGCAATCGGTCCTTTTACATGAAGCCGGTGCCTGCGCATCCAACTGCGCCTGTGAACTTGCGGGTGACGCACCTTACTCCCGGCGCGAACTATCGCCTCGAGGTTAATCGAACCGGCTACCACGCCAACGATGCCTACACGGCCTATCTTGAGATGGGCTCTCCAACCCAACTGACTTCAGAGCAGATTTCAAGGCTCAATGGTCTGTCTCGCGACCTGTCCGAGACCAGCAGGATGATCGAGACTTCTAAGAGTGGAACGGCCGAAATCCTGCTACCGATGAAGAGTAACGATATCGTGCTGCTGAAGCTGACTCGAATCGATCCGGCGTCTCGGAGGGTGCCCCCGGTCCTTTGCGTTAGTTACCGGGAAAGACTTTTGGCTGCCCCCGAAAATCAGATAGAGTCCCGCAAGGTCGCCATTCGTTCAGATTGTGACACTCCCTGGTGGTTTGCGCGTTCTACGGAGAGGTGCCTGCGTTTTTGCTTTCGATGAGTGACTCGGCGATGATGCGTAAGTCGAGACCTATTTCCCGGCAAATCTCCGTTTGCCGATACCGATCTTGGAATCGGTGCAACGGAGTCGCTGATTCATTTGTTCTGTAAACAGGCGATGTCCTGAATCG
>Ga0105241_10003014_pt1 | contig 12593 bp, 10 predicted proteins | sample KBSC64metaG_FD_80422 | JGI IMG/M metagenome (GOLD analysis project Ga0105241, IMG submission 80422) | Corn rhizosphere microbial communities from Kellogg Biological Station, Michigan, USA - KBS C6-4 metaG | ecosystem: Host-associated > Plants > Roots > Rhizosphere > Soil | place: Michigan, USA... | reverse complement strand
GAGCAGCGCCGCCAATAGACCGAGCGCACACGCCACCGCGCGCGCCACGCTGAGCTCGCAGCCAAAGACGCGAAAGGCGCTTCCGTACAGCCAAAAAGGAACGGGCAGCCAACTCGTGCCACTCGGATCCCAAGACGGAGCAGTGGCGAAGCGTTGTGCGATCGTGATGCGCGCGTAGTCGTCGTCGCTCAGCGCGCGAAAGCCCGACGCGTAGGCCGCGAACGAGCCGAACGCACGGGCGGCCAGCAACCAAAAAAACTCGCTCGGCCGAGGCCAAGCGAGCTTGAGAGGGCTCAAAGAGCCGAGTTTTTCGTGCGGCGTCGCCATGAGCCCCGCCGCACGAAGACTACTTCTTCGGGCTGGTCGAAGCCTTGCCGGGCGCAGGCGTCGGCAACGATTGACCACCGACGTCGTGCTTCTTCTGCATCGCAGCCGAGTGCTTGCGCAACGATTCGTCGGTCGACGAAGACAAGTAAGCGAGCGAAATGCTGGTCAGGAAGAACAGCCCGGCAGTGGCCCAGGTGGTCTTGGTGAGGAAGTTGCCGGCGCCGCTGCCGCCGAACACTTGTTGTGCGCCGCCGCCGCCGAGGGCACCGAGCCCGCCGCTCTTGCCGGGTTGAATCAAGATCACCAAGATCAAGAACACGCACGCCATCAGGTGCAGAACGGTGACCGGGGTGTGAAGGAGCTCAGCCATGACTTACCTCGAAATGCTCAGTGCTTGACCGGCGCGGCTTTGGCGATCTTGCCGAAGCCTTCTGCGTCGAGTGCGGCGCCGCCTACGAGCGCGCCGTCGATGTCTGGGCAGCCCAAGAGCACTGCCGCGTTGTCCGCCTTGACGCTGCCGCCGTACAGCACGCGCGTCACCTGGGCGAGCTCGTCACTCGTCTTCTTGAGGCGGCCGCGAATGGCGGCGTGCACTTCTTGGGCTTGTTCCGGCGTCGCGACTTTGCCCGTGCCGATGGCCCACACGGGCTCATACGCGATCACGCCGTAGCCCGGTTTTTTGGCCAATTCGTCGACGAACGCGTCGAGCTGACGAAACACCACTTCGAGCGTCTTGCCGGCTTCGCGCTCGGCGAGGGTCTCGCCGATGCAGGCGATGGGCTTGATGTCGGCGGCAATCGCGGCCGCGACCTTCTCGCGCACCTGCTCGTCCGTCTCGGCGAAGTATTGACGGCGTTCGCTATGGCCGATGATGACCCAGCTCGCGCCGGACTCCTTGAGCATCGGTGCGCTGATCTCGCCAGTGAATGCGCCGCTGTCTTTCGGGTAGAAATTCTGAGCCGACACTTCGACGTGGCTGCCGTCGAGCTCGTGCGCAACGGCTGCGAGCGCCGTGAAGGGCGGGGACACCACTACTTCGACGAGGCCAGCCACGTCCTTCGTCGCCTTGGCGACGCCCATGGCGAGTTCGACGCCTTTGGCGCCACCGTTGTTCAGCTTCCAATTGCCAGCGATCAGGTATTTGCGCGTCACGGTAAGCTTCCTCGCAGGGCTTCGACGCCCGGCAGCTTGAGTCCTTCAATCAACTCGAGCGAGGCGCCGCCGCCTGTCGAGATGAAGTTCATTTTCTCGGCGAGACCTTCACCCGCCGCGGCCACGGCTGCAACGCTGTCTCCACCGCCAACGACGGTAAAGCCAGCCGTGCTCGCCAGGGCCTGAGCAATGCCGGTGCTGCCCCTCGAAAAAGCGCTGTTTTCGAACAAGCCCATGGGGCCGTTCCAAAACACGGTCTTCGCTTTCAGGATTTCGGCGGTGAACGCCTGCACAGTATTCGGGCCGATATCGAGCGCCATGAAGCCCTCCGGGATGGAGCGGACATTCACCGTTTCCCCGTCGCTCGCCTCGACGCTGTCGCCCACGACCACATCGGTGGGTAACAGGAACTTCACGCGGCGGTCCCGCGCTTGTTCGATCAGGCTGCGGCTGAGCGCCAATTGCTCGTGCTCCAAACGCGAAGACTTCATGTCCACGCCCGAAGCGGCGAGCAGCGTGTTGGCCATCGCGCCGCCGACGCAGATCGCGTCGCACTTCTTGAGCAAGGCCTCGATGACCTTGATCTTGTCGGAGACTTTGGCGCCGCCCAGCACCGCGACGAACGGCTTTTCCGGGAGATCCGTCACCCGCGCGAGCGCGGTGATTTCACTCTGGAGCAGGTAGCCCATGCCGCGATCGCGCATGATTTTCGGCAAACCCGAGACGGAAGCGTGAGCGCGATGCGAGGAGCCGAACGCGTCGTTCACGTACACGTCGCACAGCGTCGCGAGTTCGCGCGCGAAGGCTTCGTCGTTCGCTTCTTCTTCCGGGTGGAAGCGTAGATTTTCGAGCATCACCACGTGGCCGGGGCGCAAATCGCTCACGACTTTTTTGGCGGCATCCCCGATGCAGTCGTCGGGCAAAATGATGTCTTGGGCGAGCAGATCGCTCAAGCGGGCAGCGGCGGGTTCGAGGCTGAACTCCGGGGCGCGCTTGCCTTTGGGGCGGCCGAGATGCGAGGCCAGCACCACCCGAGCACCGCTCGCGATGGCCTTCTTGATCGTCGGCAGCGAGGCGACAATCCGTTCGTCGTTCGTGACGTTGCCGGCCTTGTCCAGCGGCACGTTGAAGTCGACGCGGATGAACACGCGCTGATTTTCCAAGCGCAATTGGTCGAGCGGGCGGATGTCGTCTAAATTACCCATGAACTCTTCGGGGAGGCGCTTGGAGCCGGTCCTAGTAGCACCGTTTTGGGCCAGCGCCGCATAGAGAAGTGCCCCGCAGCATCGGCTGACGCTACGGGGCACGGGCTCGGGGAGGTCGTCGAGACACCTCCCTGGCGCTCAGCCTTTCAGCCGGCGATGCGCTTGATCAGGTCCACGCACTTGTTCGAGTAACCCCACTCGTTGTCGTACCAGGAGACGACCTTCACGAACGTCTTGTCGAGCTGGATACCGGCTTCGGCATCGAACACGGAGGTGCAAACCTCGCCCACGAAGTCGGTCGAGACGACCTTCTCGTCGGTGTAGCCGAGGATGCCCTTCATCTTGCCTTCGGAGGCGGCTTTCATCGCCTTGCAGATGTCGTCGTACGAAGCTTCTTTGACGAGCTCGACCGTGAGGTCGACGACCGACACGTCCGAGGTCGGCACGCGGAAGGCCATACCAGTGAGCTTGCCGTTCAGCTCCGGAATCACCTTGCCCACGGCCTTGGCCGCGCCCGTCGAGGACGGGATGATGTTTTCGAGGATGCCGCGTCCGCCGCGCCAATCCTTCTTCGAGGGACCGTCGACCGTCTTCTGGGTCGCGGTCGCGGCGTGCACGGTGGTCATCAAGCCGCGCTTGATGCCGAAGTTGTCGTTCAGCACCTTGGCGATCGGCGCGAGGCAGTTCGTCGTGCACGAAGCGTTCGAGACGATCGCCTGACCGGCGTAGCTCTCGTCGTTCACGCCCATCACGAACATCGGGGTCTCGTCCTTCGACGGCGCCGACATCACGACCTTCTTGGCGCCGGCGGCGAGGTGCTTCTCGGCGCCCGCTTTGTCGAGGAAGATGCCGGTGGCTTCGAGCACGTTGTCCGCGCCAACCGCGCCCCAGTTCAGCTTCGTCGGGTCGGTCTCCGCGGTACAGCGGATCGGCTTGCCGTTCACGATGAGCTTGCCATCGCTGACTTCGACGGAGCCTTTGAAGCGACCGTGCACCGAGTCGTACTTCAGCATGTAGGCGAGGTAATCGACCTCGAGCAAATCATTGATGGCGACGATTTCGACGTCGCCGCGCCCGATGGCGGCGCGGAAAACCATGCGACCGATGCGGCCGAAGCCATTGATACCGACCTTGATCATTTTTCGTTCCTTTTTGATTTCCTGACGTTGGACGTCAGCGAGAAGCTCGTGCCGCTTATACAGAAGCTCTGCCAGGGTTCCAGCTTTCTCGGTCGGAAACCCAAGGGCGTGGCAGAACGGTGCATCCATAGCCCCGCTCGGGCTCTGCGCCCAGGTGGAGTGCGCGCTTCTTGTCGATTCGCCGTCCAAAAATCGCCGAGGGCTGGACGCAGCTTTTCGTTTCGGTGACCGGGCGCTGCACTGTCGCTGAAAAGCGGTGAAATCGGGCGTTTTTTGTTGACGAGCCGAAGCGAAATGCGCGGCGCTCCGCTTCGGCCCTCTGGCGCAGTGCGCTAGTCACTGAACACATCGGCCCGAGTGCTCGCTGCGCGCTCGGGGAGAGGTGGCGCGCACTGCCGGGCCGCCGCCTCCACGCCGGAAACTAGCGGCAGCACACGCTGCGCGTCGCCCACCGCCCGTTCGGTCACGGTGCATTCGTTGGCCTCGCGTGCGCCCACTACCCAAAGGAGTGACACGCTCTGGCCGTGGGCCTCGGCGACCCGGCGCGCAAGGGTTTCAGAGCTGGCGTCGACCCCCACCCGCAGCCCGCGCTCCCGCAGACGGGCAGCAATTTCTTCCGCGTAACCTCGCTGCTCGCGGTGAACCGGCAAGATTCGGACTTGTTCCGGCGCGAGCCACGCGGGCAGGCGACCCGCATGGTGCTCGAGCAAGATAGCGAGGAACCGCTCCAAACTGCCGAGCATCGCGCGATGCAGCATGACCGGGCGAAGGCGCTCTCCCGACGGGGCGTCGTAGCTGAGCTCGAAGCGTTCGGGCAGCACGAAATCGAGCTGAATGGTGCCGCACTGCCACGCCCGGCCCTGCCGATCCAAGAGCTCGAACTCGAGTTTCGGCCCGTAGAACGCGCCCTCCCCGGGTCTCAATCGGCACGCGAGGCCGGCTCGAACGGCCGCGCGCTCGAGGGCGAGTTCGGCCCGATCCCACACCTCGTCCGAACCAGCGCGCTGCGCCGGGCGAGTCGCGAAGTTGACCGCGACCTCCTCGAAGCCGAGCGCGCGGTAGAACGCGTGCAACGAACTGCAGAACTTCGCTACCTCGCTCTCGAGGCTCGATTCGGCGAGGAACACGTGGCCGTCATCCTGGGTAAATTGGCGTAGGCGCAAGAGGCCGTGCAGCACGCCGCTCGCCTCGTTCCGGTGCACGACACCGAACTCGGCGAGGCGCAGTGGTAAGTCGCGGTACGAGAGCGAGCGGCGCTGCACGATTTGCGCGTGCCCCGGGCAGTTCACGGGTTTGATGGCCGCGCTCTTGCCCTCGTCTGCGAACGCGAACATGTGTTCGCGGAAGTTGTCCCAGTGGCCGCTCTGTTGCCAAATCGCGCCGCGTAGGAGCTCGGGAGTGCGCACCTCTTCGAAGCCTTCACTGGCGGTCCATTCGCGCACCACGTTTTCTAGTGCGCGGTACATGGCGTACCCGCGCGGATGCCAAAACACCATGCCTGGGGCCTCTTCCTGCAAATGAAACAGGTCGAGCCGTTGGCCGAGAACGCGATGATCCGATGAGTCGAGCATGATTTTTCCGTTTCGCTGAGAGAGCCGGCGGAACGGGTGCTCGATGACGATTCACGAGGCCCGCTGCATCCGGCGGGCCTTGTTCTTTCGTGTGCGATGTTCGCTACGTGAGCGTGCAGACACGAGACATTGCCCGGGAATTTCCCGTCGTCTTCGTATTCGTGCACTTCTTCACGGAGAACATTGCTTGCTCAGGATGTCATGACGTGAAACGTCGCGCAAGAACGTTTCGTCGTGTAAAGCTGTGGGCCTCGATGAACTCGATGAACTTCAGGTATCGCGACATTGCCAAGATGATCGACCACTCGATGTTGGCACCGACGTTCACCGTGAGTGAATTCGAAGCCGGCATCGCGCTCGCGCGTCAGTACGATGTCGCCAGTGTGTGTCTCGTGCCGAGCTTCGTGCGCCGCTGCGCGGAATTGCTCGCCGGTTCGGACGTGAAAACCAGCACCACCATCGGCTTTCCGCACGGCGGACAAACCACCGCGGCCAAAGTCGCGGAAGCGGGGCTCGCCATCGCCGACGGCGCAGTCGAGCTCGACATGGTCGTGAACGTGAACCGCGTGCTGAGTAGCGACTGGGCTTACGTGCAGAGTGACATCCGAGGCGTGCTGGAAGAGACGCACGCGCGCGGTCAAAAGCTCAAAGTCATCTTCGAAAACTGCTACCTGAACGAAGCGCAGAAGATCAGGTTGTGCGAGATCTGCGGGGAGCTCGGCGCCGATTGGGTCAAAACCTCCACCGGTTTCGGCAGCTCCGGCGCCACCCTCGATGACTTGCGGCTGATGCGAAAGCACTCGCCGGCGAACGTGCAGGTCAAGGCTTCGGGCGGCGTGAAGGAACTCGACTTCGTACTCGCCGCGCGAGAAATCGGCGTGAGCCGCACCGGCTGCAGTCGAACGCGCGAACTCCTCGATGAGTGTCAGCGTCGATTGACAGTCTGACAGCGCGCGGGCGTCGCTCGCATCAGTTTGGCAATCGTCCGCGTCTGTTCGCGCGTCCGGAAGGTTCGGCGAGTTGCCGGCGTTGTTCACGCGAAACGGGGAGCGAATCAGGTCGATTCGCTGAAGCGCCGTGGAGGACGACGTGATCAAATTATCATCGCTGATGGTCGGGGCTGCTGTATTTACGGGCACTGCGGGCGCATTCGCGCAAGGATCGAACGAGCCAACGCAGCCGGATGGCGCGACGGTTCCGGCGCGAGAAAAGAAGTTCAAGCTCGGCCTGAGTGCCGGTTATGGCACACCGTTTGGTGCCATTTCTCCAGGCGATACGTTGGATCAAATCGGCGATCACGAGATCCCGATCGCGCTCGATGCCGGATACATGGTGAGCAAGCATCTGTTGCTCGGTGTTTACGGCCAGTACGGTCTCATCGGGGGAAACTGCGACCCGTCGTCGTCATGCTCGGTTCACGACATTCACGTGGGCATCGAAGGCCAGTATCACTTCGAACCCGGCAAACCAATCGACCCCTGGGTCGGTCTCGGTGTTGGTTACGAGAGTCTGAGTTACTCCGCGAGCTCGGGTGCGGACACTCGCTCCCTTCGTTTTAGCGGTGTGGAATTGGCTCGAGTGCAAGTCGGTGTCGACTTCAAGCTTGCGGACGCCTTCACGCTCGGTCCCGTGCTGAGCGGCTCGATCGATGAATCGAGCCGGCTTCATTTCGAGTCGAAGGGCAATGGCTTCCCGCCAAACGCCGGGGACGAGGACGTACAGTCGGCGCGGCCACATGGGTGGCTCACGATCGGCGTGAAGGGCTCGTTCGGGATCTAACGAAAAGCCGCTTCCGAGAACTCACGCGACGAACGCGCCGAGCTTTCGAAACCGCTGATAGCGATCTTCGCGGATGGCGTCGCGCGAGAGCTGCGAGAGATCGGTCAAGGCTTGGTACATCGCGCGATCGAGCCGTTTTGCGGCGTCATCGTGATCTTGGTGGGCACCGCCTGGCGGCTCTTCCACGATCGTGTCGGCGATGCCGAACTCGAGCAAATGCGGCGCGGTGATGCGCAAGCGCGCAGCGGCATCCGGGGCGCGTTCGGCGTTCTTCCACAAAATCGCTGCGCAGCCTTCGGGGGTGATCACCGAGTAGTAGCTGAACTCGAGCACGAGCACGCGGTTGGCGACGCCCAGTGCCAACGCGCCGCCGGAACCACCTTCACCAATCACACACGTGACGATCGGCACGGTCATGCGCGACATGACCTCGATGGCCGAGCCGATCGCTTCACTCTGGCCGCGCTCTTCGGCGCCGAGGCCCGGATAGGCGCCCATGGTATCGACGAAGGTGAAGATCGGCAGGTTGAAACGCTCGGCGAGCTCGTACATGCGGATGGCTTTGCGGTAGCCCTCCGGGTTCGGCATGCCGAAATTGCGCGTCATCTGCTCTTTGGTGGTGCGGCCCTTTTGGTGCCCAACGATGACCACGCTGCGGCCGTGGAACTTGCCGACGCCCGCGATCAGCGACGCATCTTCCGCAAAACGACGATCGCCGTGCAGCTCGACGAAGTCTTGGAACATGCGCTCGATGTAATCTTTGGTGTACGGCCGATTCGGGTGCCGGGACAGTTGCACCTTCTGCATCGGTGACAACTTCGCGAACACTTCGCGCGCGAGCTTCGCGGCTTTGTCCTCGAGGCGTTTCAGTTCCGAGCCAAAGCGATCGTCGACGCTGGCCAAATCACGAAGTTCGCGGACACGCGTGATCAGCTCGACGACGGGCCGCTCGAAAGCCAGGATATGGGCCATTCCGGGGCGGACTTTGCCCTCGAAGCCGCCATGGAGTCGAGAGGTTCTCGCAGCGTTTTGTTCACGGCGCGCTGCGTTAGCGCGTGCGCACGGAACAGGTTCAGCCAGTCAAGCCACGGCGAAACATCGCCGCGAATCAACCACCAATGGCGACCGGGACCTGCACGCTGGGCACCATGCCCTTGATGTCGAAGACGCGAAACGGCTTCTCTTTGCCCTTCAAATGCGCGGGCGGGAGCTCTTCGAACACGAACTTGCCGTTCAAACGCGCGAGCGTCGTTTCGCTGACCAGGACTTGGCCGGAATTGGCGACGCCGCACAGGCGCGCACTGGTGTTCGCAGTGTCGCCGATCACGGTGTAGGAGAGCGCCTTCGAGCTGCCGATGTAGCCGGCCACGAGCGGGCCGGTATGGATGCCGATGCCAATCGCGAGCGGTTGGGTACCGGCTTCGACCCGTTGGCGGTTGAAGCGGCCCAAGCATTCCATCTGCTCGAGAGCGCAACTCACGCCGCGCAGCGCGTCGTCCGGGTGGACGACGGGGGCGCCCCACAGAGCCATGATTCCATCGCCCATGAACTTGTCGAGCGTACCTTCGTACTTGAACAAGATCTCGACCATCTGCTCGAAATACTCGTTCAACAAATCGACCAGCACTTCGGGGCGTGAGCCCTCGCTGAGCGGCGTGAAGCCACGGATGTCGGAGTTGAAGACCGTGCACTCGCCGACGAGCTGCCCGCCTTTTTTCACTTCCAACTCGCCGGACATCACGCGCTGCGCAATGTTCGGCGAAAGCAGTCGGCTGAAGCGCTCGCGGTTGACGATCTCGAGCTCGACCTTTTTACCGAGGATGTTGATCTCGATGAACATGGCCGCCTGCGCGGCGATGGCCGTGACGATCTCCATGTCCTTCGGTTGGAACTGCGCCAGGGTTTCGCTGTCGAGCCACAGCACGCCCAAGATCTCGTTGTTGTGCAGGAGCGGCGCGACGATGGCGGAGCTGATCCGGTTCAGGATCATGCTCTTGCCTTTCGAGGCGGCGAAATCCATCGCGGCGTCGTGCGTGAGCACCGTCGCGCGCTCCTTGATCACGTGATTCATGATCGTGGAGGAAACGGGGATGGGCGCGTCGGTTCCGTCGCGGCGCTGACTCGCGCCCGGCACCAGCTCCCCTTGCGGATTCATCAAGAAGATGACGCCGCGATCGGCGCGCACGAACTTGAAGATGGTGAGTAAGATCTTGTTGAGCAGTGAGGGCAGATCGCGTTCCAGCGCGATTTCGCGGGAAAGCTCGTGCGACAGACGCAAGCGCTCGTAATCTTGCGCGAGCTGCGCGGTGTTCCCGGCGAGCTGGTCGTAGGGCATGAAGCCCTTGCCGGTGGCCGCGATTTGCGTGCCGATTTGGCGCGCCTTGTCATTCACGTCCACGCGCGTGGCCGGCACCTGCGGCATCACTGCGGTGCCGACGGGCGCCGCCATGCCCGGCATCGGCGCGAAGCCCGCCGGATATTGAGCGACCTGCGCGGTGCCGTGCGGGCCGGGCGGGGGAGCGCCGTATTGCGGGGCGCCCACGGTGGAGGGCGGAGCGCCGACCATCGAGTGGGGCGCGGCGGGTTGCCAGCCCGATGCAGGTGGCGGCGCTGGCGCACCGTAGGCGGGTGACGGCGGTAAAGGCCGGCCCGAGCCATCATCGTAGCGCGCGCGAGTCGCGCCGAGCGCGATGTCGTCACCGTGCTTGAGGTCCTGCTCGCCAACCACGCGCTCGCCGTTGATGTACGTACCGTTCAGGCTGCCGAGATCGCGGAGCGTGAAGCCATTGGGGCGGCGCTCCAAGATGCAGTGCTCTTTCGACACGATCTTGTCGAGCAGCTGAATGGTGTTGCTGGGGTGCCGCCCGAGCGAATTGTGATCGCGTAACTCAACGACCTGCTGGCCTTCGGGGGTTGCGAGCAGAATGCGGGCCATAGGGGCAAAAAGGCTACCGTCCGCGGCGCGCGCCGACAAGGGCGCCCGGGTTTACACGCTTGAAATGACCAACTGCGCGGAGTTTACCGGACGGTTTACGCGTCATGGGTTGGCGGGCCCCCTGGCCGAGCGTCGCTCTGGTACGCTGCCGAGGTGGCGAACGGGCAAATTCTCGCAATCGATCAGGGGACGACAGGCACCACCGCGCTCGTGATGGGCCTCGACGGCGCGACGCTGGGCCGGAAAAATTGCGAATTTCCACAGCACTTTCCCCGGCCAGGTTGGGTCGAGCACGAACCGGCCGAGATTTGGCAGAGCGTCGTCGATGCGATTGCTGGCGCGCTCGCGCAGGCGGGCATCACCGGCCGCGACATTGCAGCGATCGGGATCACCAACCAACGTGAAACGACGCTGCTCTGGGAGCGCAGCACCGGCAAATCGGTGCACCGTGCCATCGTTTGGCAAGACCGTCGAACCGCGCCGCGCTGCGCGGAGTTGAAAGCGGCGGGCCACGAAGCGCGGGTGCGAAAGCTTAGCGGGCTCGTGCTCGATCCTTACTTCTCGGGTACGAAACTGTCGTGGATGCTCGATGAAGTGCCGGGCGCGCGCGCCGCTGCGGAGGCAGGCAAACTCGCGTTCGGTACGGTGGACTCGTACCTCGTTTGGCAGCTAGCGGGCGGCGCACCGGCGAGCGCGCCGCACGTCACCGATGTCACGAACGCATCGCGCACCCTGCTGATGGAGCTGTCCTCCCGCACTTGGAACGACGAGCTGTGCGCGCTGCTCCGCATTCCACAGGCGATTTTGCCCGAGATCAAAGCCAGCGCGGCGCGTGTGGCCGTCACGTGTGGCGTGCCCGGCTTGCCTGATGGCATTCCGATCACGGGCATTGCCGGCGATCAGCACGCTGCGCTGTTCGGACAGGCGTGTTTCGCTCCGGGAGAGGCCAAGTGCACGTACGGCACCGGGGCGTTTCTGTTGGCCAACACCGGCAGTCGTCCAGTCGAGAGTCGTTTCGGTTTGCTTTCGACGCTCGGCTGGCAAGTGGGTGACGAGGTCGTGTACGCGCTCGAGGGCAGCTGCTTCATCGCGGGAGCTGCCGTGCAGTGGCTGCGTGATGGTCTCGGCTTGATTGCTTCCGCTCAGGAGATCGAAGCGCTGGCGAGGCAAGTCACTTCGAGTGAAGGCGTGGCTTTCGTGCCAGCACTCTCGGGTCTCGGCGCGCCGTATTGGGATCCGGATGCGCGTGGTTTGATCACCGGCATCACCCGCGGCACCACGCGCGCTCACTTGGCGCGCGCCACGCTCGAAGCCATTGCATTTCAAGTCAACGACGTGATCCAGGCGATGAGCGATGACTTGGGCAAACCGATTCAGCGGATGCGGGTCGACGGGGGCGCCGCCGCCAATGATCTTCTGTTACAGATCCAGAGTGATTTCAGTGGGTTAGTGGTCGAGCGTCCGACCGAACTGGAGTCGACTGCACGTGGGGCAGCGATGCTTGCCGGCCTCGGGGCCGGTCTTTTCTCCAGCGGCGAAGAGGCGGCGCGAATGATTCGGCTCGATCGCGCGTTCACTCCCGACTGCGAAGACTCGGCGAGAATCGCCGAACTATCGCGTTGGTCGGACGCCGTGTGTCGGGCGCGCTCTCACCGATGAAGTGGCGAGAGCGGATTTACCCTTTCCGGTTGGGGTCTACGGCCCCAAGATGAGATTTGGACCTAGACGATGAGCTTTTGGAAAAGAGGATAGCGATGGTGGACTCGGATTCGAGCGGGGGCGGCGGAGCTCAATTGCGCGACATTCCGGTCGACTGGGAAGCGCTCGAGGACGCGTTCGAGAACAACGCGCCGGAGGTCCACAGCTACCTGCATCTGGCGACGGGCGAAGTGCTGCGCGTGGTCGATGGCATTGCCGATCCCGAGATGCATTCGCGCATTGCTTCGGACACCACCTATTTGCGTATCGAACCCGTGAGCTCGCGCGAACAATACCGCTGGATGGAGCGCTTCATCCCGATGGTGGATGAAGGCGAGCTGCGCGATCAATTGTCTGCTGCGATCGATGGCAAAGGGGCGTTCCGTCGCTTCAAAGACGTGCTCATGGCGTACGGCACCGAGCGCGAGCGCTGGTTCGCGTTTCGCAGCGAGCGCTTGCGCGTGTTCATGGAAGCCTGGCTCAGCGCTCATGGTTTGGCGCCCGTCGCTCGGCCCGCGTGGCCGGCGGATGCCCCGAAAGAGCCCGTCATTTCGCAAGATGCGCTCAGTGCTCGGCGCAAGAGCAGCGCAGAGGCGCTGCGCAAGCAATTGCGCGAGCTGGCTGACACGCTCGGCGCTCGCGATTTGGAGAAGGTCACCGCATTCGCGGAGTTCGTGAAGGCGCGGCGCGCGGCGCGCGGTTTCGCGCATCGCCCTGATGGCTCGGGCTCGGGCGGTGACGACCCAGCGTCCGTCGAAGGGCCCGTCGCCGAACCCGTGACGCCACG
>Ga0105241_10003009_pt1 | contig 12600 bp, 13 predicted proteins | sample KBSC64metaG_FD_80422 | JGI IMG/M metagenome (GOLD analysis project Ga0105241, IMG submission 80422) | Corn rhizosphere microbial communities from Kellogg Biological Station, Michigan, USA - KBS C6-4 metaG | ecosystem: Host-associated > Plants > Roots > Rhizosphere > Soil | place: Michigan, USA... | reverse complement strand
GCCAGGGCCTCCAGCGCGGCAGCCTCCGTGCGCACCAGTTCTGCGGGCGTCAGGCAGTTCTTCTCACTGTCTCGGCTCATCGGTTTCTGATGGTAACACCAACAAGCGATAGCCTCTTGGCTAGCGGGCCATGGTTGACCGTTCAATGACAACTAACCATGGCTTCACTCGTACAATAGATTCTGAGAGGTCCAGACTTTTCTGTGAAGCGGAACACCATCGTTATCGGCATTACCTTCCTCGTCCTTGCCACATTTGCCTGGGCGGGATGGGCCAACTGGATGTATCGCAAACAGGCCGCTGCGCGCGCGCTCGCCTCGGCATCCAATGCCGAACTCGTCCCTGCCGCCGGAGACGTTCCCGCCGGTGCATCGCTCACCGGCAAGCCTGCTCCAAACTTCACCCTCGAAGACCTCAGCGGGAACAAAGTCTCGCTCTCCAGCTACAAGGGCAAGCCGCTTCTCATCAATTTCTGGGCCACCTGGTGCGGACCCTGCAAAATCGAGACACCCTGGCTCGTCGAACTCCAAAACGAGTACGGCCCCAAGGGCTTCCAGATCATCGGTATCTCCAGCGAAGGCAATGATCTCAAGCCCGACGACAAGGAAGGTTGGGCACACGATAAGGCCGCAATCGCGAAATTCGTCAAGCAGGAACACATGCAGTATCCCGTCCTCATTAACGGCGACAGCCTCGCCACCGAATATGGTGGCCTCGACGCCATGCCAACCTCCGTCTACGTCGACAAAGACGGCAAGGTCGTAGCCATGCAACTCGGCATCAGCTCAAAAGAGGACATGGAAGACCATATCCGCAAAGCCATGGGAGAAGGGCAGTGATCGTGCCGAATAGCTTGAGCCGTTCACTTCTGACTGCGGTTTGCCTCATCGCGGCATCATCGGCTGCATTCTGTCAGCAAGACCCTCTCACAAGTTCTTCGCATCAATCGGTGCTAAAGACGCAGGCTGTCGAATACCTCTATCCCGAACAAGTCTCAGTCCCTGCCGGCAAAACCAGCCCGGTGACGCTTCACTTCCGCATTCAACAGAACCTGCATATCAATTCCCACGCGCCGCGTTCGGAATATCTGATCCCCACCGTCTTCTCAGTCCCCGAGACCTCGGGTGTCAAACTCGCCGATGCCACCTATCCTCCTGGCGCCGACTTCACCCTGCCCGCGGACCCAGACCAGAAGCTCTCCGTCTACACCGGCGACTTCACCATCCAGGCGAAAATCGTCAGCACTCCCGGCAATCACCTTGTCGAAGCGAAGCTCCGCTACCAGGCCTGCGACCAGACCCAGTGCCTTCCGCCAAAGACCATCATCGTCCCCATTGATGTAATCGGGAAATGAGCTGATTCTTGGGTGCCCCAGGTCTCGCCTCTGAGACCTGGATTCAGTCATGCAAGGCTCGAAAAGAACTAGCTTCCGGCCTTCTTCTCAATCTTCGCCCACGAGTCCTTCAGCGACAGCGTCCGGTTGAACACCAGCTTCCCATCCGCCGAATCCGCATCAAGGCAGAAATACCCCACCCGCTCAAATTGGAAACGATCTCCAACGTTCGCCTTGGCCAGCGAAGGTTCCAGCTTCGCGTCTGCGATCACTTCCAGCGAATCCGGGTTCAGGTTGTCGAGAAAAGTCCCGCCGTCCGGGTAGTCATTCGGATCAGGCTTTGCAAACAGCTTGTCGTAAAGCCGCACTTCAGCCTCAATCGCGTGTTTCGTAGACACCCAGTGAATCGTCGACTTCACCTTCCGCCCATCCGGCGAATTGCCGCCCCGGCTCGCGGGATCGTAAGTGCAATGCACCTCGACAACATTGCCCGAAGCATCCTTCACCACATTCTGCGCAGTGATGAAATACGCATTGCGGAGCCGAACTTCTTTGCCCGGTGAAAGCCGGTAGTACTTCGGCGGAGGCACCTCGCGAAAATCATCCTGCTCGATATAGATCTCGCGCGAGAACGGCACCTGCCGCATTCCGGCCGACTCATTTTCAGGGTTATTCGCAACGTCGACGAACTCCTCTTTGCCCTCGGGGTAGTTGTCGATCACTACCTTCAGCGGCCTCAAAACCGCCATACCCCGCTGCGCATGCCTGTTCAGATCATCGCGCTGGAAGTGTTCCAGCATCTCGATGTCGGTGCTGCCATTGGTTCGCGACACGCCTGCCGCCGCGACAAACTTCCGGATCGCGTCAGATGTAAACCCGCGCCGCCGCAGACCGGACAGCGTAGGCATACGCGGATCGTCCCACCCGCTCACCCTCTTCTCCTGCACCAGCTGCAGCAGCTTCCGTTTGCTCAGCAAGGTGTACGTGATACTGAGCCGATCAAACTCGATCTGCTGCGATGGAAAGATTCCCAGATTCTCGATGAACCACTTATAAAGCGGCTGATGATCGGCGAACTCGAGACTGCACATCGAGTGAGTTACGTTCTCAATCGAATCCGACTGCCCATGCGCGTAGTCGTACATCGGGTAGATGCACCACTCATCGCCCGTCCGATGGTGCGTCGCGTGCAGAATGCGATACATCACCGGATCGCGCATATTCAGATTCGGCGACGCCATATCGATCTTGGCGCGTAGCACGCGCGTGCCATCAGGGAACTCGCCCTTCTTCATGCGAACGAACAGATCCAGATTCTCATCCACAGAACGGTTCCGATATGGACTGTCCTTGCCCGGCTCTGTCAGAGTCCCGCGGTACTGCCTGATCTCATCAGCCGTGAGGTCATCGACGTATGCCTTGCCATTTTTGATCAGTTTGATGGCCCACTCGTAGAGCTGCCCGAAGTAGTCCGATGCGAAACAGAGCCGCTCCCAGTCGAAGCCCAACCACCGAATGTCCTTCTGGATCGAATCGACGTACTCCTGCTCTTCCTTCTCAGGATTCGTGTCGTCGAAGCGCAGATTCGTCTTGCCGCCGTACTCGTCAGCGAGCGCAAAATTGATGCAGATTGCTTTTGCATGTCCAATATGTAAATAGCCGTTAGGCTCCGGTGGAAAGCGCGTCTGGATCACCGCATCGCCATACTTCTTCGTGCGCACATCTTCAGCGATCTTCTCGCTCAAGAAATTGGCGCGAAACTCCGGGCTATCCGAACTTGCATCACTCATATTTCCCATCTTGCCTTCCCGATTATTCCTTCTATCCAAGCTCCGCGAGCTTCGCCTCTGCCGCTTGAATCCGCTTCAGGCAAACATCGCGTCCCAGCACCACCATGGTCTCGAACAGCGGCGGCGCATTCTTCCGTCCGCAAACCGCCACGCGAATCGGCTGGAACATCGGCCCTGCCTTCACGCCCAAGTCCGCCGCAGCCCCGCGCAGCGCTCCATCCAGGGCATCGTGCTCGAATTCCGTCCCCGGCAAAACCTCAAGCGCTTTCCGCAGCACCCGTCGCGCAAGCGCCGCATCGCCCTTCTGCGGAATCAGCTCAGCTGGATCATACGGCGCAAGCTCATCTACAAAGAAGAAATCCGCCGCGCTAACAGCTTCGCCCAGCAATTTGATCCGTTCTCGAATCAGCGGCGTAACCGCGTTAACTTTCTCGCCTGACGCCGGCAAACCAGCCTGCTCGAAAAACGGCAGCAGCAACGCGCTGAGTTGCTCCACGGGCAGCGCCCGTATGTGCTCCGCATTCAGCCACACTGCCTTCGGATCGAACGGGTCCTCTTCCTTGAAGTTCACCACCGCGTTCGCGCGGTTCACGCCTTCAAGCGAGAAGAGGTCGGTCAATTCTCCAATCGTCAGAAACTCGCGATCATTCTTCGGCGACCACCCCAGCAGGCAGAGAAAGTTCACAAACGCCTGCGGCAGAAAACCCGCATCCCGATACGTCGTAACGCTGACCACCGGCCCATGCTTCCGTTTAGAGAGCTTAGTGCCGTCCGGCGCCACCAGTAGCGGCAAATGCGCAAACTGCGGGGCCTCCGCTCCCAGCCCTTCGAAGATCAGCAGGTGCTTGAACGTGTTCGTCAGATGGTCCTGTCCGCGTACTATATGGCTGATCCGCAAATCCGCATCATCCACGCACGACGCCAGGTGATACGTCGGCATTCCATCCGACCGCAGCAGCGCAAAATCCTCAACTTCGTCTGCAGCCTTTGCCTGCGACCCATAAACGCCATCGGTAAACCGAAGCGTCCGGTCGTGTCCCCGCGGCACTCGATAGCGCAACGCAAACGGCTCACCGGTAGCCGCCCGTCGATCAGACTCTTCCCGCGACAACTCCGGCATACCAGAATTGAAGAGCCAGGCCCCCTGCGCGGAAGACTGCGTGTCATCTCCGGCGTGAGCCGGCGTGAAGTCTCGATACGCCAGACCCTTTTCGAAGATCGCCTGGGCAGCCTGCCGGTGCAGTGAGAGCCGTTCCGACTGCTTGTACTCCTCGTCCCAGTTCAGCCCCAGCCAGTGCAGCCCCTCAAAAATGGACTTTACGCTCGCCTCGGTATTGCGCTCCACATCGGTGTCATCGAGCCGCAGCACCATCGTGCCGTGATTGTGGCGCGCAAAAAGCCAGTTGAAGATAAACGTACGGGCGCTGCCTACGTGCAGAAACCCGGTAGGCGAAGGTGCAAATCGAACGCGAAGAGCGCCAGTTTTTGAGGGAGTCGAATCAGACATCGCGCAAATAGTTTCCAATCACGATGCTAGCATCTGCTCCCTCTCCAATTTCGTGCATCAATCTCACGCCTGCGGAGGATAGGGTGGCGGCGGAGGAGGGTACGGCGGCGGAAACGCAGCAGCCTGCGGAGAGGGCATTACCTTCCAATCCGCGAATGCCAGAATGTATAGAAGAACCAATGTGCCCAGCGACGGCACGATACAGAGCAGCGACAACCAGGGTGAGAAGCCAGCTTTCTTCAAGATGAACCAGCAGGGCACCATGACCAGTGCCACTACGACGATGTACCCAATCATCAGCATGGGTATGATCATCATCAGAAATCGTTGAATCATTTCGGGATTTGGCTGACTCGGATTGTCTTGCAGCATCATTGCAAGCAAATGCATAGTTGAGCTCCCTGTCACTCGATTAGGACTTTGAGCCAAACTACGGCGAATCAAAGATTTTCGCAATCAGAATTTTCAGAGGAAAAGGTGGTGCGGAATTCTTTGAACGATGGCCATGCCAACGAATCGGAATCTGATCTAAGCTACTTCCGATTTGAAAGAAGACGTTGCGGTGCCTGCAACTTCGCCTTCTTTCTCCTGTGTCATCCGGGAAATTGAGACCACCGTAATGTCGTCTTCCTGCCCGAAGATCTCCGCCGCCTTCACGATGAAGGCAGCCGGCAAGTGGCTGATCGAACGCGCGCGATTGAAGCCGAACAACTCATTCTTTGCATTTTTCGCTTCGATCACGCCATCTGTGATTACCAGCAGCCGATCCTTATTCTTCAGCTGCATCGTGACCTGGTCGAACGTTACAGCCGAATTCAGGCCAAGTGGCAGATTCCCCGCCATCGTCAGTTCCTTGCCGTTCAGGTAAGGAACGATGTGCCCCGCGTTGGCGATCGTTGTCTTCCCGTCGGCATCAATGTGCATCGCGACGCAGGTCGCATACGATTGCCCTCGACCGCAAAGTCTGCGATTCAGCCCCTCGAGAACCACGTGAGGCTCATAGCTCGACTCCACCAGCGTTCTGATCACGCCAACAATCAGTGCCACCTGCATCCCGGCCTGCAAACCCTTGCCGGTTACATCACCCAGCAGAATCAGCACCCCGCCTTGACCGTCGGGGAGAATCTGGAAGAAATCTCCGCCAACCTGCTGTGCGGGCCTGTACTCGGTTTCCAGCACATATCCAGGCACGGTTGGGATAGCTTCGGGGATCAGAAGCTGCTGGACCTGTCTCGCCTGGTCGATTTCCGCTTCCCATTGTTGTCGCAATTTGAGCGACTGCAGGAAGCGCCGCATCAGCAACACTGTGATGATGATGAGCGACACCACCACCGCGATCTGGCTGATGTTCACCGCCATACCAAACGGGAAAAACATCAACTGCAAATGTAAAATCAGCAATTCCTGCTGATAGAGCGATATGCCTACAAGTGCCAGTGCGGGCATCGCCAGCCACGCGCCGGCGTGATCCTTTCGCATGCCTTCCCATGCGACCCACAGCAGCAGGCTCCCAAGCAGCAGCTTCAACAGCACCGCAAGCGGAGCCAGCACCACAAGCCACTGCACGGGTACCACCCTGCCATAAAGTGGAGCACGCATCATGGCAATCGTCAGCATCAGCGCAGCGGTAAATCCCCACACCATGTAGTGCATCCGCGTCATGCGGCCCATGCGGAACCAGTACGCCCAGAAAAGAATCCAGAGCGAAATCACAAGCGGCGCGAAAATGACGTCGATAAGTATGAAATTCATCCAGCCCGGCAGCAGCGTCGTGTAATTGCCCGCGAGCGACACCGTTAGCTGCAAAGCGATCGCGCAGCAGATCGCGCCTAGCCACGGATAAGACTTTTCCTTTCGGTCGAGCCAGAAAAGAACTCCGCAAACGGTAATTGCCAGGAACAGGACAGTCAGTTCCAGAAAACGACTCAATTGCGAATGTGTGACTGCGTCCCAGTCCAGACGAAGCATCCGGTCGATCGGACCAGCCTGGCCTAGAATCGGTGGCCCGTGCAGCCCGCCCGAGTCAGGGTTCGTCAGCTGCGTCGACGCATCCATCCACACTCGAATCGCTAAAGTTATCGGCCCGCCGTTGATCTCTTTCGACAATGGATAGGCGCGGGGAAGCGAGAGATACGTCCTTACGCCTGACTTGCTGAATTTGCCGAATTCGCCGATCTGCTGACCATTCACGAAGACCTGGTAAGCATCGTCCACGTCGTTGGGCATCTTGATTTCCAGTCCACCCGCCGACAACCCTGGATCGTACTGGACATTCACCTTCAGCCGGTACCAGGCGTATCCCCAGTAGCCCCGGTTGCCGAGAGCCGTCCAACCCGGCATGAATCCGCTAGTCCCAAGGAACGGATCGTAGGAACCCGGCGGCGGCGTCAAATCAACTGAGGCCCATCCAGAATCATTGAATTCCGGCTGCGACCACCGGGCATCATCGCCCTTGTGGAACTTCCATGGGCCATTGAGTTCCACGCTCGATGATCCAAGCACGACCTGCTCAGCCCAATGCGAAGTCGATGGAACAGGATTCGACGCGGTCTCAGAATTCCCTTTTAGATCATCGGCAAATGCCGCCCCAGGCCACAAGAGCAGTCCCGCCATGCCGACAAGCGTCAGCAGGATCCCCGTCCTGAGTCTTTGCGACAGAACACGCATCTGGGAAATGGCCTCGCCCCGCCCGAGGTCTTGTGCTTCGAGCCGTGTGGTTATGCCGCGAGAATACGCGGCTCCGCAGCACTCCCGCAACATAAATTGGTCCGGTCAAAATATTGCCAGCAAAGTTTTGCCACTGTTTATGGGCAATCCATGATCTATGTGATGTCTTCGGTGTCGTAGACAGGGGGAATCGCCCGTTTTCTCTGAATCCCGTGTACCGATGCCAGCAGATCGTCCACCACATCTTCTAGCTGGCGTTGGCTCTCGATCACCGCGCTCATGCTCTTCAGTTCATCGGGCTCGATGGACCGCTCCACGAGCACTACCGCATGGCATTGCGCAACATGATCCAACCCCAGCCCCTCCGGGGTCTTCGCCTTGATGCTCACCTGTTCCATCTCCACGCCGAGCAGGTCAGCCACCGAAGACCGCATCTCCCCCGCGACCGGGCCAATCTTCGGCGCATTCAGGATGAGCGTCGTATCCACATTCACGACTCGGAAGCCCGCATGCTGCAGTTCTTCCATCGCCAGCTTCAGGAAAATTGCCGAGTTGGCATCCTTCCACCGCGGATCGCCCGGCGGAAAAAAGCTTCCAATATCCCCGGCCGCGACTGCGCCGAGCAGAGCATCGGTTATCGCATGCAGCAGTACGTCGCCGTCGGAGTGCCCCGCCAATCCTTCAGGGTGATCCAGCGTCATACCGCCAATGCGCAGCGGGATGCCCGCCTTGAATGCGTGCGAGTCCCAGCCAAATCCGATCCGAGTCTCCATCTCTTACGTGCCCGCCCCTCCCAGCATGTCGTAGAAACCTGCCGGGCTTTCAGTCAAGGTCCTGCTGGATCAATGCGTTCGCTGATGCAGATAAAACTCCGCCAGCTCAATGTCGCCTGGCTGTGTGATCTTCAGATTAACCTGAGAACCGTGCACCACCGCTACCGGTAATCCGGCCCGTTCCACAACAGATGCCTCGTCCGTTCCCACAAAGCCGTCTTCCACTGCATCGTTCATCGCTTTCTTCAGCAGGCCAAATCTGAATCCCTGCGGCGTTTGCGCCTGGACGATGAACTCCCGCGGAATGGTTGAAGTAATAATCGCGCCATGCGCCGTACGTTCCACCTGCTTGATCGTGTCCACTGCTGGCAGAGCCACAATGGCAGCCCCATACTCCGCCACCGCCTCAATTGTGCGCTCAATCGTCGCTTTGTCGATCAGCGGCCGAACAGCGTCGTGCACCAGCACAATGTCATCGGCCTGAGCAGGCAAGGCATTCAAGGCATGAACCACAGACTCCTGCCGCGTATCTCCGCCTTCAACTACATGCACCCGATCGGCAAACCCATGTTCTGATACCTGCGCCTGCACCCGTTCCATCTCGGGTTTTCGCACCGCCACGTAGATCGCCTTCACTCGATCAACCGCCGCGAATGCCCGCAGAGAATGAATGAGGATCGGAACACCCTCGAGAGAAAGAAACTGCTTCGGTTGCGGTCCGGCCATGCGTGTTCCCAGGCCAGCCGCAGGGAGAATTGCAAACACCTGCATGACTTGGCGAGTATACAGCCTCGCTCACATCAATGATCAGTTCACGGTTCAGCGCTCCCGTCGAGCATAGAATGGGTCGCGTCGCAGTCTCCATGAAGGAAGTGCACGATGAAGATTCCTGTCCTGATTGTCCCGGCCACCCTCCTCCTCAGCAGCGCTCTCTTGGCAGCTCAGCAGGGACCGACCCTTTCACAAAAATGCGAAGCCCTGGCCAAACTCAACCTGCCCAACGTCACCATCACAACTGCCAAGGCAGAAGCCGCTGGGGAATTCGCCGGCCCGCGTCATCCATTCACTGGCGCCGACATCTCCGCGTTCTACAAACAGCTCCCCGCCTTCTGTCGCATCGTTGCGAAGGCCCATCCCTCATCCGACTCCGACATCACCATCGAAGTCTGGATGCCCCTCGATAAATGGAACGGCAAACTCCAGGGTCTCGCCAACGGAGGCTTCGCCGGCGCCATCAACTACCTCGAGCTAGGAGCCTCTCTTCAGCACGGCTATGTCGCCACGGGCACTGACACTGGCCACAGCGGCTCTCCCATCGACGCCGCCTGGGCACTCGGCCACCCCGAAAAGATCATCGACTTCGGCTATCGCGGTATTCACGAGATGACGCGCGTCGCCAAGCTCGTCATCCCCCAGTTCTATGGTTCCGCACCCAAGCGATCCTACTTCGCCGGATGTTCTGACGGCGGCCGTGAAGCCCTCATGGAAGCCCAACGCTACCCCGACGATTACGACGGGATCCTCGCCGGCGCCCCGGCAAACTACTGGACCGGCCTTCTCTCTCTCGCGGTAGTCGATACGCAGGCGGTCACCGCAACCCCCGCCAGCTTTATTCCTCCTGCCAAAGTAGCCACCATCGGCAAAGCTGTAGTCGCCGCATGCGACAAACTCGACGGAGTAACCGACGGCGTCCTCAACGACCCGCGCCAGTGTCGCTTCGATCCCGCCACGATCCAATGCAAAGAAGGCGCAGACACGAACGACTGCCTCGCCGCGCCACAGGTTGCCGCGCTCAAAACCATCTACGCCGGCATTCATGACGCGAGCGGCCGCCCCATCTTCCCCGGCTACCTTCCAGGCGCAGAGGAAGGCCAGGGCGGCTGGGCTCTCTGGATTACTGGACCCGCTCCTGCGAATAGCCTCATGGCCTTCTTCGGCCTGGGCTACTACTCCAACATGGTCTATGACAAGAAAGATTGGGACTACAAAACCTTCATCGTCGACGACGGTATCATAGCCGCCAACCAGAAAACTGCCGAAGCGCTCAACGCCGTCAATCCCGATCTCAGCGCGTTCCGCTCTCGTGGAGGCAAGTTGATCCTCTATCACGGCTGGAACGATCCCGCCATTCCCGCGCTTAACACCATCAACTATTACCAGGACGTGATCGCCAAACTGGGCCACGCCAGCGCGAATTCATTCACGCGCCTCTACATGGTGCCCGGTATGCAGCACTGCGGCGGCGGTCCCGGCCCCGAGAACTTCGGTGAAGCCCTCGACGCAACCTCCAGCGATCCGCAACACAATATCCGCATCACCCTCGAGAACTGGGTCGAGAAGGGAACTGCGCCGTCTTCGTTCATCGTTTCGAAAGCCGCCTCAGCGACCTCGCCCGAAATCACTCGCCCTCTCTGTCCCTACCCGCAATCCGCAAAGTACAAAGGCACCGGCGATCCAAATCGTGCCGAGAATTTCACTTGTGCAAATCCAGGAAGGTAACTCGATTCCTCGGCGGTCAGTACGTCCCGAAGGCTGCCATGTAAACCACGCTGATTGCTCCCAGCGCCGCTAGCGCTAGCTCGACAATGCCGACTACCTTGATGAGACTCTGGAATCTGGCCGTCGTTCCTCGCTTCAATCCAAAGCGGGAATTGACCTTGGCGCACCAAGCTGGATGACGATACATGAGCCAGCCGCCGCCACCCACCCAAAGAACTCCGAAGATTTGGAAAGCGAGGTCGTACTTCCGAAGGTTCATGACGCGATGATTATTTCACGCATAATTCGCGACATTACGGATGCGTGGAACTTCACTCAGGCGTGCATTTTTGTTTGAGCCACAAACAACATCTCATTGCTCGCCTTGAAGCCGAGCCTCTCGTACACAGGCTGTCCCTTCTTCGACGCATGTAGCGCGACCACACCGACCCCACGTCGCTTTGCCTCAGCTATACACTCGAGCGTGAGCGCCTTCGCAATGCCTCGTCCCCGATATTCCTGCTCCACAAACACGTTCAGAATGTACCCGCGCTTGTCGCACTTCGGATCGAGAAAATGCGGTGCCCAGTCAAGGATCAGCAGGCCCGCCGACCCAACCGGCCGCTCGCCATCGCTCGTGATCCAGCCGGCATACTTCTGTTCCGCGATCATCCGTCGCACCCACGGCTCGAAGTTTCGCGTCATTTCATCGAGGACCGCTTCCTCCGCATCCCGCATATCCGCAAACATCGCCTTCCGATGCCGTGTGATCAATCCGGCATCCTCAACTGTCGCCCTGCGCGTCATCAACATGCGCTGAGTATAGAGAACGCACTATCATCCTCTCGTGCTCTCTTCGTCGCCCACCCTCCCGCTCGACACTTCGCTTTTGAAGCCCGGAATGCATCTAGCCGTCGGCCTCTCCGGGGGCGCGGACTCCGTTGCGCTCCTCTGTGCACTTTCCGATCGCAGCAGGGAACTGGGACTCGTCCTTCATGCCGCTCATCTCCATCACGGACTTCGCGGCCAAGAAGCCGACGCCGACCTCGCCTTCTCGCGCGAACTCTCGTCAAAACTCGGCATCCTCTTTCACGAGTCCCGCGTCGATACCGCCACTGAAGCCCGCCGCACTCCGAAGACTTCCGCCCCAGCCGACCTCGACGATCTCCCCGCCGACTCCATCGAAGGCACGGCCCGCCGCCTGCGCTACACCTGGTTCCGCCAACTCCTCCGCGACGTGCCGCTCGACGCCATCACCACCGCGCACACCTTCGACGACCAGGCCGAAACCGTCCTCGCCAAATTCCTCCGCGGAGCATGGACCGAGGGTCTCTCTGGCATCCACCCCGTCCTCACCTTTCCCGAGGGTCCGATCCTCCGCCCCCTCCTTCGGACTACCCGCAAGGAGATCGAAGCCTTCCTTCACGCCCGCAACCAGCCCTGGCAAGAGGACTCCACCAACCGCCACCTCACCTTCACCCGCAATCGCATCCGCCACGAGCTCTTACCTCAACTCGAAACCTGGAACCCGCAGCTTCGCGACCATCTCGCCCAGATGGCTAAACTCGCGCGCGACGAGGAATCCTGGTGGCAGTCCGAGATTTCCCGGCGTGCTTCCAGCATCATCCTTCGTGGCCGCCCCGTTCGCGGTGGTGGCCGCGCATCCACCGTCGCTGAAGGCATCGCTCTCGACATCGCACTTCTGAACGCTGAGCCCGCCGCCCTCCAGCGCCGAATTCTGCGCCATGCGGCATCGCAACTCGACGCCACCCCCGACTTTGACGCTACGGAAAGTCTCCGCAGCCTCGCCCAGACCGGAAAGGCCGGCCAAAAGCTCGAGCTGGCCCACGGTCTCCGCGCGGAACGCACTCACCGCGAACTTCGCCTCACACGCGGTCCTTCTACCGCGGAAAAGACAACAGCTTTTGTAGTGCCACGGTACGAATGTGTAGTTCCCGGCGTACTCGACGCACCCGCATTCGGACACCGCATTCATCTTGACTTCCGTCCATCCTCGTCGTACCACGGTGTCACCTCTTCAATAGCCATTCT